>ENA-ORBV01002850-ORBV01002850.1-microbial-mat-metagenome-genome-assembly--contig:-NODE-2850-length-35820-cov-6.257869_pt1 | contig 35820 bp, 25 predicted proteins | sample MGYA00237777_ERZ505514 | MGnify/ENA primary metagenome ERZ505514 (study PRJEB26160, sample SAMN06269048) | microbial mat metagenome | isolation source: Oligotrophic lake microbial mat | place... | reverse complement strand
TTTCAAGCAGAAGACGGCATACGAGATTCGCCTTAGTCTCGTGGGCTCGGAGATGTGTATAAGAGACAGTCTTAACACTAGCCGACTTATCAGCAGAATCGATTTTGTAAAACGTATACAAATTAAATTTCTTTACTACAGCATTACGAATGTCGGAGGAACCAAACAATTGCAACAATTGCTCCGATGCACTTTCTTCGCTATAAGGTGTAATGTTTGAAGGGTATATAATCGCAAATGACTTGTACCTTGGTTTCATAAACCATGCACTTGAAAACAAGGATGCAACAACTATTGCAACTAACGTTACGATAATAAAATGAATCTTCTTTTTTATTATCAGTTGGATAAAATTGTAACTAGTTTCTCTGTATTCTGACATTATATTTTTAAGTGTCGGTTTTACAATATCCTGTTTAAAAATCGTTGATTTTAAAATATTCTCTTTAAAATCATTTACCTTTTCAATTATTAAATTTCCTGCTTTCTTTGTATTTACTTCTTGAGTTAAAACAGGTTTCCGTATTCATTCGGTTGTTGTTGTTTTTGCACTGCCTCTGACCTCGTTACTAATTAGTCGCAAGTTTTCAAACAGCAAAATGGCTATGATAGCCGCTAATAATGTTGCGAAAGTTGAAACGACAACAATAACCCAACGAACAGGATATGATTTTCTTTCTGCAGGAAATGCGTTACTAACAACAAATTTCTGAGGCAACACTTCTGTTGCATCCACTTTTACTTCTTCATACTTTGTTTTTAGTAAATTCAACTGCTTACGCTGCATGTAAAGATTCTCTCTCAAAGAGACATAAGCTCCACTATACTTCCCAATAATTTTAAGTTTTTCTTCCAATAAATTAACGGCACGTTGATCTCCTTTTGCCAATGCAATAGCATATTGTCCCGTTGTTACTTCAGATTGAGACTCATAATCGTAAATACCATAGCTGTTCAAAACCTGCATAGAATCAACACCTGCTTTTACATCCTGTACTTTCTGAAGATATTCCTGCTCAACAATTTTCAATGAGCGCATTGCTCTGTCTTTTTGGATTCTGATTTTTGTTGAATCGTGTAAAGCAGCAATATCATTTGCTATAACTGCTGCCAATTCAGGATCATTGTCCATTACTTCAATCTTTACAGACATGTACTCAGTACGCTTAAAAGTTATATTGCTTTGGAACTCATCAAATAGCTTCGTACGTTTCAATTTGTCAGTTGAATCTATTCCATAGTGTTCCATTAACTTGTACTTCTCACAAACTTTGGAACGAATTTCATCTGAATTAAGGATTTGAAGCATTTGCTCCGCCTCTTCTTCTTCACCAAACTGCAAAACGTCTTCTTGCTTTGCGTTATTCTCTGTCAAAAGGGCCTTTGAGATTGAGTTTGTTGTAGCAGGAAACAAAATAACCGTTGATTTATACTTTTCTTTGATTGTAAGAGCTACTACACAAGAAATAATAAATGCAGCTACACCAACTATAATGAGTTGTTTACGCCATCTGTATAGAAAATATAATACATTAAATGAATTGAAATCCGATGCTGGTTGAACTTTGTTGTCCATCATAAATGAGTATAATTTGAATATGGGACAACAAAATTAGAAAAAAATGGCAAACTGCCCAATTTTAAGCGGGTTATACCATTTCTTTTTGTGAATTAGTCCAAAGGACAATTCACAATTAGTAATGGTAAATGCAGATTGCACGCCTCTGATCGGTTACATTTTCAGTAAAATACCAAAGAGGCTAAACATCCGTATTATCCGTATTTAAGCAGTCGAAACATTGATTTTATGCTGACAATACCCGTTATAAAAGCCCATAAGCCACAAGAAATAACCATTATGGCAAAACTTACCATCCAATCAAAAGGAAGCATTTTAGTACCATAATTTATTGCGATTACGCCCACTAAATAGGTTATAAACATGTTAATTAAGCGGTAATTAATTTTGAATTTGAATATCTTTTGGGCAATAGCAACCTGAATGATTGCGGTCAAAAACTGGGTAGTCATGCTTGAAATGGATGAACCATACGCCTCAAATTGCCTAATCAAGATATAATTGAAAACGATATTCAAAATCATACCAGATGCAGCCATATAATTCATTTGGCGCATATTCCCATTTGCTGTTAACAATGTCCCATAAATATAGGAAGTTGACACGGCAATAAAACTTAGCATCAACAAACTAAATATTTTAGACGACTCTCTTAAATGCAGTGTTGCTGTAGCCAATTCTTCAGCATTTATTATTTTATCAATGCCTTTATAATACAAGTAGCCAATTAACTCCGTATTGTAAAATGCACACCCAACACCAATAACAATTGCCGGAGTTAAAAGAAGAGTGCTTATTAATTTTACAAGTGATTCAACTGACTCGTTTTGTTTAAGCATTCTGGAAAAAACGGGCAAAAGAACTCCAGCCACAAGAAACGCAATCATATTTGTAGCATCCAAAATACGAAAACCCTGAGCATAGATACCTGACTGCACATCTCCATCGGGCAGCATCCGTTCAATCATAACAGAATCTATACGGTTGTAGAACGACATTAATAAAGTAAGAATGGCAAAAGGAAAACTTTTTTTCAAGATCATCAAAGAAAACGGCCAGTTCCAACTAAATCTAAAAGAATGTGTTTTTTTAACAATGATAAAAAAAGCAATGAAAGTGGTCAGCAACAGAGAACAGGTTTGCATGTATACAAAATACATGATGCCGTTTTCGGAATACAAAACACCGGAGTTGAGTAAAAAAATACCTGCTACAATGAGTATTGAACGATCCATCACAGATATAATTCCATCCGTTTTAAAAAGGTGCAATGCGGCTAGATTTGAGCGCAAATAATTGATAAAAAAGACAAGGAACATATTGAAACCCTGAATCAGCAATAACTTCATTAATCTGGAGTCGTAACCAACTACCAAACCCATTACAACCACAATAATGATGTAAATAACCGCTAGGATCAATTTGAGGGTAAATAAACTGGAAAAATGCTTTGTAAACAGATGGCTATTCTGTGCAATGTTCTTGTTATTGAAATTGGTAATTCCAAAATCAAGAACGATTGTTAAAAGGAAAGAAAAGTTTAAAATCGCAAAGTAAATTCCATAATCTGCGGTACCAACTTGCTCCTGAACCGCTTTTTCAATACCGAAAATATAAATCGGCTTGATTAGTAAATTCAAAGATAAAATTAACCCTAAGTTGGTTAGAAATTTCTTTTGCATTCTTAAATGTAATTAATTATAAACTCAAGACTTTGATAAAAATATAAAATTTTGAGTTTTGTGTATCGTTTTATCAAACTCCACGGCTTTCTTGTCAACTACAACAATTGTCTTATAATTCAATGACTTAAAAAGCTCGAAACATTTTTCTCTGTTTTCATTTTCCCACAATTCGGCATAAACAACAGGTCTGTTTTTTGCGATCAACTGCTTTGCTCCATCTAAAACAAAAAACTCAAAATTTTCAACATCAATTTTAATTCCGCTGATACGCTTTGGACAATTTGTGAGTTCAATCATGTTGTCCAACATTTTCAATGGAACCTGAATTCTCTCTCCTTCATTATTTTCAGGAATAGAATCGTGTACAACATGGCTCAACCCTTGCATCTTTACATTTGAAATAATGGGCATCACCATTTCCACTTCCCCTTCTGAATTGCCTAAAGCGATCTCAAATAATTTCACATTATCCAATTTAAAATACTTGATAATACGTTTAAATGCAACAATATTATTAGGCATTGGCTCAAAACTATAAACAGCAACCCCTTTTACCGTTCGAGCAAGATGCACCGTCATAATTCCAATATTTGCTCCTATATCTAATACAGTAGTGTTAGCAGGAAGCAAGTGCAGAAATGCAAAAAAATCTTTTTCATTTTTGTCTTTCCTCAATGTGAGTATCTTGTACAATGAGAAAATGAAAAGATAATTCTTAAACCCTAGCAGTTTGTGTAAGATATATTTTATCGCGTTTTTCATTCGGGCTGTAAAAGTATGATTTTTTACGTAATTTCGTAGCTAAAGAGGCTCGCGGATTTTCGCAGATTCTTTTTGGGTTCATCTTATTCCCTAATTTTATCCGCGTAAATCTGTGTGATCTGCGTGCAAAAAGTAATGGAGCGACAAAGAGTTTCGTGTAATTTATGGAAATAGTAGTAAATACAAGATTATTGATCAAAAACAAGCTCGAAGGAATCGGATGGTTCACGTTTGAAACGCTGAAGCGTATTACCGAAGATCATCCGGAGCACCATTTTGTTTTTCTGTTCGATAGGGATTTTGATGAAGATTTTATTTTTTTTGACAATGTAACACCACTCATTTTATCACCTCCTGCACGTCACCCTTTTCTATTTTATTGGTGGTTCGAATTTTCTGTTGCTAGTTTTTTAAATAAGTATAAGCCTGATTTATTTCTTTCACCGGATGGATATATGTCGCTAAAGGCAAATTGCAAACAATTAGCAGTAATTCACGATATAAATTTTGAACACCATCCAAAAGATGTTTCTTGGATTGTCAGAAAATATTACAAACATTTTTTTCCAAAGTTCGCTCGCAAAGCAACAAGAATTGCAACTGTTTCGGAATTTTCTAAAAACGACATCGCCAATTGTTATAACATAGATAGAAAACTGATTGATGTTGTATTCAATGGCTGCAACGAATTGTACAGTCCCATCAATAAAGAATTACAATTAAAAACAAAACAAACTTATACAAACAATTGCGATTACTTTTTATTTGTTGGCGCATTGCACCCACGCAAAAATATATCACGCTTATTTGAAGCGTTCGATAAATTTAAAACAAGTGAAAAGAATGAGGTGAAATTAATAATTGTGGGAGAAAAATACCGCTGGACGAGTGACATAAAAAACACTTACCTGAATATGAAATTTAAAGAGGATGTTATTTTTACTGGTCGCTTACATTCAACCGAATTACATCATGTAATTGCTTCTGCATTGGCAATGACCTACATTCCCTATTTCGAAGGATTTGGAATTCCGATACTGGAAGCGATGAATTGCGACACTCCAGTTATCACTAGCAACATCACTTCTATGCCTGAAGTTGCTGGAGACGCGGCTCTTTTAGTAGATCCGTTCTCTGTTGATTCTATCAGCAATGCAATGATTTATCTTTTTAAAGATGCGGATATGAGAAAGACATTGATTGAAAAAGGCAGAAAAAGAAAACTTGATTTTAGTTGGGATAAAACGGCCGAAGCATTGTGGCAAAGTATTGAAAAAACGGTGCATGCTTAAAAAATATTTAAATAAAATACTAATTGAAGCCGGCTGCGATGAAGCAGGAAGAGGCTGTTTAGCAGGACCCGTTCATGCAGCAGCTGTAATTCTTCCTAAAAATTTCAAAAATAAATTATTAAACGACTCAAAAAAATTAACCGATAAACAGCGAAAAGAATTACGTCCGATTATTGAAGAATCTGCTATTGCATGGGCTGTAGGAATAGTAAGTGTAGAAGAAATTGACGAAATAAATATTCTAAATGCATCTTTTTTAGCAATGCATCGCGCATTGGATCAATTAAAAACCGTTCCTGAAAGTCTCCTTATTGATGGAAACCGTTTTAAGAAATACAAAAGCATCCCACACAATTGCATCATCCAAGGTGATGGAATTTATTTAAGCATTGCTGCAGCTTCTATCTTAGCAAAAACCTACCGCGATGATTTGATGGATGAATTACATGAAGAATTTCCACACTATGATTGGCTCCATAATCGTGCTTACGCAACCGCTAGTCACCGCAAAGCCATTCAACAACACGGAATAACTATTCATCATCGTACCAGCTTTAAGCAATTACCTGACCAGCTGAAGCTGGAACTTTAATTAGCAGTTCGTTGTTAGTAAATACATCCAAATAAGGGGATATCAGCACTCCATTTACCTAATTTAGTAGTGTAAATGACAAGAAATATCATCTTCGGAATTGTTATCTCTGCTATTCTTATTGGCGGAGGGTATTGGTTTTTTCACACCAAAGAATCCCTGGTACCGATCAGCGAAGGAATAAATGCCATTCCAATTGATGCCGCCATTATTTTTGAAAGCAAACAATCTAAAAGCACCTGGAAAAAATTATCACAAACCAATATCATGTGGGAAGAGTTGCTGGGTACCGAGATCATTTCTAAAATAAACCGACAAGGAATCTATTTTGATTCCATCCTACAATCCGCTCCGGAAATATCACAGCTGCTTGACGAACATTCCATTTATATTTCTGCACACACAACCGGCAAAAACAATTTTGATCTGCTTTATATTTATAGTCTGCCCAACCTGACTTACAAAAGCAGCATAGAAGATTATTTAAAAGAAAAAATACAGTTCAAAAAACTACCAGCCCTTACTTCAGAGTTTGAAGGAGAAACTATTAATTCAATTGCCACCAACCAATCAAACAGTTTTTATTGCGCCATCGTTAATGGTGTTTTAATTATGAGTATTAATCAAGAGCTTGTACAAACTTCTATCCGCCAGCTGAAATCAGGAAAATCTTTAAATAACGATAAAAATTTCAGCAAAGTCATTCGCACAGCAGGTAAAAATGTTGATGCAAACATTTACATCAATTACGAAAAGATTGCTGAGCTCTCTGCTTCTGCTTTATTTCCAACATCCGAAAAAACATTTTTAACCTTATCCAATTTTGCTGATTGTTCGAGCTGGGATATATCAATAAAACCAAATGCATTAATACTTTCCGGGTTTACATCGGCAAATGATTCGAGCAAACGTTTTTTGAGTTTATTCAACAAACAAAAACCACAAGAAGCAGAAGTGATAAAAATTATTCCTTCAAGTGTTTCTGCTTTTTTATTTTTAGGAATAAGTGATGTAAAAACATATCACGAAGATTACAAAAATTATTTAAAAGCAAAAAATCGTATAATAGAATACAATACATTCATTCAGAAAATTAACCAACAATATAATACGGATATTGAAGAACAGATGTTAAGCTGGATGGACAATGAAATGGCATTGGTAATTACAGAGCCTGAGAATAGTAATTTTGCCAACAACTCCTACGCCATCATCCGCTCAAACAATATAGAAGAAGCAATTAATACATTAAATGAGCTAAGTGTAAATACTGGCAGAGAAGAAAGCAAAGATTCGTCATCTTACAAAGGATATAAGATCAACCTACTGAACATCGAAAATCTTTTACCGAATTTATTAGGAAAGCAATTCGAAAAAATCAAAGCAAACTACTTTACATCTATAGACAATTACATTGTGTTTGCAAACACTTCAGCTGCTTTAAAATATTATTTAGATGAAATAGAAAGTCACAAAACATTGTCCAACGATAAAAATTACAAAGCGTTTTCTGAAAACATCTCTGCTGAATCAAACATTTATTTATACAATGCAATTGCTCGGTCTAAAAATGTTTACAACAAATTTATTAAGGAAGAGTTAGCCAATGAGTTAAATTTAAAAGAAGATTTACTGAAGAAATTCGAGGCTGTTGGCATCCAGTTTTCAGCAAACAATAAATTGTTCTACAGCAATATTTATTTAAAATACAATCCTGAACAAAAAAAACAAACAGGAACTCTTTGGGAGAGCAAACTAGACACAACCATCAGCAGCAGACCCTACTTACTTATAAATCACAAAACAAACGGGAAAGAAGTGTTTGTTCAGGATGATGCTAATAAAATTTATCTTATTAGTAATACCGGAAAAATTATCTGGACCAAACAATTGAATGAAAAAATAATGAGTGATGTGATTCAGGTTGATGTTTTAAAAAATGATAAGCTTCAAATGTTATTCAATACACGCTCTCTCATTTATCTGTTTGATAGAAACGGAAATATTATGGATGGATTCCCAATCAAGCTTAGATCACCAGCCACAAATGCAATTTCGGTTATGGATTATGAAAAAAATCGTGACTACCGCATTTTTATTGCTACAGAAAACAAACGTATTGTATGTTATAAAGCCAATGGCGAACAAGTAACAGCATTTGCATTTGATAAAACAACTGATCAGGTATTTTTACCTGTACAGTATTTTATCGCCAACAACAAAGATCATTTATGTGCAATTGATGTTAAAGGAAAAATTTACATCTTAGACAGAAAAGGCGATGTTAAAGTAAATATGAAAGAACGAATGGAACAAGGAATACGAAATTTCTTTGTTGAGTCAGGAAAAGATTATACTAAAACGTATTTAATTGCTGCCGACACACTCGGAAACATCATAAAAATAAATCTGGCAAATCATAAAGAAAGTATCAAGATTCAAGATTTTGAAACTACTCCATACTTCGATTTAAAAGATATTAATAATGATAAAACTAAAGAGTTTATCTTTTTAACGAGAAATGAATTAAAAGTTTTTTCGCAAGACAAATCACTACTTTTTAAATATAATTTTGAAAATAAAATATCACAAACTCCGCAATTTTTCTTATTTCCGGATGGAAATGCGTTGCTCGGAGTTGCTGCAGAAGAATCAAATGAGCTCTTTTTATTTAATAACAACGGTTCTTTATTTGAAGGATTTCCATTAAACGGAAAAACCGCATTCTCCATTGGCGATATGAATAGCGAAGGACATTACAACCTTATTACCGGAAGCTCCGAAAATTCTATTTTTGTATACCAATTGAAGTAATTTTCATATCTTTATTCGGTAAAATTTACACCCAACCGTATGAAAAAAATCACTTTATTACTTGCGTCTGTAGTATTGGCAACAAGCTCTGCTTTTGCACAAGATTTTCTTGGATATATCAACAGTAATTATTCCGGAGTAACGGGAACGGACTTAAACCCTGCAAATGTTGTTGATAGTCGATACAAAACAGACATCTGCCTTGCCGGTGTTAGCATAGGGCTATACAACAATTACGTTGGAATGGATAGAAGTGCCCTAAAAAAAGACAAACACGGGCATTATTTTGCTTTTGATGATACACTATTCAGAGAACATTATCTGACTCCTCGTAATAACAATATTAATAAGTCGCTTTATTTTTCCAATCAAATCTATGGCCCATCATTTCTGATAAGCATCAATCAAAAAAATGCATTTGCATTAAAGACGAAAGTGCGGACAATCATCAATGTGGACGGACTAGAACCTGAATTGGCTAAACTGGCCTACAGCGAGTTGCTAGATTCATCACTGTGGCTTCAGAGACATAGCAATCAGGATTTTAGCGCACAAACAATGACATGGGCAGAGTACGCACTCTGTTACGGCCATGTATTTAAAGACGATGGAGCACATGCTTTCAAAGCCGGTATAACTGTAAAATATATTCAAGGGATTCAATCTGCATATATGAACATTAGAGATCTTGATTACAATTTTACAAATGATACCACCCTTTCCCTTTTTCACTCCGATGTAAGTTATGGCCACTCTTCCACTTATGAAGGAGATAAAATTGAACCCGGATTTAAAAACACGTCTCTCTTCTCTTGGGGACTTGACCTTGGTGTAGTTTATGAATTCCGTCCTGATTTTGAAACATTCAAATATGATATGGATGGCGAAACAGGATTGTGGAGAAGAGATCAAAATAAATACAAATTAAAAGTTGGTCTTTCTGCTGTAGATATTGGTTATGCAAAATTCAAAAAAGGAACCTATTCAAGAAACTTTACGGCAGATATTAATCTCTGGAACCTTCATGAATTTGATAGCGTAAATTCATTCGATAGTTTCGATAGTCTCTTGAATGCTAACTACCCAATGAACAAAGGAGATGAATATTATAGAATGAATCTACCTACAGCACTAGCCTTACAAGTAGATTATCACATCTATAAAGATTTTTATGCAAACTTCACTGCATACTGGTCGCCTCGCTTTAAAAAAGATGCTGAAAAAGTACACGATCTTACAACATTTAGTATTACTCCACGATGGGATCACAAATGGTTTGGAGCTTTCCTGCCCATCTCCTACGACTTAACCGGAAATTTTAAAGCAGGAATTGCATTAAGAGTCGGACCATTAATTGTTGGAACAAATAGTTTAGGCCCATGGGTTACTAATGGTAAAATTTATGGAGCGGATGCATATGCGATGTTGAAGATTCCAATCATGTATCGCAGACCAAGAGATAAAGACAAAGATAAAGTATCAGATAAAAAAGATAAGTGTAAAGAAGTTCCGGGAACATGGGAATTTTTAGGTTGCCCTGATCGTGATGGTGACCATATCCAAGATAAAGATGATGCTTGTCCGGATGAACCGGGAATGCCTGAGTTCCAAGGTTGCCCTGATAAAGATGGAGACAAGATTATCGACAAACAAGATGCTTGTCCGGATGATCCAGGTATTCCAGAATTTAATGGTTGCCCTGATAAAGATGGAGACAAGATCATGGACAAAGAAGATGATTGTCCGGATGAAGCAGGATTGACTCAATTCAAAGGTTGCCCTGATAGAGATGCTGATGGCGTGATGGATAAAGAAGACGAGTGTCCTGACAAACCAGGTCCTGTAACCAACAATGGTTGCCCTGAAGTGAAATTAATTTTGATTGATTCACAAGGCAACACTTTAAGAACTGCAGTTCAAGCAAAAGATGGCAGTTTCAACTTTGATGAACTTCCTGCTGACGAATTAGTAATATTCAGCTTAGAAGGTGAGAACACCGAAGTTTACACTGAAGTGAAAGTTGTAGTAGGCGGGATTGCTAAAAAAGCAATCAGAGATGCTAAGAAAGATCGCTACTTCCGTTTTATTGTACTAAAAGTAGTTGACAACAAATTGAAGCCAGAAGACAACAAAGATGTTGCTATTAAGTTAAACAAAGAAGAAGAAGAAGTCTTGAAAAAAGCATTTGATAACTTAGAATTTGCAACTGCAAAAGATGTTATCAAACCTGAATCACTTACTTCGTTGGATGAATTAGCAGCTTTAATGGCTAAAAAACCGTTATGGAGATTGAAAATTTCAGGGCATACTGATAGTCAAGGTGACAAAGCGAAAAATTTGAAATTATCAGAAAAACGTGCGAAAGCAGTTCAAAATTATTTAGTAAGCAAGGGCATTGCAGCTGATAGATTTAAAGCTGAATGGTTCGGTTCTAAAAAACCAATTGCTGATAATAAAACAGAAACAGGTCGTCAGAAAAACAGACGCGTTGAAATGTTAATCATTGAATAATAATATTAAAATTAACACGAATATGAAAAAAATAATTTTATCGTTGCTGGTCATTGCTAGCGGAACAATTGCAAAAGCACAAGATGCAAAATCAGCTTTATCCTCTACCGAAATTGTTTGGTTTGGATTGGATTTTACAAAAGCAAAATTTGTTGGAGCATTTGATCAAGGTGCAGGAATAGCCCCTGCAACAGGTTCTGATATGAAAACAAAATGGATTCCAAGTTGGAACGCTTTAATCGCGAATGAACCACAACATTTTGATTTCAAAAAAGTATTTCGAAAAGACAATGTTCTTTACGATTTAAAGTCCATCAATGAATTGAACACTAAAATAGATGTGGATGCATGCATGGTTTATAACGAAGGAACAATTGATAAATCAGCGGTAGATGCAATGGTTAAAAACTATAAAGCAGATGTAAAAAAACAGGGAATTGGAGTATCAATGGTAATTGAGAACTTTAATAAAACAACACAAATGGCTTCTTTATACGTAGTTTTCTTTGACATTGCTACTAAAAAGGTTTTAGTATGCGAAAAAATGACCGGAAAAGCAGCAGGCATTGGAATGAAAAATTATTGGGCAGGAGCTATTAAAGCTATCTTAAGACAAATTGATGCATCCGAATATAAAAATTGGAAAAGTAAATATTAAAAAACAACATTTTAAATATGTCCCGCACCGAAAGCTCGGGGCGAGATTTTATTTTTTAAACATATGAAAAACACAATGTTATTATATTCAGTTGTCATGCTTTTCTCGGCATGTAATTTAAGTACAAGTCCAGAAAATAAAACGTCTTTACAATTAGACAGTATTAAAATTGGTAGAGAAACGAAATCTGAAATAAAACAATTTAAAGGATTATATCGTTCACATCAATCTAACTTTTTAGATTGTGAAAACGGAGGGTTGTTTTTACTTAAAAACACAAGCATAGTTGATTCTCTTTACAATTTAATATTACCAAATGCATATTCAGATGAAGCCATCTATATTGAAATGAATGCAAGCATCGACCCTAACGATCCGAATGCGATAACTTACAGCAATAACATTAAAGCAGAACAAAAAAACTACAAAAACAATTGCGTTGAGTCTGATTATTGGTGCACAGGATTTGAACCTTTTTGGATTGTTCAAATTTCAAAGAATGAAGATTTAATTGACTTCTACAATCCAATGGAGCAAAAAACAACTCATTTTGTTTATGCAAAACCAGAAATTAAAAATGGTTCAAGTACATACTCATCAACTGACGGAGAAAACAAAATCACAGTCATCATAAAAAGAGAAAAATGCAACGGTGCTATTGATAGTCAATATGACTTTTCAGTTCAAGTTCAATTAAATGATAAAAAATACAGCGGTTGTGGCTTACAAACAAAGGTTGTAAAGGCTAGTGTGGCAATTAAATAATTGAAGGTTGAATATAAAATATAGATTAGTAAATTAGTAAAATTCGTTATTTGTATTATGAAGTTACACGTAATAAATACAGGAAATTTTAAATTAGATGGTGGCGCTATGTTTGGTGTTGTACCTAAATCGTTGTGGAATAAAACAAATCCGGCCGATGAAAACAACCTTTGTAATTGGGCAATGCGTTGTTTACTTATTGAAGATGGAAACCGTTTAACATTGATTGATAATGGAATTGGCAACAAACAAGATGCTAAGTTCTTCAGTCACTATTTTTTAAATGGAAACGACACATTAGAAAGTTCACTAAAAACAGCTGGCTTTAGCTCCGATGATATCACGGATATGTTTTTAACGCATTTGCATTTTGATCATTGTGGAGGAAGCATTAAGCATAACAAAGAAAAAACAGGATTTGAAACGGCATTTAAAAATGCAACCTATTGGAGTAATGCCGAGCATTGGGAATGGGCAACAAAGCCAAACAATCGAGAAAAAGCTAGCTTTATAAAAGAGAATATTCTGCCAATACAGGAAAGCGGACAATTAAAATTTATAGACGGAGAAAACAGCAAACAATTGGGAGAAAATATTTCTTTAAGTTATATGCGTGGACATACGGATGCAATGATGATTCCACAGATTAAATACAGAGGAAAAACAATTGCATTTATGGCTGATTTGCTTCCATCAACTGGACACATTCCGTTACCTTATGTGATGGGTTATGACACTCGCCCACTTCTTACACTCACAGAAAAAGAAAAGTTTTTAAAACTTGCTGCAGATGAAGAATTTGTTTTATTCTTAGAACATGATTCAGTTAACCAATGCTGTACTGTTCAAAATACGGATAAAGGTGTTCGATTGAAAGAAGCATTTTCTTTTGAAGAGTATTTTGGAAAATAAAACTTATAAATAAATGATACAAACAGGAAGACAAAACAGTTATATAATCAAGTGTCCTTGGTGTAAATCACAGTTTTCAAGTTCCGTTTTATCTAATTGTGATAATTGTGGTGGGAGCTTAGAATATCAACGAGGCACAAATGAACTTGGCCCTAAGCCACCTCTTGTTCCTCGTCTTTTACCTAAAAAGTTTATTAAACGAGTAAAGTACACTAATAATATTATGACCATCTTGGGTATTGTTTTCACAATCCCTTTTTTTTGGTCAATTATCTTTCCAATCATAGGTATTTTTCTTTGGAGAAAAGGAATAAAAGATGCCAACAACGAATTAATCCCATTGGAACAAGGAACATCAACTATTGGCGAAATAACAAATATCCGACAAGACTTTACTAAAAAAATAAACAATCAATCACCATTTATTATTGAATTTACTTTTGAGGCTGGCGGACAAAAATATTCAGGCGATGTAGGAAATATTTTTGACAGAACGAATTTAAGCAAAGCTATTGGCGACAAACTTTGGGTTGTGTATATGCCAGAAAACCCTTCCTTGAGTAGCATTTGGCCTCCGATAAGTTAATAAATTGACCTCACAAATCATCGAACCAAACAAGAGAGCCGCGAAACCTGCCTGCCAGCAGGCTGGCAGGTCTGCGAGCAAATTTCGGAATCACCATCTAAAACTCAATCTTCATTTCCTTCTGCAACATCCCATCTGCATTTACTCTTGCATAATACGTTCCTTGAGGCAAATCTTTTGTTCTGAAGGTATAATAATGTTTATACTCACCTCTATTACTTTGCAAGTTTTCGAAAATGAGTTGTACTATTTCTCCGCGCTCATTGTATATAGCCATTGTTGAATGACAAGCCATTGGCAAGGAATAATCAAACACGCCTTCTATACAAACCGCTCTTCCCATTGCACTTCCATCATTCCCGCTTTGATATTTTACATCATAAGGTGGAATAACCTTGCCTGTTAATTTGGAAACAAATGTTCTCAAATTATTTTTTACTTCTTTATCACTATCATCAATACTTCCAATTGAATTATCATCAGAGACTACCCAAACCGATTGTTGTGCCGAATAATTTGAATAGTATTTATTTTTATCGATATACATTGCCAACTTAATCAGTGTGCTATCCGCTAATTTTCCGACAAAATATTCATGTTTAATAGTTGGAGCGTTATTATGTGCCTGACAACACATTCCAGTTACATTGAACCATTTTGTTTGATTGGCATTTACAAAAATTTCTTGTTCTCTCGTTACCAAAATATCCTGTTCATTTTGTTGTTTGGAATCCAATCTTCTTCCTGCCTCAATTCTTAAATCTAATTTTCGATTGGTCAAATTTTGCACTTTCATTTCTACTACCTCTCCGGTATAACCACCTTTACTTTTAATAAACAATTTTACAAAACCTTTTTTTGCAGCTTCTTCAATAGATAGAACAGCATTTGCAAACACAGGTACATCGCTAAGACTAAAAGCAATCAACAGAAAACTAATTGGGTGATACGATTTCATTTGGGCCTCCTTTTTTTAAGAACTTTATTCTTATAACGGAGAAATTGCATGAAGATACATGAGAGATTGAAAATAATTAAATATTCTGTGTGAGTTTCTAAACACTTCGAATCCGATCAGTGTTGTACAATGAGACTGAACGTAAACATTGAGTATAAGTCTGAGCGGAGTGGTAGACTAGCCCATTAAAACAAATTCCAAACTGTTTCTTCGAATCCAATAAAAACGCCATCCTCACGAACTTCAATAGGATATGGTTGCACAAAGTCGCCTAAGCCACTTTTGGCTCTTCCTGTTTTTAAATCGAAATGATAACGATGGACAGGACATACTACACTTCCTTGATCAGTGCAAAAACCACTACCTAATGACGCTCCGTTGTGAGGGCATTTATCATTAACGGCAAAAAAACCTTCGGAAGTATGGGCTACACATACTTTTTTCTTTCCAACTTCAATGGTTGAAACTTTCCCAACGGCTATTCTGTTGTTGGCTGCCTCAAGTGAAGCAAACAATTTAATCCAGGTAGTTTGTTTTTTGAATAGCATCTTTATACTTGTGCCATGATTTCTGCATCGGCATTACGAAGTTACTCTTTTATTTTTCCTTTTTAAAATGGAAGAATCCAAATAGTATAAAATTTTTATTGAAAAGCTATTTGATTTCGGAGAATTAAAAGTCAAATCTATGTCATCAGTAAAATGTTGTACAATCACATCACCTTGAGTATAAATAGCATGTTTCCATACAAAATTCATTTCGCTTCCCGGCAAAAATTGCCATCTGTAAACCAAATCAATATTAAATGCATTAAAGTTAACATCCGAGTTACCGAAATACAATGGATGATCAAACAACAAGCCTTTATCTCCAAGAACATAGTATTGCTGGTATTCGGCCTTCGACCAATAATGTCTACCTCTCAATGAGAGCGCCATTCTATTTGTAAAAACATAACTCGCATTCAACGTGTTTTGTATAGTGGTTACATTTCTTCTTCCAAATGTGATAACTTCATTATAGCCATCATAATTTACAAAACCAATATCATCGTTGATATAATCTCTATCAAAATCATAATTAAACGAAAGTTTATTATTTACTCTGAAACGAGGCGCTAAACCAAAGGCAATATTAAAACGGTTATTTTCTTCGAAATATCTGTATCTCACGCGACCATCCAAAGCAAAACGTTTTCTATAATCTGAAGAAAACCAAGAGTAGCCTAAATAATCTTTCGGGTAGATGTAATAATGGCCTGGTACACGAGGTTCCCAATGGTCGTAAGTAATAATTGGCTCCAGATTTACGCCTCCTCCAACCGACAAAAAAGATTTGAATAAAAAGTAGGCATCACCATAAATATTAAAATTCCAAAGAAAACTTGGTTTAAATAAACGCGAATAACCAACGCCACCTGAAACATTATAGGAATTTAATCGGCCTTTAGGTTCAAAACGATTATAACTCAGATTAAGAGATGTTTCGATAGTATTATTGATAAATAATATTCCCATATCGTTAGGATCATATTTATCGCTTTTTACATTTGCATTAATATTGTAACGAAACTTTCCGCTTACTTTCCCAACATATACGTTGTAAGTATAACCTAACAAGGGTTTTGCTGAATCAGAAAAATAAAGTTGACTCACAGCAGCATTTCCGTCAAATCCGTAAGTATTACTTTTTTCCATGAATTTGAATGTTGTACCTGTAACATTTGCATCATAGTAACTTCCGTTTCGGGTAACGTTGGTATTGATCAAGCTGATGTATGAATTGTTTTTTAAAGCCTGATCGAAAACCAAAATATTGTAATTCGTCAAGGGCTGCGTCATTACTTTTCTATTATTTCCTAATGAATCAGAAATTGTTGCATAGGTATCAGCAGAAGTGGCATTGAATACACCTATTCCTAAATTGCTATTGGTTCGTCCTGAAATTTTTGTTGCATTGTACAATTGTGTATTACTCGGATTATCCTTTACAAACTCTCCCTCGCCAAGCTGATAATACGGAGCATAATAATCAATTGGAGTGCCACCTATTCTCCTCGAATAAAAAAGTCCGCCTTTTGAAAACAACTCAGTTCCTTCCGTAAAAAATTGACGATTTTCATTGTATTGTACTTCAAAGGCTGAAAGATTCAAAACTCTATTATCACTTTGTACCTGACCAAAATCAGGAACCAAAGTCATATCCAGCGTAAAACTTTCTGTGATACCGTATTTAATATCCATACCACCATTTAGCGAATAAGAATTATTACTCTTCCCTAAAACATTGTATGGGTAATTTTCAGCATAAGCAGAAATGTAAGGCGACAATGATAAACGTAAAGGAGATTGGATATTCGATATTCCTTTTATATCACCAAACTGATTAATTAAACCATTCACAGAAGGATTTACATTATTCCAAAAAGCATCTTCTCTTGTTCTTCTGGTTTTACGAATAAAATTTACTCCCCAATCCTGAATAGAATCTTTTGAAAAGCGAATGGCTGAATACGGTATTTTAAATTCTGCAATCCAACCGTCATTGACAATTTCAACCTTACTTTGCCAAACTGCATTCCAATTAAAATCTTGTCCTTCTGCTGAATACCTTGCATCAATTTGCACACCAGCAGCCGTAATAAAAAAACCAAATCCGTTGATATCATCATTATACGTATCGATTATCAATCCAAAAAGATCTGCATTGGCTTCATTATCACGCTCACTCAACTCCCTTAAAACACTGTCCGCACTTGTATCATAAAGCATCGCTCCGATATAAATCGCAACATTATCATATACAATTTTTACTTCTGATTTTTGTTTGGATGGCTGTCCGGGTTTGGGAGCTCTCTGAATAAAATCACTTGCAGGTTCTGCCATTTTCCAAGCCTCATCATCTAAAACTCCATCAATTTTTGGGGATTGCTCAACACGTGATGCGGTTATTTTTTTACGTTCTTGCGCATATGCAGATACAGAAAATAATAAAACAAAAAAGAGTATTGGTTTTTTCATGATTCTGTTGTAAGCAAATTTAAGTAGTAAAGCAGAACCAAAATGAAAGTATTACACTGAAGGTGATTTTAACCTGATGAGTGGAAGAGATTGACTTAAATGCGTATTCCTATTATCAAAACATCGTCAATTTGTTCCAGATTGCCAATCCAGCTCTCAAATGCCTTATTCAATATTGTTCGTTGTTCATTTGCTGGCTTTTTATAAATATCTAACAATATTTTCTGCAGCGGTTTATATTTGAATTTTTTACCCAATGGTCCACCAAACTGGTCGGCATAGCCATCTGAAAACATATAAATCATATCGCCTTTTTGAACAGGAACCTTGTGTGAATTAAAAATTCGAACTTGACTATCAATAAAAGCACCTACAGGAAATTTATCCGCGGTAAATTCAATCACTTCATCATTTCTAATAAGCCACATTGGATTAAAAGCTCCGGAATACTCAACCAACATTTTCTCAGTATCAAAAGAACAAAGTGCAATGTCCATTCCATCTGTTACAAAAGAATCGGCATCGCCTTTTTGCTGCAGCACTTTAGTTAAGCCTTTATTGATAGAATTTAAAATAGCAGCAGGTTGTGTAATAGCATATTCATTTACAGCCTGCGACAATAAATTACAACCGATAATCGACATAAATGCTCCGGGGACACCATGTCCGGTACAATCAGCGGCAGCAATTAAGGAAAGATTTCCAAATTTCTCGAACCAATAAAAATCTCCACTCACAATATCTTTTGGCTTAAATAAAATAAAACCATCGTCAAAATAGCTTGAAAGTGTATTCTCAGGTTTTAAAATAGCTGTTTGTAAACGTTTTGCATAACGAATGCTGTCTGTTATATCTTTGTTCTTTTCCTCTACAATTTTGTTTTTTTCTTCAATTAACAGATTCTTTTCTTCCAATTGAAGATTGGCTTTTTGCTTTTGTTTGTATCCCTTGTAAATAAAAAATGCCAAGCCTAAAACAAGTAATAAACCTAATGAAACAGAATAATTAATAATCTTCTGCCTATTAATGCTCAAGATTTGCAAATCATTTTCTTGCTTTAAGATTTGGTTTTCTTTTTCTTTCTTCTCTGTATCAAATCGTGTTTGCATTTCGGCAATATTCTGATTTGTTTCCAAATCATAAATTGTATCCTTCAAATTCAGCAATTTGGTTTGGTATTCAAAAGCATGTTTATAATCACCTGAAAACTGATAGCCTTCTGCTAAAAACACATAACAAGCTGCGATATTAAACCGATCGTTTAATCGAGTTGAAATTGCCAATGCGTATAAGGAACATTCAATTCCTTTTTTGTAATCACCCATAATGTTGTAGACATTACCAACGTTTGCAAGACACATTGCATAGTTAACACTGTCATTCAATTGAGTAAAAACAGCCATTGCAGCTTGATAATTTGCAATTGCTTCTGGATACTTTTCTAATTCATTATAAATGCTCCCAATATTGTTTTGTGAAAGGGCAACATTTGTAAATTCTCTATTTAATTTATAGTAAATCAAAGCAGATTTAAAATACACAACTGCCTTTTCCAATTCATTCATATCATAATAAACAGCTCCCAAGCCATTTTCAGAAAAGGCAATACCTGCAGGATTCTCCAGTTTCTTATTAATTTCTAAAGCCGCATTCATATACTCAATGGCGTTCGGATAGTTTCTCATATGCCTGTACACTTCACCAATATTATTCTTTACAGTTGCCAAACCAGCCAAGATGTTTTCCTGTTCGTACAATTCGCTTGCTTTTAAATAATATTTAAGCGATTTATCAAATTCAAATTTGTTCTGGTAAATTGCCCCTAATTCAAAACATGCACTTTGCTCATCATGAAGAGAAGTATCGGAAATTGACAATTCCAACAATTGTTTAGCAAAAATCAACGCAATATCATAACGCCCAGCTACACGATTGGTTTCTGAAAGTTTGAGTAAATACTTGAATTTTACTTTTCCCGTTTTTACATTTACCAATTTCTGAATGGAATCGATATTTGCTTGGGCAACAACAGGCCTAACCGCTATTAATAGCAGCAATATCAATAAAGATAATTTTCTAAAATGGAGAGTCATGAATAAAATAACCGGACGACTTCCATCGTCCGGTTTAATTAATTTAAATGTTTATTTTTTTAAATCAAGACAAACAGCAATAAAAGAAGCAGTTTTAGGATCAATGATTCTTTCAAATGAAACAATCGACCCTTTTACACCTTGAGAAGGAATAACAAAACCTGATTCTTTACAATACGTTTGTGCAAATGGAATAACAACATTAGTAGCTTTATCCAACAAAGTACCTCCATCGTTTGTCGCATTAATAGTTTGAATCTCTCCTCTTTCTAGAAGTTTAACAGAGTTAGCAATCGTTTTACCATTAATAGTTACAACTTCATAACTTACTTTCAATCCATTCGCTAAACCAATCTCAATTCCAAATGATTGCTCAAAATCAATATCTAGTTTGGTTTGACTATCTGTAATTTGTCCTTTTACAACACTTCCAACAGGAGTAGCCGCTTCGTAGCTAGTTGCACCTGTGTTTTTAGCGGTATCGTATTCCACGGTTATTGACGTTTTAACTGGTGTTGGTGTTGTTGTGGGAATTCCCTTTACTGTGCCTTTAGCCATAATTTTAAGTTTTTAAGATTTATACTATTTGATTGTTTCGTAAATATAGTAAGCCTATCCTAAAATCAAAATTATTAAACGTTTAAATTAAAAATAAATCCTTCAAACATTCCTGAATGCGTGAAGGATTTAAAAAAATGAGACAAGTTCCTTATTGCTGTAAAAAGCTATTAATATTAGTTTCTAACCGTTTAACAACATTTGTTACATCCGCTTTCACAAATTTTTCTCCGACAATATTTTCATAAAGCTCAATGTATCTATCAGATATTGAAGCGATTATTTCAGGTGTCATCTCTGGAATTTTTTGTCCATCTTTTCCTTGAAAACCATTTGCCATTAACCATTCTCGAACAAATTCCTTCGACAATTGTTTTTGTGCTTCGTCTTTTGCTTGTCTTTCAGCATATCCTTCTTTGTAAAAATAACGGGAAGAATCAGGTGTATGAATTTCATCAATTAAGTAAATAATTCCATCTTTTTTACCAAATTCATACTTAGTATCTACTAAAATCAAACCCATTTTAGCGGCTATTTCAGTTCCTCTTTGGAAAATTGCACGAGTATACTTTTCCAATTGCTCATAATCTTCTTTTGAAACAATTCCTTGCTTTAAAATTTCTTCTCTAGAAATATCTTCATCATGACCTACAGAAGCTTTTGTTGTTGGAGTAAGAAGTGGCTCAGGAAATTTATCATTCTCTTTCATCCCATCCGGCATAGCAACCCCGCAAACCATTCGCTTTCCTGATTTATATTCGCGCCATGCGTGACCCGACAAATAACCACGAATCACCATTTCAACTTTAAAAGGTTCACAAAACAATCCCACTGTTACCATTGGATCAGGAACCGAAATCACCCAATTTGGGACAATATCTTCTGTTGCTTTTAAAAACTTTGCAGCTATTTGATTTAATACTTGTCCTTTATAAGGAATACCTTTTGGCAAAACAACATCAAAAGCAGAGATGCGATCGCTCACTACCATTACCAATTGTTTGTCATCAATATTATATACATCATGCACCTTTCCTTTATAAAAACTTTTTTGTTTCGGAAAATTAAATTTAGTTTCTGTTATCGCTTCCATTTGTAAATTTTAGATTTATAGATTTTTTGAATTTTAGAATTATTTTTTGAATTTTAACTTCCTCTTTTTAAGCTTTTATTTCGCATCATACAACTCAACAATCTTTTTCACCAATTTATGACGAATAACATCTGTTCCATCCAATTCAACAATTGTAATACCTTCTACATTTTTTAATAATCGTATTGCTTGTGGCAAACCCGATGGTTGATGTTTGGGTAAATCAATTTGTGTCATATCACCTGTAATCACAAATTTTGCTGAAGCACCCATTCGTGTAAGAAACATTTTTAATTGTCCTTCAGTAGCATTTTGTGCTTCATCTAAAATTGCAAAAGCATTGTCCAACGTTCTTCCTCTCATAAATGCTAAGGGAGCAATTTGGATAATTCTATTTTCGAGATAATAGGATAATTTTTCAGGAGCAATCATATCACCCAATGCATCATACAAGGGTTGCATGTATGGATCTAGCTTCTCCTTCATATCTCCGGGCAAAAATCCTAAATTTTCTCCTGCCTCAACAGCTGGGCGTGTCAGAATTATTTTTTTAACTTCTTTATTTTTCAATGCACGAACTGCCAATGCAACTGCAGTATAGGTTTTGCCAGTTCCTGCCGGACCAACAGCAAAGAGCATATCATTTTTGATGATTGCATCCACCATTTTACGTTGATTCTCTGTCCTTGCTTTTACAACCAATCCACTGTTTCCAAACACAATTACATCCTCAGCAGCGCCTACACTTTCAGGGCTTCCATTGCGCTTTGCTCTTCCGTTTAAAATTTGTTCTATGGCGTTTTCTGTAAGATTTCCAAAACGGTTGTAATACGCAATCAAAATATTGATTACCATTTCAAATTGATTCAACTCCTCCTCATCCCCACTCGCCTTAATGGTTTCACCTCTTGCAACAATTTTTAATTTTGGAAAACGTGTTTTTATCAGCTCCAATTTAGAGTCATTTACACCATACAGATTAATAGGTGCAATGTCTTCCAGAAGTATTTTCTTTTCGCTCACGCTGATAATGGTATTAAATAAAAAATGTTTTTTTTATCAGAAAGCACGAAAATAACATATTTTTGTGTATTCTTAGGGTTAAACAGAAACCGAAAAAGTCACAATTTACTAACAAATGGCCATCATCACTCTTACTACTGATTTAGGATTGAAAGACCATTACGTTGGTTCCATAAAAGGCTCTATACTTAGCCGTGTCCCCAACATTACTATTGTTGATATTTCACATCAAATTCCCACTTACAACATTCAGGATGCCGCCTATATTGTTAAAAATGCCTATGCTAGTTTTCCAAAAGGAAGCATTCATATAATTGGAATTAAAGCAGAACAAAATAGCCAATCGTCACATGTAATTGTTTGTTCGGATGGGCATTATTTCATAAGTGCCGACAATGGAATTTTCTCTTTTTTGGATACCGCAATTGAAAAAATAATTGAACTACCAGATACCGTTTCTACTTTTCCTAGCCGCGATGTTTTTGCTGTGGTTGCCAGTGCTATGGCTAATGGAAGCAAAATGGAAGAACTCGGAAAACCTAAAGAAAATTTATTGGAAAGAATGCCTTTCAGGGCAGCTACAATGGGTGACATGATTCGAGGAACTGTAGAGTACATTGATTCTTATGGAAACGTAATGTGCAACATCACTCAAAATCTATTTAATCAAGTTGGCAAAGGAAGAGAATTTGAAATTGAATTTGCCAGATATAAAATCGATAAAGTAAGCAAAACCTATAATGATGTACCGGAAGGGGAAATACTCGCACTCTTCAACTCAGCCAGTCAATTAGAAATTGCGATGAATAGCGACAGGGCAAACAGCATGCTTAATTTAAAGCTAAACGATTCTATAACCATCCGTTTTCAATGATTATCCGAATTGTAAAAATGACTTTTCATCCTGAAAAGACAAGAGAATTTCAGCAAATTTTTAATGAATCAAAACACCTCATCCGAAACATGGAAGGTTGTTCACACTTGGAATTACTTAATGATGTGACCAACCCAAACATCTTTTTTACTTATAGTTACTGGGGATCAGAAAATGATTTGAACAACTATCGGAATTCGGATGTATTTGCAGATGTGTGGGCAAAAACAAAAGTGCTATTTGTCGCCAAAGCAGAAGCTTGGAGTGTTGAACAAAAAGTGGTTTTATAATTAAACACCTTCACTCAATTCCAACCACCTAAGTGATTTTTCATCCAGTTTAGAAATGATTGTTCCCATTTGTTCACTCCACTTCACAACATCTTCATGATTATCGGAACTCGAATTTAGCAATGCAGTTATTTTTTCTTTCTCAGATTCTAAATTCGCAATTTCTTTTTCTAATTGATTGTATTCCAGTTTTTCTTTAAAGTTTAATTTCTTTTTCGGAGCTGCTTCTTTTGTCACACTGATCGCCTTACCTGCCGGCAGGGTAGTCGAAGTATTTTCAGCTTTAACTGAAACAACTTTATGCTCAGAAACAGTTTTCTGTTCACTCTTTGAAGCCGCTTTATCTTCCAACTCTTTTTTATCGCGATACTCTGTATAATTCCCAGGAAAATCGCGCAATACGCCTGCTCCTTCAAACACAAACAAGTGATCCACCATCTTGTCCATAAAATAACGATCGTGCGTTACAATTAATACACAGCCTTGGAAGTTTGTAAGAAAATCCTCCAACACACTTAACGTAACAATATCCAAATCGTTGGTGGGCTCATCTAAAATTAAAAAGTTAGGGTTTTTAATAAGAATGGTCATCAAATACAACCGTCTGCGTTCACCTCCACTTAATTTGGAAACCATGCTGTATTGCACTTCCGGTGGAAACAAGAATTTAGTCAATAAGCCCGATGCAGATAACTTAGAACCATCTGCCAAAGGAATAAATTCAGCAATGTCTTTCACTACTTCTATAACACGTTTGTCTTCCGTGAGTTTTAACCCTTCTTGAGAATAATAACCAAACACCATTGTTTCTCCCGTTTGAATATCTCCCGAATCAGGATTTTCCAAACCCATAATCATATTCAAAAACGTAGATTTACCAACGCCATTTTTTCCTATCACTCCAATTTTTTCTCCTTTTTTAAAGATGTAAGAAAAATCATTGACGATTTTTGTTTCCCCAAAAGCTTTCTTGATATTTTTAAATTCCAAAATTTTTCCACCAATTCTGCTCATCTTCACACCCAATTCCAATTTGGTTTCCACTACTCCACTAAAAGCCTTATCCTTGGTATCTTCAAAAGCATTTAATCGAGCTTTTGATTTTGTTCCGCGTGCTTTGGGCATTTTTCTTACCCACTCCAACTCTCTTCTGAATAAATTTTTTGCCTTGTCAATTTCACTGCCTTCCATTGCTTCTCGTTCGGCTTTCTTTTCCACATAATATTGGAAATCGCCTCTGTAATGATGTATTTTACCCGCATCAATTTCTATTATCTCATTACATATTCTATCTAAAAAATAACGATCGTGAGTTACCAGTAACAATGTCATGTCTTTAGAAACCAGATAATTTTCTAGCCATTCGATCATTTCCACATCCAAATGATTGGTTGGTTCATCTAAAATTAATAAGTGTGGTTCATCAATCAATACTTTTGCTAGAGCAACTCGCTTTTTTTGTCCACCCGATAATGTCCCAATTTGTTTGTCCAAAAAAGCAATTTTTAACCGTTGCAAAACTTCTTGCACCTTTGCTTCAAATCCCCATGCATCCAGCTTGTCCATTTGAGCTGTACATGTTTCTAACTTTGCAGAAGTAGTATCATTGTACTCTTTTTCAAACTCCAACAATGCTTCTTCATAATCTCTCACAGCATTCAACATGGGATTGTCCGACTTATAAATCGCTTCTAATACGGTATCATTTTCATTCAAAATGGGATTTTGATCAAGGTAAGTAACTACAATATCTTTACGAAAAGTAACACTCCCTTCATCAGCAATCTCTTTCCCAACAAGCACTTTCAACAGTGTCGATTTTCCGGCACCATTCTTTGCAATCAATGCAATTCGATCGCCTTGGTTTAAACCAAAACTAATTTTATCAAACAATGCTTTAACACCAAATGATTTGGAAACCGATTCTACTGATAAATAATTCACGACAAATAGGATGATTAAGCTTCTAAATTTATTTTTAGAAGGCGCAAAGGTAGGTAAAATAAACCTTTAGAACGTAGCAGGTTGCCAGCAAATTAATTATTCTTTATCCTTCTCGATAAAAGTATAATTCACATTTACTTGAGTAGGCGCTTCTTCTTCATGGATGAATTGTTCATCTCCACTGACATCAATTTTTTCATTTTCTGCTTCATCACCGAAATCATATTTACGGGGAGGCGGGCCTTCTTTTCTAAAATTGTAAGCCGTTATTAATCCTGCCAACGCGCCTAGCATATGAGATTCCCAAGAAATTCCCTTTTGGAAAGGCAAAACACCCCAAACAGCTCCACCATATAAAAATGTGACAAATAAAGACAAAGCCATTAATCGAGTATCTCTCCGAAAAATTCCACTAAAAAACAAAAAGGTAATAAAGCCATAAATAATTCCGCTTGCACCAATGTGATAAGCATCGCCACCTGCCGCCCAAACCCAAACACCCGTCATAAGATAAACCCAAAAGAAAACATTAAAAGCAATGCCTCTATAAAAATAAAAGATGATGGGCCCTAACACCATTAAAGGAAGCGTATTTGAAATCAAATGAGGCAAATCACCATGCAGTAGCGGAGAAGTAACAATTCCGATTAAACCATCCATTCGTCTGGGATACAAGCCATACCACGACAAATTCACCCGCTCTACAATTTCAAATAGCTTTACACCCCAAAGCACCAACACAAACAAGGAAGGATATAAAATGCTAAAAAATAATTTCGATGTGGTATTCCGCATAATCAGATAAATATAATGGTTTTTCCAGAGTCAATGTTTGTACCAAAGTATTAAAACGACAAAAAGACAGAATTTGTTTTCAAAAAGTAAATAATTACATTTGCAATGTACCATGAAAAAATTAGCTGTTTTCTCTCTGCTTGCCATTTTCTTATTCAATTCCGTTGGGTACTTCATTGTGTTTAAGATTGCTCAAACAGAAGTTAGAAAAGAAATTAAGACTCGCCTAAAACTGACAGTACCACAAGCAGAATTAATTGCTATCGAGATCAACAAAAGTGATATCAAAAATATTCACTGGGAAAAAGAGAATAAAGAGTTTTATTACTCCGATCACTTATTTGATGTTGTAAAAACAAAAGAAACACCAAACTCCATTATTTATTATTGTATTGATGACAAAAAGGAGCGCAATTTATTTGCAAGTTTAGATGATTATGTAACTAGTTTTATTGCTTCAGAAAATTCTAAAAAAAACTCCCCTACTAAAAAGCTAAACGATCATGTTGTGAAAATTTATTTTTCCAACTCCTATGGGTTTGGATTTCAAAACGCTTCAACGCAAGTTTATTTTTCCTTTTCCACAAGAATTTATTTGTCAGAATTTCAAGAAACAAAATCACCTCCTCCCGAATTTGTATAATCTTCTTTGAATCAAAAATTAAATGTTGTTTAGTTTTCCTAGCAAAGGCATACGTCTCTTTGTCTAAGTGGCTATTGATTTAGGGTTCATTGCTATTTTAAAACATCACAAAAATTAATGCTATTTTTTGTAAGATGTTTCAACATAGAGCAAGCAGCGTTCAACAGATCTGTTGAAACAGAATTTTTTATTCCGTCAAATTTAAAAAAACTATAAAATGAAAAAGATATTACTTAGAAGTATCTTGGGAATCATTTCAGTTACAACTGTATCCGCCCAAGAACCTACTGCAACAGATACTACATTATATAAACTCATCAATTTAAATGAAGTAGTATTTTCTGCAAATAAATCAGAAGAAAAAAAATCAGATGTCCCTTATAGCATCGATATTATTAAAGCAAAAGATCTGGAACTATCCAATTCTCAAACCTCGGCCGACATGCTTGCCAACACAGGGAACATTATGGTTCAAAAAAGCCAAGGTGGTGGCGGAAGTCCAATTATCAGAGGTTTCGAAGCAAACAGAGTACTAATTGTAGTGGATGGAGTACGCATGAACAATGCTATTTATCGTGGCGGACATTTGCAAGATGTTATTACAATCGACAATGCAATGTTGGATAGAACAGAAATTATTTATGGCCCTTCTTCTGTAATGTATGGCAGTGATGCATTGGGAGGTGTGATGCATTTCTATACCAAGAATCCTCTTTTCGGAAACGAAAAAATGAATTTTAAATTAAATTCTGCATTACGTTATGCAAGTGCCAATCAGGAAAAAACGGGGCATATTGATTTTAACATAGGGTTTAAAAAACTGGCATCGTTAACCAGTATCACCTATAGTGATTATGATGATTTACGAACAGGATATGCCCGCACACCAGACCCTTCTTTTGGCAGATGTGAATATTATGTTGGAATGAATGCCGCAGGAAATGCCGACAGTATGATCAAAAACAACAATACCAATATTCAAAAACGCAGTGGTTATTCTCAAGTGGATTTCATGGAAAAACTACTTTATAAAGTAAACGATAATTTTAGACTCGGATTAAACTTTCAATATTCTTCATCATCGGAAATTAACAGATATGATCGTTTGACAGAATATAGTGGTACAAATTTAAAGTTTGCTGAAAATGGTTATGGTCCGCAAAACAGAATGTTGACTTCCTTATATGCAATTATCAGAACGGATTCCAAATTTGTTGATAATATGCGTATTACTGCAGCTTATCAAGACATTACTCAAGAGCGATTCAGCAGAAGATTCAGCACCGATTATATCAGTGGCAGTGGCAGCAATTTCAAAACTGTGAATTTAGAAAAAGTAACTATTTACTCATTAAATGCGGATTTAAGGAAACAAGTAAAAGAAAAGCATGAACTGAGTTACGGTGTTGAAGTAGTTAGTAATAAAGTAACATCTACTGCAACTAAAACAAATATTTATTCTGGTGAAGCATCAACAACACCTGCCGACACACGCTACGCAAATGGTGGTAGTAAAACTATGAACATTGGCGCCTATTTAACACATAGCTGGGAAATAAACGAGAAATTTATTTTGTCGGATGGCTTACGTTATTCATACACTTCTCTTACATGTAATTTTGATACCAATTCGGCAGTATCCAATTTTCAATTCCCTTTTACATCCGTTTCACAAACAAACAATGCACTGAATGGCAACCTAGCCTTAATCATGATGCCTGAAATAAATGTTCGTTTTCACATTTTAGGCTCAACCGGATTTAGAGCACCAAATGTGGATGATATGAGCAAAGTATTTGATTCCTCACCAGGAATTGTTGTTGTTCCAAATGCCGCTTTAAAACCGGAATATGCTTATAACATTGAAGGAGGATTAGCAACTACTATTATGGACAATAAAGTTAAGTTCGAAGCAAATTACCATTATACATTGCTAAAAAATGCCATTGTTGCAAAAGCGTTCCAGTATGAAGGGAAGGACTCCTTACTATTTAATGGTACTTTGAGCCAAGTCATTGCATCTCAAAACGTAGATGAAGCTATTGTTCAAGGCTTTTACGGTGCAATAACAGCGGATTTTTCTCAAAACGTTTCTTTTAAAACATCGGTTTCTTATACGCTTGGACAGTCCCGTCAGGAGTTGCCAGGCACAAGCACAACTTCCAACCATGATACAATTGTTCCTTTGGATCACATTCCGCCAATGTTCGGACAAACAAGTATTATGTATCATTTCAAAAAATTTGAAAGTGAAATTTATGCCCGTTACAGCGCTGCAAAAATTGGAAGAGATTACAGCAAAAGTGGTGAAGACAATGCACAATATTCTGCTGATCCTGTGAACGGTTATATGCCAGGATGGGTAACATTCAATATTAAAACTGCTTACCATGTTACAAAAAATGTAACGATCAACGTAGGAATTGAAAATCTTTTTGATGTACATTATAGAATGTTTGCATCTGGAATAAGTTCTCCTGGGCGAAATATTATGGGCGCAATCCGAATAAAATTATAACAAAAGTGAATACTAACAAAAAAAGGAGCCAATGGCTCCTTTTTTCTTGTTTTTCCTACCAGTTTTCCCTAAAAATCAACCGCTTAATAAAAAAGGATAAGCAATCTAAAAAAAGCTTTCTTTTTTTTATTTTTATGCTTAATATTGCCTCTAGTAATTTACAATTTATACAACCAACGAAATCAATACGATAATGAAAAAAAATTTACTTACTTATCTGTTTCTAGGATCTATTTTTTGCTTTGTAAGCAACACTAGCACTTTCGCTCAGGGCGAATACAAATGCGGAACAACTCAAATGCATAACAAATTGTTAGCTCAGCACCCTGAGATAGCACAAGCTGAAGCAGATTATAATGCTTTACTGGAAAAACAAATCAAAGAAAACAGATCAGCTTCGCTTGATAGCAACTATGTTATTACTATTCCAATTGTTTTTCACGTATTACATTTAAACGGGACAGAAAACATTTCTGATGCACAGGTTTTAGATCAAGTAAACATCTTGAATCGTGATTTTCGTAAAAAAAATGCAGACACATCCGCAATCGTAGCCCCTTTTCAGCCAATTGCAACCGATTCAAGAATCGAATTCCGTTTAGCACAATTAGATCCTGACGGAAATTGCACAAATGGAATTGATAGAATTTATTCTCACAAAACAGACAATGCAAATGATTTCTCGAAATTAAATCCATGGCCTCGTGATAAATACCTGAACGTATGGGTAATTCGCACAATGGAAAGTGTTGGAACAGCTGGATATGCATATTACCCTTCAGGTTCTGACCCTTGGTACATGGAGCCATTTGATGGAATTATTATTATACACAACTATATTGGCAGCATCGGAACAGGAACTGTTGGTCAATCAAGAGCATTGACACATGAAGTTGGACACTGGTTAAACTTACCACATTGCTGGGGCTCAACCAATGATCCTGAAGTAGGTTGTGGTGATGAAGGTGTTACTGATACGCCTTTAACCGCTGGCCATAACACTTGTAGTAACCGATTCGATTTTGAATGTGACTCTAAAGCTTTAACCGGCACTTACACTTTTGGAAGCGTAACAACTACATCAGGAACAACAGACCCTTCCATCGCTCCAGAAGCAACTGATTCAGCAATTACATTTAGCAACCCTCTTGCAGTTGGCTTGTCTGCGAATTCTTCAACAGCAGCCATGTTTGAATTTTCAGACTGGGACAGCGGTGCTTTGGATGGAGCAACATCTTTTGCAGGGTTAACTGGTGCTATCAATACAGGAAAATATTATCAATTTACAATTACTCCTGACTTGGCACAAGCATTAACAATGACAGGAATGACATTTAATGTTAAACGCGACACAAACGGAATTAGAACATTTGCTGTTCGTTCAAGCGCTGATAGCTATGTTGCAAATTTATCAGCAACCATTACTCCTTCAAACCCAAATTTGAGTGTACAATCGGGGAATGTTTTTTTCATCAATACCGATACAACCATTTCAATGGTAGGTAGTAAAATCACTTTAAGTGGTGCTTCATTTACCAATATCAACAACACTTCCAGAACATTCCGAATTTATGGTTGGAATGCTGAAGATTCAACAGGAACATTCGGAATTGACAATATAGCGTTTACCGGAACTCATGGAATAGTTGAAAACGTAGAAAACTATATGGAGTATTCTTATTGCTCTAAAATGTATACGAAAGATCAAAAAACCCGTATGCGTTCAGCTTTAGAAGCTACTATGGCTGCTAGAAACAACTTATGGATTGGGCCAAACTTAATCGCAACAGGTGTTGATGATTTAACAGATACTTGTTCTCCATCTCCTGATTTTTACGCAAACAGAACGATGGTTTGTCCTGGCAATACAGTAACATTTACAAAAAATGTTGCTAACATCACTGCTGCATTCGGAACAATTTATGCTTCAGTAGCTACTACACAAAGTTGGTCTTTCCCTGGCGGAACACCTGCTACATCAACTCTCCCTTCTCCTATAATTACTTACAACACACCTGGCTCTTACCCTGTAACATTAACAATTACAATAACAGGCGGTTCAATGGCACCCGTTTCTATTACAAAAACAGACTATATTTATGTATCTGATGCTTTTGCTCAAGTAAGCAATACCTACACTGAAGACTTTGAAAATGCTACCGAATATTACTCTCGTTGGTTCAGCAAAGATTTGGATAACAATTTAAGAACGTGGTGGTATACTGGAGCAGCTGGATACAGTGGAACACATAGCGTTATGATGAATCCATATTACAACTATGCATTCGATGTAGACCAATTATTTTCTCCATCTTACAATTTAATGTTCATTACAAGTCCAGTACTTACGTTCAGATGTGCTGCTGCAACAAATGCAACAACTGCTGCAGACATGAATGACAAGTTAGTAGTTTCTTATTCTACAACTTGTGGAGCTACTTGGACTAATATCAGAACTTTTACAGGAACAGGAACAGCTGCTACATCATTAATTAACAACAGCTATCACCCTGAAGAATATGTGCCAGCTTCTACAAGTGAATGGGCTCTTAAATCAGTTCCTATTCCTTTTGGTGCACAAACTGCAAATACTCGTTTTAAATTCGAGTATACTACTGGAAACGAAAGTAACAGCATATACATTGATGACATTAACATGACAGGTGTATTGGGAATTACAGACCAAACGTTGAATGAAGCAAATGTTTCTATCTACCCTAACCCTACTGGTCAAACTGCAACTCTTTCTTATACATTGAATAAAAAAGGAGATGTTAAAATTAGCTTAGTGGATGTTTTAGGTAAAAAAATAATGGAAGTAAACAACCTTGGTCAAGTGGAAGGCGACTACACTTTTGAAATTTCTAAGCAAGTACTAGATTTGCAAAATGGTGTTTATTTCGTTAAGTTTTCAATCGACAATGCAGCTGTTACTAAAAAATTAGTAATTTCTGAGTAACATTATTTTAATACTATTTTTCAAAAAAGGTCCCGTATTTTCGGGACCTTTTTTTATTGAAACAAACCCAATTTAACTAAAAAACAACCACTTATATCGCAATTTTGACCACTTGAAAAGTCTCTTTGCTTTTTAGACAATTTTTCATTAATATTGCATATAGATAATCTAATCCATACCAACATGAAATCAAAATACTTAAAACTTGCTCTGTTAAGTGCTGTTATTTGTCTTGCACAAATCAATACTGCTAAAGCACAAGACCCTAATATTCCTTGCGGAACAGATCAGAAAAATGAAGAAATGATGCTTCAGCACCCAGAACTTCGACAAGCATATATTGATTATGTTAACTCTCTTACACAAGCAACTAATCAAAAAGGAACCCGAAGCACAACGCTTTATACCATTCCAATTGTTTTCCATATTATTCATATCAACGGAACGGAGAATGTTTCCGATGCAAGTGTCATTGCTCAGGTAAACCGATTAAATACGGATTTCGCTAAATTAAATACAGACTACTCGTCAAACCCGCCCTATTTTCAGTCAATAGGAGGCGATGCGCTTATCCAGTTTAAATTGGCAAAACTTGATCCCAATGGAAATTGCACAAACGGAATCGAACGTATTTATTCTCACAAAACTTTAAATGCAGGTGAGCGCTCAAAATTAAATCAATGGCCTCGCGACAAATATTTCAATGTTTGGGTGATCAATACACTTGAAGTTGATCCAGGTACAGTAGGTTTGGTTCTTGCTTATGCAACTTTCCCTTCTTCTGTTAATACTTTTGGATTTCCTTCTGATGGAGTTATCATGAGATCGGATCAGGTAAACGGAACATCACGAACACTAACTCACGAAGTTGGTCACTGGTTAGGTTTAGAGCATACTTGGGGAAATACACAAGTTGCTACCGTTTGTGGTGACGACAATGTAAATGATACACCTATTACAAAAGGACACTTTTCTACTTGTCCTGCATACGATTTCTTTTGCGACAACACAGTATTAACTTCAACATATGCATTTTCTGGTGTTACAACAGGTTCTGGAACAACAGATCCGACTTCTGCACCTTATGTTGCAGATTCTTCAATGACATTTTCTAGTTTCACTGCAACAGGTGTTTCTTCAAATTCCTCTTCTGCAAATATGTTCAACTATAGTGATTGGGGCACAGGAGCAGCAAATGGTGAAACGGTTTATGCGTCTTTAACAGGAGCTATTAACACGGGCAAATATTATCAGTTCACTGTTACACCGAATCCTAATGTTGCAATGTCTTTAACTTCATTAACATTTGGCTTTCAACGCGACTCAACTGGTGTAAGAACTTATGCTGTTCGTTCAAATGTTGGAGGTAGCTACTTAACAAACTTACCTTCTTCTATTAGTCCTACTAATCCGAATTTGAGTGTTCAAACAGGAAACGTATTCTTTTGTAATTTTGATACCACTATCAGCATCACAGGCAGCAGAGTTACATTAAGTGGAGCTGGATTTACCGGAACATCAAATCCTATCACTTTCCGTATTTATGGCTTCAATGCTGAAGATACTATTGGTGGATTTAGTATCGACAATGTTGTATTGACAGGAACATTCGGTGATGCAGAAAACATTACAAATTACATGGACTACTCAAGCTGTACTTACATGTTTACTGCAGGACAGATTGCAAGAATGAGAGCTTCAGCAGAAAGTCCAATTGCTCAAAGAAGTAATTTGTTGATTACTTCCAATTTAATTGCAACAGGTACTGACGGAGGTACTTACCCTCCTTGTACACCAACATCAGACTTTTATGCTGATGATTATATGATTTGTCCAGGAGCAAATATCGCATTCACTCCAAATGTTTTAAATTTATCTGTAGGAACAACAGCAACGTATGTATGGAGCTTCCCTGGCGGAACACCAGCTACATCAACTTCTGCTTCCCCTACAATTGTTTACAATACTCCTGGAGGTTATGATGTGACTTTAACAGTAACAGGTTCTGGTGGTGCGGGTTCTACTACTGTTACAAAAAATAACTTTATCTATGTTTCTGACAATTTCGCTCAAGTACCGGGTACTTTTTCAGAAGGTTTTGAAAACCCAACATCTTTCTACAGCCTATGGAATGTGAACGATTTGGACATGAACAGTAGAACATGGTGGATTAATAACACTGCTGCATATACAGGTTCTCGCAGTATCGTAATGAATGCATATTATAACTACCGCGATGATGTTGATCAATTAATTTCTCCATCTTATAACTTATCCTTTATGAGCAGTATTGTGTTATCATTCAGATGCGCGGCTGCTACTAAAGCAACCAATGCAGTCGACATTCTTGATAAGCTTATTGTTTATTCATCAAACGATTGTGGTGCAACATGGAATCCACGCACTCCTACTTTTCTAGGAACAGGAACCGCTAACGCTTCATTAATAAATAACAGCTACCATCCTGAAGAATTTGTACCAACAAGTGCTAGTCAATGGGCATATCATACGGTATCTGTTCCAGGAACTTTCGCATCTGCAAATACACGCTTTAAATTTGAATATACTTCAGGTAATTATAGTAACAGCATTTACATTGATGATATTAACATCACAGCTGTTTTAGGTGTAGATGAAAATGCTTTAGATGCTGCAACTGTTTCTATCTTCCCTAACCCAACAAACAATGCTGCTACAGTTTCTTATCACTTAAATACAAAGGGTGATGTTAGAATTGAATTAGTAGACGTATTAGGTAAAAAGATTATGCAAGTAAATAATAGTAATCAGGCTGAAGGCGATTATTCAATTCAAATTTCAAAACATGAACTGAATTTAGTCGGAGGTATTTATTTTGTTAAGTTTACTATTGACAATACGAGCATTACTAAGAAAT
>ENA-ORBV01002848-ORBV01002848.1-microbial-mat-metagenome-genome-assembly--contig:-NODE-2848-length-35826-cov-32.060030_pt1 | contig 35826 bp, 24 predicted proteins | sample MGYA00237777_ERZ505514 | MGnify/ENA primary metagenome ERZ505514 (study PRJEB26160, sample SAMN06269048) | microbial mat metagenome | isolation source: Oligotrophic lake microbial mat | place... | reverse complement strand
TACTGGATCAAGTACAAACGAGAAAACGAAGTCGACGCGATCCGCATCCGGCCGCATCCGTTTGAGTTTTGTATGTACTTTGATATTTGATCGCATTTTTTTGATTTCATACTTTACTTTTAGCCTGGCTAAGTTAACATTTTTACACATGGGGTTCGACTCGGACAGTTCGATCACGGCTCACGGCTCACGGCTCACGGCTCACGGCCTATATTGTTTGCAGTGTCATTGCCGCTTCTGTCATTGGAAAGCTTGTAAATCCTCAACCGACTGTCGCTGTACTTCAACAGGTATGGCATTTCGCTCCCGCTAACGCATTGTACAGTACTTATGTCCTGATCAGTCTGGAGACAATACTTCTCGTGTTGTTGTTGCTGGACAAGAAGCGAGTCATTTCGTTCTCATGCGCATCTTTAGCACTGGGATTAGTCACCATTAGCCCGGTTCGCCAGCTCGCTGAAGCGAATCCGCTCAATTGCGGATGTGGCTTGTCGGCTGGTTTCCTTTCACCTAGGGCTCAGCAGCTGCTTTCTGTCGCCACCAACTTTATGTTGATTGCTTCGATGGTTTTGAGTTGGCCCGATGGCCAGGCATCGAAGCAAACTTTTTCAAAAGGAGAGTCAAATGAAAACGAGGCATCCTAATGGCCGTGTGCTGCACAAACTGGTTTTTAGCGCAGCATTTGCCTTGGCGCTGACGACAGTTGTAAACACAGCTTTGGCAAATGGTCCTGTTAATTGTGTTTTTGGAAACATTTCTTGGGGTTGCGACGTAGACGCGACTTGGGCAGGATGTTGCATCCAGATGGATCAGGGTTCTGAAGGTGGGTTTTGGTACGGATGCACACGGCGCTCAACGGGATATTGCGTCGCCGTTGGGTATAGCGGGGGCGAACCATAAACTCGACTAAGGGCCAGATAAGATTGCAGTATGATCGAATGAGGACATTGAGTAGTTAATTCCGCACTATCGAGTTTGTCACTTTTGTCGCGCCTCTTTCGCTCGGGAATTAGGACAAAGTGTCATATGGGCAAAAAAAAATTGATCGTTGTCGCGGTTTTCATTTTTCTGGCGCTTGTTTTCTCTTCCTATTACTTCACCAGGCGCTCTGCAAACCGGACTGGCAACCCTGAAATCGCGGCTGCGGAAGCGAAGTTTGCAGCGATGGCGAAGGAACCGCGTGACGTGAGTTCCAGCGACTCCGAGAGCGAACGCGCGTTAATCAGTCAAGCAGCAGTCAAAAAGCTCAAAGCAGGCGTTGTGGTGCCGGGGCGAGAACAGCAATTGGCCGATGCGTTCGCGGAATTTCTGACTGCTTATCGTTCAGAAGAACCGGGCCGGTTCGTTGACTATTACCACCATCAAGGCGTTCCACTTGACGCCGCCGGCGTCGGGCGTGTCGAACGGAGCTGGGCGAAGACATCGCTGATGACTGTTGGCAGGAAAGTTGATATCGAATCCATCCGCTTTTCAACCATCCGAAAAAGCGTCGCGAATTCGGTTACCGATTCGGCAGCAAACAGCTTTGTGCAATGGATCAGCTCGGAAAAGGCCAACGTTCGAGGCGTCAACATTTCAGATCAAACTCCAGTCTATTGCGTCACCATCAATGTCGCAAAGCATGAGCTGGGCACTGGCGGTCCCTATTCACTGTCGATCGGATTTGTGCCGCGCGACAACGGTAGATCATGGATTCCCGTAATGAATTGGCTGCAAGGCATCAGCGATCGCCCCGTCGCGCATCCACCATTGTAGCCAGTATAATCCGATTCTGGCGATTAGGCCGACCCGTCCAAGGCGAACTTATGTCACGGCGTGCATTCACCCTTATTGAAATGCTGGTCACTATTGGCATTATTGCCATCGTGATAGCGCTGCTGTTTCCTCTGATCACATCGGCGCGGCGCGGTGCGCAAACGATTAATTGCACATCAAATCTGAGGCAGATCGGAATCGCGATTCATAGCCACGCAAGCGAGCGCGGGGGCTATGCGCCGTTGGGGGGAATGATCATCGTGCCGTCGTCGTTTGTTGGCGCCACTTCGATCAGCGCCGCCTTGGAGGATGGAGCTCGAAACCGCTACGACTACATAAAAAGCGGCTCGCCGCTGGTGCGTGAAGTGATAATGCCGCTGCACGGCGCGCTCGCCGCACAATTGGGAATGAAATACACGCGATTTGATTCATTTGATAGTTTCGAGGTAGAAAAACATTCTACGCTTGCCGATTGGAGCACATTTACCTGTCCTTCGGCTCGACCGCGTGCGCCGTCGGCAACAACATTTGTCATTCAGTTTGAGGGGCAGACGATGCTTAATATTCTCAACGGGTTGCCGTTCGATTTTGCATTGAATGACGCCGTTTTTGGATTTGATTGTAAGCCCAGCCGTCGCCTTGCTGGGAAGCTTTCTAAAGTGCACAACCCGAGCAAAACATTTTTGCTTGCCGATGCTGCACCGCCGTTTGCAAGCATGGCATTTCGGGATGGCGCGCCGCTATTTTGGTCGCCGGAGGCTCCGCCGGGAAGTCCTCTTACGCTTGCTGACGCGTTTGTTGAAAACGGACGTGTCACCAGTCAAGTGAAGCTCTTTGATTTGCAGCGGCATCGCGGCCGCATCAATGTGTTGTACGCCGACGGGCACGTCGGCGAGGAACTTCTCACCGCCCAAGGCCTCTCGGGGACGATTGTCGCCAACTGGTGATTGGACAGAACGGGGCGGCCGGCCGTCGGGCCGCAATGGCGCGGGGTATTGGTTTCTCGGCGAAAAGATAGCGGGCCAGAAAAGATAGCGGGCCAGGTCCGACTTTCCGTGATCCATGCCAATTTACGACTTACAATCGGGAATGGAAACGGGGACGACGCTAGTTGGCATGAAAACGCTACGTAAATGTTTCGTTCAAGCGTTTCTGAAATGTGCTACCGATAATTCCGTTTAGCGAGGCTGCTTGCGGCCCATGTCGGCGCGGCAAACGACCGATGCGCCAGAGGCAACTCGGCACGCAAGTCGGGCGGCACAACAAATCCGGCAGACGAACGGGTAACTCATCGGACACACAGACATGAATGGCTGTGCCACCCTGAATCAGAAATAGGTCTGCACCCCCTCCAAATCACAAAACGCTCGTGCCACTGAACGCATTAGGCCGCCACCGTTTTCAAGTCGCACCAGGATGCCGGCGCTGGGGTGATCGGGGGCGTGCTCGGCCGAAATTGTCCGGGAATTATCTTGACTTCTAATTTATGTTAGGTTAATGTTTGAAGTAGTGGATCAGGTTGATTTCAGGTGTGAAGCCGATCTTTGAAAACTAAATATAGGCAGGTGGCAGGTGGCAGGTGGCAGGTGGAAGGTGGAAGGTTGCAACTTCGTTTCTTCGTTGCTGCTTCGAAAATAGCCGCTGGTTTGGTGTTGTGGTTGGTAGGCGGCGCAGCACGGGCGTCTCGCCCGTGAACGCGGTACGCCGCGTTGACGTTCGTGTCGGGCTCTCCCGAAGCGCGACATCGCCGTTGCGCCCATGCTTGAGTATAAGCATCATCGGCGGGACGCCGATGGTACGGAATTTTCATCCTCTCAGGGTGACGCGTAGCGTCATGTTCAACTTCGTGTTTGATCTGGATGTTGGATTTGTCTCGTAAGTGCCGGTGTTAAGTTGGGACACAGATCGGTGCGACGTGAAAGTGGGTGATTCGATGTACAAAATGTCCCGAGATGTCGCACTAACTCGAAAAACTGAGAGCTGATAGCGGAGAGCGGAAGGGCGTGCGTGCGGTACCGATTTTGGCCGGAAAGGAACTGAAAGGAACCGGTTAGGAACCGGTTAGGAACCGGTTTTTTCGGACGCCTCATGCTGTAAATTGTTGCCCTTCACTGCTTTACATTTTTGGAGGCACCGGATTTCTTTTTTTCAGTTCCATAGCAGCAAAGCGAGTTGTCAATTGCCAGTTGTCGGTTGTCAGTTGTAAGTTGTCGGTTGTCAGGGGTCAGGGGTACGGGCATCGCCATGTTCCAGTTCCATCGCTACATCCACGATCTATGATTAGCTACCGGCTCTCCGCATTCCCCTCTCTGCTATTCTCCTCACAGTCGGCAAGAATTCCCGCTTAAACTGCCTCTGTTAACATTGCCTCGGCGACCATTTGTCAGCTTCCGAAACCGTCGTTTGACAGACCCCCAATGCAGGTCATAATCGACGAGTGGGAGAAGCCGATGCCGTGGCATACCGCGCGCCACGCGATTGTGCTCGCCCGCTGTCAAGGAAGGGATGTAGCATTCATGGCGAAACCTCAGTTTTCCGAGTCGGGCGGCGTGGCCGCGCCGCGCAAGCGTCGAAAGTTTTCACTTCACGAAGCCAATAAGGCGCTGCCGCTGGTGCAGCGAATCGTCCGCGATATCGTCGGTACGCACGGCCAGTGTTCGCACCTGCAAGCCTCCATCGAATCAACCCCGCGGGGCAAGAAGAACGATGAGCTGGAAGGGCAGTTGGAAGGCAAACTGCAGCGGCTGCATGATCTGGTTGAAGAGATCAACCTCGTCGGCTGCGAGCTGAAAGATTGCTCGGTCGGCCTGATCGACTTTCTGGCCCGCCACCAGGGCCGCGACATTTACCTGTGCTGGAAGCTGGGCGAAGAACGCATCAACTACTGGCACGAATTACACAGCGGCTTCACCGGCCGACAGCCGGTGAGTGTGCTGCAGGACTAAAACTTTTTTGAAGGCGTCCCTCGCTTGCGGCTTCGCGGAATCAGCAGTTCGATTCTCACAGCAGTGCGCGAGCCCCGTCGTTAGCCGTTGATTGGCCGATCGCCTCGCGCATCTGTCGACCCTGCAGTTTGCCGAACAGCAGTAGCGATGCGACGGCGCCCAGCAAAGCCATGAGCATGTCTTTCTGCGCGTCCCAGATATCGCCTTGGCTGCCGAGAAAATCATCCGCTTGCTTACCTCCGAACATTGAAGCGTACTGCCATTCGAACAACTCGTAGCCGGCGCTGATGGCCAATGCGATGGATGTGCAGCAGACAAACATCCACTTGCCCGGCCGCAGCGGCGAGGTGCGAATCAACAGTTCGCGCGCGAGAATCGCCGGGATGACGCCTTGGAAGAAATGCCCCAAACGGTCAAAGTGGTTGCGCGAGTGGCCGAAGGTGTCGCGCGCCCAGTTGCCGATTGGAACATTGGCATAGGTGTAGTGCCCGCCGGTCATGAGGATGAGCGCGAAGAGCCAGACCAAAACGTAGCTGACGGTGGTGAAACGAAAGCGACGGTAGGTGAGCACAAGAATAGCGCCGCCGACCATCGCGGGGAGCGTTTCCATCAACCAGTTAAACCGCCCGGCGGGGTTGATCGCCGACCAAACGAGGAACGCCGCCGCAGTAATTATGAGGAATAAATGACTTGGTGCGATGTTCAAAGTGTTGCCGGCGATTTAATTGACGTCGCAGTCAATCCAGCCAATCCTTCTTCTTCAACCGCTCCGGCACGTATTCTTCAGTGACATAACTGATGTCTTTGGTAATGAGCGATTCCACTTCCATCTTAAACCCATTCGACATCATCCGGTCGATTTCCTTTTGCCATCCCTTGTGGCCGGCGAACCACGGATAGGCGGCAATTTCGCGGGCGCGTTTTTTGTCGTTGTCGTTGAGTTCGATCTGCACATCGTCCGATAGTTCGCACTCCGTGTAATCCTTCGATCGCACGCCGAGAAACTTGGCTTCGGGGATGGCGAGGCGTTCGGATTCGAACGCCAGGCTGATCGAACCCTGCTTAATCACGCTGTAGATGTAATGCCCCCACGGATCGCAATCGAGCAGGCAATAGATCGGCAGGCCGAGCTCTTCATTCAGCCGGCGGAGGAGTCGGCGGACGCCTCTGGGCGGTTGGCCGCTGCCTTCGGTGAGGATGCAGTTATGTTTTTCCCAGAACCGGTCTTCGTTGAAGCGGCCCCAAACGGTGTCTTTTTCGACATGCAGCACAAATTTGGCTTCGCACTTTTTGAACTGGATCACATCGGGTTCGGTGATGCTCGGAACGGCATACCCGCCGGAGCCCATTCGGCGGCAGTCGATTTCATCGCCGGTGTCGATGATCGTGATATTGCCGACCATCGTGCCGCGCTTTTTGGCGTACACATGCAACTCTTCGCGGAGGCTGCCCATGGCCACTTCCAGGTCTTCCAGAATTGCATCGCTTTCGTCCTGCGCGCCAAACGTCTTCTCGCCTTTGGTGCCCTGGATGGTGTGCAGGGCCTTGTAAAACATTCCGCGGAGGGAAAGAGTTTTTTCGGCTTCGATCAGTTGCTTGATGCTGTCGCCGTGAAGCACGGTTTGCATGAACTGCTTGGCCTGGCTGAGGTTGAACAGCTCGCGCACGGCTTTGCCGTCGCCCATCTGCAGGATGCCCTTTTTCTTGTTCCAGATGGTATTGGAACGCGTGCGCATCGGGATATCGATGTTGATATCTTTTTTCTTAAACGCCGCGGTGCTCACGCCGTCGGCCAAGTGGATGACCTTGCCAAGCGTGGCCTTGTCTCGCTCGCGAATACGCTTGTTCACGCGGTCCTGGGCGGCGGATGGTTTGCTGTTTGCCATGTTGAGTCTCCTTCTCAATCTTGCGCGGCGCGGTTTAGAAGGGGCGCGCCGCGGGTCGTCCATGATCGATCAGCATGCACGCCGCCGCAGCGACTATTGACCGCGCAGGCGCGTGGTGACGTTGTCCAGCACGTTCATAAAGTTAATGTAGCTGTCGTACGGCGATTCATACGGGCTGAAATACTTATGCACGTCGCCGTCGGCCCAGTATTTGGTGCACATGTAATAGAAGTGGTCGCTGGTGGTGAGGCGGCGCCAATCTTCAAGCAATTCCGGATCGGCCTTCTCTTTGAGCGCTCCTTCGATTTTATATAGCTCATGCAGCGCGTTGGATTGCATGGCATTGCCGAGCCATGCGCTTAAGTCGCGCTCGCTGTCGGCCCACGAAACCATGTGCGGCGCATCAATTTCGCCGGCGGGCTGATACTTGTCGATCACCTGGCTGGGGGTGAGGAATTCGTTCTGGTTGGAACTTTTAAGAATCGCTGTGGGCAAGTGCTTGAGAAAATCGAAAATGCCGGTGTCGGCCCACTGGTGTTCGCCAAAGGTTTCGTAATCCATGAACAGATTGCACACCTGCCCGTGACCGTTGATCTGATTCACCCAGCCGGCAAACTTATCGGCATTCAGCGGCCACTGTTCCCACAGACGGTTGCTGAAACGGAACGCGATGTCGTCGCTCAGGCGATAGTTCTTCAGCAGCAATTTAAGTTTCGGCGCGTGCGGCGGACGGTATACGTGATTGGGGCTGCGGCTGCCCAGCACCGCATCGGCCCCTTCTGCCAGGCACCCCTCGTAACCCATGTGGCTGACGAAATGGCCGAGGTCATTATTGTAAATCAACTCGGTATTACGAAAGACGCGGGCGTCCTGCCCAAAGAGTTCTTTGATCTTCGCCCGGTGCAGTTCAACCTGCGCGCGAAACTCTTCACGAGAATAGAGGAACGACAACGAGTGATGATACGTTTCGTTAAGGAATTCGACGCAGCCAGTGCTGTTCAATTCCCTGAAGCTTTCCAGGACTTCGGGCATGTGCCGCTGCGATTGCTCGATCAACATTCCCGAAAGCGAAAACGCCACACGAAACCGGCCCTCATGCCCGCGCAACATCTCAAGCAGCAGTTTGTTGGCCGGCAAGTAGCAGCGATGGGCCACGCGGCGAAGAATTTCGGCGTTCTTGGCATCGTCAAAATACGCTCGATCAGTATCAAAGACGCTATACCGCCGCAGGCGATGCGGCTGATGCACTTGAAAATAGAGGCAGACCGATGGCATGAATGCTTCCCTGCTGATGAACCCGACGATCTATCGATTCGATTGTACGGAAAAGCACAGGGAAGGGAATGCTGGGTGGCCACGAGAGTACCATCCTCAACGGCGTTCGCAGGGGTCTCGCAAATCACGCACGCAGCCGTTTCCGCCAATAGCCCGGCCGGCGGGCGGTGTGGCATACGGCCAGAACCAGCAATTCATCGTCGCCGACATGATACACAAGCATGTAGCTGAATTTGGGCATCAAATACCGCCGGATTGACGCCGGTACCCGTATTCCTGGCGGGCGAGAAAAACGTTCAGGGTGTGATTGAATTTCGAGGAGCGAGGCACGAACTTCCTGAACGAAAGCCCGGCCTAAGCCACGCTGTTGATCATCATACCAGCGTGCGGCCTCCCTGACTTCACGGAGCGCGCCGAGCAGGATGCGGACGGGCTTCATGGTTGCCGGCGATCCAATTCAGTGGCAACGTTCTCAAGTGCTTCAAACGCATCAACGGCCTTTTCTGTTCCGGCATGGTACTCCGCGAGCCGGCGGTCAATCTCTCGCATCTGCGGAGCGCTCAACTCGCCGGGCTGCAACTCGCCATCGATGGGTTCGACGCTGCTGAGCAGTTCTTCTGCAAGCTGCGCCCGCTCATCGTCTGGGAGTTTCATGGCTTGATCGCGAATGGCGGCAAATGGGGGCATCGCAATACCTCGGTGAAGATTCTATCATGTAAGCTGCCGATGTGCAGCATAATCTATCTCTGGGTCGACCATGCCCGAAAAACTCATCCGCGACCCCGTTCATGATGTTATCGCGTTTCAGACCGATCGCGATGAAGACGCGCTGCTGTTCAGCCTGCTCAACGCCAATGAATTCCAGCGGCTGCGCCGGATTCGGCAGTTGGGGATGGCTTCGCTGGCGTATCCGGGCGCCGATCACTCGCGTTACAGCCACAGCCTCGGGGTGATGGAAACCGCCCGGCGCGTGCTGGATCGTCTTGCCGAATCACACCCAATCGATCCGGCCGACCGCCTCGCCTGTGTGGCGGCGGCGCTGCTGCATGATCTGGGACATGGGCCGTTCAGCCATGTTTTTGAACGCGTGAGCGGAGTGAGCCATGAGCTGGTCACGCAGCGCGTGATTCTGGATCCGCAGAGTGACGTGAATCGCATTTTACGCGATCGTGATGCCGCACTGCCCGCTCGTGTCGCCGGACTGCTGCGGCACGACTCGCCGCCGACGTTTATTAATGATGTGCTTTCCAGTCAGCTTGATGCCGACCGGCTCGATTACCTGCTGCGCGACAATCACATGACCGGCAGCCGCTACGGCGATTACGACCTGAGCTGGCTGTTGCAGGCGATGACGATCGCCAAAACGACGAATCGCCTTGCGGTGCAATGGAAGGGCGTGAGCGCCGTTGAGGCGTATCTGCAGGCGCGCTATCACATGTATCGCAATGTGTACTTTCACAAAGTTGTCCGCTCGGCCGAGGGGATGGTCAAACTGGCGCTGCAACGCGCCAGCCGACTGGCGGTGCAGGGGCGGCTAAACTGGCCTTCGCGCGAGCATGGCGTTTGCAAGACGCTGCTCAGTTTGTCGCTGTCGAACGCGGAGTTTGTCGATCTGGATGACATTTCGGTGCTGCACTGCTTCAAGGAGTGGTCGCGCAGCGAAGATGCCGTACTGGCCCGTTTGTGCGGCGGACTGCTCTATCGGCGGTTGTATAAAACGATCGACCTCTCGCGCGTTGAACCCGCGGCGGCAGCGCATGCGGTGAAGCGAGCTTTCGAAGCCGTGACGGCGGTGGGGGGCGATGCGGCGTACGATTTGTTTTTTGATGAAGTGGCCGACACGCCCTATGCCGCATACGACCCGGCCAATGGCGAGGCCGGCAGTGAAATTATGGTGTGCGAACCCGACGGCAAACTAATTGAGTTCGCCGCCATCAGCCCCGCGGCGGCGACGCTCAGCCGGCAACTGGTCTTCCGACGGTTGCATGTGCTGGGGGAGTATCGCGACACGGTGGCGGCGGCGGTGAGTGCGAAAAGTTAACGTGTTGCAGTGGGGCAGAAATTCGTGTCTGTCATCGCGTTCCACGCGATGCTGGCGGAGTGAACGGCATGGAATGCCGTGGCAGACAGGAATGTCTGCCCCACCGGCAATTTTTTCTCGCGTGACAATCGGAGACACAGACAGGAATGTCTGTGCCACCTCATTCGAATAATCGCCGCCCCTTTTCGGTGAACAACGCCTAATCCGCAACCTCTTCCATTTCCCCTTCGACGCACGCAGTGGCGGCCTCCGTTTCCGGCGACTCATCCGCAAACAGCTTCTGTTGTTCCAGTCGGCGGATGCGGTTGTTACCCTCGCCCACCACTTTCACGCTGCCGGGGCCGAGCAATTTGTCGGTCTCTTCCAGCAGGGACTGGCTCGGCCTCACCGAAAAATCCTTGCCGAGTGAAATCACCACGCGGTTGGATTCGCCCGAGGCAATCTGCACAAATGTCCGCAGTTTGCCGCGGTGTTTTCCGAGCAGGGGTTTGAGTTCTTCCAGCGTGGTTGCGCTGTGTCGGCCGCGATCGACTTTGATCGCGATGGCGTTGGCGAACCGCGGGATGGATTGCTCGATCGAGATCACTTCGTTCACCACCAGGCTGGGCGTCTCCCGCCGGCGGTCGACTTTCCCGCGGAGGAAGAGGATCGATTCGTTGGCGAGCAGGCCGGGGTTCTTGTCGGCAACCTCCGCAAAAGTTTCGGAGAAGATCACTCCGTCAATCTGGCCTTCTAAATCTTCCATCGTGATCATCGCCATCTGCTGCCCGGCGCTGCGGCCGGTCTTGGTGACGGCTTTCTTGACCCGCGTAATCATCCCGCCCACCGTCACCTCGCGGCCTTCGGGCAGGTGAAGTATGTCTTTGGTCGTCGCCGTGGTGAACTGCTCAAGCAGCATCTGGTGCTGCATGAGCGGGTGACTGGTGATGTAGAAGCCGAGCAATTCCTTTTCGAACTTCAGCAGTTCGGCGTTGGATAGTTCTTCGACATTGGGCAACCCACCTGCCAGCCCGTTGGTTCGCGAAGCCGCATGCGGGGAGTCGCCGCCACTAAACAGGCCGATCTGGCCCGATCGTTTGTCGTTCTGCTGTTGCTGGCCCATTTCCACGGCCTTGTCCAGCACATGCAGCAGGGGCGCGCGCGTCGGCGAAATACCCACAAACCCGCCGCACTTGATCAGGGCGTCGATCGTACTTTTCTGAACTTTCTGCAGGTCGACGCGTTCGCAAAACTCATAAAGCCCCGTGAACGGCCCGCCTTTGGCGCGATCTTCAATTATCGCCTCGACCGCCCGCTCGCCCACGCCGCGCACGGCCATCATGCCGAAGCGAATCACGCCTGGCATTGTCGACGGCGAGCGTACTGCCGAACCCTTGGCCGAGCTGCGCCGTTTGCGCGACGGCTCGGCGGGAGCCTCGCCCTCCACTTTCGCGGCATACACCGGCGTAAAATCCTTGTCCGACACGTTCACGTCCGGCGGCAGCACCGCCAACTTCATCCGCCGGGCTTCTTCGATGTATTCCACCATCTTCTCGGTGTTGCCCATTTCATACGTGAGCAACGCGGCCATGTATTCCAGCGGGTGATAGGTTTTTAGATACGCCGTCTGGAACGCGATGATGGCGTAACGCGTGGAGTGCGATTTGTTGAACCCGTATCCGCCGAACTTCAGGATCAGGTCGAAGATTTCCTCAGCTTTGCCTTTCGCAACGCCTTTCTCCATCGTGCCTTTGATAAAGTCGGGCTTGAACTTGGCGATGACGTCGCCGGTTTTCTTGCTGATCGCCTTGATGAGTTTGTACGCGTTGCTCAGCTCGATCCCGCCGAGCTGGTTGAAAATCTGCATCACCTGTTCCTGGTAGACCATGATGCCGTAGGTCTCTCTCAGGATTGCATCCATCACCGGATGCACCGCCGGCACGGCTTCTCGCGCGTGTTTGCGGTTGCAGTACGTGGGAATCAGTTCCATCGGGCCGGGACGATACAGTGCGTTGGCGGCGATGAGGTCTTCCAGACGGTCGGGGCACATCTTCATCAAAAGATCCTGCATCCCGCCGGATTCAAATTGAAAGATGCCCTTCGTTTCGCCGCGGCCGAAGAGGTCCAGCACTTTTCTATCGGTGAGATCAAGCTTTTCGACATCGACATCAATATTCTTCGTCTGTTTCACCAGCTTGACGGCGCGCGTGATCACGCTGAGCGTGCGCAGGCCGAGAAAGTCCATTTTCAGCAGCCCGCACTTTTCGCTGATGGGGCCTTCGAACTGCGTTAAGACGTTGTCATCCTTGTCTTTGCAGAGCGGGATGACTTCATCCAGCGGCTGATCGGCAATAATCACCCCCGCCGCGTGCACGCCGGAGTTGCGGCACATGCCTTCCAGTTTTTTGGCGATGTTGATCACCTGCTGGATGGTGGTGTTTTCTTCGTAGAGCCGCTTCAGCTCGGGGGTTTGCGCGATGGCTTTATCAAGCGTCATGCCCGGCGTGCCGGGGATAAGCTTCGTGAGCGCATCGATGTCTTTCAACGGCACACCCATCACCCGGCCGACATCTTTACACGCGGCGCGCGCGGCGAGTGTGCCGAAGGTGATGATCTGCGCGACGTGGCCATATTTCTTCCGCACATAATCGATCACCCCCGCCCGGCCGTCTTGGCAGATATCGATATCAATATCAGGCATCTCGTTACGGCTCGGGTCCATGAATCGTTCGAACAGCAGGCCGTACTTCAGCGGATCGACGTTGCACAACCCGAGCAGGTAACCCACCATCGTGCCGACGCCCGAACCTCTGGCGCCGACGGGAATTCCGTTTTGCGTCGCGTAGTTGCAGAAATCCCACACGATGAGGAAGTACGAACAGAAGCCCTTCATTGCGATGATCTTGAGTTCGTAGTCGAGTCGATCGCGAACTTCCTTGCTTACTTCGCGCGTGCCGTAGCGCCAATCGAGGCCTTCTTCACAGAGATCGCGCAGGTACACCTCGTCGGGGGGAATGGCGTTGGCTGTGGAGGGCGAGGCTACTGCCGAGCCGTTCGCCGAAATGCGCTGTTTCTTTAAAGGCTCGGCAGGAGCCTCGCCCTCCACATTTGTGCGTGCCGGGACTTTGTATACGGGTGCATATCGCTTCGAAAAATCCAGGTCGAGATTGCACATCGCCGCCACGCGCACGGTGTTGTCGATGGCGCCGTCGAAATGGCCGAGCACTTCGTTCATCTCCGCCGGCGACTTCAGATACAGTTCCGTCGGATACTTCAGCCGGTTCTCATCGGTGATCAACTTGCTCATGCTGATGCAACAAAGGACGTCGTGGGCAAAGTGGTCTTCCTTGCCAAGAAAATGCACGTCGTTCGTCGCGACAATGCCCAGGCCGAGCCTCTTGGCGATCTCGGCCAACTCGGGGTTCGCTTCATTCTGCTCCTTCACGTGCTTCTGCACTTCGATGTAGAACCGCTCCGGCCCGAAGATTTCGGCATACGTTTCGGCGAACTCGCGCGCCTTTTTCACATCATGCTTGAGAATAGCAGACGCCACTTCTCCGCCGAGGCAGGCGCTGGTGGCGATCAGGCCCTTGCTGTGAGCGCGCAACACTTCTTTATCGATACGCGGCTTGTAATAAAACCCTTCGCGGTAGGCGATCGAGCTGAGTTTGATCAGGTTCTTGTAGCCGTCAATATTCTCCGCCAGCAGTAGCAGGTGAGACGCCGCTTCGCCGGCGTTGCCACTGGGCGTCGAGCGATCGCGGCGGTCGCCGGGAGCCATGTAGGCCTCCATGCCCAGAATCGGCTTGATGCCTTCCTTCTTACATTCGTTGAAGAACTCAATCACGCCGAACATGCAGCCGTGATCGGTGATGGCGATTGAATCCATCCCCAGCGCCTTGGTGCGCTTAATCAGATCGGGAATCTTGTTAGCGCCGTCGAGCAGCGAGTAATGCGTGTGAACATGAAGATGAACAAACTTTGGCTCCGCCATGATCATGAAGATACGCGCGAGGGAAGAAATGAAAAGACAAGAAGAGGAGTAACCGCAGATTACGCAGATTTCGCAGATTGGAAGAGAGCCTACCAAAATCTGCGAAATCTGCGGTTCCAACTCTTCCACGAAACCAATTAAGTCTCCGCCCGTAGCAACTCCTCTTCGCGGTCGTGTACGAACTGGTTCGAATACAGATCGAAGTACCGCCCGCGGCGGGCGATCAGTTCTTCGTGGGTGCCTCGTTCCACGATTCGCCCGCCGTCGATGACGACGATCTGGTCGGCGTTGCGGATGGTGCTCAGCCGGTGCGCGATGACGAATGAGATGCGTCCCTGCAGCACCTGTTCCACCGCCGTCTGGATATCGCGTTCGGTTTGTGTATCGACGCTGCTCGTCGCCTCATCCATGACGAAAATCTGCGGGTCGGCCAGCACCGCGCGAGCGAGCGCGATGAGCTGCTTCTGCCCGGTCGAAAGCTGGTTGCCCCCTTCGCCGACAGTGGCCGCGTAGCCTTCTGCGAACTTTTCGATGAACGTGTGCGCATTGGTCATTCGCGCGGCGGCTTCCACCTCGGCGTCGGTCGCATTCAGCCGGCCGTAGCGGATGTTCTCGCGGATCGTTCCGCTGAACAAATGCGGCTGCTGCAGCACCATCCCGAGGCTGCCGTGCAGCCAGCGGAGTGATCGCTCTCGATAGTCGATTCCGTTGATGAGGATCAGACCGGCGGTCGGTTCATAGAAGCGGCAGACGAGCGACACAATCGTACTCTTCCCGCCGCCGGTCGCGCCTACCAGCGCAACCGTTTCGCCGGCTTGCACGGTCAGGTTGAAATCGTGCAGCACCGGTTGACCTTCTTTATATGCGAACGACACGTTGCGGAACTCGATCGCATCAATGTGATGATCGTATCCGTCGATCGCCATTCCGTTCGTGGAGGCGTGGTCGCGCGCCGTTGCGGTCAATCGCGCTTTTACTTCCGGCGAGTCTTCGATGACCAGCGGCTCGTCAAGCAGCCCCTGAATCCGCTCCGCCGACGCCTGGGCTGATTGGACCATCGTCAGTGTGTTGGCAAGCTCCTGCGCGGGTCCTTGCAGGTTGCTGGCGAATTGCAGGAAGGTGACCAGCAGGCCCAGAGAAATCGTTCCGCCGATCACGTCGACCCCGCCGCGCCATAGCGCCAAGGCGATGCCGATGGAACAGATGCTCGTCACCATCGGCAGAAACACCGCAGAATAGGTGGCACTGCGCATCGAGTGGCGGTACAGGGTGGCCGTCTGTTCGGCGAATTCCTGCGCGTTCTTTCCCTCACGCACGAGCGATTTCGCCGTCCTCACCCCTTGCAGCGATTCATTAAACGCCGCGGTCAGGATGCTGCCGGATTTCTTGATCCGCCGGTTGGCCTTCAGCAGCTTCGTCTGGAAGAACCAGGTGGTGAAGAACAACAGCGGGGCGATGAGCCACACGACCAGCGCCAGCTTCCAGTTGAGAATGAGCATGACGACGGTCATGGCAAGAATCGTGGTTGTGCCCCAGGTGATGTCCAACGTGCCCCACGCCGCCACGCGCGCCAGGCTGCTGCAGTCGCTCGTCAGGCGCGACATGAGCCATCCCACCGCCCGGCGGTCGAAGTAGGCGAAAGGCAGTTCCTGCAATTTATCGAACGCGGCCTCGCGCACATCGGCACTCACTCCCACCGATATCCGCCCCGCGGCGAGAATGAATAGGCAGACCGACACCGCAAATGTGGCGCAAATGGACGCGTATGCGATGCCCCACTTGAAAAAGCTGCCATCCTGCCGCGTGACGGCATCGATGACTTTGCCGGTGATCACGGGCAGCGCCACATCGCACGCCGCCACGACGATCGCCAGCGCCATCAGCATCACGACCGATCGCCGGTAGGGCCGGATGAAGCGCACCAGCTTGCGCCACAATGCCAGGTTAATCTGGCCCTTGAATTCTTCTTCTTCCAGTTCACTTGCCATGACAGTCTCTCAAGTTGGATCTCGTTAAATACATCAACTGACGGCTTCGGGAACGGCCGCCGCCGCCGATCGCAGATCGTCTTCCAGCGCGGTTTGAATCTGCCAGAGCCGCCGGTAAAGCCCGTCGGCGCTCACCAGCGACCGATGATCGCCGCGTTGCACGATCCGGCCGTGCTCGATCACCAGGATTTCATCCGCGTGCATGAGCGTGCTCAGGCGGTGAGCGATAAGTATCGTGGTGCCGCGGCCTTGCCGCGTGCGCAGGGCCTCGATAATCTGCGACTCGGTTTCGGTATCGACGGCGCTCAGGGCGTCGTCGAGGATCAGAATCGGGGCCTCGTGCAGCAGCGCGCGGGCGATCGCCACCCGCTGCCGCTGCCCGCCGGAGAGGGTGATGCCGCGTTCGCCCAGCACCGTGTCGTACTGCTTTTCAAACCGCACGATCGATTCATGCACCGCCGCCATGGATGCGGCTTCGGTGATGTCGGCATCCTGCGCCGACGGCCGGGCGAAACGGATGTTTTCGCGCAAACTCCGGCTGAACAAAAATGGCTCCTGCATGACGGCGGCGATCTGTGAGCGAACGGTCTTTTGCTCCAGCGTAGTGATATCCACGCCGTCGATGCGAATGACGCCTGATTGCGGGTCGTAGAAGCGCATGAGCAGGTGCGCGATCGTGCTTTTGCCCGAGCCGCTGGGTCCGAGAAGGGCGAGCGTCTTGCCGGCTTCGACGGTAAAGCTGATGTCTTGCAGCACCGGCGATTGTCGATGCATGAATGTTACATGCTCAAAAGCCACCAAACCCCGCGGCGTAGCCGGAAGCGCCGATCGAACCACCGGCGGCGCTTCGAGTTTGGCCTGCAGAATTTCATCAATTCGCTTGATGGCCACGGTGGCCTTGCCCATTTCGGTGATCACCCGGCCCATCTGCCGCACCGGCCAGATGTAAAGGCCCGAGCACATCATAAAGGTGACCAGCGCGCCGACCGTCATCACGCCCGACTGAACCCGCGCCGCCCCGATGAGCAGAATGAGCGCCATCTGGCTGAAGCACATCAGGTCGCTCAACGACCAGTACGCCGCCAGCACCTGCAACAGCCGCCAATCTTTGGCGCGGCGGTCGTTGTTCTTGCGGCGAAACTTCTCGCGTTCGAAATCCTGCCGTGCGAACGCGCGCACCACGCGGATGCCGGTTAAGTTTTCCTGAATGCAGGCGGTCATCGCGCCGTCGGCTTCATCCATCGCTTTGAAGGTGGTTCGCACTTTCGCAAAGAAAATGACTGCGAACGCAACGATCACCGGCAGCATGGCGACGGCGATCAACGCCATCTTCCAATCCAGCCAGAACAGAATCGGCAACGCGGTAAACAGCAGGGCCGACGCGCGCAGGATTTCCAGGATCTGATCGGAGTAGAAAAGCCGAACGGTTTCAACGTCGCTGCTGCACCGCTGCACAAGATCGCCGGTTTGCGATTTGTCGTGGTATGAGCAGGGCAGGTGTTGCAGGTGGCCATACAGCCGGTCGCGCAGCTTGCGCGCGATCGCCTCAGCGGCGATCGCGCCGTGGCGCATCTTGCCAAAGGTGAAGACGCAACCGAACGTTGTCGCAGCAACGATGCAGGCGCTGGCGAGCCAAAGATGATCGCGCAACCAGGCCCGTCCGCCGAAGAAATTGATCGAGTTTGCTGCGAATCCGCTCGCCGGCCGATCGCCCAGTACCGAGTCAATGGCGACGCCGACGACCAGTGGCTGGCCGTATAGAAAGGCGGTCGCCACCAGCAGCAGCCCGGCGGCGAGGGTGTACCGCAGTCGCTGGCCGTGCATCAATTCCAACAGCAGTCTTGTGTGTGATCGCATGGCAATAGCTCAAAAAAAACTGCGCCAAAGGCACCCTGGAATCTGTCGAAAAAACCGTGAAAAAACGAAAAGGTTACGCGCCCAGCGGAGCCAGGCATGTCAGGCAGGCAGGGCGTTAAGCCCGCTGCCGAGATCGCTCAAAGAGCGACGGGAAGAAAGATGTTGCCTTTGCGCATCATCAAAAAAGTCCTAAGCAGAGGGCGGCAATGTAACGTAGTTCACGCAGATGGCAAGTGCTCAATTGAAAAAGTTGCGCACATTGTTCGACGACCACCCTTGATGACGTGAGCGTGTGGTTGGGAATACACTATCGCCTATGTCGCTCAATAACGATCTATCTGACCTCTTCAAAACCTTCGCCGCCATTATGGAAATCAAGGGCGAAGCAGTGTTTAAGGCAATCGCGTTCAGCAAAGTGGCCCGCGTGCTGAATGACATGACCTTCGACATCAAGGACGCGGTGGAAAAGGGCACGCTCGATGAGATTGAAGGCATCGGCAAGAGCAGCCGCAAAATCATCGAAGAGTTTGTGGCGACCGGCCGGAGCAGCGATTTCGACGACGCGGCCAAAGCCGTTCCCGCCGGCCTCATTCCGATGCTGCAGATTTCCGGTCTGGGACCGAAGACCATCGCACTGCTTTGGAAAGAGCGCGGCATCACCTGCGTAGAAGAACTGGCCAAAGCCATCGTTGACGGCAAGCTGGCGGGGTTGAAAGGCATTGGCGACAAGAAGATCGAACAGATCAAGCAGGGTCTCACCATGCGCGAGCAGGCCGGCAAACGCCTGGGCATCGGCGATGCGCAAATTGTCGCCGAAGAATTCCTGCGCCAATTGCTGACGCTTAAGGGCGTTGAGATAGCCGACATTGCAGGCAGCCTGCGCCGACGTAAAGAAACAATTGGCGACGTTGATCTAATCGCCGGCGTGGTCACTTCAGTGACCATGGAATCAATTACCAAAGCGTTCACACAATTCCCCGGCGTCGCTCGCATTCTTGGTCAAGGGCCGAGCAAAGCCAGCATCGTGACCGACCAGAATCTGCAGATTGATTTGCGCACGGTGCCCGTCGATCACTTCGGCGCGGCCATCCAATACTTTACCGGCAGCAAAGAGCACAACATCAAACTCCGCGGGCTGGCGCAGGATAAGGGGCTTACGCTCAACGAGTGGGGTTTGTATCAGCTTAGCGAATACGACAAAGCAAAAAAAGAAACCGCCCAGCCGCCGGCGGTGAAGGCCGTGGCTTCGAAAACCGAGGCCGACGTGTACCGCGCGCTGGGATTGGAATACATCGAACCCGAGCTGCGCGAAGACCGCGGTGAGATTGAGGCGGCGCAAGCGGGCAAACTGCCGGCGCTAATCACCCGCGCCGACATCCGCGGCGACCTTCATACCCACACCACGGCGTCGGATGGCGCCAACACCATCGAGCAAATGGCCGAAGCCGCCAAGAAGCTCGGGTATGCATACCTGGCGATCACCGACCATAGCAAATCGCAGATGATCGCCAATGGTCTCACCGCCGAGCGACTGCTGAAGCACGTCGAAGCGATTCGCCGGGCCGACGAGAAAATTAAAGGAATCAAGCTGCTGGCAGGGTGTGAAGTTGATATTTTGGTCGATGGAAGTCTGGATTTTGATGAGTCGGTTTTGAAAGAATTGGATTGGGTGGTGGCGTCGCCGCATGTGTCGTTGCGGCAGGATGCCGCAAAGGCGACGGCAAGAATTCTCCGTGCCATCGAAACGCGCTACGTCAATGTAATCGGCCATCCCACCGGCCGATTGATCAACCAGCGCGAGGGCCTGCCGCTGGAGTTCGCGAAGATATTTGAAGCCGCCTCCCGCACCGGCACGGCGCTGGAGATCAACGCCGGCTACCCGAGACTCGATCTGACCGACACCATCGCCCGCGCCGCCATTGATGCCGGGTGCATGCTCTCGATCAACACCGACGCGCACAGCGTGGAGGGCTTCGATTGGATGTTCTTCGGCATCCAGGTAGCGCGCCGGGCGTGGGCGACGCCGGCGAACGTTATCAATTGTATGAACTACAAATCACTGCAGCAGTTTATCGATCGCAAGCGGTAGCGGAAGCAACCACAGAGGCACAGAGAACACCGAGAGAAATGCAATGAACGCAGTGGTCGCGAGGCTTGTCATCCCGAACGTACTCGTGAGGGATCTACCTGTAGTTGGGTTGCACTCCACCAAATCGATCTGCGAACAAGTGCACTCCGACATGTTGGCCCCTTACGAGTACGTTCGGGGTGACAGTAATATGTTCATCCCGTCGTTTGCCCCGTGTTCTCTGTGCCTCTGTGGCTCAATCCAAAAACAAAGCGGGCCGGAAGGGAGCCACCACTTCCGACCCGCTGAAAAATTTCATTCGACTGCTGAAACATATCGCGCAGGCGCAACACGTCAAGGGCATGTTGATTGAAATCGCGCTTCGTGCTTGATCGTCGCGCGTCAATTCTTTGACAACATCACATCGACGTTTTCATCAACGCTTCAAGGGTCGGCCGCAGCATCGACCACATCGCTGGATCGCGCCGTGCGAAAATGAGATTCGCTTTCAACCACTCGGCCGGGTCGCCAATGTCGTGCCGCGTGCTGCGGAGCACAACGCCATGAATCCGCTCACGCGTGAGCAGCAGGCGCATGGCATCGGTCAGTTGAATCTCGCCGCCTTTGCCGGGCTCCACCAGATCAATGCATGGGAAAATGCCCGGAGTGAACAGGTAGCGGGCGGCGATGGCGAGCGTGCCGGGCGCACGATCGCGGTTGGGTTTTTCAACCAGTTCGGTGATGCGAATCACGCCGTCTTCAACGGGCTCGCCGGCGACAATTCCGTATCGCTCCACCTTTTCCGGCGAAACCTGTTGCAACCCAATCACTGCGGTCCCGAACTTCTCATAAGCATCCACCAGTTGCCTGGCCGGTGAAACATCGGCACCGCTGAAGATCGTATCGCCCAGCAGACAGAGGAATGGCTCGTTTCCCACATGTTCGCGGCTCTGCAGCACTGCGTGGCCGAGGCCGCGTTGCTCCTGTTGCCGGGTCGTGCTGATGCGGACTTGGGCCATCAGCGTATTGATGGATTGCAGGAATTCTTCTTTGCCGGAAGCTTTAAGCCGGCTTTCGAGTTCGGGAAAACGGTCGAAGTGATCTTCGATGGCCTTTTTGTCGCGCGACGTGATGATCAATACATCCGTCGCGCCGGCGGCGGCGGATTCTTCGACTACATACTGAATCGTCGGCCGATCGAGAATGGGCAGCATTTCCTTGGGCACCGCCTTGGCGGCGGGCAGCATGCGCGTTCCAAATCCGGCGGCGGGGATGACTGCTTTGCGGATCATTGAATTACTCATCGTCCGTTCTCATGTTGGGAGTACTCTCCAGCCATTTGGATTTCCCGCGCCAAGGCGAACCCGTTACGTTCGTGGGTGCTCGCAAAGGCGGGTTCTTTGTAATAAGCAGCGCTCTTCGCATTCGATTTGAACGCGAAGAATCGAAGAAACGAAGTTGAGCTACGACTTAAATCGAACCACTCGCTTGATTCCGTCTTTGATCAGCGGCACGTTGAAATTGATCAACAAGCCCAGTTGGAGGTTGAGCAACTTGAGGTAGGTGAGTACCTGCGCTACATGCACGGGCAGTGTCCGCTCGACCGCCTTTACTTCGACCACGATTCGGTCATCAACCAGTAGATCGATTCTATACCCTACTTCGAGCGTCATTTCTTCGTAGACCAGTGGGACCGCATGCTGATGAATGACGTGGTGCCCACGACGGCGCAGTTCGTACGCCAGACAATGCTCGTACGACGATTCCAAAAGACCGGGCCCAAGCTTTGAGTGAACCTTTAACGCCGCGTCGACAATGTCTGCTGCAATGGCTTCGTCGCTGGGAGAAGTATGATCGCCAATGGGCATTGGCCCTCCTTCGTTTCTTCGCTTCTTCGTGTGAAATCAGGCGTTCATTGGTCGAAAATCATCGGCCGAATCGTAGTGCAACGAATCTCCCCCAGCGCGTCGACGATATCCTGATAGTGCCCCCCGTCGCGGTACAGGCCGCAGATGGCGCCGCCGCTGCCGCAGAAGTGGGCGGATGCGCCCACCTTGCGGGCTGTTTCCACCATGCGATGGTTCTCCGGTGCGATGTTCATGATGGATTGCCTTACCGCATAATTGGCATCAATGATCCGGCCCAGTTCGATCCAATCCCCCGCGAGAAGCGCCTTTTTGCCGGCGTCGGTCAGTTCGCCGAGCTTTTTCATGGCCGAGATCACACCGGCATCGCCGCGGTTCCACAGGTCGCGTAGGTTGCGGTGGGGCACGTCGCTGATTTCGGCGCGGTCCTGGTCGAACGCGACGTAGATCGGCGGTTTCTTCTCCGGCTTCAGTTCTTCATAGTTGCCGTAGCCGCGCGATTCGATCAAGGATTTCTCAAAATCCATGAAGACGATGCCTTCGTAAGTCTGAATCACGCGATCCTGCAGCCCCGCATTGATGCCCAATTCGTCACGTTCGACGGAAAGCACCAGCGTAGGCACATAATGTTTTGGAATATCCATTTCGTAAAACTTCATCAGTGCGCGCACGGTCGCGGTGACGATGGCGCTTGATCCGCTCATGCCGACCAGTCGCGGAATGTCGGTGTTGTAAGTGATGGTGAAATTGCGATCGTGCAATTCGCGGCCTTGCTGGGCGCAGTATTGGTGAAACCGTTTCACCGCCGCCTTCATCAGGCGCACGCCGCCGTAGTAGCCGTAGAGTTTTTGATCGCGGAGGAAGGTGTCGACGCTTTCGTAGCGGGACAGATCGCCTTCGCTGGGAATGATCTCAAAATGCGGGCTTTCCCACAGCGTAACCGTCGCGCTGAAATTCTTAATGATGAACGAAATCGTTTTGCCGTAGTAGCCATCGGAAGGGTTGCCGACCAGTCCGGCGCGCGCGTGGGCGTGTTCTTTGATGATCATGATTTGTCAGACTTTATCGTGTCACGTCGTACAGTAAATACCTGCCGAACGCCGGGCCGATTTGCCGGCTGCGGAAGTCTGCGCCCAGATCGCGGGTTGCCACGACGTACCGCGCGCCATACTTCGCCGCCGCAGCGAACAGGGCGTCGGCGGGGGTTTGATCGTATCGCTCGCGCATAGCGGTCTGGGCATTAAGGTACGACCCGCGCGGAAGGGCGTCGAGGTTGGTCCACCCCATCGTCGCGGCCATGCGGCTTTGCCATTCGGGCAGCTCGCCGGCCAACTGAGGCACGCTTTTCCAGTTGATGACGATCGCGCGCCGGGCGTACCAGCGAAAATCTTCATCCACCGGCGACACCAGAAACACCGCGTCGCGCGGCGTGTTCTCCTCATTGGCCGCCCAGGCGCATAGCGCGCGATAGTCGGTATCGATCTTCACGAGCGGGCGTGAAAGGCCGGTGAGCCGGTCGAACGAGCTTGCCAACACTGCCAGCGCGACAACGCCGCCGGCCAGCGCCATCCACGGCCGGTTTCGGGCAATCACCAGTATCATCGGCGCGAAGCCAAGGATGACGAGCATGATCACCTGCCCCAGCCGCTGCTGCGCAATAGCGGTAAACGGCGACAGTGCGAACACGACGGCCGCGAACAGCAGGCAGGCCGGCAGCGTCCACACCATCGCCCGCCAGCGCGTCATCAGCACCGCGGCGAAAATCACCAGCAACACATGCGCGATGATGCTGAAACGGAATAAACTCATTTGCACCAATGTCGCATTGACGTAAATAATTCCCGCGAAGCAAAGTGCGATGAGTTGGAGGAGCATGATCGGGAGCAAAACTACGACCGCGCGATCACGCGCCGGAGATCGTACGACAACGATTCCCGCCAAGCCCGGTAGAATCCAGAATCCGAAGGCCAGCCAGATGACGAACGGCCAGCTTGCCGGGTGATAGTGGTGCGGATGACGCAGCATGGCGTAAATATCGACGAACTCTGCCAGCGGAATCGCCGCCCCCGGATGACCCATCTTTGCGACGGCGGAGGGGATGACATTCACGCCGCAACCGATCGCCGCGAGCAGGGTCGCAATGATGATCGTCGGCCGAAGCCAGCGCTTCGCGTCGAGGCGGTTGTCATAGAGGCACATCGCAATCCAAAGCACCGGCACGGCGACGGCATGATTCAGGTGAAACAACCCCGCCAAACCCATGCCGACGCCGGCAAGGATCCATCGCCCGCTGACAAACGCCGCCACGCCGCCAAACATTGCCACGTTTGCGATGTTGCTGGCCAACAGGCACGAATCCTGAAAGAACTGGTACGTTCCCAACCCAATTCCGCCGGCGGAAATAAAGTAGAGGATGACTGACAGCACGTAAGCGTCATCGCCGCCGCCCAGCCGTCGCACGATGCTTCGCCACGACATGTGAAACGCAACCAGCAACACGCCATAGAGAACGGCGAACGCCGGCTGGAGAATTCCTGCCTTCAGAAGCGCCGCGGTCAGCCAGCCGAAGGCGCTGTGGTATTGCAATGTCTGTGTATAGAACCAATCGTTGGCGAGAAGGGTTGGATCGGCTCTTCGCAAGGCATCGATGAGATACACCGAGTGATTGCTCTGCCCGAACTGGTAGCCATTGACCACCAGATTGATGGCGATGCCGAGCAACACCGCCGCGACGGCGAGTGCGGGCGACGAAGATTGAGGCGCGATTTTGGCAGAGGGCTTCATGTCGACAGTTGCGGTCACGGTGCGCCGATTGGTACCAAACCGACTCGTGGATGTCACTTCGGATCAACGATAGGCGCACGTTGCCTTTGAAGCGAGAAGATCAATGAACCACAGATAACGCCGATAGCGCAGATAGTAAGAAGAATATTCGCGCTATCTGCGTTATCTGCGGTTCACTTTGTCCTGCTGCATTTCTGTGGTCACAGTGATCGTGCGACAATGATCACCACGACGACGACCAGCGTGACTGCCGCGCCCGCGAGGGCCAGGAGGCGGCTCAACCGCAAGCGGTTTGATGACGCCGACCTGATTGTTTGCATATGGGATTCGTTCACGCTCACGACGGGTCGCGCGCGCGTGTCGCGGCCGGGAGGGGCGGCCCCGCGGGTTTGCAATTCGTCCCATGAACTGCTCGACAGCCCGGTGATGAGCGACTGCGCCTCAATCAGGCTCGGCGTATTCGGCTCGGCGGGTTTCGGCTGGGGCCGGGGGAAGTTGGTGGTGTCAACCGTCGGTGGGGTTTCCACACGGAAGCCCGCCACGGTGCCCGCCAGCGCCTCGATCGGGTTGACGGGCCGCAGGTCGGCCGGGCGATCGGCCGGCGGCGCGGGAATGAATGCGCCGGCACGGAAGCACACCAGCGTCCGGCCGATGCGAATCACGTCGCCGTTGCTTAGCGTGTGCCTCGTTACCACTCGGCCGTCGACGCGCGTGCTGTTCTTGCTGCCGAGGTCTTCGATCACCCAGGAATCGAGCAACCGCTCGATTTTGCAATGTCGGCGGGAAAGCTGCGCATCGTGCACCGCGATCGAACACTCCTGCGAGCGGCCTACGGTTACCGGACCCGCCAACTCGTGACGAGCCAACTCACCCCGGCGATCGGCGAAAATCAGGTACGCCATTTCATTAGCTCTATCGTTCAATCGGCGGCGATGTTCGCAGTTTGCCGTCGATTTCTTTTGGTTGCTTCCAGAATCAACGCCGAAAAAATTGCGATTCCGCCAACATAATCCCACTTCGAGGGCAATTCGCCGATAAAAATCGCCACCCACGTCGGGCTGAGCAGTGGTTCGAGCAGAATCAGCAGCGACGCCTCGACCGGCCGCACCCGGCGCAGGCCGAGTTGGAAGAGCAGGTACGGAATCGCGTGCTGAATGATGCCGCAGAAAATGATCAATCCCCACTGCGTCGGTGTGAGGTGAAACCGATCGAGCAGAATCGCCGCCGGCAACAGCAGGGCGGCGGTGCCGGCGTTGTTGATGAAGACGATCAGCAGCGGATTGGCGCCGCGGGCGTCGCGGTCGACTTTCTCCAGCATGACCATCAGCGCGCCGAAGGAGATGCCGGCGAGCAAGCCGCACGTCGGGCCGATGGGGTCGAAGCTGGGCTCGCGCATCATCGGCACCACGAGCATCACCAGCACGCCAAGCAAGGTTAGCACGACGGCGGCTACGGTGCGCCGGCCGATTTTTTGCCGCTGCAGCCCCCACGCGATAAGCGCTACCCACGCCGGGCCGGTGTATTGCAGGATGACTCCGCTGGCGGCTTTGCCGAAGGTGATGGCGGCGATGAAAAAGCCGACCATGAGCGTGTGAAAAAGCACGCTGGCGGCCATCGGCCAGAAGTTCGGTCGGTTGCCTTTGAAAAACGGAATGAACAGCAGCACAAACCCCGCGGCGATCGCGCTGCGCAGTCCGGCGAACGCCAGCGGATCAGCCCCGGCGAGTTTGACGACCAGCCCGTTCAGGCTCCACAGCGCCGCGCACACCAGCAGCATGATCACGCCGGCGCTGCGCGGCGATGTTGTGGAAGGAAGTCGTGCGGCGCTCATTTGTTGAGCGCGGGTTGCGTCGATGGCGTCGTCAACATCCGCTGCTCGCCGGCGGCGGGAGCGGCGCTGTCACGCATTTTCGCCCGCTCGGCGGCAAGTTGCGCTTTCATCGTCGCCAGTTCCGCCTTTTGAGCATCGAGCGATTGCATCATCGCGTTGGCGGCCGCCAGATCGGCATTGGCGCGTGCCAGGGTCGCCTTGTCCTGCTCCATTTGCGACTTGGCGGTCGCCAAATCCTTCTGCATGACCCCCGCAGCTTGGCGCACGCGGTCGAGTTCCTCTCGGAACGCGTTGCGTTGATTGGTGAGGTCTTCGATCTGCAGCGCCACGCGATCCGTATCGCGCTTCGCCTGTTGTGTAGCGCCCTTGTTCGAGCAGCCGACCAGAACCGAGGCAGAAACCATCGAGAAAAGTGCCAGACCCAAACCCGAACGTGTGCATAGCGACATGAGCTGATCCTCCAGTTGCACACGTTGTATTCGCGCCGATCAACGCACGCAACCCCGTTTGCGCAATAGGTTTGCAACATTGTTGGACATGGGTTGCCCGGCGCATACGATGAAGTGCTCTTCAACAGAAACAAATATGGCCACCATCAACCCTTTCGGTTCAATCTCAACCCTCACCACCAAAGCCGGCGACGTGACGTATTACAGCCTCGGCAAGCTGCAGCAATCGGGCGTCGGCGACTTATCGAAATTGCCGTTCAGCATAAAGGTGCTGCTGGAAAGCTGCCTCCGCAATCTCGATAACTTCATTGTGAACGAGAGTGACGTAATCGGCCTCGCCAAGTGGAACGCCCGCAGCCCCGGCAACAAAGAGGTGCCGTTCAAAGTCGCCCGCGTGATTTTGCAGGATTTCACCGGGGTTCCGTGCGTGGTTGATCTCGCGGCGATGCGGGCGGCTATGCAAAAGGCCGGCGGCGATCCGCAGAAGATTAATCCGCTCGTGCCGGTCGATCTGGTGATCGATCACTCGGTTCAGGTGGATGACTACGGCACCAAGTTCGCGCTGCTCAACAACGCCAAACTTGAATTTCGACGCAATCGCGAACGCTACGAGTTTCTCAAGTGGGGCCAGCGCGCGTTCCATAATTTCGAAGTCGTCCCGCCGGCCACGGGCATCGTGCATCAAGTGAATCTGGAATACCTCGCCAAAGTCGTCTGGACCGATGCCGGCGTGGCCTACCCGGATACGCTGGTGGGCACCGACAGCCACACCACCATGATCAACGGCCTGGGCGTGGTCGGTTGGGGCGTGGGGGGCATCGAAGCCGAGGCGTGTATGCTCGGCCAGCCGATTTATATCGTCATGCCGCAGGTGGTCGGGTTCCGGCTTAAAGGCTCGCTGCCCGAGGGAACCACCGCGACCGATCTCGTGCTGACCATCACGCAAATTCTTCGGCGGCACGGCGTGGTGGAGAAGTTCGTCGAGTTCTTCGGCGACGGCCTGGCTTCAATGAGCCTCGCCGACCGCGCCACGATTGCCAACATGGCCCCAGAATACGGCGCGACGATGGGCTTCTTTCCTGTCGATGAACAAACGCTCGATTACCTGCGCCTCACCGGACGCTCCGCCGGGCAGGTTGATTTAGTCGAACGCTATTGCAAAGAGCAGGGGCTGTGGCGGCAAAACAAGGTCGAGCCGACGTTTACCGAAGTGCTGGAACTGGATTTATCGACCGTCGTGCCGAGCCTGGCGGGGCCGAAGCGCCCGCAGGATCGGGTGGAACTGCCGGACGTCCGCAATTCATTCCTTATCAACTTTCCCGACTGCAAGCCCGGGTCGGTCGTTTCGTACACGACCAAGCCGGCGCACGACGGCGGCGGTGTGGCGATTGCTTCAACTGAATCGATCCAGCTCACGCACGGCGCGGTTGTGATTGCCGCCATCACAAGTTGCACGAATACCAGCAACCCCAGCGTGATGGTCGCCGCGGGGCTTGTCGCCAAGAAGGCGGTTGAGAAGGGCCTCAAGGCCGCACCGCATTGCAAGACCAGTCTTGCGCCGGGCAGCAAAGTGGTTACGGAATATTTCGAAAAAGCCGGTTTGCAGAGCTACCTCGACACCCTCGGCTTTAACACGGTGGGCTACGGGTGCACCACGTGCATCGGCAACTCAGGCCCGCTGCCAGAATCGATTTCGTCGGCAGTGGAGAAGGACAATCTCACCGTCGCGTCGGTGCTGTCGGGCAATCGAAACTTTGAAGGCCGTGTGAATCCGCATGTGAAGGCCAACTATCTCGCGAGCCCGCCGCTGGTCGTCGCGTATGCCTTGGCGGGGACGATCGATATCGATTTCACCAAAGAACCCATCGGCCGCGGCAGTGACGGCCGCGATGTTTTTCTGAAAGACATCTGGCCCACGCAGCAGGAAGTGGCCGACACCATCGCTCATTGCATCGAGCCGGGCATGTTCACGAGGCAGTACGAGAACGTCGGCAGCAAGAGCAAAGAATGGAACGACGTTCCGGTACACGGCGGCGAGCTGTTCGAGTGGGATCCCAAGAGCACTTACATTCAGCACCCGCCGTACTTTGTTGATCTGAAGCCCAACGCCGAGCCGATTCGCGGCATCAGCGGCGCGCGTGTGCTGGCGATGGTGGGCGACAGCGTGACGACCGATCACATTTCCCCCGCCGGCAATATCAAGTGGGATTCACCCGCCGGCAAGTACCTGATGGCCAACGGCGTGGCGGTCGCCGATTTCAACCAATACGGCACCCGCCGAGGCGGGCATGAAGTGATGGTGCGCGGCACGTTCGCCAACATCCGCCTGAAGAACCTTCTCGCCCCCGGCACCGAAGGAGGCGTCACAAGATACCTCGGCATGCCGGGCGCTTCAGCCCCGGATGCGTCGAACGTCGTATCAATCTACGACGCATCCATGGAGTATCAGAAGCACAACATTCCGCTGGTCGTCCTGGCAGGAAAAGACTACGGCATGGGCAGCAGCCGCGACTGGGCCGCCAAGGGAACCATGCTGCTGGGCGTTAAGGCCGTCATCGCCGAGAGCTTTGAGCGCATTCACCGCAGCAACCTGGTGGGAATGGGCGTGCTGCCGTTGATTTACAAGCCCGGCGAGAACCGCACGACGCTGGGCTTATGTGGTGAAGAGGTGTTCGATATCGCGGTCGACGACAGCCTTCAACCCGGCGCCGAAATCACCGTAACCGCCGGCGACAAAACCTTTAAAACCACCTGCCGAATCGATACGCCGGTTGAGCTTGAGTATTACCGAAACGGGGGAATTTTGCAGACGGTGTTGAGGAAGATGTTACGATCGTAGGAGAGCGTTGAATGTCTTTGGTCACTTCACAACCTGTCGCCGCGGATCGTGGCACCCTGCTTTTGCTATACCTGAGATGATCGCTTAAGGATTCGTGCGATCGTAGGGTGACCAGAGGGCCTTGAAGCGGCTCTTCCTTGTGACTGGATCGGCGCATTCTTCGGGCGTGAGCATTTCGACGTGGCCGTCGGCGAAGCCGAACGCGGCGCGACCCTTGGCCTCAAGCCCCTTGCCTTGGCCGCGTTTGCGGTGGCGGGTCCAATCGATTTCAGTGGTGACCGCGCCGCCGCGATACGTCGGCAGGCTGGAGACGGGGCCAACAAATCGTACGCCGGCGCCGGCGGTGGCATCGGACCGATTTCCGATCGCCGATCGGGTCAGGAAGCCGTTGACAGAAGGCTCGGTCGCCCAGCGCTCGCCGAACAAGATCAATTCGGACCCACCCTTGGACTTGGCACTCCAGAACGTACCCATGAAGGGCGCAGAACCGCCAAAGGTATTGCCGGCGTAAGTGAGCCGCTGCGGGCTTTTGTTCAGATCCGGCTGGTCGGTCATCGATGAGGCAAAAAGGTTCATCGAATATGTGCGCACTTCATCCGTTTGCGCGGCGGGGCATTGCATGATCGGACCGCCTACGCTTGTGGTTCCCGCCTCCACGGTCGCCTTTGGAAGATACTTTCCAAGACGGTCAACGTCGTACCAGAAATTGGCTGAAACCTGCCCGGGCGGCGGAGTGTAGGCGACCGGGCCGAACGGGCCTGTAGTCTGAAGCGTGAGAATATTCGGTGGAAACTTACCGCGGTTCTCAACCGAGTAATTGATCAACGCCACAGAAAGCTGGCGGACATTACTCTGACACTTGATCGCGCGCGCTTGAGCGTTCGCGCCACCCAGCGCTGGTAACAGAATTGAAATCAGCAGCGCGATGATCCCGATGACAACCAGCAACTCAACGAGTGTGAAGCCATTACCGTCTCTTTTATGCATGCTGAAGTCCTTTCGCATCACACCCTCCAACTTTTCCATCCGAATCCATTAATGGAACGTAACGTAACGAGCCGCGAGCGTAAGCGACCGGAAAATTTCCAAACAATTCAAACGTCGCAAAAACCGTTGCTTAGAACCGTTGATTAAGAACCGGTCGCTTACGCTCGCGGCTCGTTACAACGCAAAATCCATCATGCCCGACGACGACGCAGCAAACCAATTGTGCCGATGGCCGCCAAAGCAAGGCTTGTCGGCTCCGGAACCGACGCGCGAGCCAAATCGGCCGGGGCGCTCTGCCCGAAGTTGGCGGCGAGGACGGTGAAATCATCCAGGTCGACATTACCAGTGAAGTTAAAATCACCCTTCGACCACCCGCCGGCCCCGCCGAACGAGGCGGCTAGACGGGTGAAGTCGTCGAGCGAAACCGCGCCGCTTAAATCGGCGTCGCCCTGACGCGTGTAACGCACCAACGTATCGGTTGCGGTGACAGTCAGGCCTAGGAACGACGTCAAGCCCAGTTCGCCAGCATTGGCAATGCCGATTGCGGTAAAGCCAGGGTTGGCGGCGGCGGACGAACTGGTCAGGCCGTTGCCGGTGTAGTTTCCGCCGTTGCGACCGGCGAGCAGCATCGCCAGCACGTCTGCAAACGGCGTGGTGGCGACCACCAGGCCGTTGTTGGTGATATCGAGCTTTGCGGTGAACGTGCCGAAGCCGTCGTTGGCGATTGCCAAATCGCCGGTGCGGCTCGCGCCAAGCGTTCCGCCGTTTTGAGAAACACGCAGCACGCCTTCAGCAACATTAGTAGCCGACATTCGGAAGCTGCGCACATCCACCTGGCCCAGGCCGCGTTTGGTAATCCCTGCGCCGCTCACGCCGCCGGAGAGTGTCAGCGTGCTTCCGGTTGGCACGCGAAGATCGGTGCCCTTGTTCGCCACCACTGGCACGGCAATCGTGTGGCTGCCGGCGGTCACGGAAATGTGAGCGCCTTTGCCGTCGGGGGCATCGGTCGTCAATGTTCCCGTACCGGAGAAGGTGTAGGAATTGGTGCTCTCCAGCTTCAGCAGCTTGGTGGTTTTGTTGGTGTTAAGCGTAACCGTGGTTGGGGCGGCGGCCTGGTTGAAACGGGCGTTCTGCGTCGCGCCGTTGCCGATCAGGTTGAAAGCCCAGTTGCCGGCGGTATCCCAATCGCCGCTGGCGGTGTTCCAGGTGGGTTCGACCTGATAAATATCCAGCCGGCGTTCGGCGAAGCTGAGCACCATCAGCACCGGGTTGCCGTTGGCATCGGTGCCGCTGGCGAACTCTTTGATGTCTGCCGTGAACGCGCCGGTGAAGAAATCTTCGCTGCCGGTAAGATTTTCCTGGACGAGGCCGGTTCGGGTTCCATCAATATTGCGAAGCAGCACGTTGCGGGCGTCGAGGCCGAATTGCAGGGTTGCGCCGTCGCTTTGCAAAAGCGCAAACGGCGTGTCGGCGGCGGCGAAACCGGTGGGAATGGGCGCGCCGCTGATGCGTGATGAAACGGCCAGAAACTGGCTGGTGCCCACTCCGGCCACGAATTCTGCGGCGGTGCCGATATCGTTCACAATTAATCGGGTGAATGGTGAAACGTCCAAACGTTTTTGCAAGATGCGGGTAGACCCCGCATTTCCTGCGGAGGTATTGACGAAGCTCTGATCGGCGAACCGAACGGCATAATCAAACCCGTCGCCGGTGGCGCGGGCGAAGTTGCCGTTGGGATCAAAATCGATATCGCGATTGCCGAAATCAGCCGGGCCGGGGCCGGCAGTGTTGAACACGCCCGCGCCGCCGCCGAGTGAGCCGGGGGTTGCGCCGCTGGCGTAAAGCAGGCTGCCGTTGGCCAAGTCAAGTACGTGGCGCGATCCGCCGCCGGAGCCGGCTTGCGTCATAAAGCCCAGCCCGAGCGTGCCGCTGCCGACTGCGCCCGCGCCGCGCGGGTCAACTTCCAATGCCAATGCGCCGCCGGAACCGAAGATGGGGTCGGGTGTCCAACCGCCGGGGGTATCGACATTCCAAATGGTTGCGCCCGTTGTGCCGTTGAGGCGACGAACGAAATGCGGCTGCACTTCAGGGTTGACGTGCGAAACGAACACGTCGCCGCCGAAGCTGGCTAGGCCGTTAACGCCACGCTGTGCGGATGTCGCAAATGTAGAAGCCGACAATGCCGCCGTCGCCGGAGATGCGCTGATCGCATCGCCGATGCGCACCACGCCTACATTGCCCACCGCCGCTTGGCTGTTAAATCCACCTACAAATGCCGTACCGCTGGCGGCATCGTAAGCCAAGCCGAACGGGTTGGTTCCGAAATCGCTTCCCGGGTTAATGCCATCGGTGCCGAAGAAAAGTCCTGAAAGGCTGATCGAGTTGCTGCGTTGCATTCGATATTGCTGCGCGCCGGCGGAACCGGGCAGAGCGGCCAAAGCGGTGGCGGCAAGAACGGCAAGGGAGAAGGATTTGTGACGATTGGACATCTGCATTTCAAGGCCCTCCAGAGCACTTTCCGGCAGCCAAAGTGTGGTCGCCCGCGTCGCCGGATGAGGCGCAGGCAATTGATCTTATATAATTTAAACCGAAAATATCGTATTCGTCAATAGAAATCTTCCCCATTCGTGCAAAATATCAAATCGAAAACGAAATTATATGATATTTCCACTCTCGATAATACGTTAAATGCGGGGTCTTGTTCGGTTCTTGACGGGAAAACACGCCAATTCGACGCTAAAACCGGTCGATGACGGCTTGGGCAAACTCTTTCGTGCCGGCGCTTCCACCCAGGTCGCGGGTGACGGTTTTTCCTTCCGAGATCACCTGGTTGTAGGCCGATTTAATCTTCGCAGCGATCGCGGTTTCGCCGATGTGATTGAGCATCATCACGCCGCTGATGATCATCGCCAGCGGGTTGGCTTTGTTCTGGCCGGCGAGGTCGGGCGCGCTGCCGTGGACGGCCTCAAACACGGCGTACTCGTCGCCGATGTTGGCCCCGGGCGTCACCCCAAGCCCGCCAACTAAGCCGGCGCACAGGTCGCTCACCAAGTCGCCATAAAGATTTTCCATAAGCAGCACATCGAACTTCGTGGGGTCCTGGACAATTTTCATGCAGCCGGCGTCGATGATCAGTTCGTCATAATCGACGTGTGGAAAGTGTTCTTCACGCACTTTTTGAGCGCACGCGATGAACATGCCGTCGGTCAGTTTCATGATGTTGGCTTTGTGGAAGACCGTTACTTTCTTCCGCTTTCGCTGAACCGCATATTTGAATGCATAGCGCGCGATGCGCGTGCAGGCGGCTTCGGTGGCGACTTTCAAACTTGTGACGACGCCGGGAGTAATTTCGTTTTCAATGCCGCTGTAAAGCCCTTCGGTGTTCTCGCGGACGATTACTAAATCGACACCCTCGTAGCGCGTCTTGATTCCCTGCATCGACCGCACCGGCCGAACGGCGGCGTAAAGGCCGAGCTTCTGCCGCAACTGCACGTTCACACTCTTGAAGCCTTTGCCAACCGGCGTCGTTACCGGCCCTTTGAGCGCGATGCGATGCTGCTTAATCGCATCAATCGTGACGGCGGGCAGGACATTGTCGTGCCCTTGTTCAAGCGCCGTGGCGCCGGCGGGGACTTCAATCCATTGCGCGTCAAGTCCGGCGCTATCCAGCACGCGTCGCGCGGCGGCGGAGCATTCGGGGCCGATACCGTCGCCGGGAATAAGAACGATCGTGTGCTTGGGCATGTGAAGGAAGATACGCGCCGGTGTGTTTGGAGCAACCGCAATGAATTTCCCCCTCCCGGAGTACAAGGAGGGGGAGCAGGAAACGAAAAATCCGTGACGAACGACGCAGAGGGAAGTCTGGCGCCCGTCACGGATTCTTTTACCCGCGGTCATCAACTCCGCGGCCGGTTAATTGCATTGGCCTGTTGTTCTCAGGCGTTTTGATGATCGAACGACTCCTCTTTGTTAAGCACGTGTTGCAGCACGTCGGTGAGCTTGCGTTGCGCCATGCGAACGCCGAATGGCGCTACGCCGGTGGCGCGGTAGGCCAGCAGGCGGTCCATCCCGCCGGGTTTGCTCAGTGCGTCGAGAAGTTTGGCATCTATCAGAGATTCGATGGCCTTACGAATGGTGTCAGCCTGCGGGGCTTCCATGGGTGCGTCTCCTGTGCGCCGAGTGATCGGTCGGCCGCGCGCCAGCTTGAAAAATAAGCGGCGGCCGCGCCAATACACCGGCAACGGGTGAAAACACGTTCCACAAATAAAATACGCAGGATCGTTACGCCCGGGAAGGAGCGTTGATCCCTTTCAAATGCCTACGGAGTTAGCTGACGGGCTGGGCCGTTGAAAGTCGCCCTTGGAAGGAAGCCCCGAATCGTATCGGGCACTTCCCTCGAATTAGCCCCTGTCACCCATAATTCCTTTGGGAACTTCTGGTGACGATCCCGACGCTTCGGGATTGGGTTCTCCGCGTAATTGCCCACTGTTTGTGTTTGGCAATCACTTAGGCGGTCAAGCTGAATAAAACTCTACGGTTAAGACGGCGCGAGTCAAGAAGTATTTCAGAAAAAATGTGGGTTGTGAGTTGTGGGTTGTGGGTTGTGGGTTGCGAGTATTCAATGATGTCCCACCTATAACTTTCAACCTAACAATCAACAACCAACCCACCACTACTCCGGCTTCGTTGTCGCCTTCCTACCGCACCGGAATTTGCATTCCAATGTAGATAAGGTAGTCTCTTCCGCGGTTGGTTCGTCGAGCAAAGCCTGCAGCGCGCGCACTGCGAAGTTTGCAAGTGTCTTCTGATTCGCCCCTCCACCTTCCGGGCCGGAATGTACGGCCACTTTCTGCGCGACCCCGAAAGACATTGGTGGGTCGCTGCCCACATTCTAAAGATCAGGAGATCATCATGGGCAAGAAGTTGTATGTTGGGAACCTCAGCTACGGCATTGATAGCTCGGCGCTGCAGGAATTGTTCGGTGCTCACGGCACTGTCGAGAGCGCCGAAATCATTGCCGACCGCGAAACCGGTCGAAGCAAGGGTTTCGGGTTTGTTCAGATGGGCTCGGACGAAGAAGCCGCGGCTGCAATTGCTGCCCTGCATGGACAGCAATACGAAGGCCGCGCGCTGACCGTCAACGAGGCCAAGCCCCGTGAAGATCGTCCGCGTAGCGGCGGCTTCGGTGGCGGTGGTGGCGGTGGTGGCCGAAGCGGTGGCGGCGGCGGCGGTGGCCGTGGCGCTGTCTCTTATACACATCTCCGAGCCCACGAGACTAAGGCG
>ENA-ORBV01002846-ORBV01002846.1-microbial-mat-metagenome-genome-assembly--contig:-NODE-2846-length-35832-cov-5.961544_pt1 | contig 35832 bp, 34 predicted proteins | sample MGYA00237777_ERZ505514 | MGnify/ENA primary metagenome ERZ505514 (study PRJEB26160, sample SAMN06269048) | microbial mat metagenome | isolation source: Oligotrophic lake microbial mat | place... | reverse complement strand
CACCGTTAGACACCTGTGCGTAAAACATCGGACCTCAACGTCGTCGAAACCCGTCCCCTCCCTACCCCGGGCGAATTGCTGGCTCAGCTTCCCAAGACCGAAGCCCAAGCCGACTTCGTCACCCGCGCCCGTGAGGATATCCGCAAAATCATCTTCACCGATGACCGCCGCTTCCTCCTGATCATCGGGCCCTGCTCGATCCACGATCTCAAGGCCGGCCGCGACTACGCGCAAAAACTCGCCGCACTCTCCAAGGAGGTCAGCGACCGCGTGATGATCGTCATGCGTGTGTATTTCGAAAAACCCCGCACCACCGTCGGCTGGAAAGGCCTGATCATGGATCCGCACCTCGACGGCTCCCACGACATCGCCGAAGGCCTGCGCCTCGCCCGCACTTTTCTGAGCGACGTCCTCGACGCCGGCCTCCCCACCGCGACCGAGCTCCTCGATCCAATCACTCCCCAATACATCGCGGATCTCATCTGCTGGTCCGCCATCGGCGCTCGCACCACCGAATCACAGACACACCGCCAGATGGCGTCCGGGCTCTCGATGCCGCTCGGTTTCAAAAATGGCACCGACGGTTCCCTCACCTCCGGAACCAACGCCATCAAGGCCGCCTCGCAGCCCCAGACTTTTCTCGGCATCGGCCTTAACGGCGCGGCTTCTGCTATCGTCACGCGCGGCAATCCCGATTGCCACATCGTGCTCCGCGGCGGCACCACCGGCCCAAACTATTCGCCCACCCACATCGCGCAAACCGAACAGCTCCTCGCCAAGGCCGGCCTGCCCAAATCAATTCTCGTCGATTGCTCCCACGATAACTCCGCGAAAAAATCCGAGCTCCAACCCGACGTCATGCGCGCGCTCCTCGCGCAAATCGCCGCCGGCAACACCTCGATCATGGGCGCGATGGTCGAAAGCAATCTCGGCTCCGGCAATCAAGCCTTCCCCCAGCCACTCGATCAACTCAAGTACGGCGTCTCCATCACCGACGGCTGTATCGACTGGGCCACCACCGAAACGATGGTCCGCGAAATTCACGCCGCCCTCGCCCCGCGCTTCACCTGATTTTTCTTACAACATGCTACTGTAGGGCCGGTGCTCGCGTCGGCCTTGCACACCACTCCATCAGCGAAACTTTTTTTCCCCACCCGCTAACCCGCATGCATCACACTTACCTTTTCATCGCGAGCCTGCCGAAGGCGGGCAGCCTGTCGTCCGTAGTCTTGACGAAGGATGATGGCGATCCAACTCGCTGGATTGCTTCGTCGCTCCGCTTCTCGCGATGACAATGCGCGGAACGAGGTGAATGTGATTCGCCCCCACTAAAATCTGCGCTGCAAAAGCCATTTCGTGCGTGTCGCCCTTCCCTGATTTCTGGTTAACTACTACTACCACTATGAAAACTCCCATTCGTGTCGCAGTCACCGGTGCCGCCGGTCAGATCGGTTACTCCCTCCTCTTCCGCATCGCCTCCGGTGCGATGTTCGGACCCGACCAGCCCGTTATCCTCCAGTTGATCGAAGCTCCGATCGAGAAAGCCCTCCTCGCCCTCCAAGGCGTTGCCATGGAACTCGACGACTGCGCCTTCCCGCTGCTCAAGGGCATCGTCCAAACCTCCGATCCCGCCATCGGTTTCAAAGACGCCAACTGGTGCCTGCTCGTCGGCGCCAAGCCCCGCGGTCCCGGCATGGAACGCGCTGATCTCCTCAAGGACAACGGCAAGATCTTCATCGGCCAGGGCCAGATCATCGACGCCGTCGCCGCCGCTGATGCGCGTATCGCCGTCGTCGGCAATCCCGCCAACACGAACTGCATGATCGCCGCCTCGCAGGCCAAACGCCTCCCCGCCGACCGCTTCACCGCCATGGTTCGCCTCGACCAAAATCGCGCGCAAACCCAGCTCGCGAAAAAAGCCGGCGTCGATCTCACCGCTGTCCAAAATATTTTCATCTACGGCAACCACAGCCCCACGATGTTCCCTGCGTTCGCTCACGCCACGATCAACGGCCAAGCCGCGACCTCCGTCATCACCGACTCCGCCTGGCTCCAAGGCCCGTTCTGCGAAACCGTCGGCAAACGCGGTGCCGCCATCATCGCCGCCCGCGGCGCATCCTCCGCTGCTTCCGCCGCGAATGCTCTCGTCGATCACGTCCGCAGCCTCGTCACTCCCGGTGCGATTCACTCCATCGCCGTGAAGAGCGAAGGCCGCTACGGTTTCGACGCCAATGTCTGGGCCGGCATGCCCGTCCGCACCACGACGCCCGGCAGCTACGAAGTCATCACCGGTTATGCGATGGATGATTTCGCCCAGTCGAAGATCGCCGCGACGAACAAAGAGCTCGTCGACGAACGCGCCTTCGTCGCCGATATGATCAAGTAATCATTCTCGTTCTCCTACTCGTTCTGCAAGGCGGCCCATGTGGCCGCCTTTTTTAATTCACTCCTTCATCTTCCGCTTCACTGCGCGCAGCGCTTCTTTCGCCGCGGCCAAATGATCCGCATTCGCCGCGTGCCCCTCGGCCTCGATGCGCTCAAATTGCGGATGCGCAAAAATCGGCGACTGCACCGCGGCGATCCCGGAGTCATCTTCGTCGTCATTCGCATCTTTGAACATCCCGGCCAGTCCCGCCACGAGGCCGTTGTACTGATCAATCTTGCACCGCAAGCCCGCCTCATCGCGTCCGGGCCAATACTCGCCCTCATCCGTGATCTCCACTTTCAGCCCGAGTTCGCTCAAGCCCGCCAGCAATTCCACTGCCGCCGTGTGACAGCGGTGAAAATTCTCCCAGCCGTGCAGGCTCGCGTACTGCGTTTTGCAAAACGCACTCAAACGCCAGCCGCTCCGCCGCACCACCCGCATTCGTCCCGTGCCCGCATCGAGCACTCGCGTCGGATATTGGCATAGCCCGAGCCGCAACGGCTCGCTGCCCTCGCCCAGCGTCACGGTGAAAACCAGTCCGCTCTCCACCGGCACCTCTACTCCCCGGGTGCTGTGTTCGTCCTCCCGAATCATCAACCATTCGCTCAGCCAGAAAAAATCCTTCGCGCTCGCCTTGATCGCCCCCACCGCCTCCACCCGACCCGCCCGCTGCATGGCCACCGCCCGCGCTCTCATGCCCTCGACCAGTTTTCGGATCGTCGTTTCCGTGGCGCGAGCCGGTGCCCGCAATTTGTAGTGAATGGTTAATCCCATGGAAAAAACTCCTGATGGTTGGTCGACAGACTTCTTAGGCCTCATGCATCACACTTACTTTGTCATCGCGAGCCAGCAGAAGGCGGGTGTGGCGATCCAGTCGCTGGATTGCTTCGTCGCTCCGCTTCTCGCAATGACAATGCTGGCGACGGCGTGAGGGTGTTTGTCTCTGAGTGTGATTCATCCTGGTTTATGCCTCACTCCCCCGCGCCAGCCGTTTCGCCGACTCGGGCGCATCGAGATAATTTTCGCGACTGACGATTTTGCGGCCGGATTTCTTCTCAAGATCACGTCGCGCGTTGCCGGCCACGCCACCGCCTTGTTTCGCCGCCACTTTGTTCTGATCGAAACCCTCGGTGTCGGTGTTGCGCGCGATCTCCGTCGTCGCCGCCTCGCCCAGCATGGAGAAGATCAACTCAAGATCGGTCATGTGGTCGCGGAGATTCTGGCGCTTCAACCCTTTGTGCGCCGCGTATTCCGCCGGCGTGAGACCGAAAGCTGCTTTGGAAATCTCCGCCGTGAGAATGGAGTATTCGATCTGCTCCTTGACGCCGCGCTTTTTCCACTCGTCCGTCAGCTCATCGCGGAGGACAATGCTGCGCATCCGCTTTTCGATCCACGCGGCAGAGTAGCCTTTCGCCTGATAGATGGCGCGGGTGCGTTTGGCGGCCAGCTCGGGATTTTCGATTTCCTGCACGCGCTCATAACCCACCTTGGCCAGCCAGCGCTTGAACGGCTCGGCCTTGCGGCTGGGAATCGACTGGATCAGCCGGAAAATCCCCTCGGTGTTCCAGCACTGGAATTTTTGCGGCCCACCGGCGGTCGAGAACTCCAGATAAAGGGGGGGGGCAAATTGCCCCCCCCCTTTGAGAGCATCATTCAAAACAGAATCACGCCGGCGCATATCCTTGAGGTAGCTCGCCGGATTGGCCGAGTCCGTGAGCGCAGCGACCACATCCACGACGACAAACCACCATTCGTCAGCGTGCAGGATTTTACGGATTTCTTTTTTCTGAAACAGGGCGATACGAGTGTCCATGGCGGGGTACGGGGTAGACGGCAAACCACCGGCTGCCCGTGAAACACCGAGCGGCTTGCTCGAAACCATGTTCCCGCCCGCCTCACCTGGAGCAATGAAAATCCTTATGATCCGAAAAACTCCGCCCCCCACGCTTTGCCATCGCCGCACTCGTTCGCTGCCCACTAAAAATTTCCCACACACAAACCGCTTGATTCTGGAGGTAGCGCGTGACCGCGACGAGTGCTCTGGCCTCGGCGGCTGGGCCCGCCGAGAATCAGTCAAGACCCTCGATCGGGGAGCCGGGGAGGTCATCCTCCGCAGCTCCTACACCACCGAACGTGAGGGTCACGCATCCGGCGATTCCTCAACGGCTGGTTTAATCTATTTCACGCTCAAGTTGATCCTTTTTGATTGGCTGTGGGAGCCTGCTTGCAGGCAATTCCACGTGCGATCTGTCGGCGTGATCCGAAAATATCGCGTCCAAGCAGGTTCCTACAAAAACCGTGATCGTCTCCTCTTGAACGCAAATTGGAATTACACCCACACCGTCCGGGCAGAGTCTGGACTTTAGGGATATTGGCCCGCTTATCCAATGGGTGCGCCAGTGCGGTTTTGTTTATCAGGCCAGCACTTTGCCATGAGCTTCCTCCCCACGCGGACCTCGCGGTCTCTCTGTTACCCATCGGCTAGACCTTCTCTCTGCAGAGCGGTCAAAAAACTTACATGGCTTGTTTTCAGGTTCACTGTCCAGCAAGTGCGCCCTGCTGGGCGCACTAAAAAACAACGCCCTCCAATCGGAGGGCGTTGCTGAAAAACAAAAATCAAATCAACTTACTTGCCGGCTGGAGCCACCTCTTTGGGGGCATCCTTCACCTCGAGCACCTCGATCTCGAAGATCAACGACGAGGCTGGTGGCACGCCTTCGCCGCCCTGCTCGCCATAGGCAATTTGATAGGGTAGATAGAGCTTATATTTGCCGCCGACCGGTATCTTTTGCAGGCCCTCAATCATCCCAGGCATGTCCGAGCCTTCAGTGATAATTGATTCCACCGGATCACGACCCGCCGTGGACTGCATCACCTGGCCACCCAAGTTGGTCAGGGTAAAGTGGAACTTCACCAATTGGCCGAGCTTCGGGGTCGCACCATTGGCGGCCTTGATCACTTCGATGCCCAATCCGCTGGGGAGGATCTGCACGGCTTTATTATCCTTCAATTTCGCAAAAAAGACCGCGGACTCGGCGATATTCGTATCACGAATCTTACCCAAGAGCGTCATCTTCTTCTTCCCGAGAACCTCTTGAAGTTGCGCGGTGACATTCTTCCCGTCATTGGCAAACGGAGGCGTTTCATTGGACAGCGCCATTTTCATGCCGAGTGCCATGGCATCAACATCAGCAGCGGTGAATTCCAGGTCAGCCAAGTGACTCTGCGCGGCTTGCAAGAAACCATACGCTTCCATCAGCTGGGCCTGAGTATATTTAACTGCTGGCACAGCCGGAGCCACCAGTGCAGGGGCCGCAGCCGCTGGCTGGCTGGCACTGCTACCCACTTGGGGCAGTTCAAATTTAATAGGATTTTTCGCGGGAGCGGTTTCCGCAAAAGCGGTGGCAAACAGGCCCATGCCGACAACGCTTGCCGTGAGTGTGGTGATGAATTTCATTGGGAGTGTATAGCCCGATTGGGAAACGGCCCGGGCGTAATTGTGCCGATAAAAGGCGAAAAGTTGTTCACCCCTCTGGAAAAAATCAATCACATAGGTGGCAAAATCACGTCTTTTCACCAATCCGACACCCGTAACCCCGGGCTTGTCAGCCATCGGTCCCCGTCCCACCCTGCTCAATCCCATGAACGAAAACCAATTCTGGCATAGCACCGATGGTCAAATCCTCACGGTTAAGACGAAAAATAGTGATACGCTGGCCATCACCCTCGCTTTCTGGCCCCGCAATCCGGCCGAGATGGAATTCCTCAAGAGCCGCCTCGCCGATCTCCATTTTACCGAACGCAGCTCGCTGGCCCGCATCGGCATCGAGATGATCACCAAGGGCCCACCCATCGTCGAAAACCACCGCCTGGTCCTCGGCGCCGAAGCTTTTCTCTTCGACCGCAGTTTCCCGAATACCGGATACTGGAAAAAGCTCATCCGTCCGGGAATCCCGGCCGGAAGACTTTTCTACGCTCCCATCGCCGCCAAACTTTCCAGCACCGAAGTGTGGACCGCCTTGCAGGAAAATCAGCTTAAACTGCCCAACACCATTTCGATCGATAGCAGTGGCCGCGTCTTCTTCACCCCGCACCAAGTCAGCTACACGCTCAGCTCCCGGCTCCAACGCCTCAACTTCGAGCACATCGTCTCCGGATACGCCGGCCGCTCCTTTATCGACAAGGTCCAGCTCCGCCACGACGCCAGCCCACTCACCATCCCACCGCATTCCGGCGTGCTCACAAGCTGCTCCATGTATCTCCGAGAGCACTACGTCCGGCTCAACGCCGGCGAGGGCAACTTCGGCCTGCACACCAGCGCCGTCCTGCTTGATCCGATCAAAACTTTCGGCACGAACATCATGCTGGAAATCTACAACACCGGCGAACATCCCGTGGTCAATCCCATGGTCTCCGTCGAAGTTTTTCGCGCTCCGGCGTACGACGACCCCGAAGCCAAGGTCCTCGCAAAAAAACGCCAGCATCTGCTCGGTACCGCCCAAAATCTCTACAAGTGCCTCGACGAATCACCCGCCCGCGACACCAAGGAAGCCCGGCCCAAAACCAAAATCACCGTCCGGGGCCAGAGCTCCACGATGGAAAATCGCGCCATTCTCGTCCGCGCCAAAGACGAGGATCTGAAAAAATTATTTGAACAGGAGGCCTGTCCCCTCGGCAGCCGCACCATGATCCAAGCCCTCGACGCCGCCCCCGAGGAGGCCGAAACCCTCATCGTCGATTTCTTTCCCGATCTCCTCGAAGGCATCGAGCTCATGACCCGCATTGGCGATGTGAAGTTGAAACGCCTCATCTTTCGCCGCGCCTCGCGCACCCACGGTTATTTTCTCTCCAGCAACGCCCACGCCCGGCTCGATACCTTTCACGCCATCGGCATCCAAGTTTATTGGTACGACGAAACCACCAAGGATCTCTACCTCCACACCTACAAACGCGACCACGGCTTCTTTGTCCGCGAGGAGATCGCCCGCAAATTTCAGGAATCCACCATCCTCGCCTTCTACGGTTCCGCCTTCGGCCTCGATGCCGCCGACACCGCCCGCATCTCCGGTCTCGTCGACAAACTCACCAGCTTCATGGGCTCCAACCTCGGCGTGCTCACCGGCGGCGGCGGCGGCGTCATGCGCCTCGCCACCGAGCAAGCCCGCGGCCACGGCGCGCTCACCGGGGCCTGCTTCCTCGAACTCGAAGCCCAGCCCCCCGAACTCGGCGTGGATTTTTTCAACACCTTCCAAGAAACGTCGCGCCACTTCCGCCAAAAATGGTTCGAAGCCGCAGATTTTTGCATCTTCAATGTCGGTGGCGTCGGCACGCTCGAGGAAATCGGCATCGAACTCTGCAACCTCAAACTCGGCATCCGCCCGCGTGTGCCGTATGTTTTCTTCAACGCCAAATTCTGGGGCGACCTCCGCAAGCAAGTGAACACGATGATCCGGGAAAAGCGTTCTCCCTCGTGGATGGCCGACTACATCCTCTTCACCGACGACCCCGACGAAGTCATAAAATTCTACCGCAAAACGCTGAAGGTGCTGTGAGCGTCTCTCGCATCTTACCGTTCATCCGCTATCTTCTTGTCCCGCATTGCTTCACTCTTCCTCGTTCTTGCCGGCGTCGCCTATCCTCCCCAATCCGACCAACAAGGTAACCCCAAATCAGTTTCGCCAAAGTGCGAGACGTGGCTGCTCCCCTCCGCCTAATCTGCTCCGATGTTGGATCAAGGGGTCTACTGATCGCAGACCGCATATCCCGCCTGCGATCAGCAGGCACCCCGGAACCAATGGCGGAGATGATCAGTCGCAGCCACACTTCCAAGGATTCGTTCCTTGATGAATCCCATTCGCGGTTAAAACCGATCAGATTCAATCCCCCCAAACTCGGCTTTACCTCGGGCTTTATCCGTGTCCCTCTGTATCATCCGTGGTTAAAAATAAACTCCCTTCCTCCCTCCTCGTCGTCGGCTCCGGCGGGCGCGAACACGCGCTCGTGAAAGCATTGGCACTCAGCCCGGCCAAGCCGCGCATCATCTGCGCCCCGGGCAATGCGGGCATCGCGCAAGACGTGACCTGTTTCCCGGTCGCCGCTGACAACATCGCCGGCCTCGTCGCGCTCGCGCAGCAGGAGAAAATTGAATTCGTCGTCGTCGGTCCCGAAGTGCCGCTCTCGCTCGGGCTCGCCGATCGGCTCATCGCCGCCGGGATTCCCGTCTACGGTCCGCAAGCCGCCGGGGCCCGGCTGGAAGCTTCCAAGATTTTCACCAAGCAAGTGCTGCTCAAATATAAAATCCCGAGCGCCGCCGCCGGGATTTTCACCGCCGTCGAACCTGCCCTCGACTATCTCAAAAAGAAATCGGCCCCCATCGTAATCAAAGCCGATGGCCTCGCGGCCGGCAAAGGTGTCGTCGTCGCCCAGACGATGCCCGAAGCCGAAGCCGCCGTGCACGACATGCTCGCGGGCAATAAATTCGGTTCCGCCGGCAGCCAAATTCTCATCGAGGACTGCCTCTACGGCGAAGAGACTTCCATTCTCGTCGTCGTCTCGGGCCGCGACTTCGTCATCTTGCCGACGTCGCAAGATCACAAACGCATCGGCGACGGCGACACCGGTCCCAACACCGGCGGCATGGGCACTTACTCGCCCGCCGAGGTCGTTACGCCCGCGCTGCTCACGCGCATCGAAAACGAAATCGTCCGCCCCTCCGTCAACGCCATCGCCGCCGACGGCATGGATTACTGCGGCACGCTCTTCATCGGCATCATGCTCACGCCCACCGGCCCGAGCGTCATCGAGTTTAACGCCCGCTTCGGCGATCCCGAGACGCAGGTCGTGCTCCCACGCCTCCAGACCGATCTGCTCACCCTCCTCTGGGCCGCGACCCAACGCCAGCTCGCCGGTTTTCAACTCGCCGTGAAACCAGACTACGCACTCTGCGTCGTGATCGCCGCCCAAGGCTATCCGGAAAAATTCCCGAAAGGCGACGTCATTACTTTTCCCTCTCCCAACTCCTTGCCTCCCTCAACCACAATCTACCACGCCGGCACCGCGAAGAATCCAGTCGGCCAAATCGTGACCAACGGCGGCCGCGTCCTCGGCGTCACCGCACTCGCGCCCACACTCCGCGAAGCCGCCGACCGCGCCTACGCCGTTTGCGAAAAAATCGAATGCGCCTCCAAGTACTACCGCCGCGACATCGGTGCCCGCCAACTCAACCGAAAATAGCACCATGCGACCACTCCGCCATCTGTTCCTTATTCTGGCTCTCAGCGCTCAACTCTCAGCTCTAAGCTCTTCCTCCCACGCCACCGAGCTGACCGATCTCGGCGAAGGCCTCGCCTACCTCCGCGTCCACGCCCTCGACGACTCGGCTAAAGATCTGGCCACTGCCATCCGCGAACGCGAGTTCCTCGTCCTCGATCTGCGTCGTGCCACCGCTGAATCCGCCGAACCCCTTCGCACCGCTCTCGCCGCCCGCGAGTCCAAGCAGCCAGTCTTCATTCTCGTCAGCCCCGCCACGCCGCGCGAGCTCGCCGAATCGCTCATGACGATCGCCAACAAAGGCCTCACGCTCGGCGTCAAGGAGTCTATTCCCACCCCCCAAGTCATCATCGATCAACCCGCCGCGACTGATCGCCTCGCCTATGAAGCCCTCGAGTCCGGGCAGACACTGGACCGTCTCACCTCAGGAAAAATCGTCAAAGAGCGCTATGACGAGTCGGTCTTGATGAAAGAATTCACCAGCGGAAACCTCAACGCCGCCCCGCCGCCCGGCCCCGATCCCACCGCCAAACCAATCGACGCAGAAAAGGCGATGAGCGCAAACGCCAAACCCGCCGAACCTCCTGTGGCCAGCAAAGTCGAACCATTGATCGACCGCGTCCTCCAACGCGCCATCCATGTCCACCGGGCGTTGCTCGCGCTGAAGCCCAAAGGTCAACCCTGAGGCACTCCATAATTCGCGTTCATTCGCGTCGATCCGCGGGCTTGCCTTAATGTTTGAATGTAGGGCCGCCCCTTGCGGGCGCGCCGTGTGTGGCGGTCCGGCCGCGAGGGCCGACCCTACAAAACCAACCTCGGAAAATTTCCGTTACCCTCCTTCTCCCTCTGCCAATATTTTAGACTCGGCCACCATTTTTTGCTTTTGGTCTCTTTCTGCCTTTAGCTTCCCGCACAAAGCTGACAACTTAGCGCCATTCCATGCGTGAACCCGGTCCCATCATCATCGTCTGCACCGCGAATATTTGCCGCAGCCCGATGGGTCAGGGCCTCCTCGCCCACGCTTTGGCCGGACAACCGGCCCCGCTGAAAAACCTGAAAGTGATTTCGGCCGGCGTCGCCGCACGCACCGGTGAACTCGCCTCGGAGCATTCCGTTTTCGCCCTCAAGCGCGTGGGCATCGACATCGCCGGCCATCGTTCCACCCCGCTCACCCAACAGTTGCTTGATCAAGCCCTCTGCGTGCTCGTGATGACGGATTCGCACAAGGCGATGATCGAAGTGCAAGCCGCACCGGTCCCGAAGTATCTCCACCTCTTCCGCGAGTTCGTGCCCAAGGCGACGCACAAGGAAATCAGCGATCCCTACGGCAGTTCGCTCAAAGTCTACGAAGCCTGCCGCGACGAAATGGTCGAAGCCATCCCCAGCATTCTCGCCTACCTGAAAACCCTCGTGCCGAAAGCAGGCACGAAGTAACCTTAAATTTAATATTGGTCCGCTGATTTTATGCTCCAACAATGAATAAAGAGGAATTTGAACGGGCGAAAGCATACGCTCGACAACTGGCACGAGAAACGGGCGCTAAGCTGCGCAGGCAAATGGAAGCGGATGCATTAAAGAAAACCTAACTAGTTAGTTTATCTGAACTCCCAAATACACCTGCACCCGATTTAGTTCATCGAGTCCATAGGCGCATTGAATTCCTTTATGACATGGAATCCTCAAACACCTTACGAGGCCTCAGCGCTATCGAGTCAGCCTCGTTTATCTGGATGGCGAAATAGGCAATGGAGGGTTTCACCAATATTTTTGGAATTCGCAGGCGCTAACAATAAACGATCTACGGGATGACCTTTCCGTCTACAGGGGTCGGACGCATATCCCGTGATTTCCGAAGCTATTGAAAGAGTGAAGTCATATTCGTATGCACAAAGCTGGCTGATGAAAAAATCGAAATGGTGGTGGCAAAAACAGTTTGAGAAAGGATACACGCAGAAGAGATTCGATGATCTTGACGATAGATAGGGCGCGTTGTATCCAACTCCAATCGAATTGCTCGGTAAGTACATAATACAAAACTCAGACTCGTTTGCCGAATAATCCGGGTGACACCCTGCGCGCTCCCGGCGTCTTCCGCAGCTGACAATGAACTTGTGACACACCTCATGCGGATTTCGGATTTCAGATTGCCCATTCGCGCACTGCTTTCCGTTTGCCCGTTTTAAAATCCAGAATCGAAAATCCTCCATGTCCCTCGACACCACTCCCTCGCCCGCCTCACGATTTCCCTATTGAGCGGGCACCACTTCATGGAGCCGCTTGATGTGATGCTCGGGTACTTCGATGCGTGCGCCGTTGTCCGTGCCTAGCACGATGCTTCCACTGGGCTCGATGCCGAGAAAATCTCCTTCAAGTTCAGCGGTACTGTCGGCCGTCGCCAGTTCCAGGCGCACTCTCCGCGGCGGGCCCCAGCACCGATTCAAGATCGGGGTTAATCCCGCCAGCCGTTTATGCGCGAAAATCAAATGAGCACGCGCGATCGCCCGCAGCAACCGCGTCGCCAGTTCCGCGTGATCAGGCAACGCCTCACCGCCGCGCATATCCACCAAGCGGCCGGCGATTTCGCTGAGCGTCGGATCGGCGCGCCACGGTTGGTTGGAAATATTCAGGCCAAGTCCGACGAGCAGTGTGTTTTTCTCTCCTTGTTCGACGAGAATCCCTCCGACTTTGCGCGTACCGATCATCAGATCGTTGGGCCAGCGCAGGCGCACATCGACTACGCCGGCCCGACGCAGGGTCGCGCGCACTGCCCAACCCACCGCCAGCGCAAAACCACGCGACGCCACCGGATCGCCGGTATACGGCAACACGGCGGTGAGATAAAGTCCGCCCGGATCGGAAACAAAACTCCTTTCGCGCTGGCCACGTCCCGCCGTCTGTTCATCGGCCGTGACCGCCGACCACGCCGGCAGTAATCGAGCGAGTGCTTGCGTCGTCGTCACCACCGCGTGGTGTTGGACCGACCAGACGGGATTAATATTGGGTGATGGCATCATGAGGAATCAGCACACTCAGCATGTGTGCTTCTGCAGACTAACGTCGAGCGGAAGAATTGTGCCCTGTAGCAGGCTCTAGTAAACCCAGCCGGAGGCTCACTGCCGTTGAGTTCAGACTGAATCTGCCGTAGGGCCGGCCCTTGTTGCCGTGCCGAAATGCGCGAAGTCGGCACGCCCACAAGGGGCGGCCCGACCAAGGCAAAAAGCAATTGATAATTGGGTTTAGGCGAATCCGTTTTGACGGTACATCCGAAATTTAACTCAACGGCAGTTGTCCAGAGGCCGGGTTCCACCTTTCGAACGAGGGCTTGGTTGAAGTGAAGTATCCCCGCAGGTTGCGAGCTGGCCTCGTTCTGCTGGCCAGCAGAATAGCGCGGCAAGCGCGCTACCTACAGCGCAGCGGGCGCGGTTTTGTAGCCGTGAATGAGTCGGCGGCGAAACGCGATACTCACCGCATTGTCGTTTCACTCCAACACGGCTACACCGCAGCACAAGGTCACCTATCGGTTTTGTAGCCGTGCTTGAGCCATCGGCGAAAGCGCGGTTTTCCCTGCTGGAGCCCAAGCAAACCCAGCCGAAGGCTGGGTTCCACCAAACAGACGGGACGCTAATCCTCCGAGTTATTCGATCACGAGCAGCGTGCTGCCTTCCTCGATAGAGGTTCCGGCGGCAGCGACGATCGACATCACTTTGCCCGCCTTGGGGGCGAATACGTAGGTGTTCATCTTCATGGCTTCGATCGTCGCGATTTTATCGCCCTCGGCGACTACCTGTCCAACCGTCACTTCGATCGAGACAATTTTTCCAGTCAACGGACTGGGAACGTCGCCGGGGCCAGCGGCAGATTTGACCACGGCCACCGGTGACGGTTCGGTCACCGCAGCGGGGGCGACCACCGGAGCTGGTACGACGGGGGTCGCAGGTGCAGCCGGTTGTTTGGGTTGGGCCGCACCAGCCGGTTCGTCGAGCATTTCGACGGTCACGTTGAAGATTTTTCCGTCGACGGTAATACGAAGGTTTTTCATGAGAAAATAAAATGATTAGTGAATTGCTGACAGACGATTGAGCACCCGGTTCAGCGCACGCGATGCGAGGAATAAATCTGCCGGCGGCCTTCAAGAGACCAAATAGCCGAGGGAGCGTCCACCCTGACGGGTTCGGCCTGCAGGGTGACTGATGTCACTTTGGCGGCCGAACCCAGTGTGAAGTGCACTGCGGCCGCAATGGCGGCGGCGATTTCGGGGGCGAGCTCTGGGGACTGAACAGGGGATGCGGTGGTGGGCATGGCTTAGAGCGGCATGTTGCCGTGTTTCTTTGGTGGACGGGTCTCACGTTTCGAGAGCGTGCTGCGCAAGGCCATCGCAAGGATGCCGCGTGTCTGAGCCGGATCGATGACATCGGTGATCATGCCCTTGCGCGCGGCGGCAAAGGGTGAGCAGAATTTTTCTTTATAGTCCGCGACGTACTCGGCTTCCTTCGCCTTCGGATCGGCGGCGGCGGCAATTTCTTTTTTGAAGAGAACTTTTACCGCCCCATCGGCCCCCATCACTGCAATCTCCGCCGTGGGCCAAGCATAGACGACATCGGCGCCCATGTCGGCGCTGCACATGGCAAGGTAAGCCCCGCCGTAAGCTTTGCGCATGATGACGGTGATCTTTGGCACGGTAGCGGCCGCGTAGGCGAAGAGCATCTTGGCCCCGTGGCGGATAATACCACCGCGTTCCTGGGCGAGTCCGGGCATGAAGCCCGGAATATCCACGAGCGTAACCAGCGGGATGTTGTAGACATTACAGGTGCGGATGAAGCGCGCGGCTTTATCCGATGAATCGATGTCAAGCGTGCCGGCCTTCACAGCGGGTTGATTCGCCACGAGGCCGACGACGAGGCCACAGATGCGCCCGAAACCGACCACGATATTTTTCGCGAATAGTTGATGCACCTCGAAAAAGTCACCGTCATCGAGCAGTCGCTTGATGAGTGGATGAACGTCGAAGGCGGATTTCGCATCAGCAGGAATCAGTTCATTGATGCCTTTGTCCGGCGCCAGATCGAGCTTGGGGGTCGGCCGATGCGGCGGATCCATGATATTATTCGTCGGCAAGTAGGAGAAAAGCTTGCGGGCGATCTCCAACGCATGCGCATCGTCCTCGGCGAGGAAGTGCACATTGCCATTCACCGAGGCATGCACCATGGCGCTGCCCACCTCATCCATGGTCACGGTCTGTCCGGTGGCTGCCTTGATGACTTCAGGTCCGCAGATAAACATATTGGCGTTCTTCTTCGTCATGATAACGAAATCGGTGAGTGCCGGACTGTAGGCCGCGCCACCCGCACATGGACCGGCGATGATCGAGACCTGTGGCACAAGTCCGGACGCGAGCACATTGCGAAAAAACACCTGGCCGTAACCGCTGAGTGAATCATCGCCCTCCTGAATGCGGGCGCCGCCCGAGTCGTTGATGCCGAGGATCGGCATGCCTGATTTCATCGCGTAGTCCATCAGGTCACAGATTTTCTTCGAGTGAATCCGTCCCAACGATCCACCGCAAACGGTGAAATCCTGACTGAACGCGGCGACGGGCCGACCCGCGACGTAACCAATACCCGTGACTACCCCATCACCAGGGAACGTCTTGTCCTCGAGACCGAAACCGTGGCAATCATGGTCGGCATGCATGCCCCATTCAGAAAAAGTGTTGGGATCAAAAAGCGCGAGTAACCTCTCGCGCGCGCTCATGATGCCTTTCGCTTTGCGGGCAGCGAGTTTGTCTTTTCCGCCGGCGGCGAGCGCGATGCGGCGCCGTTCAGCGAGTTTTTCCAGAAAAATTGGAGCGATGGCCATGGTGGTTGTTTCCCTTTCGGCTTAGTGGGCGCTGGTGGTGCCGGGCTTGACCGCGCAGAATTCCGTGAGGACTCCGCGCGTGGATTTCGGGTGAAGAAAAGCGACGAGTTTCCCGGCCGCGCCTTCGAAAGGAGTCTCATGAATCAATCTGACTCCAGCTCCGGCCGCCTGCTTGAGTTGGGCCGTGATGTCATCCGTGCGAAACGCGACATGATGCACGCCTTCGCCTTTCTCGGCGAGGAACTTGGCGATCGGGCTGTCGGGCGAGGTCGGCTCCAGCAATTCGAGATGCACGCCGCCCGCGTCGAAGAACGCCGTCTTCACTCGCTGCGAGGCGACTTCTTCGCGGCCCAAGCAGGTGAGGCCCAGTGCTTTTTCATAAAGCGGGATCGCTTCGTCGAGTGAGCGAACGGCGATACCGAGGTGGTCGATGGCAGTGATCATAAGATAATCTATGGTTTGATTTTTCTAGTATAAGGAAAGTCAGTGGTCACCGCTGGTCAGATTTTGGCAAACCCTGCGCTTCCACGGAGCATTATTCGTCTGATCGAAATGCCTGAGGTGGTCGCCGATTTCCCCATCGGCGCTATGCGTCGGTATGGAAACCGACGCCCACCGCGGAACTCAGCCGGTAGGTTGCGAGCTTGCCTCGCAACGTCGCGCGACCAGCGCGCTACCTGCCATGGAACGATCATGTGCGCCTAATCCGCGAGTCTTAACAACTTCACTTCGGCACCACAAACCCCGCCGCCGCGAGCAGTTGTCGCGCGGCGACCGGTGCCGGCACGAGCCCGGCTCCTACTTGCAATTCCAATTCCTGGCGCAATGCCACCAAACCACGTTGCGCCTCATAGGCCTCGCGCAGGCCTTCGCTCACGAGGGCATGCAGCCACGCCAGCGCTTGCTCCTGGCGCCTCACCTTGAAGGTGCCGACCTGCCGGCTGTTCTCGAAAAACTTTTCCACCATCTGCCACACGGCGGCGACGCCCTCGCCTGTCACTGCCGAACACGCGAGCACTTGCGGCTGCCAGGCTTCCTTGGGCGCCGCGAGATAATGGAGGGCGCGGCTGAATTCCCGTCGCGCGGACTCAGCGCGTTCGCGGTTGTCGCCATCGGCTTTGTTCACGGCGAGAATATCCGCGAGTTCCAAAATCCCTTTCTTGATTCCCTGCAGCTCGTCACCGGCACCTGCGAGCAACAGCACGAGAAAACAATCCACCATCCCGCGCACCAACACCTCGCTCTGGCCCACGCCGACGGTTTCCACCAGCACGATGTCAAAACCCGCGGCCTCGCACAGCACGATGCATTCGCGGGTGCGCCGCGCCACGCCGCCGAGTTCGCCACCGCTCGGCGAGGGCCGGATGAATGCGTCAGCCTTACGCGACAAATTTTCCATCCGGGTCTTGTCACCCAGAATACTGCCATGCGTAATCGGACTGCTCGGGTCCACGGACAATACCGCCACCCGATGACCCGCGTCGCAAAGCTGCGCGCCCAACGCATCGATGAAAGAACTTTTCCCTGCGCCCGGTGCGCCGGTGATTCCCACCCGCATCGCGCCGCCCGCGTACGGCGTGAGCAGATTGAGCAACGTATCCGCAGCGACGCGATGCGCCGTCGCCCGACTTTCGATCAAAGTGATGCCCCGCGCCAAGGCCCCGCGATCACCCGCACGGATGGCCGCAGCTAATGCAGTGGTGTCGTCTGCACGGCGGCGTTTGACCGGAGTGCGATCGGGCACGAGCGGCGCGGTACCGGGCACCACCTTCGTCGTGAATTCTGCCCCGGCATTGTCGGGCACCCACTCGGGGCGCGTGGAAGGTGGAGGGGTCATCGGGCTGTGGGGGAATTATGGCGTCGAAAAGGTGGAACGCGATCTTCCGACTTCGCCAAAGCGACGAGGGACAAGCCGGGCGCGTTTTTCTCTGCTGGAGTCCAAGCAACCCGCCCGGAGGTCGGGTTCCACCTTTCGGACGATGCCTTGGTTGAATTGAAGTGTCCCGTAGGTGGCGAGCTTGCCTCGTTCTGCTGGCCAGCAGATTAGCGCGGCCAGCGCGCTACCGACCGTTCGAATCGAAAGGGCAGAACCCAAGGCATGGTTGTTGTCCATCGTCCCCGTAGGTTGCGAGCTTGCCTCGCCACGTAGCGCGACCAGCGCGCTACCGACCGTTCGAATCGAAATAGTGGAGCCTGCAAGCAGGCTCCGACAAAAATCAATTTGCTCAGCAGACATAACGCGTGGATGGAACGTGGAAGTTATGTAGCTCAGCCAACGGTTTTCCCTTGGGGTTGGCCGAGTTTCTCGAGCAAAATCGCGGCGGATTGCGGGATCGGCGTGCCAGGTCCGAAGACCGCAGCAGCTCCGTGCTCGTAGAGGAAAGCATAATCCTGCGCGGGGATCACCCCACCAACCACCACGAGAATATCATCGCGACCACGGCTTTTCAGTTCTTCCACGAGTTGGGGCAGAAGGGTTTTGTGTCCGGCCGCGAGTGAACTCATGGCGACGATATGTACGTCGTTTTCCACGGCATCGCGCGCCGCTTCGGCCGGAGTCTGGAAGAGCGCCCCGATATCCACGTCGAACCCCATGTCGGCCATCGCCGTGGCGACCACCTTCGCCCCGCGGTCATGGCCATCCTGGCCGAGCTTGGCGATAAGGATGCGCGGCCGCCGGCCTTCGCGTTCGGCGAAAGCATCGGCCAGCGCGCGCACACGGCCCACCTCGGATTTACCGGTGGCGTAGGTGCGATTATAAACCCCGGCGACCGTGCGGATCTGTGCCTTGTAGCGGCCGTACACCGCCTCCAATGCATCGGAGATTTCCCCGAGCGTAGCCCGAGCACGCGCGGCATCGATACTCAGCGCGAGCAGATTGCCCTCCCCGCTCTTGGCGGCCGCGGTGATGGCCGCGAGACATTGTTGGACGACCGTGTTATCGCGGGCGGCTTTGAGTTCCTGCAGTTGCTTGATCTGCGCAATGCGCACGGCGGTATTATCCACCTCGAGAATTTCCATCGGCGCTTCTTTCTCCAACTTGTACTTGTTCACGCCGACGATGGTTTCCTGACCGGAATCGATCATGGCCTGCCGGCGAGCGGCGGCTTCCTCGATGCGCAGTTTGGGCAACCCGGTCTCAATGGCCTTCGCCATGCCGCCGAGTTTCTCCACTTCTGCGATGTGTGCCCATGCTTTCTGAACCAGCTCGTGCGTGAGCCGTTCGACATAATAGCTGCCGCCCCACGGATCGACGACGTTGCAAATACCGGTCTCGGCTTGGAGAAATAGCTGGGTGTTGCGCGCGATGCGGGCGGAGAAATCCGTGGGCAACGCGATGGCTTCGTCGAGTGAGTTGGTGTGCAGACTCTGCGTGTGCCCAAGCGTCGCGGCCATCGCCTCGATGCAAGTGCGAGCGACGTTGTTGTACGGGTCCTGCTCGGTGAGCGACCAACCCGAGGTCTGCGAATGCGTGCGCAGCGCCATCGACTTCGGATTCTTCGGATTGAACTGCTTCACGAGTTTCGACCAGAGCAACCGGCCCGCGCGCATCTTGGCGACTTCCATGAACAGGTTTTTCCCCTGCGCCCAGAAGAAGGAGAGCCGTGGCGCGAAGGCATCGATATCGATTCCCGCTTTCAAACCGGTGCGCAGATATTCCAAACCGTCGGCGAGCGTGTAAGCGAGTTCGAGATCGGCCGTCGCTCCTGCTTCCTGCATGTGATAACCGGAGATCGAGATGGAGTTGAACTTCGGCATGTTCTTCGAGGTGTACTCGAAGATATCCGCGATGATCTTTATCGAGGGAGTGGGCGGATAAATGTAGGTGTTCCGCACCATGTACTCCTTGAGAATATCGTTTTGAATCGTGCCGGCGAGATTCTCGAGTTTCGCGCCCTGCTCGATGGCCGCCACGATGTAGAACGCGAGCACGGGCAACACCGCACCGTTCATCGTCATCGAAACACTGATGCGATCAAGCGGGATGCCGGCGAAGAGCGCCTGCATGTCGAGGACGGAGTCCACGGCCACACCCGCCTTGCCGACATCGCCCACGACGCGCGGATGATCGCTGTCGTAGCCGCGATGCGTCGCAAGATCGAAGGCCACCGAAAGCCCCATCTGGCCGGCCGCGAGATTGCGTTTATAGAAAGCGTTGGACTCCGTGGCGGTGGAGAACCCGGCGTATTGGCGGATCGTCCAGGGCTTGAGCACATACATCGTCGCGTAGGGTCCGCGCAAAAACGGCGCGAGACCAGCAGTGAAACCGAGATGCTCCACGTCGCGCAGATCAGCCGGGCCGTAGACGGGCTTGACCGGAATCTGTTCGATCGTCTGCCAGTTGCCCAGCGCATCGGGGCCGCCATCGGCGGCGCGCGCAGCGGCCAGCCAGTCGGCTTCGGTGCTGGCGGTTTGCGCCGGGGAGGTGAGCGGGAAATTGGTGTAGTCGGGAAAATTCATGAACAGGATTTCGATTAGAGACCAAGCTTGTCTTGCAGGGCGGAGAGCAGTTTGGCGCAATTGGCGCGCACGTGGATGAATTCATCCACGCCGGCAGATTTAAACTGCTGTTGTAGTTCCGGTGTCGCCGGCAGGCCGGCGAGGATAATGAGCGGTGGTTTAGCCGCCGCCTTGAGCGCCTGCGCCAGTGGCGGCACGAGCGCGGGATATGTTTCGTCCGTCGAACAGATGACGACAATGGGGGCACCGGATTTAATCGCGGCTTCGGCGGCCGCCTCCGGGGTTTCGAAACCTTTGTGAGGCATCGTCTCGAAGCCACCGGCGCCAAAAAAGCCCGAGGAAAATTCCGCGCGGGCGGCGAATTGCTTGCGCGGCCCCATCGTCGCAAGGAAAACCTTGGGCCGAGCGCCGGTTTTCGCGAGACAGGCTTCCGCGCGGCGGCGCAAGGCCTCGAAGGGCTCGGCGCGGCGGCGGGGCAGCACTCGCTTGATCGACGGGCAGCCCGCGGTTGACTCCTTGGCCGGCGACTGGACGAGGTCGGAGGGACTCGCACCCGTTTCCCTCGCCGTGAGTTTTTCTTTCAAGTTGGGATGCAGGTTGGTGCCGATGACGCCATCGCGACGTGATTCCACGGCAGCCACACGTTCGTTCGCCGTATTCTCCACGAGCGATTGCGGATATCCTGCCTTGATCGCCGCGGCCATGCCGCCTTGGCGCACGATTTCTTGAAACAGCGTCCAGGCTTTTTCGGCGAGTTGGCGAGTGAGTGTCTCGACATACCACGAGCCACCGGCGGGATCGACCACGCGGCCGAGCTGACATTCTTCGGCGAGGATGATCTGGATATTGCGCGCGAGGCGCTGCGAAAAATCGTCAGGCGTGCGGTGGCATTCATCGAACGCGCCCACCTGCAAGCCGGAGCATCCGCCCACGACGCCAGCGAAAGCTTCGGTAGTCGTGCGAAGGAGATTCACGTGCTGATCGAGCACGGTCTTGTTCCACCGCGTGGTGCGTCCGTGGCAGACGAGGCGTTGCGCCGCTGCGCCGCCACCGGCAACTTCGATCGCGCGCGCCCAGAGCAACCGGGCGGCGCGGAGTTTCGCGATCTCCATGAAGAAGTGTGAACCGAGCGAATAGCTGAAAAGAAAACGCGGACCCGCTTCGTCAGCGGCAATTTTCCGGCGATGCAACGCCTGCAAATACTCGACGCCCGTCGCCAGCCCGAAGGCCAGTTCCTGCACGGCATTCCCGCCGGCTTCGGCCCAGAGCCCAGCCTCGATGCCGATGGTCCGCAGAGGGAGTTTATCTTTGACCACCCATTGCGTGAGCAGCGCGAAGTCGTCGTAAGTTTTCTCCAAGTTGACAGGCAACTGACCGCGCCGCAGCCATTCGGCAATCGGATCGGCCAAAATCGCGCCGTTTAATTCCCCGATCGGCCGCCCTTGATTGGTCAACCAGGCGGTAACGAGCTGGGTGATCGGGAGCGCGGCGAGACCGGCGGAGACAAAAAGCGGGGCGGCGGCGAGATCCACTCCTTGCAGAACCTGATCAACCTCCTCGACGGTGGTGAGCGATAAACCGCGATCTGCGCCATCCGCAGCGGACGCGGAAGCCGGCTCGAGCCCAAGCCGCGTCGCGTTGTTCAACGGAAGACTAACGGCATTTTGTCCGAGATGGAGCGCGCTCTTCAGCGCGGCGTTAAATTCGGCGCGAGTGCGACTGGCCGGCTCCTGGCAAATATACCAACCGGTGGCGCGACTGCCCAAGGCATCACCGCCGCGCACATAAGGCGCGAGGCCGGGCCATGCTTCAGGGAGCGATAACTTCTCGCCGTCCGCGCGCGAATAAATCGGCTGAAGGTCGATGCCTTCGGGCGTCCGGGTGATCAGTTTTTTATCGAAGGGTGCTCCGGCGAGTCCTTCCTCGGCGGCTTGGCGCCAAGCGGCGTCAGTGGCGGCCGGAAAATCGGCGAAAAGAGTTTGGGTGGTGGGATTACTCATGGCAGTTCAGCTTAGTTCTTCGACGAGGGTTTCGTAGCGACGCGCATTGACCGTGATGGCGTATCTTGCGGACGTGCCAACCGAATTAGCGGAGGCACGCGTCACAGGCTGCGCCGCTGGCACCGGAGTAATGGTCACAACCGGTGAGGGCGCCGGTGCGGGAACTGGCGCGGGCCCCGCCGGCACCATGGGTTGATAGACCGCCTCGGTTTCGCGCGGGAACATCGCGAAGAGCACCGCGTTCTCATCCGAGACGGGAATGTTTTTCGCCGCGATGTCTTCGCGCAATTTAACCATCCGCGGTGCCAGCAAATCCGCCGGGCGACCCGTGACGAGCTCCTGGCCGGATTGCTTGAGCGCCAGCGCTTGCAACTCGGAATTAATGACGCCGGGAGGACGGCCGAATTTTCCGAGCGCGATATCGATGGTGGCTTGGGCGAGATTTTTCCACCGGCCAAACTTCACATTGAGCATGGCCTGCGTGCCGACGATTTGCGACGTGGGCGTCACGAGCGGAATCCAACCCAAGGCCTCACGAACCACGGGCACCTCGGCCATCACCTCGTTGAATTTCGATTCCATTTTCATCTCGGTCAACTGCGTGCGGAAATTACTGAGCATGCCACCCGGCACCTGGTAGTTGATCGTATCGCTGTCCACGCGATCATTGGCCGGACTCATGAATTTGGCCAGTTGCTTGGCCACGACTTCGAAATATTTTCTCAACTCCAGCAATTCCTTCGTGTCGTAGTGGGGCGCGCGGGGATTGCCGGCCATGGCGGCCAACATGCGGACCGTGTCGGGCTGACCAGTGCCATTGGCAAATGGCGCGATGGACGTATCGACGGTATCAGCTCCCGCTTCGATGGCCGCGAGATAGGAAGCGAGCGCGAAGCCAGCGGTGTCGTGGCTATGGACAATGACGGGGAGCTTGTGGCGCTGCTTGATGGCCTTCACGAGATCGTACGCGACTTGCGGCGCGAGGATGCCGGCCATGTCCTTGATGCAAATCGAGTCGCACTCTAATTCGGCAAGTTCGTCGGCAAAAGCCGCCAGTTTCTCCGGAGTGTGGACCGGGCTGGTCGTATAACAGATGGCACCCTGCGCGTGCTTGCCCTCGGCCTTCACGGTGCGGACGGCGGTGCGCAGGTTGCGGGCATCATTCAGTGCATCGAAAATCCGGAAAATATCCATGCCATGCCGGGCGGAACAGCGGATGAAAGCCTCCACGACATCGTCAGGAAAACTCGTGTACTGCACGATGTTTTGGCCGCGCAACAGCATCATGTGCGGCGTGCGTGGTGCGGCGATCTTGAGTTGGTCGAGACGGGCGAACGGATTTTCCCCCAGATAGCGCAGGCACGCATCGATAGTCGCACCGCCCCAGGTTTCCAAGGCACCGAAGCCCAGGTTATCGAGTCGGCCGGCGACCGGCAGCATTTGGGGTGTGGTCATCCGAGTGGCCGCCAGAGACTGGTGGCCATCGCGCAGGACCGTGTTGTTGAAGACGACAGGCTTGATCATAGAGAAAAACTCCTGTTGCCGGCCGGTTGACTCTCCCCGGCGCCGGTTACCCGGCATCAGTTCGAGGCCCAAGCCTGCAACAGGCCTACGATAAAGCATAAGCCCCCCCCGGACTCGGCGCATCTTGGCGAGGCCTGCGCACGGTTTGCCGGCAAGATTCACCGCAGACGGAACGAGACGGACGCGTATTACTGAATGAGCCCAAGCAAACTGAAAGGCCGTCGACGATTTTTGTCGGGCCGTCTTGTCCGCCAAAGCCTCGGCGAGAGCGGTAGCCCGGGCGAAGGCTGATCCACATCGGCGAGAGCGCGTCGGCGTGGAAACCGACGCCCGCCCACTGAATGATCTCCGGCTGAGACGGCCAACTCTCTTGATCCGCATCAAGGCGCCACACCCCGCCATGCTGTATTCTGCAAACCGACCCTACACCACCGTCATGAAAGCATCCTGCCTCACCGCCACTGCCCTCTTCCTTATCTCGGCCAGCCTGCTGGCCGCCGCCGAACCGGCCAAGCCCGCCGAACCGACGAACCTCAAGGAGGCTTTTTCTCAAGGCAAAATCTCGCTCAACGCCCGCCTCCGCTACGAGAACGTCGAGCAAACCGGCCTGCTCGACGCCAATGCACTCACGCTGCGCACGCGTCTCGGCTTTACTACCGCACCGCTTCACGGCTGGAGCGTCATGCTTGAAGGAGAAAATCTCGTCGCCCTCGACGGCGATGCCTACAACCAATCCGGCTTGAATCCCGCCGGGGCTACTCACGCCGTGGTCGCCGATCCCGAAACCACCGAGCTCAACCAGATTTATCTGACCGGAAAAAACGCCCACTCCTCGCTCACGATCGGTCGCCAACGCCTCGTGCTCGACAACGCCCGTTTCATCGGCGACGTCGGTTGGCGCCAAAACATGCAGACCTTCGACGCGGTGGTCGTGCAGGACAAGTCCATCGACCAAACCACCCTCACCTACGCCTACCTCGATCAAGTCAACCGCGTGTTTTCCCGCCGTCACGCCCAAGGCCGCTGGGACTCCAACTCACATCTCCTCAACATCAGCCACACCGGTTTCACTGCCGGCACGCTCACCGCTTACGCCTATCTCCTCGATTTCAAGAACTCCGCCGCCAATTCCTGCGCGACCTACGGAGCCAGTTTTGCCGGGGCGCAAAAACTTTCCGTCCCACTCAAGCTCACCTACCGTGCCGAACTCGCCACGCAATCCGCCTACGGCTCCAGCGCGCTGAACTACTCCACCACCTACGCCACGCTCGAAGCCGGCCTCGCCGGAAAATCCGCCGGCGTTTCTCTCGGCCAGGAACGCCTCGGCTCAAACAACAACGTGGGTTTCAAAACCCCGCTCGCCACCCTCCACGCCTTCAACGGCTGGGCCGATCTCTTCCTCGCGACTCCCGCCACCGGACTGCGCGACACCTACGTGAAAGCCAACGCCACGCTGCCTGCCGCGATCACGTTGCTCGCCTTCTACCATCAGTTCGAAGCCGAGCGCGGCGGCACCGACATCGGCACCGAGTTCGATTGCCAACTCTCGCGCAAATTCGCGAAACGTTTCACCGCCACCGCCAAGTACGCCGACTTCCGCCGCGACAGCCTCGCCTTCCCCAACGTCCGCAAAATTTGGCTGCAGATCGATTTCGCTTATTGAACCTTTCACTCGCCCCTGTACATGATCGCTCGCGTGGCGCCGCCGTGCGCGTAACAAGATCCCGATGAAAGCCCCCACCCTATTCATGACCCTGAGGAAGCATCCCCTGCTCCTGCTGGCGATTGTTGCGCTGTTCGGCGTGGTGGCCGGTCTTTGCACCTACACCTTCACCTACGCGCAGGGCTTCTCGTATTTCTCCAACGACCCCCAGGCCTGCATGAACTGCCACATCATGCGCGAACAGTTCGACGGCTGGCAAAAGTCACCTCACCACGCGGTGGCCTCGTGTAACGATTGCCACACGCCGCATTCGTTCATCCCGAAATACCTCAGCAAGGCGGAGAATGGTTTCTGGCACTCCAAAGGTTTCACCCTGCAGGATTTTCACGAACCCATCATGATCCGGCAGAAAAACGTCGCCGTGCTCCAGCAAAACTGTGTCGCCTGCCACGAGCAGATCGTCGACGGCATCAACACCCATCCCGGCGACCCGAAGAAAATGCTCGATTGCCTCCACTGCCACCGCGAAGTCGGTCACGGCCCCATCCGCTAGCATCGTTCTCCTTCTCATAAGCTTTCTCGTTCTCTCTTTTTAATTCTTCCTCCCATGAACTCCTCCTCCCGTTTCTCCGACCAACGCGGCTTCGCCGTGTGGATCTACGTCGTCACCCTGATCGCTCTTGGCGTCGCCGCTTATGTCGCCCTGGTGTTCTACCAAAACATCGTCGACCGGAAAGCCGAGGCGAAGCAGGACGTCTTCCGCGTCGTTGAGGTCAGCGATCAGACCATCGACCCCGCCATCTGGGGAAAAAACTACCCGCGCCAGTACGACAGCTATAAACGCACCGTGGACACCGAGCGCACCAATCACGGCGGCAGCGAAGCGTTCCAGCATCTCGACAAGGATCCCGTCTGGCGCCGCATTTTTGCCGGCTACGCCTTCGGCGTCGATTACCGCGAAGAGCGCGGCCATGCCTACATGCTCCTCGACCAAAAAGAAACTGAACGTGTCACCAAGTTTAAACAACCCGGTGCCTGCCTCCAGTGCCACGCCTCCACCCTGAATCTTTACATCAACGAAGGCCTCAAGGCTGGCGTCCCTCCGGGCAAATCCAACTGGGAAGCCCAAATCCAAAAGGGTTTCGAAGTCGTTTGCAAAATGCCTTACGTCGAAGCCGCCAAGCTCGTCGAACATCCCGTCTCCTGCATCGATTGCCATGATGCCGAAAACATGAACCTGCGCGTCAACCGCCCCGGATTCCTCAACGGCATCCGCGCGCTCGCCAAATCCGACTACCCCACGCCGCATCTCCCCAGCATCGAACGCTGGCGCAAAGACGGCCGCAAGGGCCAGTATGAACCCAACACCGACGCCACCCGCCAGGAATTACGCTCGATGGTCTGCGCCCAGTGCCACGTCGAATATTATTTCAAGGGCGAAGGCAAACTCGTCACCTATCCGTGGGACAAGGGCCTGAAGGTCGAGCAGATCGAGGCCTACTACAACGAAGTCGGCCACAACGATTGGAAACACAAGGAGACCGGTGCCGGCGTCCTGAAGGCCCAGCATCCCGAATTTGAAATGTGGAGCCAAGGCATCCACGCCCGCAGCGGCGTCTCCTGCGCGGATTGCCATATGCCCTACGTCCGCGAAGGTGCGATCAAGGTCAGCAACCACCACGTCCGCTCCCCGCTCCTCAACGTCGCCCAAGCCTGCCAGACCTGCCATCGCGTCTCGGAAAAAGAAATCACCGCCCGCGCCCTCCTCGTGCAGGATCGCAACGCCGCACTCCTCACCCGCGCTGAACAAGCGCTCCTCGGCCTGATCGACGCCATCGTCGCCGCCCAAAAAGCCGGCGCCACCGATGCTCAGCTCAAAGCTGCCCGCGACTTCCAGCGTCAAGCCCAGTGGCGCCTCGACTTCGTGGCCGCCGAAAATTCCATGGGCTTCCACGCCCCGCAGGAAGCCGCGCGCATTCTCGCCGAAGCCATCGACTACGCCCGCCAAGGCGAACTCGCCGTCGCCCGCGACACCAAAGCACCCGTCCTCGCCGCCACCCCGTGATCGCCACGTGCGCCGCACCAGCCGACGGAACATTTCAGGGAGCACCCGTACGCTTGATTTGCATCAAGGTGACGCGTCTCACCAATCAGTATGCTGGGACATAAATTCCGCCGCTCCTTGCTCAACATGAAACAGATCAAATTTAAAACCCTCGATGTCCGGCCCAATCTCGCTCGCGGTGAGGAACCCTTCGCGCTCATCCGCTCCCGCGTCGACACGCTCAAAGCCGGCGAAGGCGTCACCGTCATCGCCCCCTTCATGCCCGCGCCGTTGATCGAGCTTTTGAAGAGCGAAGGTTTTCAGTCCACCGCCGAGCACCACCACGACGGAGGCTGGACCGTGAACTTCTGGCGCGAGTGATTCCCTTGGAGGACTCGCGTCTCCGCGAGCCGCAAACTTTAACCAAGAGCACTGACCCGGTCTTGATCCAGATCAAAGCGCCCGCCGCGTTCTGGGAGTAGACTCGGCCGATGAATCAGACCGCCTTTGATTCGCTTTGAGACCTTGTAGGGCCGCCGCTTGCCGGCGTGCCTGCTTCGCGATACCGGTTCGGCCATAAGGCCGACCCTGGAAATTGCCTCCTGACCCCAGAGACCGGCGCGATGCGCTCGCCTTGCATTACAAAAATGTAATCCGGCCGTCACGAAATTGTTTCCCGAGGGGGAGCATACTCCGCACATGCACCTCGAAGCGTCATGCCTTCAACGCCCAGGCCCCGGTCTGGCGCCGACGGCGTGCGCCGTATCATCGACTGCCCTTTCCTTCTCACCCCAACGTCTGCCATGAAAATCAAAGCTGGATTACTGATCGGAGTGCTCGGCGCGTTTTCCGCCCTTCTATGCACTCCTGCCCAAGCCAAACTGGCTTGGAATAAAAAAGCCCGGGCGTTTGACCCAGCGGTGACGTCCTGCACCGCCTGCCACGTCAATGAAAAGCCCAAGAAAAAGAACGAACCATTGAGCGAACGCGGCAAGTGGCTGATGGAACAAAAAGAAATCCGCAAGGCTAAGGACATCGATCTGTCCTGGCTCAAGGACTACCCGAACAACGGCAAATAATCTTACCCGCCCACCACCATGAAAATCAATAAACTGACTGTAATGCTGGCAATCGCCCTGATTGCCCCTGCTACGACATTCGCGATTCCGGCCTGGTCCCGCCAGGCCGGCGTTTCTTGCTCCAGTTGCCACGCCACGCCCACGATGCAGCTGAATAAAACCGGCCTGAGTTTTCTCAAAAACGGCCACCGGGCCGAATCCAACAAGGTCTCCTTGGAAGACATGAAGTGGGACCACTACTTCAGCCTGATCTGGAAAGGCCGCGCCTGGGCCGATCAACTCGATGGCGCTCGCACCGGTCTGAGCAACACGCAGAAACCAAGATCCAATTTCGAACAACACTCCTTCGCGCTCTATTCCGGCGGAGCCTTGGCGGAACGCTTTTCCTATTTCACTGAGCTGTATTTGAGCGAAAATACCGGCGCTACTTCCGGTGCCAACGTAGTGCAGGGCGAGTCAGCTCGAAAGAAGCTTGCCGAAGCCTTCATCCAATACAATCAGCCCATCAGCGACGACGGTGAGACCTTTCTCGCCGTCCGCGCGGGCGAGATTCTCCCGGGCATCCTTCACGTCTTCGGCGTCGGCGCCCGCAGTGCGGAACAACGCGCCATCGTATTGAACGAAGCTCTCGCCGGAAATACCAACACCTACCGCCCGTTCAGCCGGCAACAAGGCCTTGATGCCACCATCGTAGCCAAGCACTTTGAAGTCGCCGCCGGTATCGTCAACGGCTCGGACACTTCGACCACCAACTCGATCGACGCCGATTCCCACAAAGACATCTTTGGCTCCGCGCTGATCAATCTCGACGAGTATGATTCCGCCCTCGGCGTGTTTCACTACAAAGGGAAATTCTCCAATTACACGGTCAAGCAGGACTTCAGCACCGCCCTCCTCTACAAGAATAGTTTTGAACGCACCGGCCTGCTCGGTCGCTTCATCCGCGACAAATGGCGTCTGGTCGGCACCTACTTCACCGGCACGGAAGTCATCAGCGCCCTCGGGACCAAGGCCAGCAACACCGGTTACTACGGATTGCTCGACTACAACTTCACCGAAAAGTACGGCGTGTTCGCCCGCTATGACCGGCTCGATCCCAATACAAAAATCGGGAACAATGAAATCACGATGGCCATGATCGGCTTCGACATGATGCTCTACCAGTCAGAGAAGAGCGGCGCCCGCTTCCAGATCGAATTCACCAAAAAGTCTTCCTATCTCGGTGGCAACATCACCACCGCCGGCACCACGAAATATACCGACAACCGGATCTTCGCCCAAGTCTCCTGGGGCTTTTGATCGGTCCCGGCCCACCGGCTGATCCATCACGGCCGGCGCGTAACAAAATTCGCGCCGGCCTTTTTTTGCCCACGTCTGAACGTGAGCTAACCGCAGTCATACTCATGTCGCCTTAAATTCGACCGGTAGGGCCGACCCTGGTGGCCGCGCCGGAATACGGTGCTTTCCGCACCGGCGTTGGAAACTTACTCGCCTGTGAATACTCTATCCACTATCTCCATCCACATGCACATTTTGGTTGTGGAAGATGAGATGAAGACCGCCGACTACCTGAAGAAGGGACTCTCGGAAAGCGGCTTTGTCGTCGATGTCGCCCGACACGGGGAGGACGGCCTGCATCTCGCGATGACCGAGTACTACGATCTCATCGTGCTGGATGTGCAATTGCCCGGCCGTGATGGCTGGTCGATTTTGCAATCACTCCGCCGCGCCGGCCGCCAGGCCCCGGTGCTTTTCCTCACCGCCAGCGATACGGTCGCGGATCGGGTCAAAGGCCTTGACCTCGGGGCCGACGATTATCTCGTAAAGCCCTTTGCTTTCTCCGAATTGCTGGCGCGCGTGCATTCCATTCTCCGCCGGGGCCCGGCCCGTCAGCCGGAAAAGGTGTGCATTCTCGACCTCGAACTTGATTTGCCGCAACACCGGGCCACCCGCGCCGGCCAGCGCCTCGATCTGACGCCGAAAGAATTCTCGCTCCTTTCCCTGCTGGCCCGCCGCAAAAACGAAGTCCTCTCCCGCACCCTCATCGCCGAACTCGTCTGGGAAATGAATTTCGACAGCGATACAAATGTCGTCGATGTCGCCGTGCGCCGGTTGCGCAGCAAAATCGACGATCCTTTCCCGCAGAAACTCATCCGCACTGTCCGCGGCGTCGGTTATGTCCTCGATGCCCACTGATCCCGATCCACGTCTGCCCTTGCCGGTCTTCGTCCAACGATTGTGGTCCATCACGGGACGACTGAGCCTGCTATTTGTCGGTTCGACTGCGATCCTGCTGCTGGTCGCCGCCGGTTATCTCTACTGGGGTCTTCAGCAAAGTTTGGACCGGGGGGATCGCGCCCTCGTGAGGGGAAAACTCCAGGTGATGCAGGCGATATTGCGCGAGGAAAATGACCAGGCCGGCATGCTGGAAAACGAAATCGAACACGAGGCGGCGGCCAATGAGCTGCTGAAATATTATTTGCGCGTCCTGGATGCGCGCGGTCGCGTGTTGATCGAGACCACCGGCATGTCGGGCTTTCTCCCCGTCCTCGTCTTCCCCGAGCCGGCACCATTCCCCACCACCAGCCCGCTGATCGTCGAGCGGACCATCAGCACGGATCGCTCCTATTTACTGCTCTCGGCCGAAGTGGCCGCCAGCCCCAACGGGCAGGAACGGCGCATCCTGCAAATCGCTCTGAACGTCGAACACAACTATGTGCTGCTCGCCGAATACCGGTGGAAACTCCTCACGGTGCTCTGTGCCGGTCTGATCTTTGCGGCGGTGGCCGGAGTGTTGCTCACCCGCACCGGCCTGCGGCCGCTCCGGGCCATTGCCCAGTCCACCCAGCGAATCTCCGCTCACAATCTCGCGGAACGCCTGAACCCAGCCGATTGGCCCGGAGAGCTGCATGAACTCGCCGCCGCGTTCAATGCCATGCTGGACCGCTTGCAAGACTCCTTCGACCGACTCACGGAGTTTTCCGCCGACATCGCGCATGCCCTCCGCAATCCCATCAACAATCTCCGAGGAGAGGCCGAGGTGGCACTGGGCCAGGTACGCTCCCTCGCGGACTACCAGCAGACGCTCGGCTCCAGCCTGGAGGAATACGAGCGGCTCGCCCGTATGATCGACGGCTTGCTCTTCATTGCCCGCACCGACAATCCCGCCGCCACGATCGAGCACAGCCCACTCACGGCCCGCGCGGAACTGGACGCCGTCCAAGATTTCTACGAAGCCTTAGCGAGCGAAAAGAAAGTCGCCGTGCACTGCGAAGGCGAAGCCCGCCTGACGGGCGATCCGATGCTGTTACGCCGCGCCGTCAGCAATCTTTTAGCCAATGCCCTCAAGCACACGCCCCCGGGCGGAAAAATCGTGCTCGCCGCCCGCAACCTCGCCGACGGTTCCGCCGAGATTCGGGTCAACGACAACGGCCCCGGCATAGCCGCCGAACACCTGCCCCGGATTTTCGACCGCTTCTACCAAGTGAGTAAATCCCGCGATCAAACCTCGCTGGGAGCCGGCTTGGGCCTGGCGATCGTGCAATCAATCATGCGTCTGCACAAAGGTCAGGCGACCGTCAGCAGCGAGCTGGATCGCGGCACCACCGTGAATCTCACGTTCCCTCCGCAGGCGGAACCATCCAGTCGAGAGTCCAGCGACCAGAGCTGAGAGCCTGAGGCTCAGATCTGGCGCGAGTGATTCCCTTGGAGGGCTCGCGTCTCCGCGAGCCGCAAACTTTAACCAAGAGCACTGACCCGGTCTTGATCCAGATCAAAGCGCCCGCCGCGTTCTGGGAGTAGACTCGGCCGATGAATCATTTCGGTAATCATTCGCCTTGGGTCTTTGTAGGGCCGCCGCTTGCCGGCGTGCCGCCTTCGCTCATTTCGGCACGGCCACAAGGGCCGGCCCTACAGTCTGAATTCAAGTCATAATCAATATCAGTCCGCTCTCGACATCCCATCCATTCCTCCCATGAAAAAAACCACGCTCCTTTCCTCCGCCGAATCCGGCGTCTGCTCCCTGCTCGAACCGGTGAGCAACGTCGCCCACGGCATCGTCAGCCGCGCCGTCCTCACCACGCCCGGCCTGCGCATCACCCTGTTTAATTTTGCCGCCGGCCAGGAACTCTCCGAGCACACGAGCAAAGCCCGCGCCCTCGTGCAGATCCTGAGCGGCACCTGCGCCTTCTCTGTCGGCCCCACCGTGCATACGCTGAAACCCGGCGACCTCCTGCACCTGCCTCCCGGCGCGCCGCATTCGGTCACCGCCCCGGAAGCCTTCTCCATGATCCTCACGCAGATCACCGAAGCTTCGGTCTGACTAGATCAGGATAGATCCCAGAGAAATCATTCACAGAGCCAACCAAAGTTCGATCCCGGAGGTCACAGAGTGAAACCCTGCAGCCTCAGACATCCTGACCCGAGGAATTAGGATGAGCTCAACTCCGCCGCGAATCGGAAAAAACACCTTTAACGCGGAGGATGGTTCGCCGGGCGACCGGCCCGGACAAATGCCGGGCTGCCAGCCGGGCAGCAACGGCGCGGTGAGCGCGGAGCCTGACGTGATTTCACTCCGCGTCCTCCGCGCCCTCCGCGTTAAACTATCTGGTTGGGTCGGGCTGTTTCCTGATCCCCCATTCACTGGATTGCGCCGTAAGTTATTCGGGCAGTGTTTAATGGGTCAGGTTGCAATTATTATTATTAAGGCCTGATCCCTTCGGACTTCGGACCATTTGTCAAGATTCAACATGTGACCCCTTCGTGATTGCCCTCGCGCTACGGCGAAACAGAACCTTCAGAGTTAGGATCTTTTTCTGTAGCTCGAAATTTTCATGCCGTAGACGTGCGAAGCCCTCTGGGTTCCGTTCACAATGATAGATGAAATGCGCGTGCCGTGCTTCTTCTTCTTTCTTTTTGGCATGACCCGGAATCCACCGATCCGGATTTCCGAAGCACTTAAAAGTAAAGATTAACAACTGAACGATGCCGATGCCGAAGGCTATCCAACCAATAACCGCCACGAACTGCTGTAACAGCAGATAAAGCAACGGTACTAAAATCCATCCGACTAGCACGATGAGCTTGCCTGTCTGGACCACGCGTCGGGTCTGATGGTGCATCTTCTTTTTTTCCGCTTCGCATGGCATCCTGTGCTCATAAAGAACTCCATCAAATGGGCCGTGTATAATACGATGAACCGCCTGAGGCTGAGCGCAGTGTAAACAAACCTCGCTCCAATCTCCGTCGAAATTGGTGCGCTCAGTCAGGACTGTGCTCGGCGGATTCATTTTTGCCTAACATCATCAGTCAGACACGACGGAGCGCAGCCCCGGAGTTGTCTGTAGCGCTCTGGATGGGCCTCTTTTTTGAGGGCAGATTCACGATGGGAAAGAGAGCCATGAAGTAGCAGATGAGTGCCGCCACCGGAAGCATGGTCTTAATCTTCTCTTTGGTTTCCGGATCGACCAGCTCGGTCTGAAGTCCGAGCTGCGCGTGGAAGATCATCACGCCAATCGCGCCAAAACTAAGAAGCAATGTCCACCAACCCGCATGAGACCAAACCTCTTTAATCTTCGGAGCACGCAGGGGTAAGCCTACAAGGAGCGCGCCGACAACGAAGACACCACTGAAAATGCCTGCCATGATCGGCTGGAAAATGAGCGACAGTCCACCGTCATACACCGTCAGAACCATCGCGACCATGTAGATCACCCAACCGACTGCGAAGCCGGCGCCGCACCTGAGGAGGATCTTTGCTATTTCGCCCATCGTCAGCGGTCAGCCACGCGCGAAGCGCGTTGTGCTGTAGTGCTCTGGTTGGGCCGTATTCATTTCAGCTCAAGTGTCGCCAGCATCGCTTTCCAAACCGGTCTAAAGGCTGAAATCCTTGCTTCGTCCGCATCCTTCTCGCCAAGCAGAACGTAGAACTGCAGCTGCACCAGCGCTCCATTCTGAGTGAACAGGTAGTTTGTCACGAACGTCCGCACCTTCATCGGTGGACGCGACTGCTCCAGAAAATACTCGAAGACGGCACCATCGAATGATCCCTCTTTCAGCCTTTCTTTCCGGACGACTGTCGAGCCAAGGAGAGCGAACTTCGAGAGAAACTCTGCCGTGAAAACACTATCGGGGGTCGGGTCTTTGATCTTTGGATCACCTCGATTCACGATAATGACCAGAGCGTCCATACCTTCGCCATTCGCGCTCGCAATACGGGCGACGACGCCCTGTCTCGCGAATTCCGAAGTGCCCCAGCTTTCCGGAAAACTAATCTTAAAGCTGGTCGGTCCTTTGAAGCGCGAGTCGGCCACATCGAAAGTCTTCGTCTTTTGGGATGAAACTTCCGCGAGTGCGGCGGTGGCAACTTCATCGGCGCGACTGAAGCTCGGTGCGAGCAATATGGCGACCATGGCTAAGCTTTGGCGGAGGTTCATATCTTTTGCCCAACGCCTGCAGTCAGACACGAAGGGGCGTAGCCCCGGAGTTGTCTGTAGTGCTCTGGTTGGGCCGGGTCTTCATTCTTTCTTCTTAGCTTTCCCATCGGGGATCGGTAACCCCCTAACCTCAAGAACCGGCAAATCGTCTTCCCGGAGGTTTACATCCACAATCTTTCCGGTGCTGATTCCGAGAAATGAGCGACTCGCTGCGATCATAACAGGGAAGACTAATCGGAGGTCACCGCTCGATCCGGCGCTCGCTATCTTCGTCTCCCAAACAACAATTTCCTTCTTTTTTTCTCTGTAGGAAACCAAATCGTAAGCTGTCAAATAGGCATGACGTGTGAATGAAGTGTTCGATCCTTGATGAGAGGTGTAGCCCTTAACACCATATTGAGGTGTGTTTGTGGTTGTCTGCGAATATGTGCCGGTATTGCCGTAAACGTTTACGTTCCCCGTGGTCGTCGATGACACAACTCCAGTCTGTCCCCACACAGGGAGAGTATAAGTGTAAGTGTGGGTCTGTGGATCGCCGATTCCATACGCGAGAAATATGGCTAAATCCGCCGACGCAAAGTCCGTTGCTTTCTGATAACCACGGGCAGTCAGTGCTCTTTCGACGTATGCCGAAAACTCTAGGAACTGCAGGTCATCGGTCGTGCGTCCTTCTCCTGTAGGAAGCAGGACAAATGTCTTCATGGTCTCAGCCCCTGGTCGCGCAAACGAATTGACGCCGACAGAGAAGACGGGGCGATTGTCGACAGTGGCGCAGCCGCCGAGGAGAATGACGAGGAGGCACAAGTATCTTTTCATTGCGGAAGTGTTTTTGCCCAACGTTGTTTATGCGACTGGCAGTCGCATATTCAAAGTGGTAGAGGGTTGAACGTTAAGGGGTAGATGAAAATCGACCCCGGTAAAAAAACGGACCTGAACCATTTTCGTAATGAGCCAAAGGGCAGTTGGATATTCAAAGTCATGTTTGGTTACCAATGAATGGCTTGGAGAAAACCGACCCCCATTAAAAACGCGAGTGAATATGTTGTGGATCCTAGTCTCAGCCATCCTGATCCCGAG
>ENA-ORBV01002845-ORBV01002845.1-microbial-mat-metagenome-genome-assembly--contig:-NODE-2845-length-35837-cov-4.953412_pt1 | contig 35837 bp, 35 predicted proteins | sample MGYA00237777_ERZ505514 | MGnify/ENA primary metagenome ERZ505514 (study PRJEB26160, sample SAMN06269048) | microbial mat metagenome | isolation source: Oligotrophic lake microbial mat | place... | reverse complement strand
GGCGACGCCGAGAAGACTTACAAGGAACTGGTCAAGGCACGCGACGTCTCCATGCAGCAGGCCAAGATGAAGCTCGAACAGCTCAAGAGTTCGATCGATGACATGAAGATGAAGAAGGCGATGGCCGAGCTCAACGAGATGGCCTCGGGCATGATCACCAACATCGGTGGCAGCGGTGACACCCTCAACCGCCTGCAGGAGATGGTCGAGGACGAGCGGAACAAAGCCGCTGGCCGCGCTCGCCTGGCCAAGGACTCGCTCAATACCGATGAATTCAAGATCAAGGAGTCCGAGCAAGAGGCCTTGGCCGACCAGGCCCTCGCCGACTTCGCTGCCAAGGAGGGCTTGGCCGTCGGACCCGCCCCTATGCCGGTCGCCACCGAGGCGAACACCACGGACATGCCGGTGCAGGCCCCGGCGCCCGCCCAGAAGTCGATGGGATGAGGCTGGCGGCTGGCGGCTGCGCCTCCGCCGCTGACCAACAACCCTCGGGCAGCGCAATCTGACCATGTGGCGCTATCTCAAGGCCGCCTTCTTCGCCCGCCCCGCCATTCCGGGACTCGGCAACGTGCCGGTCAATGTCGTGGCGTTCGCCGGCTTCTGCATCCTCGGCTTCGCCAACCCCGGATTCTGGTTTCTCGGCGCTGGTCTTGAGGTCGGCTATCTGTGGCTGTTGGTCTCCAACGCACGTTTTCGCAACGTCACGGATGCCCTCGCTCGACCGAGCGCTCCGGCAGCCGATGGCATCGAACGTGAACTCGCTCTGATCAACCGGCTGTCGCCAGCCGCCCGCGCAGCGCTCAAGCGGCTCGACAGCGGATGCGCCCGGGTGCTCGAACTCCAGCAGCAGGCGCACGCCGAAGCCTTCACATTGGAAGCCAATCGCGACGCCTTGGCCCGCATGCGCTGGACCTATCTCAAGCTGCTGGTCGCCGAGGCGAATCTACAGTCAGGTGAATGGGACGAATCCGAAGACGCGATCCGCGCCCGCATCGCCGTACTCGACCGCGAGATCGCCTCAGCGGTTAACGAGAATGTGCGCGATAGCCAGCGCGCCACTCGCGATATCCTTGCCCGCCGTATCGCCAACCGCGGTGAACGCGCACGCAATCTCGCCGAAATCGCCGCCGATCGCGCCCGCATCGAGGCGCAGATCGAACTGGCGCGCGAGAACGTCGCCATCCAGGGGCAGCCGCTGACCATCGCCAGCGATGTCGAACTGGCCTCGGGACTGCTCGATTTCGGCAGCGCTGCCTCTGACATCGCCGACCTCGAACGCGCTGCTCCAGCTGCCAAGCCGGTGGCACAGTGACTCCCGGACCCCGGACAGCTCCATGACCGACGCCATCGCTCCCCGCCAGCCCGCCACCCCGCCGCGTCAGCCTCGTCCAATGTGGGCCGAGGAGATCGCGCTCGGCTACGAGAGCGGCTCGTGCAGTCAGTTCATCCTGCATGGCAATGTCGCCGATCGATTCCCGGTGCCCAAGGGGACCTCCTCGGAAAGCGGCACGCTGATCGAATATATCGCCTCGGCGCTGCTCGCCCGCTTCGACGTAGTGCTGACGTACGATGTCGGCAACGGCGTGCGGGTGGCCAAGGGCGGCGACGCCTTCGCCGCCTGGCCGCACTGGAAGCAGGACCAGACCCTGCCAAAGCAACCGCGCCAGGCGATCGAATGGCTGACCTATTACGCCCGCTACACGGCCAACCTGGCGCAGCTTGGACAGAAGAGTCCGCAAGTCGCCTTCGTCGTCTCTGGCGCCCAGCTGGTCGCCCCGGCGACCCAAGGCTGGAGCAGTGCAGACATCGCCGCCGTCGCCGTGCTGATGCGCGATTGGGCCAGCGATGGCCTGCTTTCCGGCCACAGCCTAGCGTCCTTCCTGGTCACCGAAGCGCTCGCTGACCTGCACGTGCTGGTCGCGACCAATCCCCGCGCGCGCGTGGTCCAGGTGCCTCTTCCGGATGCCGCCGGGATCGAAGCGGCGCTGCGCGAACTGGTGCGCAAGTGCCCGCTCGCCCTCGCCCCATTCGGCAGCGATCTGGCCCGGCCAGCCCGCGCCCTAGCCGGCGCAACTCTGGCTTCGGTGGACAGTCTGGTGCGCACCCGGCAGCATCGTCAGGAGCCGATCACCGAACGTGACTTGGGCGATGTGAAGAAGCGCCTGATCGAGGCTGACAGCGGTGGCCTGATCGAGTTCATCGAATCGAAGAAGACGCTCGACGATCTCGCTGGCATGGATCGCGTGAAGGCGTGGCTGCGCCAGGATCTCGCCTTGTGGCGCCAGGACGATCTACAGGCCTTGCCGATGGGCTATCTGATCTGCGGCCCGGTCGGCACCGGCAAAACGTACACAGTTGAATGCCTGGCCGGTGAAGCCGGCGTGCCGGTCGTCAAGCTGAAGAACTTCCGCGACAAGTGGGTGGGCTCGACCGAGGGCAACCTCGAGAAGATTTTCCGCCTGGTTCGGGCGCTCGGACGCTGTTACGTCTTCGTCGACGAGGCCGACCAGTCGCTGGGCAAGCGCGAATCGGGCGGCAGCGACGGTGGCATCGGCGGGCGGGTCTACGCGATGCTCGCCCAAGAGATGAGTGAGACGAAGAACCGCGGCCGCACGGTGTGGATCCTCGCCAGCAGCCGACCCGATCTGATCGAAGTCGATCTGAAACGCCCAGGACGCGTCGACGTCAAGATCCCCCTGCTGCCGACCGCCAACGCCGACGAGAGCTGGGCGCTGATCCGCTCACTGTGCAAACGCCGCGGCCTCGAACTGCCAGACGCACCGACCGCGGCAACGCGGATGCTCATCCCGATCTGGCTGACGCCGGGCGCCGCCGAAGCTATCGCGGTCAAGGCCTACCGCGTGCACCGGGTCGAGAACACCGACGCGCTGACCTCGGTGGAATCCTGCCTGAAGGACTGGCGTCCGCCGGTCCCCAAGCAGACCATGCAATTCCAGATCGACATCGCGATTGCCGAAGCGAGCGACGCCGCATTCGTCCCGGAGAGCTTCAGGTGATCGATGGTCCGGTCGCCCGGTCGCCCGGTCGTCCGGCCATGTGGATTGCTAGCCTGCCGCTACTGCTGCTCCCGTGCTGCTGGCTGTATTGGTGGGCGGCTGGCTTGCATCCGGGCATCGAGATCGGCCGTTCCGCGGATGTCGTGCTGCTCGCTGGCAGTGTCGCTGCGGTCTGGGCCGTGCGCACCATCTCGCTGCCGGCCGCCGCGTTTCCCCTGCTGCTGGCCTGTGCCTGGCAGGCAGTGGCCCTGTTGTGGGCCCCGGTTCGTGAACCCGGGACGATCTGGCTGATCGAACGCGCCGCTGCTTGTGCCACCGCCCTTGCCCTCGCTCGATGGGCAGCTCACGGTGATGCCGGTCGCCTGATTGCAGCCGCTGGATTGGCTGGGTCCGGCATCTTGGCGATGACCGCTCTGACCCAATACCATGAGGTTGGCGATGTCCTGCGCATCCGCCGAGAGGCTCCGTTCGGCAACGTCAACTTCGCAGTCGGCGCTGCGCTACCCTTGGTCGCGCTGGGTCTGTCCAGGTTTCTCAGTGGAGGTGGCTTGCGCTGGTGGCTGTGGGCGATCGTCACCGCCGGATGCGCCGGCACCCTGGCCGGCGGTTGGCTGGGCGGAGATCCCTGCAGGGCGGTGTGGTTAGGCGGTCTGACCGCCTTGGCCAGTGTGTTGGTGCTGAAGTCTCCCCGCGCCTGGCATGGGCCATTGCTGATCGCCGGCGGCGGAGCCGTGGTGATTGCCTGGCTCGTGCCGGTATTCGGCTGGGCCGACCCTTCGAGTCTTGGTGCTGGCTCGGCCCAACGTGTACACATCTGGCGTGGTACGTTCGAATCGCTCAGCGGGGCGGCTGCGCTGATCGGACACGGGCCGGCAGCCATCATCGCTACGCTCCCCGAACAGTCCTCCTATGCGGCCTTGTGGCTGACCGTTCCCAGCTATGCCGCCCACGCCCATTGCGAGCCACTGCAGATTCTCAGCGATGGCGGTCTGGTATTGGCTGCTCTGCTCGGCTGGGCCCTGCTGGCAACCCTGCGTCCGCTGTGGCATCGACGTGACGAACCAGCGGTAGCCGCTCTGCTTGCTGGCTGGTGCACCGCGGGTGTACTGTCGATGATCGAATCACACCTGTCGCAGCCCGGCGGACTGCTCTGTCTCGCCGTACTGGCTGGACTCTCGTGGGCAGTGGCGGGCAGCCAGCGCCCGATGGTCGTGACGCCCTGGATCCGTGCTTTGCCAGCGGTCTGCGCCCTGGCTTTGACCACCATGATCGTCCGCGAACTGGCCGCCGATGGTGGCGGACCAGTCGGGATCGAAGCCCGATCCACGGCTCGGCTCACCGGTCGGCCCGCGGAGGATCTCGCCGAACTGGACCGGCTACGCGCGCGGCTTGGCCCACTCGACAACCTGGATGAACGACGGGCCCGCTGCCTGGGGCGGCTTGGTCGACTTGCCGAGTCAGATGCCGCTTTGGCGGCACATCTCCGACGCAATCCCGGCGAGGCCGGTGGTTTGATCTTGGCGCGCAGACGCATTGCTGGTGGCAGCGCAGATCCGTCGCTGGTCGCCGCCGCTGCTGCAGCCCGCGCACGTGCCGCCGATCTCCTCGGTCACATCCGGCGCAATCCGGTCAATGGCGCAGCTCTGGACGCCCTCGCGGCCGAACTCAACCGTCCGGCAGGCGGTGATCCGGACCCGGCTCGGTGAGGCCGTCCAACCAACCGCGGGCGGCAGCCGGGAACGCGTCGTAGTCGGAAATGTAGGGTTTGAGATCCAGCACCGGCGTGCCATCGAGCAGATCGTGCCCACGCACCCACACCCGGCAGCCATGTACGCGCTCTATGGCAACGCAGCTCAGTCCAAGCGCATTTGGCCGATCGGGACTGCGCGTCGCGAACACGCCGCGTTTCACCGTATCGCGCGGCGGCACCAGCTGCTGATTCCAGCCACGAGACCAATGGAACCAAGCAAGAACCCACAGCCGGTCGAAGCCAGCCAGATCCTTCAGCGTATTCTGCAGACCTGGACGCAGCACGATGCAGGCCTGGGCCTGCGGATCCACCGTCCCTTGGCGCGGGGCTTCTGTGCGCATTTTCCACGGTGATCTGACTACGCCGATGGGCCGCAGTTGGTACGCAGCGTCGGCCGGCAGATCATATGCGGGCAGTCTGGTGCCGCGCGATGCAGGCACCGGTCCCGACATGCTATTTGCTGACCAACCTGGCCGCCTCGGGGGTCAGGTCGATCACAACGGACCGCGTGACCACTAGCATGTTGCCGCCTTCCGGACTGCGCAGCCGCATCGGCTGCCAGCCGAGACGTTCAGTGTCCCATTCCGCCTGTTTGCCACGGGGCGGGGAGAATTGGTTGCGACGATCAATGCGCCAGGCTCCTGGGGGGAGTTCGGCCAGCTTTTCAGCCGCAGGCTTCATGTTGAGCTTGGGACCGGAATCGATGGTCGCGAGCACTCGGGTTTCCTCGCCATGCCCTTGGACGAGCGCCAACTGGCCACTCGCCAACGCGATGCGGTCAGCCTCTGGGACATTGCCGAGGTCGATCCATTCACCTCGCTTGCGACCCGACACCAGCACTTGGCCCTGACGCTCGAGGAGTACGATGGTCTGTCCACTACGCCACGCATCGCGCAGATCGAACTGGCCCGCACGGTCCTCATCGGGTCCGGTCGCTTTGGCCACCAATCGGCAACGCAGACTATAGAATGCGCCATGGGGGTCGTACCAACCCAAGGGTTCGATGTCTGGTGGCGAGACGGCCTTGGGACCGGCTTCACGGCCGGTCTGCTGGACTTTGCCATCGAATCCAACCAGCCGCCACCAGCTGCTGTCGGCGCTAGCCACGACCTGGTCTGGAGCGGTGTACGAGACGACTAGACGTTGCTCCTGCGGCGGCAGGCCCAGACGGATCTCCTGACGTAGGGCAGGATCCGGAGCCAGGCGCACCAGGGCATACGACATACCGGCGGCTTCGGTCCGTGTCACCAAGGCGAGATCCCGTCTTGTCAGCTCGATGTTAGTACAGGCACCGGACCACACCTCGCGGCGTTCCTGGTCGTACAGGACCGAACTTCCATCGTCGTTACGGATGTGCATGCAGACGAAGTTTGTAGATACCCAGCCGATCGGCTTGGTTGATGTGGCCTGTGGTTCACGTTTCGGCATGTTGCCCGAGAGATCCAGGCAGTCGACCTGACTGCCTACCCAGACCCAGATTGCAGCCGATTTATCGGAGGCTATGGAACAGCGTCCAAGTTCGATGGCCAGTGGCTTGGCCGCTGGATCCTTGGCGAGGTCGGACCATCGCCACAGGGCGATGGTTGGAGGCTGATCCACCTCGACACCGGCGTTCTCTCCGAGCAGGTCCCCCTGTGAAATCATCTTTGCTCCATTCCCACTGCCGACCACCAACCATCCACCAACCGAGGCGATGAAGGGATCTCCACCGATAGCCGGACCACCCGCTATAGGTTTCATTGATCCATCCAAACCGACTAGCATCAACACCTTTTTGACTACGCACGCTGCCAGGCCCGGACCCTCTGCGAACGAACTGCCGGAAGGACTGGACAAGTAGTCGGTCCGTCGTTCGCCGGCCAACAGGAAAGGCCCAGTCGTATCGCGTAGACAAAGCCAAGAGGCCTGCCGACCGACGCCTTCCAAGCGTACACCCGGCAACACCCGTTGGACCTTCGCCGCATTCACTACATGAACAGCCAGCGTAGTTGCACCGGTTACCGCATCGGACGTATGAATCTCGCACGCTACCGCCGAACCGTCATCTGCTACAGACGGCCTACCGTTGACGGACTGCAGGGCTGACAGAGCAAGCTGCATGCCGGTCAGACGGAACCCATCAATGATCCGGAAGGAACCCGCATCTATGATGGCTTCACCCGTAGCTGCCGACCGGTGACGCTCCACTGCCGCGATGACCGCACCACCAAATCCGACCACCTTCTGCCAGCCAGCCAATCCGATGTTGACCGCTGGCTGCAGTGGTCGGCCGTCAGGAGCCCACACCCGCAGCCAACCATGACTGCTGGTAATGACGCGATCGACACCATCGTGGGTAAACTCCACGGCTTCAGGCACAGCCATCAACGGATCCCCGATGATGACGGACTCGCCTAGAATGGAGCCTTGTCGGAAACCGGCCTTCACCTTGCGGCCCCACGCTTCGACCTGGAGGCAGGTCCACACGTCGCCGGATTTGGCCGCTGCGGTCCATACCGCCTTGGCCTGAGCCTTCGGATCGGCTTCACCGGCGAACAACACGGCACTACAAACAAGCGCAGCCAGGATCCTCATACCGAGTGGTACGACGGCCGAGGGTCGGACGCTGACAATCAGAACGGTTGGGGCGGGGCGGGGCGGCCTAGCAGCTGATGGAGCGCCACGATATCCCCCAGGACCTTGCCCAGGTGCTTGGCTGGAATCATGTTGGGGCCATCCGACATGGCCTGCTTCGGACGGTCGTGGGTTTCTAAGAAAATGCCCTCTACACCCACCGCCATGGCGGCACGCATCAGCATCGGCGCAAAGTGTCCCGCCCCGCCACTGGTCGTGCCCTGGCCGCCAGGCATCTGCACGCTGTGGGTGGCGTCAAAGATCACCGGCACACCCAGGCTGCGCATGATCGGCAGCGCGCGGAAATCAGTCACCAGGGTGTTGTAGCCAAACGACGAACCGCGCTCGATCAGGATCGGCCCGCGACCGCCGGCATGACGGAACTTGCTGACGATGTTGCCGCAGTCCTGCGGAGCGAGGAATTGCCCCTTCTTGATCGAAGTCGCCACTCCTGAACGGGCGCAGGCTTCAACCAGGTCGGTCTGACGGCAAAGGAAGGCGGGGACCTGGATGAGATCCACCACCTCGGCGAGAGCTGCCACCTGCTCGCGCTCGTGCACGTCCGTGGTCACCGGCATGCCGAACTCTCGTTTCACCCGGGCCAGCACGGCCAGTCCATCGGTCAGACCCTGACCACGAAAGGACGCGTGGCTGGTACGATTGGCCTTGTCGAAGCTCGCCTTGAAGATCACTGGCAGGCCAGCCTTGGCGGCAGCGACCTTGACGATCGCCGCCATCTTCAGGCAGTGGCGTTCGCTCTCAATGACGCACGGCCCCATGATCATGACCGGCAGCGGGCCACCGATGGAGATGGTCTTGGAGATGACGACAGGGGCGATCTTCATGGGCCGGGATGATGTCGTGCGACTTGGCAATGCCACAGGCTGGACAGTGGCGGTCAGCCGCCGGCCAGCCCTGTCCAAGGTTCGCAAGGCCCCTGGTGACCAGTTCCGTCAACCTTCTATAGATCCGTCAATGAAGACTGAACCCGCGAGCAAGCCCGTCACCGCTTACGCTTTCGATCATGCCTGGTTCAAACTGCCAACCGGCTTTCCGCTCGGAGATTGCCACGGCATGGCCGTCGATCAACGCGACCATGTCTGGGTACTGCAGCAGAACGGCGACGACAAGCACCCCGCCGTGCTGGAGTTCGATGCCTCGGGCACCTACGTGCGCGGCTGGGGTAACCGCTTCGCCCGCGGCGCGCATGGCCTGGCCTATGACAAGCGCGATGGACTGGAATTCCTCTTTGTCGTCGACTACGAGTTGCAGGCCGTGGTGAAGTGCACGCTGGACGGCACGGAACTGCTGGCCCTGCAACGTCCAGTCCACGCCGCCTATCCCGATGGCAACGGTTACCGTCCCACGGACGTCGCCATCGCCCCGAACGGCGACATCTACGTCACCGACGGCTACGGCGCTTCGCTCATCCACCGCTACGCTGCTGATGGCCGCTACCTGCAGACGATAGGCTGGAAGGGCAATGGTCCTGGACAGTTCGATTGCCCTCACGGCATCTGCATCGACGCACGCGGGGCCGAGCCTGTCCTGCTGGTGGCCGATCGCGCCAATGTCCGCGTCCAGGTACTGTCGCTGACCGGTGAACACCGCCAGACCATCACCTCGCGCGGCCTGCGCTATCCGTGCACCCTGCGCGTACATGGCGACGTCACCATCATTCCCGACCTGTTCGGCGCGGTGCTGGTGTGGGACAAGAACTACACGCTTGTCGCCACCCTCGGTGCCCACCCCGACATGCGCCCCGGCGAATGGCCCAAGCACGTGGCCGGCTATCCCAGCGTGCCGCGGGAGGATCGCCTCGATGGTCGATTCATCAGCCCGCACGGCATTACCCGCGACAGCAAGGGCAACATCTACGTTGGCGAATGGCTGCGCGACGGTGGTCGCCTGACCAAGCTCAGTCCGCGCTGAACCCGATTACACGAGCTTGACTCAGCGGTCGAGGGCGGGGATTCACCCGCCTTCGACCTGTTTGTTTAGAGGGACTCGACGCTGCTGCGCGCTACACTGCGGAACGCAGCTGCGATGATCGCCGCCGTAGGCCGAACCGACTGGATGGTGACTGGATTCGGCCCATGCCCGTTGAGATGTTCGCGCAACTCCTCGTACAGTCCGCGCCAGTGCCCGTGTACGGTCGGGACCCGGGTTCGCGTTGTCCCGTCGGACAACCATCCATAGCTGTCGGGATCTTCGCGGGCGGCTTCAACATCACCGCCGCGCAGAGCCAGTTCCTGCGGATCCAATCCGCGCTTCTCGAAAGACTTCTCCAGCCCGACAACCCGAAACCGTGGCTTGTCCAGGCTGGCGATATATCCGGTCTCGACCACGCCAGTGGCGCCATCTGCGAAACCGATCACCAGGTGGGCAAAACTTTCCACTTCCATGCCGGGCAGTGGCGGGTGCATGCGGGCATGCACCTGGCGAGGAGCCGAGGGCATCAACAGGCAGAGTTGATCGATCATATGGGTGCCAAGATCGTAGACCCGACCGCCGCCTTCATCACGATTCGCCCGCCAGCCACGAGGGCGACCATAAGCGCCCCAGGCCATCTCGATGACCAAGGGACGACCAAGAACCCCTGCAGCCAGCAACCGTTTGATGGTGGCAAAATCGCCGTCCCAGCGCCGGTTGTGGAACACCGTCAGGCTGCGACCGGTGGTACGTTCGGCCTCGGCCAGGCGGTCCAACGTCGCCACATCCAGACATACCGGTTTATCTACCAGGACATGCTTGCCGGACTCCAATGCAGCCAAGGCCTGCTCTGCGTGCGCTGCCGTCGGGGTCGCCAACACCACCACGTCGACGTCGGGATCGGCCAGGACGCTCTCGTAATTCTGCCAACTGCGGCATGACCAGTCCACTGACGCCTGGGCCCGACGATCAGAGTCCCGGCTGCATACGCCAGCTAACTGCAATCCTGGTGTAGCAGCGATCAACGGCGCATGAATCCAACGTCCAGCATTGCCGTAGCCGATCAGAGCCAGTCGAGGGACGGTCGCTGGCATGATGACTCCACTCGTCCGATGATCAGGGCAGTAGAAGCACACGCCAGCGCGGATCGGTCTCGATCGCATCGACTACGGCGATGGATCCTGGTATGTCTGCGATGCGCTCGGCCGCTTCGCAGATGCTGGTCACGACCGATGGCATGCTGCCGGCACCGCTGAAGGCCAGACGTTTCCAGCCACGCAACATGCGGGCGCAATCCCGGCCGGTCAAATCTTTCAGTGCCTGATCGCTGGCAGTCTCATCGACCAAGACGATGGTCACCGAAGTGCCGTCAGACCACGTGGTAATTCGGCCAAGTAGCATGTCTCGGATCCGATCCGAAGAGATCGTCGGCTCGACAACACCGGCATGCACAATGGCACAGGCCGCGTGACCGACCACGAACCAGAGCAGCAAGACGATAAGACGCACATAGCCGCCCATCAGAAATCCACCGTCGTCTTGAGCGCCAGGATCTGATAATGTGTATCCTCCGATGTCGAAGCAGATTGCCAATTATCGCGGAATTCTGCTTTCAACGACCACCGATGGGTCGGCATCAGGTCGGTGGCAAATACCGCCGTATAGAGGTAGTTTCCGTTACGGTCACCCAAACTTGGCCAGGAGCCCTCCAGGGCCGCATACCACTCGAGCCACGGCTTCATATGCCAAGTCGAGGAAATGTAACCCGAGTCGCTCGCGTCGACATAGGGCTGCCTGAGACCGAACGACGTCGTAATCTCACCAATGCCATTGATGCGGGCATATTCCGCAGCGAAGGTCCAGTCGCCGCGCTCAACTATGGCCGAGCCGATGGCCACCACGTAATCATCCACCTGTAATTCGGTAGTGTAGCCAAAGGCTGGAGTCGATGCCTGCACATGCAGTCCATGGACATCGGCTACGGACAGCCTCAACCCCAGTCCATCGCATGGGGTGTTCCAATGGACCATGGCACCGACGCTGCCATCGATGCCCAACTCGTCGATCTGGCTACCCAATCCGAGCTTGACGAAGTAGGTGGAAAATCCGAGTTCTGGGTCCAGTTCCTCTTGCCGGCATAGAACTGGTATTCTAGAGAACCCGCGCCGGCCATATCCAAGAATCCATACAGCTTGCCACCGTCGGTCGAGATGTAGAGGTCGCGAGAGCGAAGACTGTACACCGACGACGGCAGCAACACCGGGGTACGGGCTGCGTCGATGTCCAGCACCTCGTTATACAGACCCAAGGCCACTCGCACCCGGCCGAACTGCGCACCGAACTGGTCTGCAGCCCGCCAGTCGGCGTAGGCCCAATCTAGCTGAGGCGTCCCGTTGTCGTAATCACCGACATCGCGCACGAAGATCTGGGCCCCGAGGCGCAACCGATCGGTCGGTCGGGAGATGACGTTGATCGCCGCCTCCCAGAACTCATTGGTGCCGCCTTCCGAGCCGTCGATCCAATCCCTGCCCCAGCTACGCACGTTGCCAAACGAGGCGTAACCGTGGGTTTCCAGGTTGAGTGGGGCGAACGGATCCTCGTCGGCAGCGCTCGCCATCGCGCACACGATACCAGCAGTGAGTAATCTCCAGCCCAATCGCATGCGGGTTTCCTAACCATTCCACCCGACATATCCACCATCACCTGTGTGGTACCCGTCCTGGCGCGCAGCGCTTCCAGCATACATGTATCCCCGCCATGGCCGTCACGTCCGATCCCGTGCCCCTCGATCTACCGAACCACATCACCGCGTTGCGGTTCCAAACCGGGATCCCTCGCCTGCAATCTCCGTACGCCACCACGATCGTGGCGTTCAGCGAAGGGCTTGCGGATCTCCCCTGCCTGGTGCCTATCCTAGAGGATTTGACGGTCCCGACGGCCACCTGGACATTCCGCCTTGATCGGCCTGCCTGGGTATTGCTGTCGGTGCACCAGATGGGCGACGCCTCGATGGACTCCACGTGGCAGCCTCTGCCGCACGGAGTGCTGTGGTCCTTCCGCGGATCGATGCGTTATCAGGCAGACCGGGTGTACGCGCGGCACTGCGAGACCGGGGTCGTCACCATCCCGGCACATCCGGGCCGAACACCCCGTGGCTGGCCCGCTCGGCCGCATCTGGTGATGTTGGCTAGCGAGGCCTTAGTGGCTCCTGCACTTGGCCGCGACCGGGACGCTCTGCTGGTCGAGGCAAACCGAATCGAGTCCTTCGACCTGGTTGCGGATGGACTAAGTGCAACGATCCAGACTAAGCCTTCACTGCGCCTGACCGCCTTTGTGGATGGCTCGATCCCCGCCATGCTTGCTCCCCCGGCCAGGGAGCCGTGCGGTCTGCGCACCTGGTTCATGGAACCCTGCCAGAACGAAGATTCGGGCTTGATCGCTTGCCGACCGGCCCACTACAGCGATCGCGGTCCTGACCACTGCAGCCTGAGCACCGGCGTCGATCCATCGACCGGCCTGGAGCTGTTGTGGGAGGTCCGTCTGCATCCACGCCGTCGGAAACTGCTCGTCCGTCATGGTTTGCGCAATCATGCGACAACACAGCGGCGATTGGCGCTGTGGCCGCTGGTGGCCGGGGCGGCACCGCAGCGCATGAAGACGGTGATGCTGCGCGACCCGGACAATGACGCCATGCCAACGGCGATGATTCCGAGCACCGCGTTTGTGCAAGACCGCGCAGAGGGCCCCCGTGATCTGACCGCCATCCTTGGCGTCCACCAGTTGGACGAGGCCTTGGTTCTCGATGGTGCGGTCATGCACGGCACTCGTTGGTTGAAGGCCGGACTGCGCGCAGCTACCGGGACTGCGGCACTGGTCGACGGTCACTACATCCTGCGATCGCGCATCGTCGCTCATGAACCTGGCCCGTATCCCGAGGGCGATCGCAATCTAACCACCTACCGGGCGGACGACATCATCGAGATCGAACATGTCGGTCCGCTCTGCGATGTCGCGCCAGGAGAGGCGATCTGGCTGGACCAGGAACTCAGTCTGCACGTCATCCCGACTGATGAAGCTGGGGACATCCATCGCTTGGTCCAGGCCATCGCCCATCTTGACTAGAACTCTGCGAAGCCCCGGAACGGCTTGCCGTCGCGATCGCAGATATTGAGTGCGCCGCATTCCTGGCAGACCACCGCTCGATGGGCGAAGCGGCGTTGGAAAACATCGAGTCTGGCAAGGATCGCCGGGGCTGGCGGACCGCGGTCTTCGATCAGGGCATCGCTAAATCCGGTGCAGCAGATTGCGCAAGCATGCTCCTCGATGCGTCGGATCAGCAGTTTGCGCCGACGCTGTATCCACACGACCCACAGCAGTAGGAGGACGGTGATGCCGGGGATTGAAATGGCGAAGGCGAGGAGTTCCATGTCGGGGTCTACATCCTACCACGGCTGTCCGAGCGCACGAGGCCCAGCGCGTCCGCGTCGCATAAGGGCAAGCACGATCAGCGCCGTGGCATAGGGGATGACCTGCCAGACCTGATAGGGCAGGCGGTTGGCTCCAGCCTGAGACTGCAGGTGCTGCTGCGTGGCATCAGCCAACCCGAACAGCACGCAGCCACTGATCATCCAACCGACCCGCCAGCGACCGAACATGACCAGGGCCAGGACGATGAAGCCGAGCCCACCGCTCATCATCGGGACGAAGCTATTGGTGCGCATGATGGCGAGGAACGCCCCGGCGGCCCCAGCGGCCGCACCGGCACCGACAACGGCAAGCAGGCGCCAACGACGCACCGGAACGCCAGCGGCAGCACAGGCGTCCGGCTCGTCGCCCAGGGCCCGGATTATTAGACCGAGTCGGGTCCGGGCGAGGATCCACGCCGTGACCAGCGCCAGTATCGCCACCACCACGGTCAAACCGTACTGACGGAAGAGCAGTGGGCCGATCAGCGGGAGATCTACACCCCAGCCACCGCACCAGTCTCGATCGAATCCGCTGCCTGGAACCATCGTCGTTAGCCCATGCGTCTGCATCACGCTCCAGGCGGTGCCGGTGCCGCCGATGATCACAAGGTTCAGGGCCAGCCCGGAGACGATCTGATCGCAACGCGCATACACGGTCATCAGGCCGAAGGCCAAGGCGAGTAGGCTTCCGGTGCCAATCGCAGCAGCGAAGGCCAGCCACGGATGACCGGTGGCAGCTGCCGTGGCGAAGCCGGCGAGACAGCCGGCAAGAACCAGACCTTCAATGCCAATGTTGAGTACGCCGCTGCGCTCGGCGACCAGTTCGCCGAGGCCGGCAAGCACCAGTGGCGTCGCCGCGACCAGCGCCTGGGCCAGCAGAATGACCACCAGCCAGTCGTTCATGTCCGCTTCCTCGCCGCCAGCGCCCCGGCCAGCAGTACAGCGGCGACCGCCAGACCCTGGGCGATCACCCCAAGATCATGCGGCACTTCCATGCGACGTTCTAGGGCGCGTGCACCGACGGCCAAGCCGGCGAAAAACAGCGCCGACAGGACCACACCCAAGGGATGCAGTCGAGCCAGTAATGCGACGGCGATACCGGCGTAGCCCCAGCTGCGCGCCCCATCGCTGACAAACCAGGTGACGCCAGCAACCTGCACGGCGCCAGCCAGGCCCGCCAAGGCTCCGCTGCCCAAGGCGGCCTGCAAGGTGCGTAGGCCAACCGGTATGCCGGCGAAGCGGGCGGCCTCGGGATTGCGTCCGGCGACGGTCAGCTCGAAACCCAGCACCGTGCGTTGCTGAACCAGCCAGGAGACGACAGCGAGAATCACAGCAAGAACCGCACCAACATGCAGCGGGCTGGCGAGCATGGCCAGACGCGAGGCCTCGGGGACGACTGCCGTCTCTGGAGCTGCGCTACCTGAGGCCTGCAATGGCCCCTGCACCAGAGCGCCGAGCAGCATGGCCGCCACGGTGTTCAGCAGGATGGTCGACAGCACCAGTGGGACGCCGCGGGTGCGCTCCAGCGCGACCGCAATGCCGCACCACGCCGCCCCGGCCAGTGCCCCGGCAAGCAGGCCGACTGCGCATGCAGCAGCGCCAGGAGGCATGGTCACCAGCACGGCGATCGCGGCAACCATGCCGAGCAGACACTGGCCCTCCAAACCGATGTTCCAGGTGCCGGAACGCAAGGCGAGGGCCGCCCCAAGTCCGCACAGGACGAGCGGCACCGCCTCGCTGGCGGTAACCGCGAGACGCGACCACGACCCAAACGCCCCACGCCATGCGGTCAGGGCCGCCTCACCAGGATCGACCCCGGCGATCGACAGACCCAGTAGCAGCAGTCCGGCCGCACCAACCGCTGCGACCACGGCCGGCCATACGGCGGCAAGACGACGCAGGTCAAGCATGGGCGGGCAATCCCATCATCAGTCGACCGATGACGCTACGCTCGCACGAAGGCCAGCCACTGTCGACCAGCACGCCACCATAAAGCACCAGGACGCGGTCTGAGATGCCGAGCAGTTCGTCGAGATCATGATGCACCAACAGCACGCCAGTGCCGAGGCTGCGCGCTGATGCCAGCCTGCCCAGCACATCGGCGCTCGCAGCAATATCGAGGCCACGAGTCGGATTGACCGCCACCACCAGGCCGGGTCCACCATGCAGGGCCCGCGCCACTACCGCTCGCTGCTGATTGCCGCCCGACAAAGCCCCAGCCAGGACATCGCCCGCCGGCACCCGCACGCCGAAACGATGCACCAGATCCTGCGCATGCAGACGCCAAGCAGCCGGCAGTAGCCACCCGGCGCACGCTAGCGGCGAATCGCGATGGTCGCCCAGAGCCAAGTTTTCGGACAGCGGCAGATCAAGAACCAGCGCCTCGCGCTGACGATCGTCCGGAATGACGCCTATGCGGTGCGGACCACGCAGCCGTTGGTTGGCTGGCAGACTCGGCGTGTCGATCGTGCCTGTCGCATCTGCTTGCAGCCCGAGGATGGCACGGACCAGTTCGCGCTGGCCGTTGCCGTCGACTCCGGCGATCCCGACCACTTCGCCTGCACGAACCTGGAACGTGACCTGGTGCAATGCTCCGGGAACCTGAAGCGCCTGCACAGACAATCGGACAGGCGCATCGACGGCTGCCCCGGCTCCCCGACCGGCAGCGCCAGGGCGACCTGCTCCGACCATCAGGTCCGCTAGGTGTTCGGCATCCATGCCGAGGGTCTGTCCGGTATAGACGGTGCGGCCACCGCGCAGCACCGTCAGCGCATCGCAGATGCGCAGCACCTCGGGCAGCTTGTGCGAGATGAACAGCACGGTGGTGCCAGCCTCGGCAAGCCGGCGCACGGCAGGCAGCAGTTCCTCGACCTCAGGCGGGGTCAGCACGGCGGTCGGCTCATCCAGGATGAGCATGCGACCGGTCAATGGGCCACTGGCATCGACCCCGGCTGCGAGCAAGGCCTTGGCGATCTCGACGCGCTGCTGCTGACCAACCGCCAGACTGCCAACCATGGCATCTGGATCGAGTGGCCAGCTCAGCCGTTCACCGAGCGCAAGGATGCGACGATCCCATGCGTGCTGGTCGATCAGGCCCAGACCTCGACCTGCTGCCAACACGCAGTTATCACGCACGCTCAGGGTCGGGGCGAGGGTGAAATGCTGATGCACCATGCCGATGCCATGCCCCGCGGCATCGCGCGGCGAGTGCGGTCGATAGGCTTGGCCGCTCAGGGTCATGCTGCCTGCATCGGGCCGCAGCAGGCCGAACAGCACCTTCATCAGGGTCGACTTGCCGGCCCCGTTCTCGCCCAGCAGTCCGTGCACGGTGCCTGCAGTGACTGATAGATCGGCGCCATCAAGGGCCACGGCAGTGTCGAACTGTTTGTGGATGCCGGAAAGCGTCAGCATCCGTTTTCAGCCGAATTCACGGGATCGTAATGCTGCCGGCGACCAAAGCCTTGGCGGCCTGACCGAGTTCGGCCGCAAGTGCCGGAGTTATCACCGTGCCGAGCAGAGTCGGATTCAGGATGGTCACGCAGGTGCCAGTGGCGAGATCCTCGCGCACCACACCTGGCTTCCAGGCTCCATCGCGCACCATAGTGGCGACATGCTTGAACGAGGCGTCGAGTCGCACGACCGCGCTGGCGAGCGTCCACCGTCCGGCGGCCGGGTTCGCATTCGCATCACCGACGCAGCCGTAGGCCCACACCAGGGCATCAGGTTTGGCCATGTTGCGCTCGCGCACCGCCTCGTAGACGCCGCGCGAGGCCGCGTCGATGTTGGGATAGATCTGATCAATGCCCTGGGCAATGAAGGCCTCGGCCTGGGCCTTGTTCTTCGCCACGTCGTCCCAGCTGGTGTAGGCCTCGGCGACGGTCACGTCGGGACGCACGCTTCTGGCACCAGCGAGAAAGCCGCGATAGCAGGCCTTGACCGACGGGAAGGGTCCGCCGCCGATGAAGCCCAACTTGCCAGTCCGGGTCAGCCGGCCCGCCAGAATGCCGAGCTGGTAGCTCGCGTGCGACACATCGTAATCGATGCAGACTATCCCCGGTTTGGCGACATCGGCGCCACTAACCACGATCTTCGTATTGCCGACAGAACCGGCGCTGGCTGAAGCAGGATTGAGGAACTCATAGCCGTGAGCGATGATGAGCTGGTAGCCGTCACTGGCGAAATCCTTGATTGCGGTCGCGGCGGTGTCGGCAGTGACGCGCTGCTGCACCGTCACCACGGCACCGAACTCCGCCTTCAACTTGTCCGCGCCTTCGCGGGCCAGCTGATTCCAGCCGCCATCGTTGGTCGATCCCGCGCACAGTAGCGCGATCTTGAGTTCAGCGGCTGAGGCCGAGGCCGACCACAACAGAGCGAACAGGACGCAGAACAGTATTCTCATGATTGCGATGTATCCACCGCATTCGTTTGTTCTAACAGCAATCAAGCTAGGCAGGACACGGGTTATCGGCCTGCCACCCGCGATTCAGCGTAGGTCAGCATGCGCCCTTGCTTGGCATCCCAAGCATAGAGGCGCAGGCAGGCGATGACGTCCTTCAGACGCCACGAGGTGCGTCCAGGTTGCTGCAACTCGGGCAGGGCCTGCATGGCCTCGCGCAACCGGTAGAACGGGATGCGATGATTCACGTGGTGGACATGGTGGTAACCGATGTTTCCGGTGAACCAGTGCATCATGCGGCTCATATCGAACATGCTAGAACCACGCAAAGCGGCAGTGACATAGTCCCAATCGGCGGCTGGGCGGATCTGCATGGCCGGAAAATTATGTTGGGCATAGAACAGGTACGAACCAAGTGCCATCGAGATGAACGACGGCAGCAGCAGGCCACACACCGCCACCATCCAGCCAAGCCAATAGACTACGGCCACAAAAACCGCGGCATTGCACAGCACCGCCAACGGAGCAGCCCAATGACGACCTGGGCGACGCAGGAACGGCACCAAGGCCATGCCGACCGCGAACACGCTCAGACAGCCGAACACCATTGAGAGCGGGTGACGGACGATGGTGTAGGCGCGCAGACGCAGCGGGCTGGTCGAGCGCAGCATATCAACGGTCAGAATGGGGTACGAACCGATCGAGGCGGTCGCTATCTTCCCATTGTGCTGATGATGGAAATCGTGGCTCTCTTTCCACACGGACCGTACCGACATCAGGTAGAATCCGACAAACGACATGCAGAACTGGGCTACCGGCGCCTTGCGGAACAGGGCGCCATGCAGGGCGTCGTGGTAGAAGATGAACAACCGCACCTGGACTAGACCGGCCACCATGCCGGCCAGTACCTTGATCGGCCAGGCCGGCACCCAGATGACCACCGCCAGCAGGGCCACCATGACGGTGACCGTCTGGACGAACAGACTGTAGGTGACCCAGCGGTTCTCCTTCTCAAATGCGACGGTTGCGCGGATGAGTTCTGGTCCACTCAGCACCCGCTCGGTGCTGGCTTGGGACGCCTCTGCTGTCTGCATATACGTGCTTACCGTGTCGCTCCAGGGCGTCCACCGCTGGAGCCAGGACTTTCAACCAATGTGAATGCTGGATTAGGGGAGCTAGCCGGGCAAGATGCGGAAGTGTTCATTAAACCCATCACCATCCGCCTCGTGGCCTACGGCCAGAAGGCCAACATCGCCGCTATCCGCACGCGGGTGGTAGCCCTGCTTCAGGACGAGCATCAGCGCGTGGATGAGGCTCTACTGGCCGACATGACCGCCGCCGAGGTCCATGCCGAAATCCTGGCAAGACGGCAGGACACCGAGGCTGAGCTGAAGAAGCCGACCGCCAGCCAGGCCGGCATCGCCATCACCTTGCCCGACATGAATGAGCGCGCGACCACCGCTTGGCTCAACGAGCTGCCAGTCGCCAAGTCGTGCATCGCCTTCGCCAGCTGGACCAGCCACCGCGAAGGCCTAGCCTGTCAGCTGCTGATTGCCGACGGCGACCGCTGGTCAGCGAACCGCCCATTGAAGAGCTAGACGGGCACTATCTTATCCTAGCCTAGCCTAGCCTAGCCTAGCCTAGCCTAGGCCGCGACCCAAGCGCCGCTGCGCACCAGATGGTGTGCTGCCGTCTGCGGCGAAATACCCAGCGGCTCGCCCAGGTGCATGGCGATGGTCGCCAAGACCACTGCTGATCGTACCGGCTCGCCGGCAAATCCCGCAGCAATCGCCCCAAGGATGCGCTCAGCATGGGCGAGCACGAAGGTCGAGGGATCGTCGACCATCTCAGGCAGCTCGGGTGCGGTGGTCAGTTCGAACCATGGATTCGGCAGCAGTGCCGCACGTTCGCCTGCCCCAAGGTTGGCGCGCGCCAGGGACTCGGCGGCACACAGCGGATCGCCGTCAGCGAGTTGCGAAGCCTGGCCCAGCAGCCCGCAGACCAGTCTGCCGTAGGCATCATGGGCTACTTCGCCACGAGCCACGTCCTGCTCCTGCAGCCACTCGCCAACCCGGCGACGCGGTTGCAGCGAAATTGTCGGGCAGAGAGCGGCGCAGCGATGGGCCGTGGACATGTGATAGGTGGCCCGCCCCTCGACCAGGCTGCGCCCGAGAGGAAACAACCGGCACGCCAAGGGACGTGATGGATGAACCGTGCAGCCCTGGGGGCCAAGCAGCGAACAGCCCGGCCTGCCATGCGCGTCGCTGGCGCCGTCGGAACGCAGGCGGGTCCCTCCGTCGACCGTGCAACGATCACGAGCGACGCTGGCTGAGGTGCCCAACGAGCGTGCCAGTACGGCGATCTCCCAGGGAGTGACCGGGATGTGCTGGGCATGGCAGCAGCCGCCTCCGCGCACGCAGGTCAGATGCATCACGTCGAGGGTGTGGACATCCATGGCTGAGCTACGCACATCCTAAGCCAAGTCTGGAAATCCGACAAGCAGTCAGGCGATGATGCCGGGATTTCCCGCAACGTTCGGCGGTTAAACGATGTACAACCAATGCCATGCGAGCCGCCCTGCTCTGTCTCCTCTTTCTGGCTGCCAACGCTGCCGATCCCGTACGAGACGCAGCCGAGCTGGATACCCTGATCGAGGCCCAGTTGGCCACTGACAAGCTGGCACCGCAGCCCCAGGCCGATGCTGCCACCCTACAACGCCGGACCTGGCTCGATCTCGCCGGCCGCTTGCCGACCGTGGCCGAATCCCGTGACCTGACCGACCTGCCACGTCGGCTGGTCGGCTCGCCGGCCTGGCAGCATGCCACGTTCGAGTGGCTCGCTGATCTTTTGCGAGTGCAGAGCCGACTGCAGGATCGCAACCCAGGTGCGCTGTGGATCGCCTGGCTGGATGCAGCCGTCATCACCAACCGGCCGTGGGACGTGATGACCCGGGAAATGCTCACCGCCAGCGGGCCGGTCTATGCGGCTGATGGTGGAGCCACCGGCTTCGTCATGCGCGACGCGGGCATGCCGCTCGACCATGCGGCGCTGACCGCCCAGACCTTCCTCGGCACCCGCATTGGCTGCGCCCAGTGCCACGACCACCCCTACGACCGCTGGACCCGGCTGGAGTTCCTGCAGTTCGCCAGTTTTAGTGCCGATGCCCGGACCGACGCCTATGGCGGCAAGAACAATGGCCTCAAGCAGCAGCTCAAAGACGCCCCGCCCGAGCTGCGCAACACCTCGCGCGCGATCGCTACCTTCGTTGGCGCGCGCGTCCAGCCGGCACGCAAGGACTGGCTGGAGATCCCAAAAGACTGGCAATACGAGGAGCACAAACCGGGCGAGCACGTCTCGGCCCAGGCGCTGTTCCATCCAGCTGCGCCAGCCGCAGCCGGCGATCCACGCCTGCGTCTTGCCGCCTGGATGACCAGCCAAGAAAACCCTCGTTTCGCCCTCGCGATCGGCAATCGGATCTGGAAGCGCATGTTCGGCCTCGGCTTGGTTGAACCGGTCGACGACCTGCGTGGCGAACCCGACGCAGCGGTGCCGCCCTTGCAGGCCCGCCTCGCCCGCTTGGTGATCGACAACGGATTCGATCTCCAGCGCATCCATCGCACCCTCGCGTTGACCCGGCACTATGGCCGAGCCAGCTGGAGTGGCGCCCTGCCCGAGAAGGGTGGCGTCGCTCCCGGACGTCCGGTGGCACGCATACCGGCCACCGCCTGGTGGGACAGCCTGGTCACCTTGGCCACCGACGAACCCGATGCCCGCCAGTTGATCGATATCGCCATGCTCACCAAGGTGCGCGATGGCATCCTCAAAGGTGGTGCCGATGGCATCGTTGCCGCCGCCCAGCGCCTGATCGCCATGCGGAAAGGCGGACAGAAGGCAGCCAAGGATGATCCGGAACTAGCCGCCGTCGCCCAGATGATGCGGCCGAGCAGGCCGAAGGCCGGCAAAGATGCCTTGCTGCGCGCCAGTCAGCTGCCGCAGCCGGCACCTCCTGGCCATCCGTTGCGCATCCTCGGGCAAAGCGATCGCGAACTGATCGACAATGCCAGCCTCCAGCCTAACACCAGTCAGGCCCTCCTGCTGATGAACGGCGTGGTCGATGGCGAGGTGCTATCGCTGCGCAGCAGATTGATGCATGACCTGAATGCCCTGAACGATCCCGAGGCACGCATCACTCACCTGTGGCAAGCAGTGCTGGTGCGCCGAGCCACCGACGCCGAACGCGTCACCGCCCGCAACGAACTCGCCCGTGGCCGCGACGGCCTGGCCGATCTGGCCTGGGCCCTGCTGAACAGCAGTGAATTCCGCTTGGTCCGCTGAGCCTGAAACCGGAAACGCTCATGAACGATCCCACTCGCCGTGCCATCCTGCTGCGTGCCGCCGGTCTACTCGGCGTCTCCCTGCTGCCGCCTGGGTTGTGGTCTGCCGATCCGCCAGCCGTGCCGGCAGCCCCAGTGGGCTCAGCGAAATCGCTCATTCTGCTGTTCATGGCTGGCGGCATGAGCCACCTCGACACGTTCGATCCCAAACCGGGTCGCGAGGTGCAGGGGCCAATTGGCGCCATACCAACCTCGGTCGACGGGGTGATGCTCGGTCAGCATCTGCCGAATCTGGCCAAGCAGATGGGCCGTTGCGCGCTGATCCGTTCGCTGACCTCGACTCAGGGCGCCCACGAACAGGGCGTCTATTACATGCGCACCAGCTACACCATGCGCGGAACCGCCCGGCACCCTGCGGTAGGGGCGTGGGCAGCCCAGTTGCTGCCTCGTATGAACCCGACCTTACCGCCTTTCATCGCCATCGGCAGCGATAGCCGCCACCCCGGCGCCGGATTCCTGCCGGCGGCCTGCGGACCGCTTCCTATCGGCGACCCGGCAAAAGGCCTGCAATACGCCAAGCCGGCAAAGGGCATCGATGGAGCCCGGCAGGATCACCGCATGGCTCTGCTCGGCGATCTGGACGCACACGGTACTGCACCAGATGCCGAAGCGGTGCGCGCCTACCACGAACTCTATGCCGAGGCGGTGAAGCTGATGGCCTCGCAGGATCTCGCGGCCTTCGATCTGTCCCAGGAGTCTGAAGCGGTGCGCGACAGCTATGGAGATGACGCCTTCGGGCATGGCTGTCTGCTCGCGCGCCGGCTAGTCGAGCGAGGAGTCCGCACCGTCGAGGTCACCCTCGGTGGCTGGGACACCCATGATGACAGCGCCACCCGCATCGAAGACCGCTGCAATATTCTTGATCGCGGCCTACCCGCCCTGCTCAGCGACCTCGCCTCGCGTGGTTTGCTCGCCACCACCATGGTCGCGGTGGTCAGTGAATTCGGCCGCAGTCCCAAGATGAACGTACGTGATGGCCGCGACCATCACCCCAAATGCTTCAGCGCCCTGCTCGCCGGGGGCGGTATCCGCGGCGGCCAAGTCTACGGGGCCAGTGATGAAGATGGCCAAGCGCCAGCCCGCGACACCGTCCAGGTGCCAGACTTCAACGCCACTCTGGCCTACGGGCTTGGCTGCGACCGGACCCGCATGCTACACGCCCCTGACGGCAGGCCGTTCACCATGGCTGACAAAGGCAAACCGCTGGTGAGTCTTTTCGCATGATCCGCACTCTCGCCCCTCTTCTCCTTGTCTGCGGTGGACTGTGCGCTGCGGAAGACCTTTACACCGACAAGGTTCAGCCGCTGCTGCAGCAGCGCTGCTACGAATGCCACGGAGCTCTGAAACAGAAGCACGGGCTGCGCCTCGATTCCCTGGAAGCCATCCTCAAAGGTGGCGACGAAATGGGAGCTGCGGTCGTGCCGGGCAAGCCGGCGGAAAGCCCAATGATCAAACTCTGCTCAATGAAGCGCGGCGATGACTCGTGTATGCCACCCAAGGGTGAGCTGCTGACCGCTGAACAGATTGGCTGGCTGAAAGACTGGATCACCGCCGGCGCCAAGGTGCCAACAGTCAAGAAGCCCTGATTAGACTGTCGTCGTCTGCGACTGGGGCAGCAGGACTGATCCATTCGCCACGGCATTCAGTAACTGTTCGAGCTCGCAGCGGCAGGACTGACAGCCAGTGCAAGCTCCGCTGGCTCGACGCACATCGTCAAACTGCCTGGCTCCGGTCTCAGCCATCGCCCGCAGCACGCGCTTCTGGGTGACGCCTATGCAATAGCAGTGAAAGATGGTCGCACCCACAGGCTTGAAGACTATCCGTGGGCGGTCTCATCCATCACGGAAACCAGCAACCTTATGCTCAGTTTCGGATATACGGACTTAGCCGTATGGAAATCAGGGAGTACGGAACCACATCGGGTCAGCTGGCGGATTGTCCGTGAATGTCGTGACCACCAGGCGCTGACGGCTATGCGAACTATCGTCGAGGACGACCAGCGTCGGCCGGCCTGCCGCATCCAGCTGGACCACAATCGCATCGATCTCACGCAGCACGGCCGGATCGGTCGGGCGGAGACGGAGCTCACGCAGACCGCCTGCAGCAGCCGGCACCAGTTCGATGGTGTAGTCCTTGCGTAGCGCAGCGAGATCCAAGCGCAGGCAAGCCAGTAACCGGGCCATCAGATCGCCGATCGCTGCCTGCCGACGTGGCTTCGCCTGATCGGCGGCATCAGCCAATTCGATCGACCAGGCCGATACGCCATCGTTGAGAAAGCGTGAGCGAGGACCGTCGGGATCGGCCGGATCAGTGATGGTGATGTCATAGCGCCCATCAGCAGCCACCGCAAAACGCACGCGCTTCGGTTCGGCCGGCTGGTCCGGCTCGTCCAGGCGCTGGACCGTGCGCACGCCTTCGCCAGCAACCAGCACGACGGCCGAACGTGCAGCAGCGAGCTCGGCAAGCCCTGGTTCGCCGGTCAGCGGATCGGCAGCGGATAGCGAGATGGCCAGCAGCAGCAGAACTTGCACCTGGAGCATGTGATGAATGCTCAGGCTAGCCCCGTAACCGCAAGGAGGTCTCGTGCCCAGCTGCCTGGTTGTGCTCGCCCCGGGGGCGGAAGAGATCGAATACATCACCATCTGCGACGTCCTGGTCAGAGCTGGCGTCCTGGTGACCGCCGCCAGTGCCGGCGAGACCCCGATGGTACGGGGCAGCCGCGGCATCCCGCTGGCGGCCCACACCATGCTCGACTTGGTGCTTCAGCAGGAATTCGACGCCGTTTACCTGCCCGGTGGGACCGCTTCGGCCGAGCACCACCGTGATGATCCACGAACCCAGCGCTTGGCCGAGAGCCAGCTGCGCTCGGGGCGCCTGCTCGCTGCCATGTGCGCAGCTCCCATCGCTTTGGTGCCTCGCCTGTTATGCGCAGGCAGGCAGATCACCTGCCATCCCGGATCCCGGACCGTCGTCGAGCCGGCGGCAGCAGCCTGGATCGATCGCCCGGTCGTCGAAGACGGCAACCTAGTGACCGCCCAGGCCGCCGGGACAGCGATGGCCCTGGCTCTGGTCCTCGCCCGTCGGCTGGCCGGACCGGCAGTGGCAGTCAGAGTTGCGCGCGACATGATCATACCCGACGCCGTGGCCGTCTTCGCCTCGGCCTGAAGGAACCTCCCATGCGCTTTGCCATTCTCCTGCTCTGTGCCGCCCTGATGTCAGCCGAGGACTCGGCCGCGGTGGCCACGTTCACCAAGGCGATGACAGGCGACGACTTCATCGCCAAACGGACGGCCATCGAAGGACTGGTTTCCAAGGAAGCCGGAGGTGATGACAAGATCCTGCCCCTGCTGGTCGGTGCCCTGGGTGACCGTCAGGCTGGCGACCCTATCATTAAGGCCCTGCGGGCGCGGACCGGACTGACACCGCCTGAGTCCCGGCGTACGGCCAGCGCCTACCCGGGCTATCCTGGGGGCGACACGCAGGCCGCGTGGCAGACTTGGCTGCAGGCCCGGGCCCGCGACATGGAGATTCGCAAGAAACTGGAGCCAGCCAAACCGGCCGCAGCGGCCCCGGTGGTCCAGGCCGAGGCCGACAAGCCCGCTGCGGCAACTGAAGCCGTGCGCATTCCGACCGATGATCTCGGCAAGATCGACCGCATTGTCTACAAGAGCGGCCGTACCCTGACCGCCTATGTGCGCTCGAAGCGTCTTGATGGCGACGGCAATCTGGTGTCGGTGCGCGTGGTCCATCGCAATGGCACGGGCGAGGAAGTTATCGACGCCCAGGTGATCGCCCGGATCGAGGACGACATCGAGTGAAGGCGCTGTATCCGGGCTCGTTCGATCCGCCGCACCTCGGTCATCTGGATGTGATCCGCCGGGCCGCGCGGGTGTGCGAACACCTGGTGGTCGGCGTGGCGGTCAACCCGGAGAAGAAACCGTATCTGCCCGCCCAGGCCCGTTGCGAGATTCTGCGCGCCGAATGCGCTGATCTGGCGAACGTCGACGTGGTGGAGTACAGCGGAGCGACTGTCCATTGGGCCAAAGCCAACGGCGTCGACGCGCTGGTCCGCGGCCTGCGTAGCGCCAGCGATCTGGAAGCTGAGGCGCCGATGGCTGCCGTTCACCGCGGCCACGGCTTCGAAACGCTGTTTCTGCTGTGCGATCCGTCACTATCGCATATCAGCTCGCGGGTGATCCGCCAAGTCATCGCCGCCGGACTGGCCAGCGAAGCGATTATACCAGCCCGCGTCCTGGACGCGATCCGCCGCTGGATTCCGTCCTAGGAGCCTGTCGGAGTTGCTCCGCCAGGCTCCTGGTTTTCGTGGATTCCGCCTCCCTTCGGTCGCGAGTTTGCGGAATCCGCCAAAACAGGCTGTTTGCGCAAGGGGGGCAAGCCCCCTTTGACCCCCTAGTCGCCTGTCTCCGACAGGCTCCTAGCTGCAATTCAGGAGCACCTTGCCGCCCCGACCTGTGCGTTGGGCATGCTCCACCGCGGCGATGACGTCCGACATCGGATACGTGGCAGCTACCGGTAACTGCAATACGCCATTCCGCACCAGGCTGGCAAGCTCTGCGAGCATGGCATCAGCGAGTTCCGGAGCGATGCGCTCATACCAACGCGAGACCCAGAAGCCGCAGCAGCGCAGTTCTCCGAAGATGACCGCACCATTGGGCAGTGACAACGGCTGCCTGGCCAACGCCCCGATGGTCACCAGCGAACCCAGCGGAGCGAGCGACTTGGCCAAGGTCACCGCGCTGTCACTGCCAACTTGATTGAGCGCCAGACGCGCACCCAGTGGCTTCAACGTCTTGGCAGCCTCGCGACCTTCAACCACTTCCAGGCAGCCCTCTGGAGCCTCACCAGTTCGGCGCACTAGGCAGGCGAGACGCACACCACGCGCGCTACACAGCGCCGCCAACGAGCGGCCAACGGCTGAGCCCGGAGCATTACATAGGACCCAGTCGCCAGCAGTAATCGGCCCGAACTCCTGCAGCACGGCCCAGGCGGTGGCTGGATTGATCGCCAGCTGGGCCGCCTGATCGTCGGGGATGCCCGTCGGTAAGCGGATGCAGCGAGCGACATCAGCGACCAGTTCCTGGCACCAAGAACCGACTCCGTCGCGCGGCCGTACCAAGGTGCCGATCGGCCAAGAAACTTCCGCACCTATTGCAATAACCTCGCCAACTCCCTCGTTGCCGATTGTCGCAGGCAAGGTCGGCAGGCGTCCATAGGTGCCTTCGATGACGTTGAGGTCCGCAGGATTGATTGGCGCCAGCCGCATGCGCACCCGCACCTGGCCAGTCTTCAGATCGTTTGTCGGCACATCCTCGACGCGCAGGACTGCGGCCGGAGCACCGTGGGCATGGATGCGGACCGCGATGGCCATCAGACCCGGTCCAGATGCCAGGTCAGGCTTTGGAAATCGTGGGTCAGCGGCAGGTGCAGACCGACCGCCATCAGCACATCCCCTCCGATGGTTTCGTCACCGATGCGATACCCGGCTGCTGGATCCAGTCCGCGCAAACGCACGACCGGCAAGGGTGCATTGCCCACCGCCTGGATCCGCACATAGGTGACCAGGGCCTGGCGCCGGTCCGGCGAAACGACCATCCAGGCGGCTGCCTGCCCATCCGACGGGTCACGCAGACGATACAGATCCCCGGTGGCCAGCAGGCCACGCACCCGGTTGTATTCGACAACCAGTTCGCGAGTGACCTGCAGGTCCTCTGGCGACAGCTTATTCAAATCCAGCTCAAAGCCAAAGGCCCCAGTGAAGGCGACGTGACCGCGCGTCCGCATCGGCGTGGTGCGATGGACCTGATGGTTTGGACAGGCCGAGACGTGGGCGCCCATGCTCGATAGCGGATACGCCATCGAGGTTCCGTGCTGAATGGAAAGACGGCAGATCGCATCGCTGTTGTCGCTGCACCACACCTGCGGCATGTAGTACAGCATGCCACCGTCGAAGCGGCCGCCGCCGCCCGAGCAACTTTCGAAGAGCACGTCTGGGAATTCTGTAGTGATGCGTTCAAGCACGTCGTACAGACCGAGGACGAAGCGGTGATGGACCTCGCCGGCAGCCACGCCGGCAGCCACGCCAGCGCTCGCCACCTCGGTCAGATGGCGGTTCATGTCCCATTTCACATAGCTGATGCGGGCAGAGCGCAGCACCCCGGCGACCGCGTTATAGACGTATGCGCGCACCTCGGGCCGGGTCAGGTCGAGGACCAATTGGTTGCGCGCCTCGCTGCGCCCGCGCCCCGGGATGTGCAGACACCAGTCCGGATGGGCGCGGTACAGATCCGAGTCAGGATTGACCATCTCTGGCTCAAACCACAGGCCGAAGCGCATGTCGAGGGCTTCGATGCCGTCGGCCAGCCGCCGTAGTCCACCCGGCAGTTTCTGTTCGTTGCACACCCAATCGCCAAGTCCGGCACGATCGCCTTCACGAGCTCCGAACCAGCCGTCGTCGAGCACCATCATCTCGACGCCGATCTCTTTCGCCTTGCGTGCGATGGCGATCAGCTTGTCGGTATTGAAATCGAAGTAGGTCGCCTCCCAGTTGTTGATCAGGATCGGACGCGGCGCGTCACGGAACTGCCCACGCGCCAGGCGGGTGCGGAACAAGCGATGACAGGTACGGCTCATGCCGCCAAGTCCCTCGCTCGACCACACCAGTACGGCTTCTGGGGCCTGGAAGGCTTCGCCCGGAGCCAAGCGCCAGCGCAGGGCGGGCGCATCCATGCCGATCTGAGTCCGCGCCGTCGCGTATTGGTCGACCTCGACCTGGGCGATGAAGCAGCCCGAATAGATCAGGGCCAGGCCGCGCACCTCGCCATGCACTTCATCGGCACCAGCATCGAGCACCGCGATGAACGGGTTCTGCTGGTGACTGCTGGTTCCACGCCGGCTCTGCACTCCCTGCAGTCCGGGGCGCAGCGGGGCGATCTCGACCTGACGCTCGCGGGCCCACCCACCCGACAGCGTCATCAAGCGACGATCGGCGGTCGGCAGGTCACACGAGGCACTGCATGCCCGGGTGACAAAACGCACCGCATCGCCAGCGTTGATGATGCGCAGACTGCGGGCGATCGCGTCGTGGTCACGAAATTGGCTGTAGGACAGTTCGACGCGGACACCACTCGGCTGGTCGATCAGGGTGATGGTCAGCGTGTCGGCTTCGCCGGACCCCTCGACGTAGGTTGCCGGCAGGCCAGGAAGACCGGGTTTACCAGCGACGATGACATGCGCGAGGTAGACCAGATCGAGCACGTGGGTGCCGTCGGGATGCTCAACCAGGACGGCCGGACTGCGAAAATCGGTCAGTCCGCCGGTAGGGCATTCCTGTGGCAGCGTATCGAGCGAATATGTGCGGTCTGCCGGGTACGGATTCGGACTGAAGGGCCGGTCGAGCAGACGTGCGATCTGACCGAGTGCGCCTGGACGGATGCCAGCACCCCAATGAAGATGCAGCAGATGGCCATGTCCATCGACACCCAGGACATAGCTGCTGGCCGGGCCATTAAGGAAGAACGTGCGGGAAGCGGAATCAAAGGCGATCATGTCCGGGAGCATGGGACGAGGCCGTCCATTGCCATCGAGGCCAGTTGCTGGACAGCCAGCGACCGGCGAATCGCAGCGAACCCGGCTGGCTTCCTTGGCCTACGCCAGCGGGGCTGGCGCGGGCGGCGGCGAGGTCGTGCCCGAATCGTGCAGGGTGGCGATCGGCGCCGCCGATTCCTGCGGGAAGAGGCGCTGGAGATAGCGCTGCAGCTTCTCGTTGGTGGGGCCGTAGCCACCGTCATACATGTAGTGCTCGAGGTCCTGGCCGAACTCGCGAGCGGTCTGATAGCGGTTCGCCGGATTGACCTCCAGCGCCCGGATCATGATTGCTTCCAGCTTCTCGGGAATGTGCGGATTCAGGCGGCGCGGCGGCTTGATCGAGTAGTTGTCCATCTTGTCGACCAGGTCGTCGATGTCGTTGACGTTGTAGACCACCGTGTTGGTCAGCAGTTCGTACATCACCAGACCGAGCGAGAAGACGTCGCTCTGGCGCGTGGTGCCAACGAACTTGGCCTGTTCGGGACTCATGTACGGCAGCTTGCCCATGATCACCTCGGCTTCGTCCGGGGTGTTCATGATCACAGCCTTGGCGATGCCGAAGTCGGTGAGCTTGACCACGCCGCCGTAGGTGATGATGACGTTGCTGGGGGTGACGTCGCGATGAACGATGTTGAGCGGCTGACCGCGCATGTCCTTCGCCTCGTGGGCATAGTGCAGCGATCGGCACACGCGCGAGATGATGAAGGCTCCGATGTCCACGTTGGACACCTTGTGCATGTCCTTGTGGGCGCGGATGAAGTCAGCCAGGTTCTTACCGTGGGCGTATTCCATCACGATATAGTAGACGCCCTTGGTCTGACCCAGTTGGTAGACCTGCAGCACGTTTTCGTGGATCAAGTCGGCGACCAGTTTGGCCTCACCGACGAACAGGTCGACGTTCTCCTTGTTCTTTAGGTATTCCTTTTTGATCGTCTTGATGGCGACGATCTTTCGGAACGCATCAGCGCCGAGCTGTTCGGCAAGGTAGACGCTGCCCATACCGCCGGAGGCGATTTTGCGCAGGATCTGGTACGAGGTGAGGTACTGGATTTCCTGCATGGCTGGTGGAGGCATTGGTACTCAACCGGAGCGCTGGTGTCAACGCGCACTGGGAAGTCCCCCCGTTACCCCGCATCACAGCCAGCGCAACACTTCAGCCACCGGCCGGCGCTGCGGCACCGCCGGCTGCTCGGCAGGAATGCCCATCCAGACGGTGCCAATATGGGTTTCCAGGGCCGGATCTGCAGCAAACCAACGCATCACCTCGGGGTGGGCGAGCAATGGACTGGTCGACCAGAACGCTCCCAGGCCGGCGGCATGTGCACTGAGGAGGAGATTCTGCATCGCAGCGCAGCAAGCGTCCCGGTCCTCGCGCTGGCGCTCGGCATCGCCGGAGACCACACAGGTCATCTGGACGAGGGCGCCACAGTGGGCCAGACGTTCGCAGATCGCCGGCAATTTGCGCGGCTCGACCACCCCGGCGAGCGGCGGCCCCTGCACGAAAGCGACCAGCCGGGCGACCGCGGCCTGATCGGCCGCGGCAAATCGCCATGGCTGGGTCAGCCGATGGTTTGGGGCCCAGCAGGCCTGCTCAATCAGGCTGACGACCAGGTCCCGGTCCACCGGCGCGCCGGTGTAGACCTTGCTGGTGCGGCGACCACGGATGGCACTGGCGAGATCCATGATCAATCCTGTCCGCCCAGATACTCGATCTGCTTGCCCATCAGGCTGGCCAGAGCGGCGATCATCGCGCCAGCGGTCTTCGCCCCGTCTGCTCCGCTGTTCGATCCCAGGCGCAGATAGCGACTGCGTGGCATGCCGGGGTAGGCGGCATCAAGCAGGCGCCAGGTGCCATCGATCCAGGCAGCGACCCAGGCATGACCGACCCACTGGCCATGGTCAACCGAATAGACCACGCCGACGTCGACGCGTGCCGGTATGCCAGCGATGCGCAGCGCGGCACACAGCAGATTGGCGTGCTCAGTGCAATCGCCCCGTCGGTTGCGGAAGGTGTCGAGGGCGGTGCCGTCTGCCGTATTCAGATCGCGCTGGGTGATGTGACTGCGCACCGCCAAGCGGAGATCCTCGGCAAGATCGAGACGGTCGGTCTTGCCGGCGGTGATACCCTCGACCCAGTCACGCAGAGCCGGATCATCGGTTTCCAACTGGGGTTCCCGGGCCAAGAACGGGGCTGGATCGGCGAGTTCTGACGGCTTCGCCTCGCGACGTACAGTGACCGTATCCCCCTCCCGTGACTGGAACTCATCGATCACCACGGTCGCATCCTTCGGCAGCAGATAACGCTCCAGGGCAGCTCCGACAGGTATGCCTCCCTTGTGACTGACCAGACCGACAGCGTCGATTTGGGCGCCGAGCAGGGCGACTGGTCCGTCTGCCCGGCGCACTTCGATCTTGAACAAGGTCATGTCCACCGCCATGCGGATGAGATCGCCGCGACGTGTCACGATGGCCGTCGTCGGCACCGGCAGGATGTCCGACGTGACGGTGAAGCGCAGGTTTCCATCTGCCTCGATGCCACTGTAGACCGCGGTGCTGCGCACCATCGAGATGCGATGGGACACCAGTTCAATGCCGGCAAAAGCGATAGGCGGGATCTTGCCGTCAGTCGCTGCCGCCACTACCGCAGCCATCTTCTCCTGACTGGCGATCTGGCCCAGGATCTCGACACCATCAGGAATGATGACCTCCTGCTGCTCCAGCCGACCGAGGTGGGCCACCTCGGCGGTCGCCTTGCCATTCTTCACCGTGCCGACCGCGACCGTGCGGGTGCCATTCTCGTCATGGTCGATGCGGAAGCCGGTGATGCGGCCTTCGGCGTCCTCGGACAACTCCTGGCGCTGGCGGATTTCGATGCGGAACTCTTTGCCGCCGAACGGTCGACGCAGTACCACCGCCATCTCGGCCAGGGTCGATCGACCACCGCCTTGCACCGGCGTACTGAGCAGATGCAAGGACACCGCCGGCTGGCCATTGAGATCGCCGATGAACCACTGGTCGACGACCTGGGGCGCCTCGCTGGCAGCAAGAACGAGAGCGATGAGAACCAGGGCGGCGGTGCGGAGCATGGGCGGGATGCTAGTAGGTCTGCCAGGGAGAGGAATCACCGGACCCACGCCCGGGTACGCGATCCCAGGCCGCCCGCGCTCATGGTGGTGCCATCGCCATTGCCGTCGAACACGTTGTCCACCGGCGTGCCTCCGGCATCCGCATTGAGCGCGCTGATCGTGCTGGCGTTGCCGTCGGTGGCCATGGTTGCGGTGCCTACCGGCGCGGTTGTGGTCTGGGTTAGCGTACCAAGGTGGCCATCAGCGAAGACCGCATTCACCGTTCTGCCGTGCGGTGATCCATCCACAGTCGGGCGGTCGGTCAGTACCACCCGCATGCTCTTGCCGTTGCCTGGGACCGACCAGTCGTAGGCGTAGGACAGCTGTGCGACGGTGATCCAGCCGGCTGGGGTGCCGTCGTTACTCAGTAGACCTGGATTATAGTCGGCCGCAGGCTTCACCTGCGGGGTCGCCTTGCAGGCGAAGCTCTGGCGCGGGATCTCGCCATCACTCCAGGCGACCAGCAATTCCAGACTGGCCCCAGCCGTTGCCACGACATCAGTCCCGGCGGGAGCGCTTGGCGGATTGCCGGTGGTACGCCCGGCGTTGGTACCATCCGACTTAGCGTACCACAGCGGCCAGGCTCCATCTTGCTCGCTGGCATAGGCCATGGCGCCAAGGGCGATCTGCTTCTGGTTGTTGCCGCAGGCCGTCTGCTTGGCCTTGATCATGACCAAGTTGACCGCCGGTATAAGCATGCCTGCCAGCACAGCGATGATCGAGATCACCACCAGCAGTTCGATGAGGGTGAAACCTGAGGACGAGGTAATGGGGCGCATGGCGGCCTCCTATCGGGAGCGCGGCTGCGCTCGCTGATGACAGTGTCGGTCCCAGCACCTTGGCTGACCATCATGCACGCCATGCACGCGTGCGCAGGCCGGCACAACCATGCCGGAGCCTGCACGTGTGGGCGAATCCTTCAGCGTTTCTGAGGCGAACCCGTTAGGATGCAGGCAGGAGGGATCCGCCATGAACCTGCTCATCTGGATCTGCTGCATGTTTCCGCTGATCGCCTCGGACGCCGACACTCTGACTTTTGTCCAACCGCAAAGTCAGGTTGATGAGAATGCTGGCGGAGTCGATTATCTGGTCGCTCGATACGGTCAGGGGGTCGGGGCCGTCACCGCCGACATCGTCGTAACTCCAACCGGCGCAACGCTGAACGTCGACTACGGCACGCCGGTTCCGGCAACACTCAGCTGGGACGATGGCGATGTGTCCTCAAAGATCGTCTACCTGCCCATCCTCGCTGTCGCTGGCCATGATTGGGATCGCGATCTGTCGTTGAGCCTGACTAATGCCACCGGAGCCAACATCGACCCGTTGTATGGGACGGCAAATCTCACCATCCTCGATGTGGATCCGGACCCGGCCGGCTCGCTGGTCATGATCGCGGACGACGCCGATGGCAATCTCGCCACCCGAGACGACGTCGGGATCCTGCCGCTGCACATCCAACGCGTCGGCGGTACCCAAGGCGTACAATGGATGACTGTCTGGTGCGCTGATCAGGATACCCAGCTCGGCGTAGATTACTCGCTGCCGACCATCGACACCGTACAGTGGGCGGATGGCGAGGGTGGCATCAAAAGCATCCTGCTGCCAATCCTGCCACGCAGTCAGGCTCCACCTCACAGGTCACCGTCAATGAATCGGTCGGCTCGGTGTGGTTCACCGTGACGCGCAGCGACGGGACCGCCGGTGCTGTCAGCGTCGACTGGACGACCGGCACCTACAGTGGATCGGCCACCGCCGGCACCAACTTCTTCGACACCATCACCGCGTCAACGGCCACCACGACGGTTCATGAACTGGCCGGCAGTGCGGTGATCTCCTTCGTCCGCACCGGCAGCGGATCCGGCCCTGCCGGCATCCAGATCCTCAGCGACCCTCGAACGGCCCTGCCTGTCATCCAGTACGGCTCGCCATCCGCCTCGTCGCTGACGTGGGCCGATGGCGAATTGGGCCCCAAGAGTCTGACCTTGCCGATCGTTCACGATGGGGTGGCCAGCGGTAACACATCAATGTCCATCACTGCCGGAATCGCCTACGGCCTACGGCAATGCGGCTGTCTCGGCGAGCCAGCCCAATACCATCGTGACTATCCTGGACGACGATGGACCTGCCCCAGTGGCGCCGTAACATCATCCGCTGCAAACAGTAGCAGTGCTGGCGGCTGCGGAGCGGGTGGTCTGGCCTGGGTTGGCCTTGGGCTTCTGGCATGCATGGGATGGCAGCGACCGCGTGCATGGCGCGCCTGAATAGCGCGCCATGCAACTACCCTCTTCATTTCTGGATCTTGTTATCCATAATTCGAACGCACTTCTAGGAGATCTGACATGCCTCACGTCGTTGATGTCGATAAATGCGAAGGCTGCGAAGCCTGCGTTCCCACCTGCCCCACCAACGCCATTTCGATGGTCGACGCCAAGGCGAAGATCAGTGAAGAATGTATCGACTGCGGGACCTGCATCGAAGCCTGTCCGACCAGCGCAATCAGCGCCCCCTAGCGACCTGGGACATTGGGTGGGAGGGTAGG
>ENA-ORBV01002842-ORBV01002842.1-microbial-mat-metagenome-genome-assembly--contig:-NODE-2842-length-35868-cov-4.690062_pt1 | contig 35868 bp, 23 predicted proteins | sample MGYA00237777_ERZ505514 | MGnify/ENA primary metagenome ERZ505514 (study PRJEB26160, sample SAMN06269048) | microbial mat metagenome | isolation source: Oligotrophic lake microbial mat | place... | reverse complement strand
GCGCCGGGTTCGGGAGCGCGCGGTGGCTGGCCATGGGCGAGCATCCCGGGGCGCGTGCTCGCCGAGGGATTGCCCGTTCAGCAGGCTTACGACTGGAACGTCCTGCACGCTTCCAAACCACTGCACTGCGTATCGCTCGCCGATCGCCTCCACAGCTATTTCCCGAAAAAGCCCACGTGGGGCCTGCTCGACAATCACCACTTCCTTTATGGCCGCGAGGCGTGGCAACGCGCGTGTGCGCTGCTCCTCACACGCGGCGTGCAAGGCGTCGGCATCAACTTTCTCCCGCGCCCGGACGGTGATGGCGCCCGGCCCGATGTCGTCGCCGCACAGTCGGAGATGAATGCGTGGATGAGGAAATACGGCGGCGTCTATGCGCGCTCCGAACCCGAGGCCACGATCGGCATTTTCTTCGGCCAGCTTCAGGCGACGCAGCGCCGAGTCCTCACCGCGGAGAATGCGCGACCCGAGGACCTGCTCCGCGGCTCGCACGAGGGCAAGGTCGCTGAGGCGCTCTTTTTCTGCCACGCCGCCGGCTGGCCGGCGCGGGTCATCACGTATCAGGAGCTGCTGCGCGGTCCCCTGCCCGCCTCGATGAAGGCCATCCTGCTGGTCGGCCTCGACCAACCGGATGATTCCTGGAACTGGGGTGCGGGACTGGAGCCAACCTTGCAAAAATTCCTCGATCGCGGCGGGCGCATCCTCACCGATCACGAATCCGTCTGCCCCGTTCCGAGCACGAACACCGGCCTGAAAGTCGCGGCCTACGTCACGCAATCGGAGATCGACCCGACGCCGCTGCTCTTCGCGCGCAACGCCGAGAACATCACCCGGCTGCGCGCCGCGATGCTGGGCGTCGCCGCGCCGGTCGCCGTCTCCTCCGGCGAAAAGCTCTGGGCGATTCCGACAAATTGCGCGGACACGCAATACGTCACCGTCGTCAATCAAGCCTTCGCCGAGGGCGACGAAGCCAAAGAACGCATCCTGCCCGCCGATCCGAAAGCGACCACTTCCGAGCCGTGGAAATTCAAGGGCAACGCCAGCCTCTTCGTGAAACCGCAGACCGGCACGCTGCAATGGAACACCGAGCGGCCGATCTACGATTTGCGCCTCGGGCGCAAGTTGACCGCAGAAGAAGCCGCGGAGGTCGATCTCACGAAAGATGCCTTCCGCTGGTATGCGCTGCCGCCGCGCGAGATCGCCGCGCCGCTGCTCACCGTGGAGAAAGGCGTATCGGGCTTTTACGAGGCGCGGGTGAAAATCGCGGGCGGCCCACGGCTTGGCGGCGTGCCCGTGCAACTGACCGTCACCGGCCCGAATGACACCGCGACCGTCTATTCTTCGACTGAAATTCCTACCCGCCTGCCAATGCGCGAGAGCGACGGCGGCGAGTTCACCGTGACCGCCACCGAACTACTCAGCGGGCAGACGGTCTCGACCAAAGTGAGCGTGATCGCAGCCGCCGACCTGCGCGCCCGCGTGCAGGTGCAGGTGCGGGAGGCTGCCGCGGTCACGAAGTTCGCCACCCGCAAAAAATTCCCGCTGACCATCGCGCTCACGCCGGAGCAGGAGAAGGATCCGCTTTTCCTCGGCCATGCCAATGCCCTCAAAACCTTCTACGCCAAACAGGGGCGTTCCGTCGCGCTCGGCACGGTGAAACCGGGCGGCGTGGTCGAGAGCTTGCAGCCTCTCAAGTCGCCGCATCGCTTCCCGCAGTGGAAAACGATCACGAGCGACCTGATCCTCTTTGGCACTCCCGCCAACAACGTGCTCCTCCGCGACCAGGCCCGGGGCGAGATTCTACCGCGCGACTTTATCCCGACGCTCGAGGGCGAAGCGGTGCTGCTCTACACGCGGTCGCCGTTTGTCGGTGAATGCGATGTGCTCAACATCGTGGCCAGGGATGGCGCGGGCTTTACCGCCGCTGTGGCTAAACTGACGACTCCAGCCAAATAAAACTCGCGGATACGACGGAGCGAGTCCCTCCAAACCAGCGGCCTACCGCGTGACTGCTTTCGCTTTCTCGATCAACGCGAGGAACTCTGCGCGATAGCCGTTCGCATCCGCACCGAGTCCTTCCTGCGCCCACTCCGCGACCGCGCTCCAGGTCGCTTGTCCCTTGTGCGGCGAATCGCGCAAGAGCATGCCGTAACCGGCGACCGCCGCGGCGAAACGCAGGTCTCGCGAACTCCGCTCCCAACCAGCACCGCTGTCCGTGAGCGGAAACTCCAGAAGCTTGCTGGTGTCGCCTTCCGGTTCCTTGTAGCGCAATTTGAGCGTGAGCATTTCGCGAGCGACGTGCTCCGAAGCGGGAGCAACCTTCGCCTTCTCCTTGCGCGCCGGAGTCGCTGCGGCCATGAGGCGCCGATCGTCGAGCTTCTTCGCAATCTCCGCTCCCGCGGGAGCCGCGTCACTTCGTTCGGCGATCACCGACTCGCGGAGGGCGGGTGCGTCCGGGGCCGCGGGCTCGGATTGATACTTGAGCGCAGCGACGCGCTTGTTGCTTGGCAGCAACTCCCGGCCCGCCGGAACGACCTCATACAACGCCGTCACCGTGTGCCCAGCGCCGATCTCGCCCGCGTCCTTTTTGTCGTCGTTGAAGTCCTCCTTCGCGAGCATGCGCTTTTCGTAGCCGATGAGCCGGTAGGCGCCGACTTGCGCGGGGTTGAACTCGACCTGGATCTTCACGTCCTTGGCGATCGTGACCAGCGTGCCGCTGAGCTGCTCGACGAGCACCTTCTTCGCTTCGAGCAGCGTGTCGAGATAGGCGTAATTGCCGTTCCCGCGATCCGCGAGCTTCACCATCATCGAGTCCTTCAGATTATCCATGCCGAAGCCGAGCACGGTCAGGAAGACGCCGCTCTTCGCCTTCTGCGCGATGAGATCGAGCAGGTCGCTTTGATTCGTGACGCCGACATTCCAGTCGCCGTCCGTCGCGAGGATCACGCGATTCGTTCCGCCTTTGACGAAGCTCTTCTCCGCGAGTTGATACGCGAGGAGCAGCCCGCTCGCGCCATTGGTCGAGCCGCCGGCTTGCAGCTTCCCGAGGGCCGCGCGCATCTGCGCCTTGTCGTTCGTCGGGTCGAGCACGCATCCGCTGCTCCCGGCATACACGACCATCGAAACGCGATCCTCCGCGCCGAGTTGGTCGATGAGCAAGCCGAGGCTCTGCTTCAAAAGCGGGAGCTTGTTCCCCGGTTGCATCGAACCCGACACGTCGATCAGGAAGACAAGATTGCTCGCCGGGCGTTTATCCTTCGCAATTTCCCGCCCCTTCAGCCCGATGCGGACGAGCCGATGCTCCGGATTCCACGGGCAGGCCGTCGCCTCCATCGTCGCGGAAAACGGCGCGTCGCCCTGCGGCTGCGGGTAGTTGTAGGTGAAGTAGTTGAGCATTTCCTCGATCCGCACCGCACCCTTTGGCGGGCGCTGATTCTGCGAGAGGAAACGCCGGACGATGGCGTAGCTCGCCGTGTCTACATCGATGCTGAAGGTGGAAAGCGGATTGTCGCGTGCCGTGAGGAAGGCGTTGTCCGCGATCGCATCGAAGGCTTCGGTATTCGCAGGTTCGTTTCCTTGCCGCAGCAGAGTTTCACGCTTCAAGCCAGCGGCTTCCTCTTCTCGCAAACCGCGAGCCTGAAGGTCGGCCAAGTCTCCCGCCCCCTTCTTCACGAAGCCATTGTCCGCATATCGGTCACTTGCCAGAGACTTGGTCGTCATCGCCGCCGACAGCCTGTCCTGCGGCATCTTGGCCGAAGCGGACGGCATCGTGGTTGCAGGGTTCATCGTCGTCAGTGCTGAAACCGTCGGCACGGTTTGCGCAAGTGTCGGCGATGCGGAAGCGTTCGCCGGCAAAGGCACGGCGCCCAAGGTCGGGGATGCCGTGGAAAACGACGGATCCAGCGTAATGCGCGGCGCCGTCATCGAGTTGTCTGCCACGAAACCATCCGCATCTGTTCCAAGTGATAACGACCCATGCGCCAGCGATCGCCGCGCTGCTTCTTTTTCGGCCTGCAGCGCCGGGTAAAGCAAGGCCATGACCGCGCTGACCACCACACACGCCGCGACCGCCGACCACCACAGCGCCCGCCGCGGGAAACGGACCACCTTTGCTGCAGGCGCCTGGGACGCGGTGGCGCTCAGGATCGTGGCCCGCTGATCTTCGAGCAACGCACTGGCTTCTTCGCCTGGCAATTCCGCGCGCAGCCGCCCCGCGAGTGCGCACATTTCCACCGCCTCCGCGGACGCGAGAGGATTGTTCGCCAGGAGCGCTTCGATCTCGGCGCATTCCGCCGGAGTCAGGTCCTCTTTCTCGCCCAAAGCGTAGGCTGTAAATTTGGGATCGTCGGTATTCATAGGACAGAGCGGGAAAGGCCGAAGTCCTCCGGTGTCTGCTCGCGGAGCAGGGTGCGGAGTTTTTTCAGGCCGGTGTGAAGGAGAAAGCCGACATTGGTCACGCTGAGTTGCGTGATGTCGGCGATCTCGCGGTACGAAAGATCATTCTGAAATTTGAGGCGGATGACTTCGCGCTGGTTTTCGCTCAGCGCGTCGAGCAGGCGGAAGAGCGACGTGGCGGATTCCTGTCGCTCGAGCACGGCGGCGGGTCCGGGCGCGCCGCAGGGACGGTCTTCGGGGAGCGGCATGGGAATGATGCGACTGAACTTGCGTTGGTGATCGAGCGCGCGATTGCGCGCCACGGTGAAAAGCCAGGCCTCCGTATGCCGCGCGTGTTCCTCGGGTGCCGCGCCGTCTTTCATCTCGCCGCGCGCCAGCTTGATGAACGTCTCCTGCACGACATCGCGCGCCGATTCGAGATCGCCGGTAATGCTCTGGGCATACCTCACGAGCGGTCGCTCGTAGCGAGCCAACAGGGCGGAAAGTTCGGGTGCGTCCGGGGCGGGCATAGGTGTTCTATGCCTTACACGGATGAGCCGCGCGATTTATTAGAACGCGGACGAGTTGCTCAGTCCTGGAGTTCCGCCGGGATGACTTCGCGGCTCTTTTTCCGGCGGTCGATCAGCCAGACGATCCAGATACAAATCTCGTAAAGAATGATGATCGGGGCACCGAGGCTGAGGAAGGTGATGGGGTCCGGAGTCGGCGCGACCACGGCGGCGAGCAGCAGGATGATCGTGACCGCATACGGGCGCGTGGTGGAGAGGAACTTGAAATTCACGATCCCGAGGAAGGCCAGCGTGATCATGACCACCGGCACCTGGCAGAGCAGGCCGAAGCCGATCGTCAGCCACGCACAAAACGAGATGTAGTCCTTCCACTCCCAGAGGATGTTCACCTGCATCTTCATCGAGTACTGGTAGAAGAAGCGCAGCGTCTCCGGCAGGATGTAGTAGTAGCTGATCAGCGAGCCGGTGAGGAACAGCGTGAAACTCGCCGCGATGCCAGGGAACAGGAATTTTTTCTCCTGCCGGGAAAGCGCCGGGAGCACAAAGGAAAGGCCGAAATAGCTGAGCAATGGCAGCGCCAGCGTGATCCCGGCAAAGAAGGACAGCATCAGCGAAACCGTGAACGGCTCCACGATCGTGCGGGTCACGATCTTGTCCTTCAGCTCCGGCGCGGCCTTCAGCATGGGCTGCTGGATGATGTGCATCAACTCGTCCACGAAGAAGAAGGAGATGATCATGGCGATGACCAGCGTGATGCCCATCTTGATCAGCGTCCACCGCATGTCCTCCATGTGATCGAGGAACGGTTTGACGATATCGCCGTCGGACTTTTCGCGGAATTGGAAGAACTTGGACAGCCAGGACATAAAGGGGGCGATACTGAGAGCTAAAACCCCGCAGCACGCAATGCCTTCTTGGGAAAGCGTGCGACTTCACACCAAGCCCAAGGCGACCAATCGGGCAAAGGCGCACAGCGTATTGGCATCCCGGACTTCGCCGCGGGCGATCATCGCGCGAAATTCCACCGCCGGAAACGCCCGGCACTCGGTGATCGCCTCGCTTTCATCGTGCTCGTGACCAAGCAGGCTCGGCACCACGGGACGCGCCAGCAGCAGGTGGCTGACTTCATCGGTGAATCCGGAACTCGGAAAGAAATGCCCCAACGAGACCACCTCGCCGCCCGGCGCCAACTCGTGACCGCTCTCCTCGCGCAGCTCGCGCAAGCCGGTCGCGCGGATCGCATCCGCCTCGGCCTGATCGTCGATCTGCCCGGCAGGAAACTCCCAAATCGTCGCCCGGATCGGTACCCGCTCCTGTCGGACGAGCAGAAACTCTCCCGCCGCCGAGACCGGCGCCACGACCACGGCCGCTTTGCGATGCGTCACCGTCCAGATGAACGGCACCGGCCGTGTCGGCGAGGTCACAGTCACGCGATGCACCGAGAGATACGGATTCGCAAAGAGCGTCTCGTCGCTCTGGGTCTGCCAACCGACTTCGTCGCGGATGAAATTGTGGAAAGCCATGCGCGCGGAAATCGCGCACGCGGCGGGCAATGGCAAGGCAAACCATGCCGCGGAAAAAATCGATGGACAAAGCGCGCGCGGGAACGCAAATAACCAGCCCGCACAAAAAGTGCGGATCAGCCGATGGGGGTATAGCTCAGTTGGTAGAGCGCTTCGTTCGCAATGAAGAGGTCAGGGGTTCGACTCCCCTTACCTCCACATCGGCTCACTGGGGAAAAGGAGGTGTTGGCCGGGCCAACTCCCTCACTGCGGCCGACGTGAGTTCTCGATCTTCCGCCAGAACTCATCGGCGCTTTCCGCCGGTTCGCTGTCCTCGCGCCAGTTGTAGGAAATACGCTGGAGATTGGGCAGAGCCTTGAGCTGGGTCACATCGCGGGCGCTTTTCGGCGGGACGATCCAGCGCAGTGAAGGGCACTCGAGAAGGGGCCGGAGATCGGTGACCTCGACGGAATCGAAATGAATTTTTTCCAGCGGTTGTCCCGCGAGCGGGGTGAGGTCGGTGACCTTGGTATTGCCGATCCGCAAAAGCCGCAGCCGCCGGCTGGCAATGAGCCGCAGATCGGCGAACGCCGTCTCGGAGGCATCGAGGATTTCGAGTTCAGGCAAGGTGCTGAGCACCGAAAAATCCGTCACTCGATTCTGCCAAAGCAACAGCGAATGCAGCGGCAGACCGCGCAGCGGAGACAGGTCGGTGACCGGCGCGAGGCGCAGATCGAGAAAGCGCAACGGCATCCCGATGAGCGGGCGCAGATCGCTGACGGGGACATTAAAAAGGTCGAGTTTGCTAAGGCGTGCGCCACGCAGGCACTCGAGATCGCGCAGCGGCTGGTCGCGGAGATCCGCTTCCCAGGTCCCGTCCGGCAGCCGCAAAAGTCCGGCGGTCACACCCGTCTTGCTCAAGCGCTCCAGCCAGCGGAAATCGGCTTCCCATTCGCCCCAAAACGCATCCTTGGACTCCGCGGTGCCGGGCTTCATCCCAGCCATCGGGGAGGCGGTGATCTGGCGGAGCGCGGGGTGCTGCCGGAGGGCGGCGATGCCCGCGAGATCGTCGGCGGGAAACTCGTAAAAATTTTGCGGGAGAATGAGCACTTCCAAACTCGCCAAACTCGGCAGCACGCCGAGGCGGCGGACTTCGCGGCAGCCATCGAGATCGAGCACCTTCAGCGGCATGCTGCGGACGAAGGACAGGTCGCGAACGCGTGTGCCAGCGAGGAGGAGCGTCTCGAGCGGCAGACCGGATAACGTGCTGTAGTCGGTGACCGGGAGTTGGCTGCAATCGAGCGATGTGAGCGGCAGACCGGCGAGCGGCGCGAGGTCCGTCACCCGCGTGCCTTTTAGAATCAAGGACTCCAGCTTCATCCCGCGCAAGGGCGTGAGATCCGAGACCGCGGTGGCTTCGAGTTGGAGGCTGCGCAGTGGCAGTTCGCGCAGGGCGGCGAGCGACTGGATGTCCGAGCAGGCGTTGAGTCGCAAATCGGCCAGCGGCATGCCGGCGAGCGGGCTGAGATCGGCGATACTCGTGCCGCTGAGATCGAGCGCGAGAAAACCGTCGCTCCTCGCGGTGAGGCGACTCTCGATCGGGCGATCGGGAGGAATCGGGAGATCGCGCAGGCGTTCGCGCCAATAAGTCAGCGCCAGCCGGCCCTCCTGCCCGAGCAGGCGAGCCACCGGCATCAACTCCGTAGCCGGGCGCTCCTCGCGCTGCATGGCCGTCAGCAATTCGGCCAGCGCCTCGCGGGTCAGCCGCCCATCGGTGCCGGTCATCGCGGCCAGGCGCTCGCACAGCCGGGCATTGCGCTCGGCACGCCCGCGCGAATCTCCGGCCTGCTCCGCGGCACGATACGCCGCCGCGGCTTCCGGCAGGCGAGTCTGGCAGGCGAGGAGGTCCGCCTTGGCGAGCAAGTATTCCACCGTCTGCGGGCTGAGCTGGAGCGCGTAGTCGAGCTTTTGCAAAGCCTCGCCGAACCGCTCCTGCGCCGCGAGCGCGCGAGCCTGCGCGACAAAGGCCGGCGCGGTGCTGCGTAAATCGGCGAGCGCGTTTTCCGTCCGGCCGCGCTCGCGAGTGGCGACGTTGCGCTCCTGTGCCACGCGGAGAAAGGCCACCACTCCGATGCCGAGCAGGAGCAGCAGGCTGGCCGCGAGGACCATCGCTTCGTTCCGATAGCGCCCGATTGCGAGGGTGAGTTGTTTGAAGGGCGTGGCGTGTTCGGCCACGGTGGCAAAGCCGCCTTGAAACGCAGTGATCTCCGCCTGCAATTCCTCGACGCGCTGGTAGCGCGCCGCAGGTTCGAGCGCGAGCGCCTTGCGGCACACCGCGAGGAGCGAATCCGGCACCCGGCCATCGCGCAGATGGGGATGCTTCTTCCCTTCTGCCGGCTCGCTCCAGTCGAGCTGCCCGCGGATGACCCGGTCCATCACTTCATCGGCGGCACGACCTTCCACGGTGTGGCGGAGGTGGAGCAGTTCGAAGAGGATCACGCCCAGCGAATAGACATCGCTGCGCCCATCGATCGCGCCGACGAGGCCACGCGCCTGCTCCGGCGCCATGTAGTGCGGCGTGCCGAGGACGCTGCCATCCAGCGTGCTGCTGGAATCGCTATTCGCGGCGCGTGCGGAGCGGACTTCACTGCGCGAAAGATCGTCCGCCGGGACCATCTCTTTCGGAATGACCTTGGCGAGTCCCCAATCCATGACCAGCACTTCACCGAAGCGGCCCAGCATGATATTCGCGGGTTTCAAATCGCGATGGATCACCCGGCGCGCGTGGGCGAAGGCCACGGCATCGCAGATTTTCTGAAAGACCGTGAGCAGCACCGCCAGCGGATACTGGCGCGCCATTTCCACGTCGCCCCGTCCCAGCCCGGTGATCACCTCTTTCAGCGTGATCCCGCGGACATACTTCATCGTGTAGAAAAGCTGCCCCTGCTCATCCATGCCCATTTCGTGGACCGGGACGATATTCGGATGCTCGAGTTGACCCGTGAGTTGGGCCTCTTCCACGAACCGCGCGAGCTGCGTGTCGGAGGGAGCCGAAAGCATCACCTTCATCGCGACCGTCCTCCCCACGGCGCGCTGGCGAGCCTCGATAATCGCTCCCATGCCGCCCCGGGCGATCTGGCGACCCACTTCATATTTTTGATCGCGCAACCAGGATTCCGGGAGCAATTGCGGCAAAGTTGCCGTCCCAGTATTCCCGCCCCCCACCACCGGCCGGAGCGGGCGCGATTCCATGATCAGGCCTTCGGCGATGAGCACTTGCTGATTTTGGAGCAGCGGCTGGCGGCCCGTGATTTTTTGCCCGCCGATAAACGTCCCCAACGTGCTCCCGAGATCCTCAACGAAAACGGCGTCCTCCTGAACGACTACGCGGACATTCGGCAATTCGGCCGCGGCGCCCGGCACGACGATGTCCGCGCCTGCGGGGCCGATGATGTATTCCCCCGGCGGCACGACTCGCTGGTCGAGGATCGTGTCGCCTCGTCGGATGGTGAGTTCCGCGCCGGTCTTCACCGGCGGTGGAATCCTCGATATTCGGTAATCCGCGAGCGACGACGGGGATGATTCATAAGCCGCAAATGGCTCCGCTATTTCCCCAACCGGACCGCAAGGTGATCGGCCAATCGCAACGCCAGCGCGGCCAACGTGAGTGAAGGATTGGCCGCGGGAATGTGGGGAAACACCGAAAGATCCGCGGCGTAGAGGTTGTCGTAGGACTCGAATTTAAGGTCCACGTTCACGACCCCCTGCCGGTTCGCATCGAGGCGCAAAGACCCACCAGAATGATGCACCGTGCCGTTGTTGCCCCACCCCATCTGCGATGGCCTGGAATCCTGGATGCGGAAGAAATCTAGCAACTGCTGGCAGACAGCCTCCACTTCCGCCTTCAACTGTGTGTCCTGAGGAAGGGGTGGATGGTTTGCCAGCAATTTCCCGCCGTTGTCGCCCGGTCTGAGCCAGTTGCTGTCCACCAATGACTGCGCTAGCGGAAACTTCATTTTGATGGTCGTGCGTGGGCCTGCCTGTTCGTCGATTTTCACCTGCCGCACCTCGTCATCGGCATGGCGCAGCCGCCAGAATTCCGTATTGATGAGGATCTCGACATTGAAGCGCCGTCCCGCAGCGGCTGTCGCACTTTTTGGGTAAAGGTAAACACGAGCGTGGCGCTGCAATCCACCCCATGGACTGTCGGCCGGCAGGTAGGGTTTGTGGTCATCCTTCCCAAAAAAATACGCGGGATGATCGGTGAACCCCACGCCGATCCTGCTCTGCGGATCCTGCAAGTCGCTTTGCCAGGCGATCTTCGGGCTCTCCGTTGAACCGGCCGCGAGCACCACGTAGCGAGCCTGATAGCGCCGCTCGCGATTGCCGATCAAGTCTTGGCACACGACCCCGGTAACCCGCCCATTCTGGTGCTCGAGGCGGGTCACCAGATGATTCAGATTCACATAAAGGTGGTCGCGCCCGACACGCCCATACGTGGTGAGCGAATCCATGAGCAATTCTGCTGTGGAAAAGGTCCCCGTCGAGTGGTCGATGAAACTCTCCGGTAGGTGACCAGTCGCGGGCGCAGTTTCCGGCTGGTGCTGAGCCATGGGAGTGCTCTCGACTTTCCAGCCCGGAAACGCCGTGCTCAGCTCCGCAATCAACCGTTGCTCCAATGAACCGAACGTGACGTGCTTGCGCATGAGTTTTTCCGCCGCGGGATAGCCCGTTCCGTTTTCACCCAGATAGTCGCGCAACGGCTGGGGCCATGATTGGAGTTCCCACTCCTGCATGCGCGGAATCACCCCGGACCAGAAGACGGACCGGCCCCCAAAATTCATCCGGATTCCTTTCCCGAAATTTTCCATGTGGTCCTGCTTGATCAGGTTCTCGACGGCTTTCGTCCCGGTCGTGTTCGGAAGGTTGTAAATATGGGTCGGCACCTTCAAGCCGCCCGCATCCAGCACCAGGGTGCGGACTCCTCGATCGCTCAGCGTATCGGCCAGCACGCCCCCGCCCATCCCCGAGCCAATCACGATCACATCCCACATCTCGGACTCCGAATAATTCGCGTGGGCGATCGTTTGCTGAACGTCGTCCTCGCGGACTTCGAGGTTGTCGTAGTCGTGCTGGAATCGAGGCGTGTGGCCTTCAAACCTCACTTGGGACTCGTTGTATTCCCAGTTCTGCGGGTCCTGTTCGAGATTCCCGCCGGCCATCCAGTGCATGCCATCGAGGATAAACTTGAACTGAAACCGCGCGCCGTAGCGTTCCCGCGGGAGGCAAAATTTCCACCGCCCACCCTCGAATGTGCCGTAAACATCCCGCGACCAGCCATCCACATCGCCGCGCAGTGTGACGATGTGACTGGGGGCATAGAGCCGGGTAAGAAGCGAAACTTCGAACCAGGAACCGAGTGGCTCGGCGGGGGCCAGGGCGAGGATTTGCTTGGCCAAACCAAAATCGCTTTCCTGGGGCGCCTCGCCCTTCAAGCCACTGTGATAGGACCAGAAATCTTCAGACATATTTTTTCCTCACATTGCGGGCGTCGCAGATCGGCGACCTGACACCACGTCCGCATTACTGGATGGCGTAGCAAACACCCCGAAGGGGCGCAACCGCATTCTCCCGGCGGGTCAGCTCAGGATGCCTTTCAGCACATGGCCGTGGACATCTGTCAGGCGGAAGTCGCGGCCCTGGAACCGGTAGGTCAGCTTCTCGTGATCGAAGCCCAGCAGGTGCAGCACCGTGGCCTGCAAGTCATGAACGTGCGCCTTGTTCTCGATCACCCCGAAGCCGAGTTCGTCCGTCTGGCCGAAGAGCAGCCCCGGCTTCACGCCGGCACCCGCCATCCACATCGTGAAGGCATCCACGTGATGATCGCGCCCGACCGTCCCGCGCACTTCGCCCATCGGCGTGCGGCCAAACTCGCCGCCCCAGATGACCAGTGTGTCGTCGAGCAATCCGCGCTGCTTCAGATCAAGCACGAGCGCCGCGCTGGCTTGATCGACATCACGGCAGACCTTCTCGAAATCCGCATTCAGGTTTTCTCCGGGACCGCCGTGACTGTCCCAATTTGTGTGATAGAGCTGCACGAAGCGCACGCCGCGCTCGGCGAGCCGACGCGCGAGCAGGCAGTTCGCGGCGAAGGAAGACTCGCCCGGCTTCACCCCGTAAAGCGCCAGTGTTTCGGGCGTTTCCTGCGAGAGATCCATGAGATCCGGCGCACTCGTCTGCATGCGAAACGCCATCTCATACGAATTGATGCGCGTCATGATTTCCGGGTCGCCCACTTCGTCGAGCCGCGCGCGATTGAGCGCTCCGACGGTGTCGTAGAAAGCGCGCTCCTTCTCCCGCGTCTGTCCTTCCGGGCTGTTTAGATAAAGGATCGGATCGCCTTTGCCGCGAAACGGCACGCCTTGATACGAAGTCGGCAGGAACCCGCTGCTCCACAGGGTCGCGCCGCCCCGCGGACCACGCGGCCCGCTTTGCAGCACCACAAATCCCGGCAGGTTCTTCGACTCGCTGCCCAGCCCATACGTCGCCCACGCACCCATGCCCGGACGGCCCGGCGCCTGGAATCCCGTGTTCATGAAAAGCTTCGCCGGTGCGTGATTGAAGACGTCGGTCGTCATGCCGCGCAGCCAGCAGACTTCATCGGCGATCTTGCGATGATGCGGGAACATCTCGCTCAGCGTCATCCCGCACTGCCCGGCGGGTTCAAATTTCCGCTGCGAGCCGAGCAGCGTCTCGTTACCTTTGAGGAAGGCGAAGCGCTTGCCCGCCATGAGGCTCGGCGGCGGCGGCTGGCCCTGCAGTTCGCGGAGCTTCGGCTTGTCATCGAAGAGTTCGAGCTGCGACGGCCCGCCCGCCATGAAGAGATAGATGACGCGTTTCGCCTTCGCCGGGAAGTGCCCCGCGCGCGGCGCCATCGGATTGCCCGGATCGATCTTCGGCGCGGCCCAGCCGTTTTCCGCGAGGAGTTGCTGCAAGGCGAACGCGCCGACGCCGACGCCGCATCGGCCGAAAAAATGGCGGCGGGTGATGTCGCGGAGGTGGAGATCGTGCGCGTTCATTCGCGGGTGATGAAGTTGTCGGTGTTAAAAAGCACGCGCGCCACGGCGGCGAGATCGTTGCCCTGCGCGGCGTAGTCACGCAGCGACGCGAGTTCCCTGGCCGACGGCTCCCGGCTCACGCAAAGCGCGAACACGCGCCGCAGCCGCGCCTCAGGCTCGTTCCCCGGCACCTCCCGCTCGACTCGCTTCGCCAAGCCCTGCGCGATTTCCAGAAAGGCCGGATCGTTGGCCACATTGAGCGCCTGGAGCGGGGTGTTCGAGCGCGCGCGTCGCGTGCAGACATTCGAGAAATCCGGAGCGTCGAAGGTGGTGAGCAATGGATACGGCGCGCTGCGATAGAACATCGTGTAGAGCGCTCGCCGGAAGCGGTTACCTCCCGTGTCCGCCTGCCACTTCTTACTCGTCTGGGTGAAGGCATACACGCCTTCCGGCTGCGGAGGATGCACGCTCGGGCCGCCGATCGTCCCATCCAGCAGACCGCTCGCCGAGAGCGCCGCGTCGCGGATGATCTCCCCTTCCACCCGCACCCGCTCCTGCCGCGCGAGCAGCAGATTACGCGGGTCTTTTTCTGCCAGATCGGGACGCGCCTTCGAGCTCTGGCGATACGTCGCGCTTGTGACGATGATCCGGTGCATGGCCTTGAGCGACCAGCCGCACCGCACGAATTCACGCCCGAGCCAGTCGAGCAATTCCGGATGGGTCGGCGGCGTGCCTTGGGTGCCGAAGTCTTCCTCCGTCTCGACCAGCCCGCGGGCAAAGTAACGCATCCACACCCGATTCATCGTCACCCGCGGGGTGAGCGGATTATCCGGGCTGACCAGCCACCGCGCGAGGTCCAGGCGGTTTTGGAAATTGTCCTGCGGCTTCTCAAACGCCGCGTTCAGCGCGTCGATCACGCCAGGCGCCAGCTCGCCGCCCTTTTCGTCGGGGCGCGTGTAATCACCGCGCAGCAGCAGGAAGGTCGGACGCGGTTTCGCGAGGTCCTGCATGATCATCACGTCCGCGAGATCCGGGTCGGCCACCTTGCTTTTTGCGTTCTTCGCCGCCGGCACCGCCTTGTCGTAGGCGGCCCGGGCGACCTTCTTCTCCTCCTCCGTGCGCGCTGCGGGCGTGATCTTGAGCGCGAGCAGTAGCGCATCGCTGTCTTCCGCCGGGGCCTTTTCCAATCGCGCAAGTTCACCGCGCTCCCATTGCTCGGGCGTCAGGCGGGTCTTCGGGTTCTTCGCCGACTGGATCTCCGCGCTCGATGGCTTCACTCCTTTGCCAAACATCTCTCCGCGCGCCACCTCGATCATCGCGCCCTTCGAGTTCACGTCCTCGCCGTGATTGAAAAACGCGAACATCTGGTAAAATTCGCGATGCGTGATCGGGTCAAACTTGTGCGTGTGGCACTGCGCGCAGCCGACGGTCAGACCGAGCCACACTGCGCCGGTCGTGTTCACGCGATCGATCACACCCTCCACGCGGAACTGCTCCGGCTTCGTCCCGCCTTCCTCGTTGATCATCGTGTTGCGATGAAAAGCGGTGGCGACGAGCTGGCTCTTCGTCGGCTTGGGCAAAAGATCGCCAGCCAGTTGCTCGATCGTGAAGCGGTCAAACGGAAGGTCGTCGTTGAGTGACTTGATCACCCAATCGCGATAGGGCCACATCGCGCGGGCGCTATCGATCGAGTAGCCATTCGAGTCGGCGTAACGCGCCTGATCGAGCCAGTGCCGCCCCCAGCGCTCGCCGTAGTGCGGATTCTTCAGCAGGCGCTCGACGAGCTTTTCGTAAGCATCGGGCGCGGAGTCGGCGACAAAGGCCGCGACTTCTTCCGGCGTCGGCAGTAGGCCGAGCAGGTCGAGCGACACGCGGCGAATCAAGGTGGCCCGGTCGGCCTCGGGTGAAGGTTTCATCCCTTCGCTCTCCAGCCGCGTGAGGATGAATTGATCGATCTGGTTCTTCGGCCAGCGCTTCTCCTGCACCACCGGTGGCGGTGCCGTCTTCAGCGGCAGAAAAGCCCAGTGACCTTCATACTCCGCGCCCTGCTCGATCCAGCGCCGCAGCGTCGCCACCTGCTCCTCGGTGACGCGTGGCTTCTTGCTCTTCGGCGGCGGCATCAGCTCGTCCTTGTCATGCGTGCCGATCCGCTTCAGCAGTTCACTCTCGTCCGGCTGGCCGGGCACGATCGCGCGCACGCCTTCGGTTTCCTTGATCGCACCCTCTCGCGTATCGAGCCGCAGTTCCGCCTCGCGCTTCTTGTCGTCGGGACCGTGGCAGTAAAAGCAGTTATTGGAAAGGATCGGGCGGATGTCGCGGTTGAAGCGCGGCTTGTCCGGCACCGCAGCTTCACCGGGCCAGGCAAAAGCCAACCCGGAAACGAGCACGAGCAAACGAAATGAGGGAGAAACAGCGGAGGGCCGCGACATGTGGCAGCGAAGGTGCCCGAGCCATCTCCCACCGTCTATTCCGCGATTGCGTAAAGTCGCGCGCGACCCGCTCAGTCGCGCTTCCCGAGGATCAAACGATAGACGAGCAGCAACGCCATCGCGCCCAGCACCGAGCCGATAAATCCAGCGGGTTCGCCCACACGATAAAGCCCGAGCGCCTGTCCGAGATATGCGCCGACCGCGCCGCCCGCGAGGCCGAGCAGCATCGTGATGATGCAACCGCCGGGATCTTTCCCGGGCATGAAAAATTTGGCGATGGCGCCGATGATGAGGCCGAGAAGGATGGTGCTGATGATTCCCATGCCTCTCCATCGCAGCCCGCTCCACCGGCGGTCGGGTCCGACCTAAAACTCAGGCCCAGCGTTCGATCATTTCGACCAAAGTCCGCACGCCAAAACCTGTGGCTCCGCGGGCGAGATCGGCGCGGTCCTTTTCCCGATGCGACATGTAGGCGATGTCGAGGTGCGCCCACGGCGTGTCCTCGGCAAAGGTGTGGAGGAACGCCGCGCCCGTGCAGGCTCCGCCGAGGCGTCCGCCGGAGTTTTTGATCAGCGCCACATCGCTGCGAATCTGGTTCGCGTAATCGTCAAAGAGCGGCATCAACCAGAGTCGCTCGCCACCCGCTTCGGCGGCAGAAAGGACGCGGTCCTGCAGATCCGCGTCGCTGCTCCAAAAACCGGCTGCGTACTCGCCGAGCGCGACCCCGCAGGCGCCGGTGAGCGTGGCGAGGTCGACGATCGCCGCCGCGCCGAGATCCTTGCGGGCATACGCGATGGCATCGGCGAGGACCACGCGCCCTTCGGCGTCGGTATTCACGATCTCGACGTGTTTGCCGTCGTAGGTCGTGATGATGTCGCCGGGGCGATAAGCGTTGCCGCCGGGCATGTTTTCCGCGCTGGCGATCACGGCCACGACATTGCGTTTCACGCCGAGCGCGGCGAGCGCAGCCATGGCGCCGAGCACAGCGATACCGCCGCATTTGTCGAAGATCATGTCCTCCATCCCCGCGGCCTGCTTGATGGAAATGCCGCCGGTATCAAAGGTGATGGCCTTGCCGACGAGCGCGATCGGCGCCTGCGTTTTCGGGCCACCACGATGCTCGAGGATGATGAGTCGTGGAGGGCGCACGCTCCCCTGCCCGACCGCGAGCAACCCACCAAACTTTCCGGCGCGCAGTTTCTTCTCGTCAAATACGGTCACCTTCAGCCCGCTCTGGCGCGCGATCTTCACGGCCTGCGCCGCGAGCGTCTCGGGGTAAAGAAGGTTGCCGGGCGTGTTGCCGATCTCGCGCACGACGTTGGTCGCGTTGGCGCGGGCGGCGGCGCGCTGAGCGTCGCGTTTGGCGGCGCGGAGATCGTCGGCCAGCACTTGCACGGCGAGCGTCTCGATCGCCGCGGTGTGCTTGGTCTTGAAGCGCTCGAAGCGGTAGTCGGCGAGGATCGCACCTTCGACGGCAGGACCGGTGAACGGCGCCCATTCTTCGAGGTGCAACGCCACCCGCGATTGGCCGATCTTCTTGAGGAACATCACCGCGGCACCGGCCGCGCTGCGGAAAGTGTGCGGGCTGATTTTCGCCCGTTCGCCGAGACCGACGTGCAGGACGGCATCCTCGCGGAAGTAGAGCAGCGAGTTCGGATCGCCGGAAAATTCCGCCGCGGCGACGGGACGAGTGAGCTTGGCGCGGGCGTCTTTCGGCACGAAGCGCACCGTGATGCTGTGCTTACCCGCGACCGTCGAATTGAAGGTGAGTTTCACCGACTTAGAGTTGGACGACCTGAGCGCTGTGAATATCGGACTCGGCGGTGAGTTCCTTGATGAGCGCCTCGCCGGGGACGGAGTCGAGGTTGAGCACGGTCAGCGCTTCGCCGCCCGCTTCGTTGCGGCTCAGCGACATGCCCGCGATGTTCACCTGGTGCTTGCCGAAGAGCGTGCCGACGTGCCCGACGATGCCGGGGCGGTCGCGGTTTTCGAGCAGGAAGACGACACCCTCCGGGCGCGCTTCCACGTGGCGTCCGTTGATCTTCACAATGCGCGGCGTGTTGCCGAAGAAAGTGCCCGCAACGCTCACCCATCCGGTCTCGCCGGTCGCAGTGAGTTCGATGAGTTCCGCGAAATCGCCGACGTTGCTCTCGCGCGATTCGGTCACTTTGAGCCCGAGCGTTTCCGCGAAGGCCGGCGCGTTGACGACATTCACCTCGCCTCCACCCGCGGCGCGGAGGAAGGCGGCGAGCACGGCTCGCGTGATCGGCGTGGTGTCGGTTTCGTTGATCTTACCGGAGAAGTTGATGTTCAGGCTGTCGCAGCGTTTGGCGGCGATCTGCGAGAGGAAAAGGCCGAGCTTTTCGCCGAGCGAAATGTGCGGCCCGATGACGGCCAGCGTCTTCGCGTCGATGCTCGGCATGTTCACGGCGTTACGAATCTCGCCGCTGAGCAGCGCGGCGCGGATCTGCTCGGCGACTTCGATGCCGACGCCTTCCTGCGCTTCCGCAGTGGACGCACCGAGGTGCGGCGTGAGGATGAGATTCGGCAAGCCGCGCAGCGGGGAATCCGCGGGCAGCGGCTCCACTTCAAAGACGTCGAGCGCCGCGGAGGCGACTTGTTTGGTCTTCAGCGCTTCGACGAGTGCGGTTTCGTCGATCAGCCCGCCCCGGGCGCAGTTCACGATGCGCACACCCTTCTTGGCCTTGGCGAGACGCTCGGCGTTGAGCATATATTTCGTCTCCGCGGTGAGCGGCATGTGCATGGTGATGAAGTCGGCCTGCGGGATGATCTCGTCGAGGCTCTCGATCAACTCCACCTGCAGCGAGCGCGCACGGCTCGCCGAGAGATACGGATCGTAAGCCAGCACCCGCATGCCAAAGGCGATGGCGCGGCGGGCGATTTCGGTGCCGATGCGGCCCATGCCGAGGATGGCGAGCGTCTTGTTGTAGAGTTCGACGCCGACGAAAGTTTTGCGGTCCCACTTGCCACCTTGCACGCTGGCGTTGGCCTGCGGGATGTTGCGAGCCGTCGAGACCATGAGCGAAAAGGCGTGCTCGGCGGTCGAGATGGTGTTGCCGCCGGGCGTGTTCATGACGATCACTCCACGCTTGGTCGCCGCATCGACGTCCACATTGTCCACCCCCACCCCAGCCCGGCCGATCACGCGCAGATTGGTCGCGGCTTCGATGACCTTGGCCGTGGCCTTGGTTTCGCTGCGGACGACGAGCCCGTGGAATTCGCCGATGATGGCGAGGAGTTCTTCGGGCTTGAGGCCGAGCTTGACGGTTACATCGAGGGCGCCGCCGTTGGAGAGTTCATCGATTCCGCGTTGGGCGATCGGGTCGGCGACGAGGACTTTTGGTTTGGACATGTTTAGGGAAAAAAGAGCCGCGATTCTCGGCGGCACACGACAAAGCGCAACGAAAATTCCCGGCACAGCGGCGCACCGAGTGTCATGTCCACCCTCGCCTGTTCGGCGGGCTTACTGCGCGATAATCTCGCGAACGTAGATCGTCACTACGCCATCGGCCCCACGCCGGATGTCGCTGATGAGGAAAGGGTGCGCAGCATCGCGCACGAAGCGATCACGCTCCGGCGGCGGGATCGAGCCGGCGGGATATTCGACGACGACGCGCGGCGATTGATCGTCCGGCTTGGCGGCGTCGCGGAGCACGGCGCGGTTCGTGCCCGAGGCGGTGACGCGGAATTCCCCGCGCAGGTAAAGGCGTTCGCCGACGTCGCCGCGGTCGGCGAGCGGCCCGACTTCCTCGAGTGAGACGGCGCGCGCGGGCGGCGCCTGGCCAGCGGCGTAGGTGCGCCACGTGGCGCCGGTATTGGGCAGGCTCATGTCGCGTTGCGCGGCGACGAACGGCTGGAGCGGCACGCCATTGGGCGAAGTGCGGGGCGGGGTTCCGGCGGTCGCCAGCATCGGCGTCGCTACGGGAATCGGCGGCGGCGTGGCGATCGATGTCACCCGCATCGGTGTCGGGATGGGCGGGCCGGCGACGAGCGGCTTGGGCGTCGTGCGGCTGGCCACGCTCATCGGCGGCGGCAGCGGCGTGGCGCGTCCGGGAACCGGCACCGGTGTCGACACCGCCATCTGCGGCAGCGCGCCCGTTTCTGGCACCGGTTTGCCCGGTTCGACGGTATCCACGCGGACCAACTCCGGCGAGGGCGGCGGCGTGGCGACACCCGCTGCGGTCTCGGCGAAGGACGACGGATTCTTGCTCCGATACGCCGCGAATTTCTTAATGCCTTCCGCCAAAACCTGCGTCTTCACCACCGGCAGGCCCGGCTCCATATTCAAGTCCTGCGGAGGTTCGAGGCTGAAAGTCCCCGCACCCTGCTTCAGCGCGTAGGCGCCGTAGAGCAAAGGGACGACCGTGAACTGCAGCCGCCCGTCCGCGACCTTCTCCACGTGGATGACCGCGGCGAGGTCGTTGGTCCGCTCCAGCCGCATATCGAGCCCGGTCTGCAGCATCGCCCGCAGCGCCGGCACATTGCGCGGCGACGATGTATAGACGTGCTCGATGATCACCTGCGGGAAATCGATCGACTGCGCGACGGCGACGACCCCGGTCGGAAACATGTCCGTCTTCTTCAGGTCGTAGGAATCCTGGATGATGAACCGCCCGGTGATGTAGGGCACCAGCTTCTTCGTCTCGCGATAGTTGCGCAGGTAATTGCGGACCAGTTGCTCGTTTTCCCGCTCCAGCTCCAGCCGCGTGAACTTGCTGTAACGCTCGAACAATCGCTGCGGGCTCAGGTATTCGCCCTGCGGTCCCGCGGTCACCTCAAAGCGGCGCGGCGGCTCGATCTTCTTCAGCTTCTTGAGGATCGCGTAGGCCTTCGGATGCTCCGGATGCCCGAAGACGTAGAAGCTCCCCAGCCAGCAGCCGAAGGCCACGCCGATGAGCAAAATGATGAACACCGTCCACAGGAAAAGATTGTCCCGTCCTTTGGGTTCTCCCGCCTCTTCCTCGTATCCGTAAAAGTCGTCAGCCATGCTTTCAAATGCAGCTCAGCGCTGCGGAGTCGTTAATGTTGGGCGCTGGTTTCGGCATCGGCGGGTTCAAATGACGTGCCGCAACCGCAACTGCGCGCGGCGTTGGGATTCTGAATGCGGAAACCCGCGCCAGCAAGGTCGTCGGAGTAGTCGATCGTCGCTCCATTCAGAAAATGAGCGCTTTCCGCGTCGATGATCACCTTCACCCCGTCGCGCTCCACCACCTCGTCGCCATCCTTCGCGTGATCGAGCCCCATGCCATACTGCATTCCCGCGCAGCCACCGTTCTCCACGAAGATCCGCAGCCCCTTGGCCGCGTCTTCCTGCTCGCTGACGAGCGTCCGCAATTGCGCAAAAGCCGGATCGGTGACGTGAATCATGCGCGCAAGCTATCAGTGGAAACTGAAGGTGGAAAGTGACAAGTGACGCCGCGCCATTCAACTTCCCCGCCACTCGCCTCATCCACCGTGCCCCGCATCGCCCTCCTCTCCGAAGCCGTCGCCAGCCAGGTCGCCGCGGGCGAAGTCGTGGAGCGACCGGCCAGCGTGGTCAAGGAGCTCGTCGAAAACTCCATCGATGCCGGCGCGCGGAAGATCGAAGTCATGATCCGACGCGGCGGCATCTCCTCCATCCGCGTGACCGACGACGGCAGCGGCATGGATCGCGACGACGCCCTGCTCTGCCTCGAACGCCACGCCACGAGCAAGATCCGCACGGGCCACGACCTCGCGGCCATCCACACCCTCGGCTTCCGCGGCGAAGCACTCCCGAGCATCGCCAGCGTGTCGCGCTTCCGCCTCGCCACCCGAGAGCCCGGCGCCGTCGCGGGCACCGAAGTCGTCGTCAATGCCGGCAAGATCGAGAGCGTGAAGGACTGCGGCGACGCTCCCGGCACGCAGATCGAAGCGCGCTCCCTTTTCTATAACCTGCCCGCGCGGCGGAAATTCCTGCGCACCGAGAACACCGAGGCCAGCCACGTCGAGCACCAGATCCATCTCCAGGCCATCGGGCACCCGGAGATCGGCTTCGTCCTCGTCAATGACGAGCGCGTCATCCATCAGCTCCCGCCTGTCGCCCAGCTCCGCGACCGCATCCGCGACCTCTGCGGGCCAGCGCTCACCGCCGAACTGCTCGAAGTCCCGGAAATCGGGAGCGACAACATCCGCATCCGCGGCTTCCTCGGCAAAGCGGGCGTGAGCCGCAGCTCGCGGGCGCAGCAGCTCATCTTCCTCAATGGCCGGGCGGTCGAAAACAGCACGCTCAGCTTTGCCCTGCGCGAGGGCTACCACACCGCGCTCATGAAGGGGCAGCACCCCGTCACCTTTCTCTTCATCGAGATGGACCCGGCGGCGGTCGATGTGAATGTCCACCCGGCCAAGCGGGAGGTGCGCTTCCGCAACTCGGCGGAGATCCGCGAGGCCGTGGTCGAAGCCACCCGGCGGGCGCTGGAAAGCGATCGCGGGTCGTGGACGCGAGTGTTCCACGCGGCGCCGGGCGCTTTCCCCGGCGCGGAAAGCAGCGTCTTCCCGTCGGGAAACCGGCCCTTGGGGGCAAAAAACGCCAGCGAGCTTGAAAGTGGGCAAAGATCGCCAGAACAGGGGTCGTTACAGATAAGTCAAAACGAATTCCAGCGAAGTCAAGAGCTTGAAAAGGCGCGCCAAGAGCTCGTCCAGCGACCTGAAACCGACGACCAGGCGCGTCAGGGATCGGTCCAGACAGATCAGCCCGGCAGCCAGCCAGCCCAAGGCGCGTTCCACACGCTTCAAAGCAACTTTCACCCGCTGGTGCCGTCGCAAATGTCACTGGAGCCGGCACCATTTCTGCCGCCCACGGCCTCCGGCGCGCCCGCCGGCTCCCCCGGTTTCCGCATCCTCGGCGTGCTTGGGCGGCTTTACGTGCTGATGGAAAACGCCAGCGGTCTGGTGCTGGTGGATCAGCACGCGGCGCACGAGCGCATCCTTTACGAGGAAATGCTCAAGCGCATGGAACAGCAGGGCGTGCCCACCCAGCGCTTGCTCCTGCCTTTGACCCTCGAAGTCAGCCCGCGCGATGCCGATTGGCTGAACCGTCACCTCGATATCCTGACCCGTGCGGGCATCGGTCTCGAACCTTTTGGCGCCGGCACCTTCAAGATCGACGCCCTCCCGACCTTCCTCCGCGCCGGAGAGCCGACTCAGCTCATCCGGGACATCATCGATGACCTCCGGGAGACCAGCGCGCAGACCAGCAAGCTCCGCCTCGGCGAAGAGATGATCGTCAAAAACGTCTGCCGCCACGCCGTGAAGGCCAACGACGTGCTCCGGGAGCCGGAGCTCGAGCGCCTCATCCAGGATCTGCTCGCCTGCGACCTGCCCTACTGCTGCCCGCACGGGCGACCCACCATGATCCAGCTCAGCTACGGGGAGCTGGAGAAAAAGTTCGGGCGCAAAGTGTGACCGGACGAAGGGCTGAAGCACCGGATTGTGGGGCTGGTTTGACCGCAGAGAACGCCGAGATGAGTGAGAGAACGGCAGAGGGATCTGGTTCTTCCCTCTGCGGCCCTCTCCCATCTCTCTGCGCCCTCCGCCGTTAAATCCATCGCCCAATCCACCGGGCGGACACAAATCGGCTTGCCCCCGCGCCCGCCGCGTGAATCCTCGGCGCTCCGAAAACTTCCCATGAACACACGCACAGGAATCCTCGCCGGCGGCAACTGGATCATCGACCACGTCAAGATCATCGACACCTGGCCGGCGCAGGACGCCCTCGCCAACATCCTCACCTCGACCCACGGCACCGGCGGCTCGCCTTACAACATCCTCGTCGACCTCGCGAAAATGGGCGCGCCGTTCCCGCTCGCCGCGGTTGGTTTGGTCGGGCAGGACGCCGACGGGCAGATCATTCTGGACGACTGCGCACGGTTCCAGATCGACGCCTCGGCGCTCAAGGCCACCGAGCAGGCGCCCACGTCCTACACCGACGTGATGACCGTCCAAAGCACCGGGCGGCGGACCTTTTTCCACGCCCGCGGGGCCAATGCGCTCCTCGATTCATCCCACGTCTCATTCGTAAATACCAAGGCCAAGCTCTTCCACCTCGGCTACTTGCTGCTTTTGGATGGAATGGATAAAGCGCACCCGGAATACGGCACCGTCGCCGCCGAGGTCCTCGCCCGCGCCCAGGCCGCCGGGCTGAAAACGAGCATCGATCTGGTCAGCGAAGACAGCGATCGCTTCGCCAAAGTCGTGCTCCCGGCGCTCAAGTACGTGGACCTTTGCATCATGAACGAGTTCGAAGCCGGACGGGTCACGGGTCACAAGATCCGCACCGAAACCGGTCTCGACCGGGCCGCGCTGGCCGCGGCCATGAAGCAGCTTTTGGCCGAAGGCGTGCGCGAGTATGTGATCATCCACTTCCCGGAAGGCGGCGCCGCCCTGGGCCACGATGGCCAGCTTCACGAGCACCCGAGCGTCAAGATTCCGGACACTTACATCAAGGGCGCCGCCGGAGCCGGCGACGCTTTCACCGCCGGCGCCCTGCTCGGCTGGCACGAGAACCTGCCCGTGACCGAGTGGCTCCGTTACGGAGTCTGCGCCGCCGCGGCCAATCTCGCCGACGAGACCTGCACTGGCGGCATGCTCCCCCTCGCCCAGTGCCTGGAGATCGGCACCCGCTACGGGTTCCGGAGCTAGCCAGCGCGCCACGGGATAAAACTGGCGGCACGGCGCAGGCCGCCGCGTCGGAAGGGCCTGACTACTTCTTCTCGAGCGGGTGCTCCTTCAGGATCTCCTCGACCATGTAGAAGTTGAATCGGTCCTTCGTCGCTTCGCGGATCGTTTTCACCTGCTCGGGCTGCACCGCGGGCAGGTCGTTGCCGAAGGATTGGTTCACATAGGTGATCACCCCGGCGACTTCCTGGTCCTTAAGCAGGCCGGCGAAGCCCATCATCGGCGGCGTGCCCTTGGCTGGGCCGTATTCCTTGCCTTGGAACTTCAGCGGCCCGTAGAGCCCCTTGAGCACGATCTTGATGCTGCGTTCGGGGCTGTGCAGCCAGTCACTTTTGGCGAGGCCGGGATAGACGTTGTCCACGCCCTTGCCGTCGGGCTGATGGCAGGTCACGCAGTGCGCCTCGCGGTTGAAGACCTCGCGACCGAGGTTGTAAAGCTTGGTATCGTCCTTGGAGAGTTGCTTGTTCGTCGGGCCATACTTGGCGTCCGGCTGCGCGCGGAGGCGGGCGGCGAGCAGCGGGTCCTTGGCGATCACGTCCTGGCCCTCCGGCAGCGAGGTGAGTTGCTTCATCGTCTCTTTGAAGCAGTAGTCGATGTAGTAGTCCTTCTCGGCGCTCACGAGCTTGGCCGATTCGATCGCCTTCATCGTGTCGTTGCCCCGGAAGAAGCTCAGCGCACGCACGCCTTCCAGCCGCACGCGCGGGGCGTCGTCCTTCATCGCCGTCCCCACGAGGTCGAGCGCGCCGGGCACGCGATCGCGCCAGTAGCAGAGCACGCGGACGGCCTGCGCGCGGGCGCGGGGCTCGGGCGACTTGAGCACGGCGCTGAGGAGTTCCGTGTTCACGACGTTGTGCCACTGGTGGACCCAGAGCGCTTCGAGGCGGTGGTGTTCGTAGTCCTTGTTCTTCGGGTCGAGCGCCTTCACCCACTGCTGCGCCGCCGCAATCACCTTCGCGGTGTCGTGCGTATCGAGCTCGATCTTCGCGCGCATCCGCACGTTGTCTTCGTGCTCTTTCAGCAAATCGAGGAGCTTCTCGATCGGCTCGCCCGCGATCTTCTTCGGCGTAAGGAGCGGGCGGCTCGGGTAGGTCACGCGATAGATTCGGCCATGCTGATGGTCGCGATTCGGGTCGCGGAGATGATGCTGCAAGTGCCCGATGAGCATCTGCGCCCAATCCATGACGTAGATCGAACCATCCGGCGCCACGGCCATGCCGCTCGGGCGGAAGTTCGGGTTCTTCTGCACATCCGTCGCGAGCAAGCCGGGCTCGATCGTCTCGCCTTTGATGCCCGATCCATCCTCGGTCACCTTCGCGCGGAAGATCCCCTGATAGCTGATCACGTTCGCGTTCAGGAACACGCCCTGCCAATCGTCCGGGAAGTGCCGGCTGCTCAGCATCGCCGTGCCGGGACACGGGCGCGATGGCCGCTGCCAAAACTGCTTCATGCCCGGATGCGCGCCGCTGTCGAGATGCCCGCTGAAGGCCGGCCCGAAGTAGTTCGCGTTGCCCGTGGCGTCGGTGATGATGTCGTTGCCCCAGTAGTCGAAAACGCGCCCGTGCGGATTGGCGAAGCCATACGGCACATAACGCGAGAACTTGCTCGTGCGCGGCTCGTAGCGGTAGATCGCGCCGTTCACGTTGCGCACCGGACCGTCGAGCGTTTCCACATTCGTCCGATGGAAAACACCGTCGCTGAAATACACCGCGCCGCCCGGCTCGTAGCAGATCGAGTTCGTCTCGTGATGGGAATCCGCCGCGTCGAGCCCATGCACGATCCGCTCCTTCCAGTCGGCCTTGCCGTCGCCATCCGTGTCGCGCATGAACCACATGTCCGGCGACTGCATGACCAGCACGCCGTCCTTATAGAGCTGGAAACCGGTCGGGCAATTCAGGCCGTCCGCGAAGGTCGTGCATTTGGTGAACTTCCCGGTCTTCGGATCGATGTCGAACACCAGCAGCTTGTCGAAGACCTTCGTCGTCGGCGTCGTCTCCGGATAGTTCGGCCACGCCGCGACCCACAGGCGGCCCTTGGTGTCGAAGTTCATCTGCACCGGGTTGATGAGATCGGGGAATTCCTTTTCCGACGCGATGAACTCGACCTTCGTCCCCTCCGGCGAAGTGAGGTGCTGGAGCGCGTCCTCGCCGCTCAGGTAAGGAATCGGCTCCTTGCGGTTTGGCGGCGTCAGGCCGACCGGCGGCAGATTGTCGTCCTTTACTTCGATCGTCTTTCCCTTCGCCACCGCCCACACGAGCTGATCGCGATTCGCCGTCTTCACATCGCGCTGCGCCATCTCCTCGCCGAGAATCGTCGCGTTATCCACGCCCTCGTATTTGATCCGCGAACGCTGCCCGTAAATGTTGAATTGATCGACCGTGCGGTAGCGGTGATGCCACTGCACGTTCTTCTCCAGCACCGCCTCGCGGATCTTCGCCACCGACGGATCCGTCGTGGACGCCGCTTCCTTGCCGAAGAGCGCCTTGAATTGCACCGGCGCCAGTTGCCGGTCGCCATCCTCGCTCAAGTGGATGCCATTGATCGTCAGCGGGCGCGCGGCCTTGGCGTAGGCCTGCTGCGAAGCCGCGAACAGATCGACAAACTCCACTTTGTTGGCCTGCGCCACCTGCGCCATCGCCTGGGTGTAAAGCGCGAGGTTCTGGTTGTTGGCCGCACCGTCCGGGTAATCGGTCGCGTTCTTCACGTTCTCGTGCGCGATCGGCGAGAGGAGCACGATCCGCGGCTGGCCCTTGCCGTAGTCCGCGGCGAGCTGCGCCTTCAAATATTCATCGAGCGCCTTTTTAAAATCCTCCAGCCCCGCCGCGCCCTTGAACGACTCGTTGAAGCCCCAGTACGCGAGGATCACATTCGCGGAGAAATCCGTGCCCGCTTTATAGACGACATCGGTCTTACCCACCTTCGTCGCCAGATCACCCTTTTTCATCCCGAGGAAATACTCGGTCGTCGGAACCTCGTCCGAGCGCGGACGCACGTTCACTTCATCCGCGGCGAAGCCGAGGTTGCGCACCGTGAGATCGTAGTCGGGGAACGCTTTATGAATCAGCGCTTCCAGCCACGCGTGATGCTGCTGACGATCCGCGAGACCGCTGCCGACGATGGCGATGTGATCGCCCTTTTTCAATTCGAGCGCGTCAGCGTTCAGCCCGGCAAACGAGAGCAGCGCGGTGGTGCAAATGAGGGAACGGATTTTCATGGAATGAGGGGGAGAGAGTCGGGTGTGTAACGCTTCAATGCCTCCAAGGCGACAAACCTTGGCATCTGAGTTTTGGGAAGTTGCGGACGCGAGTTATTTGGTCGCGGCGGTGACCGCCGCGCTGGTGGCCTTGGCGGCGAAGACCTGCACTTCGTGAATCGACCAGAAGAGCCCGCCCACCGCGCCCGTCTGTGTGATGCGCACAAACTTCGCTTTAGCCGCCGGGAACTGAATATCCGTCACGCCCGGGATGCCTTTGCCGGCGGCCACTTGCTTCCACGCCTGACCATCGGTCGAAAGCTCCAGCCTGTAACCGCGCGGGTAGTCGTTGGCCGACTTCACGCTGTCGAGTTGCACACCGACGAGCGACGTCTCCTGCGGTAGTTCGATCTGAAACCACATCCCCGGCTCCTGCGATTTGCCGGTCGTGTAGCGAGTCTCCGCTTTGCCATCGATCGCCGCGGCGACATCCGCGGGTTTGTGGCTCGCGGTGATCTTCCATTCCTTGCGGTTCGCGAGCGGCAGCGGCAGCGCGGCGCGCAGCTCGCCGATCGTCCACGGCTGCGTGCGGTCCTTCGTCGCCGCACGGACTTTGGCCACGTCCTGCGGCGTCACGAAACCGGCGCGATTGCCGAAGCTGTTGCGCACATAGCTGATCGCGCCCGCGATCCAGCGATCGTCGTTTGTGGCCATCGGGATCATCTGGCCTTCGTACTTCTTGCCGTCGATGTCGCCAGTCAGGCCGTGCAGCAGCACGTAGATCGGACCCTCTTTCCAACCCGTGACCGTCTTCGATCCGACGAACGAAGGTGCGAGCATCGAACCTGCGGGCGCCCCGACCATCGGCGCGCCTTTGCCATCGAGACCATGACACGCCGCGCAGAGCGTCTGGTAAGTCGTCTCACCATCCTTGAAAAGCTTCTGCTCGTCGGCATTCATCGCCAACGGCGCCGTCTGCGCGGGCGGATTCAGGATCAGCCCGCCGATCTCTTTCACGCTGCGATACGTGCTCGTGCTCGCCACTTCCGTGATCGTCTTTTTCCAGTCGGTGAAGTTCAGCAGCTTCGCCGTGAGCAGCGCCTGTAGGACGACGTCGCCGTCCTTGTCCTTCGTCGCGCCGAGCACGAATTCGGCAACCGACTTGTCACCCTTTTTGTAAAGGGACTCGCTCACGCGGATCGCCGCGGCGCGGAGCTGCGGATGTTCGTCCTTGAGGTTTTCGCGGATGAGTTCCGGCGTCACGGCATCGAGTCCCTCGAGCGTCCAGAGCGCGTGCAAACGGGCGAGCGGGTTCTTGTTCGTCTGCGCCATCGCGGTCAGCGCGGGCACCACCGACTTGTCCTGTTTGATGACGAGGAGCCGCTGCGCCATATCGCGCCACCAGCCGTTGGGATGTTCGAGATGCGCCACGAGTTGCGAGGGCGTTTCGCTGTTCATCTTCGGCAACGCCCCCGGCTTCACGCCGTCCTGCACGAGCCGGTAGATGCGGCCCATGCCGACCGGTTTATCGAGCCCGTGTTGCAGGATCGCTTTGCGCAAATAGCTACCCTCCTTCGTCCAGTTGCCTTCCTGGATGATGCCGCGATACATGTCGGTCATGAAGAGCGTCCCGTCCGGCGCCGTGTTGAAATTCAGCGGGCGGAAGAGCGGATCGCGCGAGCGGATGAACTCCGCCTTCTCATACGGATTACTCAGCGTCGTGATGCCGTCCTTCACCGCGATCTTGGTGCGCCGCACCAGTCGTCCGACCGGTTCGCCGAAGAACAAGTCGCCGCGCAATTCCGGCAGCTTGTCGCCGCGATAGATCTCACCGCCGCAGGTCGCCGTGAAGTGATTGAGCGTGCCGTCTTCCGGCCGATAACGCCGCTCGCCGCCCTGCACGTCGCCGAGTCCCACGATCGGCCAGACCTCGTCGTAACCCAGCGCGAACTGATCCTTCGTACTGAACGCCCCATAGACGATCCCCGTCTGGAAATTCACCGGCCCTTTCTCGCCGCCCGCATTCACAAACCATAGCTTGCCCCAGTCATCCTGCGACACGCCCCACTGCCCGCCATTCGCCGCGGTCGGCTCCTTGAGCGTCTGGCCGTTCGGCGACCAGCGCAGGCGGTAAGCGTTGTAGGTCGTGTAGAGCCAGTTATCCATCGCCCACACCGGACCGTTCGGCTGGTGCTCCATGTTGCCACCGCGCGGCCCGCCTTCGTAGAAAAGCTCCTTCTTGTCCGCCACGCCGTCGCCATCGGTATCGCTGTGAATGTAGAGATCGTTGGTGTTGGTCTCGCCGATCAAGACGCGGCCTTTGTCGAGCGGCAGGAGGATGCGCGGGAGCAGCAGCTTGTCCGCGAAGACCGTGTGTTTATCGTATTTCCCGTCGCCTTTCGACGACCAGTGGAGCGACACGCGGCTCGTCGGTTCCAGCTCCGCCGTGCCATCCACGTCCTGCATGTAGCTCCGCATCTCCGCCACGAAAATGCGCCCGTCGCCGTCGAAAGCCATTGCCACCGGTTCCTTGATCTCCGGCTCGGTCAGCACCGGCTCGAGTCGGTAGCCCTTGGGGATTTCCGTGACCTTCAGCATCTCCTGCGGCGAACGCGCCTTCACCTGCGGCGCGGCCGCGAAGGTGTTCGGTTGAGAAATGGGCGCGAGTTCCGCCGCGAGTGCGGCGCAGGACACCGACAGGATCGAAGCGACGGCTAAACGAGTGCAAAGGGGCGAGGTGTTTTTCATGGGAGAGGAGCGGCAGGTTGGGGGCGGGACTGTGAAAGACCTCGCACTTCCTTTGCGCTGAGGGCTCGTCGAAAGACAAGCATTTCATCCATGCGGCCGTTGAGGCTGCGGATCGGGGTACCATCGCGGCGCGTCGCCGGATTCCATCGCCAGCGACGCCGCTCCTCCGCCAGCTCGCGCCCGCGAAACTCCGCACCGAATTCCCGCAGCACTCCATGAAAGCGTGTGTGCTGCCAAAACATCTCCCGGGCTTGCGGCGGGGCGCGCAACGTCTGCTCCAGCTCGGTCTTTTCCTCCGGCGTCAGCGCCTCGTCGAGATAACGGTCGAGCAGACGCTCCAGTCTCGCGGCATCCACGCTCATCGAGCTTCCTGCGCAAGTTTGCGCGCCGCGCATTCCCGTAAAAGCGCCCGCGCCCGGGACAGCGCTACATAAACGGATTCCGCAGTCCAGCCCAGCCGCACCGCGATTTCCGCAGGCTTGTGCGCCTGCTGGTAGCGCATCTCCACCGCCGGCCGCGACTGCGGCGCGAGCTTCTTCAGACACTCCGCGAGATGCCGCAGCCGCTCGTCGCTCGCCTCCGACTCGGGCTCGCAGGCGCAGAGCGATTCGATGATGTCCGGCGAAAGCGTCGTCGAGTTCCTCGCCTTGCGCCCCGCCTCCATCACCTTGAACCGCGCGATCGTACAGGCCCAGCCGAGGAAGTTCGTCCCCGGCTCAAATGCCGCCGCCTTCTTCGTGATCGTGAGAAACGTCTCCTGCACGATGTCATCCGCCCGCGCAAAATCCGGCATGAGCGCGTGCACAAACCCCCGCAATGCCGACGCATGCGGCACAAAGAGCATTTACACGAGCGAGGTTTGCTGTTCGGAAGGCGGGAGAGGGGCGGCCATGGAAGTCCTGCGAAGGATGCCGCGCCTTGGGAAAAGCTTAGCAGGAATTCCCACCGAGCACCTACTGTCGCTCCCCATGAGCAGAGACTTCGCCGAACTCGATTACCAATCCACCCCGCTCGGCGACCTCTCCCTGCGCCGCCGCCGCGTGCCTTCGCTCGATGATCTGGAAGTCTTCGAGGTGAAGCTTGGTGACGCCTTCCTCATGTCGAGCCTCTTCCATGTGGTCGAGGTCGCGCTGGCCGATCTCGGCCTCGCCGCGCTCGCGCCTGGTCCGTGCGATGTGGTCGTGGGCGGGCTCGGCCTCGGCTACACCGCCGTCGCCGCGCTCAAGCATCCCGCCGTGCGCGAACTCCTCGTCGTCGATTACCTCGAAGCCGTGATCGGCTGGCACCAGCGTGGCCTCGTCCCGCTCGGGCCCGTGCTCGCCGCCGATCCTCGCTGCCGCTTCGTCCACGGCGATTTCTTCGCGTTCGCCGCCTCCGCGGAAGGTTTCGATCCGCAGCGACCCGCCCGCCTCTTCCACGCCATCCTGCTCGATATCGATCACTCGCCGCGCAACCTCCTCCACGAGCGCCACGGCAGCTTTTATGCGCCCGCTGGCCTGCGCGCCCTCGCGGCGCATCTGGAACCCGGCGGCGTCTTCGCCCTCTGGTCCGACGACCCGCCCGACGACGGCTTCCTCGCCGCGCTCCGCACCGTCTTCGCCAGCGTGGACGCCCAAATCGTCCGCTTCCCCAATCCCCTGCTCGACTGCGAATCCGCCAGCACCGTCTACGTCGCCCGGTTGGCCGCGTCGTAGCTCGATTATTTCGCCACCTGCACGCAGCGGAACCCGACGTGGTTCGTGCCGGTATCCGGCTCGCCCTTGCCGCGCGTGCCGACCATGTAGCGGGTGCAGTATTGCTCGGTGCAAAGAAACGAGCCGCCCTTGTGGACGCGCTTTTTGATCCCCGGCTCGGAAGGATCAAAGCTCTCCGCTTCCGCCGGACCCTGCGGGTTGCGCACCAGGCCTTTCGCCGCATCGCGCTCGTAGGTGTCGGGGCGATACCAATCGGACACCCACTCCCACACATTGCCCCCGATATCGTAGAGCCCGTAGCCGTTCGGCGCGTATTGCTTCACGGGCGCGAGGCCCTTGAATCCATCCTCGCCCGTATCGTGGTAGGGAAACTTTCCCTCGAAGATATTCGCGGGCCATTTGCCGCCGGGCTTCAGGTCATCGCCCCACGCATAGAGCTGGCCGGAGAGTCCGCCCCGCGAGGCAAATTCCCACTCGGCTTCGGTCGGCAGCCGTTTGCCGGCCCACTTGGCGTAGGCGGCGGCATCGGCATGCGCGATGTGGATCACGGGATAATTTTCGCGCCCCTTGAGGTCGCTGCCCGTGCCTTCGGGGTGCCGCCAGTTCGCGCCCTTGAGATAGGTCCACCATTGCAGGTGATTGTTCAGCGGCACCGGCGTATTCGGCGGCGCAAAAGAAACGGATCCGGCCACAAGATTCTCCGGCGGCGCACCGGGGAAGTCCTCGGCCTTCGGTGCTATCTCGGCGATGGTCACGTAACCCGTCGCTTTCACGAACGCCTCGAACTGCGCGTTCGTGACCTCGGTGATGTCCATCCAAAATCCATCGACATACACGCGATGAATCGGGCGGGCGTCGGGCATCGAATCCTTGCCGCCGCACATCGAAGTGGTCGGGTCATCCGAGCCCATGGAAAATTCGCCGCCGGGAATCCAGACCATGCCTGCGGGCGCCGCCCCGGGAGGTTTCCCGGTGTTCGGCTTGGTCTCCTCGAAACCCTTCGGCAACTTGCGCAATCCTCCCGGCGCGGCGGCCTGCGATTGCGCGGGCTTTTCCTGCCAGAAAAAGATGACGGCGGTGATCGCCGCGATGGCGATCACGCCGGCCACACCAAAAGGCCAGCGACTGGAGGAGGACGACTGAGCGGGGTGGGGCTTCGATTTCTTCGACATGGGGAGGCTGGGGATTAAGCGGGCAGCAGGAAAACGTCAAACGCTCGCGTTCCTGGAAAGTTGCCGCACACCTACTGGCGCTGGGTGCGGGCGAGGAATTTCTCAGGCGAAAGCCCGAAGACGCTGCGGAAGGCGCGGGAGAAATTGAAGGGATCGCCGAAGCCGAGTTCCGCCGCGACTTCTTTCACCAGCAGGCCGGAGTCGAGGAGGAGTTGCGCAGCGCGATTCATCTTCAGGTGGAGCAGATAGCGGTAGGGAGTCTGGTGATCGAACCGCTGAAACAGTCGGCAAAGATATGACAGGTTCACCCCCGCGGCCCCGGCGGCATCATTGAGGGTCTTGAACTCGAGGAATCGCTCATCGATCAGCGCCCGCGCCCGCTGGAAGGTCGCGAGCGCCCTTGGATCAGCCCCACCCGCGGGGACGGCCCGCTCGGCGATTTTCAGCAGGAGCAGAGGGATGAGCGCCGCGCACAAAGCGGGGCCGTAAGGCGATTCGCCCGCGCCGTTGCGCTGCAGGCTCTCGAAGATTTCGCGAATGTCGCCAGGCGTGGAAACCTGGGCAAACTTCCCCGCGCGGACGGGACTGCGCTCCAGCAGTTCCTTCGCGCGGCGCCCCACGAAATCGACGTAGTATTTCAACATCGGCCGGGCGGACTCGGTGCGGATGGTATGCGCCACGCCCGGCCCATAACCAAAGACAACGCCGGGCCGAAGACGGCACTTCTTCCCCGCCAGCGTGAGTGTCCCTTCGCCCTCGGCCACCAACTCCACGGCAAAGAACGGGAACGTCCGCCGCTGGATGATGTAGTCCGCCCGCACCCGTTCACAGCCACCGCAGACGACGGTGATGTCGCGGGTCGGCTTGGGTTCGAGGTCGAGGTAGTAGCGCCGGGCGTCGGCCACCTGGGTGGAGACGAAGCTCGGGCGTTTTTCGGCAGGCGGAGTCTTGATCGTCATGCGGGCAGGCAGGCGTTTGGCACAAAATCCCGGCCTCAGGCGAGTCAAGAATCGACATTCATTAGTCAATCGGCGCCATTCCCATCCTCGCGGGCCGCGCCTAGCCTGCACCCGTCTCCCAACTCCCCTGTTCCATGCTCACTCTCGAAAAATTCACCGTCGGCGTCGGCGACCGCTTTGCCCATCAAGCCGCGGCCCAGCTCAAAGCCTTCCAGCAACTGGCAAAGGATGGCGTCGAAGCCGTGCCCGTCTGGAACAAGTCCAACCGCGAACACACCTTCATCGGCTCCGAGCCACAGAGTGTGTATGACGCCGCGCAGGCCGCGGTGAAGTCGCTCGGCTGGGACAAAGGCTGGCACGTCGATGCCGATCACATCCGCCTCGAAACCGTCGCGCGCTTCCTGCCGTGCTCGGACTTCTTCACCATCGATGTCGCGGATTCCATCGGGCAACCCGCCGCGCCCGCGGATGTCGCCGCCTTTGTCGATCGGCACCCCGAGCTGATCGGGACCATCGAGATCACGAGCATCGCGCAGCCTTTCCAAACCACCCGCGGCGAGATCGAACGCATCGCCGGGAAGTTCCTGCTCGCGGTCCAGGACGCGGGGAAAATTTACCGCCACATCGTCGCCGCGAAGGGTGAAGGCCACCTCATCGCGGAAGTCTCCATGGACGAAACCGACTCCCCGCAAACGCCGCCGGAGTTGCTCGTGATCCTCGCCGCGCTGGCTGATGAAAAGGTGCGGGTGCAAACGATCGCGCCGAAATTCACCGGGCGCTTCAACAAGGGCGTGGACTACGTCGGCGACCTCGCGCAGTTCGAGAAGGAGTTTCACGACGACCTCGCCGTGATCGCCCACGCCATCGCCCGCTACGGATTGCCTACCAATCTCAAGCTCTCAGTCCACAGCGGATCGGACAAATTTTCCCTCTACCCGATCATCCGCCGCACGCTGCCGAAGTTCGGCGCCGGGCTCCATCTTAAGACTGCCGGCACGACGTGGCTGGAGGAGATCATCGGCCTCGCCGAAGCGGGCGGCGCGGGGCTGGCGTTTGCGAAGGAGATTTACGCGAGCGCGATCGATCACGTGGAAGAACTATGCGGGCCGTATGCCTCGGTCATCGACATCGACCGCGCCAAGCTGCCGTCTGCGGAGACGGTGAACGGTTGGACCAGCGAGCAATTCGTCCGGGCGCTGCGCCACATCCCGACCGACCCGCAGTTCAACTCCAGCCTGCGCCAGCTCATCCACGTCGGCTTCAAGCTCGCCGCCAAGGCTGGGCGCCGCTACCTCGACCTGCTCGAAGCGAATGCCGAAGTCGTCGGGCGCAACGTGACCGAGAACATCTACGACCGGCACTTGAAGCCGCTGTTCGTCGGCTGAGTCCCGAAGCTGGCCCGATGAAAAGCGCGATCACCATTTCCCTCACGCCGCAGGCCCGCAGCGGCCCGTTCGTCTTCCACGACAGCCTCGCCGACGGTTGTCAAAACGCCGC
>ENA-ORBV01002840-ORBV01002840.1-microbial-mat-metagenome-genome-assembly--contig:-NODE-2840-length-35896-cov-9.968592_pt1 | contig 35896 bp, 32 predicted proteins | sample MGYA00237777_ERZ505514 | MGnify/ENA primary metagenome ERZ505514 (study PRJEB26160, sample SAMN06269048) | microbial mat metagenome | isolation source: Oligotrophic lake microbial mat | place... | reverse complement strand
CGCTGACCGGAATCGCGTGATCGCGGCGGACGAACCGCACAGCGTCGCTGAGGAGCGGTACTACTGCTTTGGCCGGATCGGAGAAGGCGTCCTGACTGTGCGCTTTACCTATCGCGAGGATGTCATCCGGATTTTTGGTGCGGGCTATTGGCGTAAAGGCAAACAAATCTATGAGCGCGAAAATAAAGTACACAGACGAATCCCTCGGAAGCCCAAAGGTCGTTCCTGACTTTCTTCCCCGTCCGGAGGACTTGGTGTTCCAGGACGAAGGCGTGAAAATCACCATCGCCCTGAGCAAGCGCAGCGTTGAGTTCTTCAAGACCGAGGCGCAAAGGCACAATACACAGTACCAGCGGATGATCCGACGGTTGCTCGACGCGTATGCGGACCATCACTCCCGACCTCTAACCGCCGGTTCAAGGCGGACGCAAAAGCGCGCCGCTTAACCGGAACGTTAGAGCGCACAAAGCATGAACATCACTTTGCTCTACGCAGCCTTGCTCGGCCTTCTGTTCGTCGTGCTGAGCGTCCGAACCCTTCTGCTACGTCGAAGGCTCAGTATCGCGATCGGAGATGCCGGCAGCGAATCCATGCTTCGCGCCATGCGGGTGCACGCGAACTTCGCCGAATACGTTCCGCTAAGCCTTCTGCTTATCTATCTCGTTGAGGTCACAGGTGACCTTGCCCCTGTATTCCGTAGTTCTTAACCGGACCATTACGCGGCTTTCTTCAACTGTGCCGCGAGCCAGTTATTCTCGAACTGCATCGGGCTGATGTAGCCCAACGTCGAGTGAAGTCTTCTGTGATTATAAAACGTCAGCCAGTCAATCACCTCGTCCATTGCCTGCCGCCTGGTTTCAAATCGGCATCCATGCAGCCGGCCCACTTTCAATGAACCCCACAGACTCTCGGTGGGTGCGTTGTCCCAGCAGTTGCCCTTGCGGCTCATCGAGCTACGCATGCCGTAACCGGCCAAGAGCGATTGAAACTCACGGCTGCAATACTGGCTGCCCCGATCCGAATGGAAGATCAATCCGGGCCCAGGGTGCCGCCGGAACCAGGCCATGCGCAGCGCATCGCTCACCAGAGTGCTCTGCATATGGGGCGCCATGCCCCAGCCGACCACTTGCCGGCTATGCAGGTCAATCACCCCGGCCAGATACAGCCAACCCTCGTCGGTTGGAATGTAGGTTGCGCTTGTCCACACCGCATTGGGCCCGCCGGGATCGAAATTGCGATCCAGGAGATTGGCTGCAGTAGGCAGATTGTGCTTGCTGTCGGTGGTGAGGACATACCTGCGCTTGCCGCGCACCGCGGGCTTTGATGCCGTGTTGTTTCATGAGCTTCTGGATACGGTCTTTCCCGACCCGCACACCCTTGCCAAACAGCTCTCTCCAGATCCTGGGCCAGCCGTATTCGCCTTTGCTGCCAGCATGTGCAGCTTTGATGTGCGCCAGCACGGCCTCGTCGCTCAAGCCCCTGCCGGGCTTTGAAGGCGCCTTGGACGCCCTACAGGCCATATGACCAAAGTAGCCGCTGGCGCTCACCTTCAACACCTCACATTGCAGGCTGATGGGCCATTGGCGTTTGTGCCCGCTGATCCAGGCGTACTTCACAGCGACTCTTTCGCGAAGTACGCCGTCGCTTTTTTTAAAATGTCGCGCTCCATTTTCACCCGCGCCAGTTCCGCCCTCAACCGCGCGAGCTCCATTTGCTCCGGGCTTACCGGCTTCGCGCCAGCCCCTGCGAGCTTGCCTTGGCCTGCAAGGCGCACCCAGTTGCCCAGCGTCGGCTCCGGCACCCCCAAAATCCTCGCCGTCACCGACTTGGCTTGCCCGCCTTGCACCAGACGTACCGCCTCCAGCTTGAACTCCAGCGTGTACGCCGCCCGTGTGCCTTTTTCTTTGCTCATGTCGTATCTCCTTTGCCGTTCAATTTACACCCGGTTAAGAAGTACGTTTTGCAGGGGCAACCTCAAAGCATCGTCTTGAGTTACGATAATTTCGAACTTAATATGGACAGCATGCCCGGGATCATCGGCTTGATCGGCGAGAAAATCCCTAATCACACCTTGGGTCTGCGACCCATTGAGGATACTGGGATCGAGAAGCCGAAGTAATTTTCCCTTTTCGTCTATTTCGACGTCTCTCGCGACCACCGCAATTCCTCCGTTCAAAACGGAAAATTATTGCGGCCGATCCTTAAGCGTTTCCAGTATTGCGCCGTGCACTTGGGTAGGTCTCGCGCGCTGCCGCCCTTCGGCATCCAAAAAATATCCTCTGACGTTTTCGTCAGTTGGAGTATTCAAAATTGCCTGAATGGGTGCGTGTCCAAAGAGAACACGGCAGTTGTTCTCGGCGTCTTCAGGACAGCTAATATTACGACCAGTGCCTCGGTGTCTCAGTGTTTATGCGCGTCCGCAGCCGCCGCCGCGCCCATCGCATTTATGTCCAGATACACCTCGACCTTGCCGGCTTTTTCGAACCACAGGGTCATTGGTACCTTGTCGCCCTGTTTCAGCGGCTGCTTCAGGCCGATCAACATCAGGTGCAAGCCGCCGGGGGCGAGCGCGACGCTGGCGCCGGGCTTGATTTCGATGGCATCGACCTCGCGCATACGCATGACGTTGCCCTCCATCGACATGGTGTGCAATTCCACCGAGGCGGCGGCCGGTGTTGCGGCCCTCAGCAGCTTGTCGGCGGTCTTGCCCTTGTTGGTCAGCTTCATGAAGGCGCCGCCGGCCTGTGCGCCCGGAGGCGTGGCGCGCGACCACGGACGGCTGATCTGCAACGCACCCAGCGTGAAATCGTGGGCGTGAGCGATGTTGACGAGGACGACGGAAAAAAATGCTGCGACTGAAGCGCCTATGAATCGGGACATGGGTAACTCCTGCAGGCGTCGCGCGCCAGCCCTATGGCGGTTCGGGCGCACGACACGAAAATCGGATCGCGCGACAAACTGCCGCGCGTGGGCAAATGACAGGGGACAACAACCGGCGTGAGCCGGCGTCAGGCGAGGGCCGGCGGCGCTCTCGCCTCGGTGCCTTCGGCCGGCGAATGCGCGGCGTGGGCGGCCGGTACCGGCACCCAGGCATGCTCGCCGGCCAGCGCGACCTGCAATAGCGCCGGCACCATCGCCAGCGATGGCAAGCCATCAGGCGGCGAACACAGCGGGCAGTGTGGCTGCACATGCCCGTCCGGCGCGGGTTTGCCGCCGGAGAGGCATAGCGCCGCAACATCCCAGGGCTGTACTTTGGCGCCGGTGGACCCGACCGAAGCGGCCGCGCCGCCGGACAAGGCCGGCAACATCAGTCGTGCCAGCAGCAGCAGCGCGAACAGCGCCGCGACCCACGCAGCGCGACGGCGCAGCGTGAGGCTTTGCATCAGGCCGTGCCGCCCACCGTGAGGCCGTCAATGCGCAGCGTCGGCTGGCCGACGCCAACCGGCACGCTCTGGCCTTCCTTGCCGCAGGTGCCGACGCCCGAATCGAGCGCCATGTCGTTGCCTATCATCGACACCAGTTTCAGCGCCTCGGGGCCGTTGCCGATCAGCGTCGCGCCCTTGACCGGATAGGTGACCCTGCCGTTTTCGATCATGTAGGCCTCGGCGGCGGAGAACACGAACTTGCCGCTGGTGATATCGACCTGGCCGCCGCCGAAGTTCACGGCGTACAAACCGCTTTTCACCGACTTGATGATTTCCGCCGGGTCCTTGTCGCCGTTGAGCATGTAGGTATTGGTCATGCGCGGCATGGTGACGTGGGCGAAGGATTCGCGCCTGCCGTTGCCGGTGACAGGCACGCCCGTCAGGCGGGCGTTGAGACTGTCCTGCATGTAGCCCTTCAGGATGCCGTCCTCGATCAGCACGGTGCGCTGCGTCGGATTGCCCTCGTCGTCGATGTTGAGCGAACCGCGACGGCCCTCGATGGTGCCGTCATCGACCACCGTCACGCCCTTGGCGGCGACGCGTTTGCCGACCTTGCCCGAAAAAGCCGAGCTGCCCTTGCGATTGAAGTCGCCCTCGAGTCCGTGGCCGATGGCCTCGTGCAGCAAAATGCCCGGCCAGCCCGGCCCCAGCACCACCGTCATGGTGCCGGCCGGTGCCGGGCGCGAATCGAGGTTGACCAGTGCCTGGTCAACGGCGCGTTGCGCGTAATCCTTGATCCGCTCGTCGGTGAAATAAGCGTAGTCGCTGCGACCGCCGCCACCCGAGCTGCCGGACTCGCGCCGGCCGTGCTGCTCGGCAATGACCTGCACCGACAGGCGCACCAGCGGCCGCACATCGGCCGCCATGACGCCGTCCGAGCGCGCCACCAGCACCACTTCGTACTCGGCAGCGAGCGTCGCCATGACCTGGGTTACACGCTTGTCGAGCGAGCGCGCGTATTGCTCCAGGCGCTCAAGCAGCTTGACCTTTTCGGTATCGGGCAGGGAGACGAGCGGGTCGTCCTGGCCGTAGAGCACGCGCTGCTGCATCGCGCCGTTGTGACCCGCATTTCGCCCCAGGACGGGCATCGTGCCCTGCTGCCCGGCGGCGCCGATGGCGCGCGTCACCGCCGCCGCATCATTCAACGCCGGCAGGCTGATTTCATCGGAGTAGGCGAAGGCGGTTTTTTCACCCGAAATGGCGCGCACGCCCACGCCCTGGTCGATGTTGAAGCTGCCGGCCTTGACGATGCCCTCTTCCAGGCTCCAGGCCTCGCTGCGCGAATACTGGAAGTACAGGTCGGCGTAATCGACCTGCTTTGACATCAGCTTGCCGAAAACCTTGCTCAACTGGTCGGCGTGCAGGTTATAGGGCGCGAGCAGGCGCGACTGGGCGGTACGGAACAAGGCGTCGGGAGCGTTCATTTAAGTCACAGGTGGGGACGAAAAGGCATTTTACACCTCCCTCGCGGATTCCCTGCCACGCCCGCATACCTTGAGCTTTAAGCACCGCCCTCTGTAATGCACAACAAACACGGGGCTCGCGGCCTTCGACGCCACACCATCGCCCGAGCCCCCCTAACGGATATCAGACCACCTTATCCGTATAACTGCAGACGGGTGTTTCCTTATTTGAGCCAATCAAGCGCATCGGGGCCATTTCCCGAGAACGCGTTAGCTTCGGTGTCAAACGTCCGGAAAGGCGCGCGCGCGAAGCGCGCACTCTCATCGAAGGGCACGGTCGCATCAATGCCCACCTTTGCACGTATGCCGTTGTCGCTTTTCCTGACATATTCGTGGGTGCGTGCGCCAGGAATGATGAAAAGGTCCCTGCTCGCTTCCATGCGCATCGCCAGGGCATACTCGACGTCGTTGGGGTTCTGGATGTCGATGTCATCGTCCACTGCGATGACGAGGTCGAGATCCTTGAGCGTGCCGAACGCCGCGAGGATGGCGTTCCTCTGCAAGCCCTCCTGCATGGTGTTGGTTTTCTTCACGCTGATCACCGCGTGGAAGCGGTGCAGCCCGCCTGCGGTCATTTCGACGTCCTGCACGATCGGCGTTGCGGCCTGCAGGGCTTTGAGCAGGCTCGCCTCCATCACGTACTTGCGCAGCATGATCGTCTCGCGGCCCACGCCGTTGATCGCGAAGTAGACCGGGTCGTTGCGGTGGCAAACCGCTGTGACGTCGAATATCGGCGCATCTCCCTCGGGCGAAAGATAGCCGACGAACTCGCCGAACGGGCCTTCACGCACGGTCTCATTCGGGAGCAGCACGCCTTCGAGCACGATCTCGGTCTCTGCCGGGTAGTACAGGTCCTGCGTGATGCCCTTGACCACCGGCAGGGGTTCGCCGCGCAGGGCGCCGGCAATGGCCAGTTCATCTACCGACTCGGGCATTTGCGCGCCCATCGTCGCGGCGGTGTAGTGCACCGCGAGGTCGGTACCGATACATACGGCGATCGGCAGGGGCTTGCCGAGCTTCTGCGCGCGTTCGTAGGCCGCGCGCAGGTGGCGCCCGAAATCGAGCTTGATCGCGGTGCGCTGCGGTCCGATCAGTTGCAGCCGGTGATACGAAGCGTTGTAGACACCCGTCTCCGGGTCCTGCACGACGACGATGCCGGCGGTGATGAAGCGGCCGCTGTCGCCGTCGGTGTGCGTGAGGATCGGCAGCATTTTGCCAAGGTCGAACGCCGCCTTTTCGCCGCGACGAAATATGTTCTCGTGTACGGGCGCCTTGCCCACGCGTACCGGCGGCACCGGGTTGCCGAGCGCACGCGCGACCAGGTTACGGATGCCGCGATAGTCTGCACCGAATGCGGCCTCGCAGTTCTCCCGGCACGAGAGGATGTTACCGATGACCGGCATGCCGAAGCCCTTCACCTTGGGGAACAGCAACGCCGGCCCGCCGTCGAGTTTTTTCATGATCCCGGCGATCTGGAACTCGGTGCTGGCTTCGGATTCGAACGAGCGAATCCGCCCGGCTGATTGCATCCTGCGCAGCGCGGCGCGGAAACTCGTGTCAACGGCGACTTGTGTGCTTGCGTTCATGCGGTTCTCTCCGGCGTGGCGTGCCTCATTGCTCGACCTTGATACCTGTTTGTTTCACGAAGGCCCCCCACTTCTGCAGTTCCGCCTGCACCAGCGCGCGAAACTGCTCCGGCGTGTCGCCTACGGGCGTTGCACCGATGTCCTCCATGCGTTTTCTGAGCGCCGGGTCCCTGAAGCCCTGCTGCACCGCCAGCGCAATGCGGTTGACGATGTCGGGTGGCGTCCCGGCAGGGGCAAACAGCCCGTTCCACGAGTCCACGGCGTAGCCGGGGATACCGGCCTCGGCGATGGTCGGCACCTCGGGTGACTGCGGGAAGCGCTTCGCGCTGGTGATGCCGAGGGCCCGCAGCTTGCCGGCGCGCATCTGCGGGAGCGCATCCGAATAATTGGCGAAGGTCACCTGCGCATCGCCCGCGACCGCGGCCGCAGTGGCGGGCGCACCGCCCTTGTACGGGACATAGACGATGTCGAGCCCGGCCATGAACTTGAAGATCTCGCCGCTGAATTGCGTGAGGCCGCCGGCGCCGGCGAAGTTGAGCTTGCCCGGTTGTGCCTTGGCGAGCGCAATGAGTTCCTTCACGTTCTGCGCGGGCAGCGACGGGTTCACCAGCAGCACGAGCGGGTTGGTGTTGATCAAAGTGACGGGGGCGAAGTCCTTGAGCCCGTCGTAGCCGAGCTTCTGGATGAACTGGTTGAGCGTCTGCGGCGCGGCCGAACCCATCAGCAGGGTATAGCCGTCCGGCGCGCTCTTGGCGACGTATTCCGTGGCCACAGCACCGCCGTTGCCAAGCTTGTTCTCGATCAGCACGGGCTGGCCGATCGCCTCCTGGATCTTGGGGGCGGCGAGGCGCGCCACAGTGTCGGTGATGCCGCCGGGCGCGTACGGCACGATGATGCGCACCGGACGCGAGGGCCACGGGGACTGCGCGAAGGCGCTCGCCGCAGTGGCAAAGGTGACTAAAAGTAGGAGGGCTCTAGACCAAGTATGCATGACGGGTCACTTATATAGAAAGTCGGTTGACAAAGGCACTCGATGGTTTTCCCTGACAATATACCAAAAACAATCACAATCGCATCAACAGCCCGGGTGATGACACTGCGCGCCTCCATGAAATGCTCTTCAAGACTGCAACGGTCTTGCCACCGATCCACCACACTCTGAGGATTGCTTTGCAGGCCGCGGGCAGGCGCGACTGAGCGGTGCGAAACACTACCGCGGGGGCGTTGATGTGAGCCACCAGCGGGTATCAAACGGCACCTTACATTTTCCCGCGTTGATTCCAGACTGCCGCCGGCATGATTCGCGCATCCATCACCGCGATATACTCCGCGTCGGGGCAAAGTACGTCGCCCCCCCGATCTCGCGCCTCACTACCCGGACAAACCACCTCATGACCAAAGTCGGTAAAAAAGCCTGGATCATCATCATTTGCGCCGCCGGCATCAGTACGCTGAACCTGGGCATACGGCAGTCCTTCGGGCTGTTCATGAAGCCCATCAGCATGGACCTCGAACTGGGGCGCCAGGTGCTGTCCCTCGCCCTTGCCATCGCCACGCTGATCACCGGCTTCGCCACGCCGTTTTTCGGCGCCCTCGCCGACCGCTACGGCACCACCAAAACACTGACGCTGGGCGTCGCGCTCTACGTCGGCGGCCTGCTGCTCGCCTCGATGTCGCAAAGCGCAATGAGCCTGCACATCACCTTTGGCGTGATTTTCGGCGTCGGCCTGTCGGCCACCGGTTTCCCGGTCATGTTCGGCGCCGTGGCGCGCGCGGTGGCCCCGGAAAAGCGTTCGCTCGCCTTTGGCGTCGTCACCTCCGGCGGCTCCTTCGGCCAGTTCCTGTGCATACCTTTTGCACAGGTGCTGCTGACGCAATACGGCTGGCGCGCCGCAACCGTCATGCTCGCCATGGGCGCCCTCATCATGCTGCCGCTCGCCTTCGGCCTGCGCGAAAAACACGTGCCGGCGCCCGCCGGCACCCAGTCCATGGGCGAGGCGCTGGTCGAGGCGCGCGGTCACAGCGGCTACTGGCTGCTCAACGCCAGCTTTTTTGTCTGCGGCTTTCACATCGCCTATGTCGTCACCCACCTGCCGGCGTTTTTTGCCGACAAGGGACTGGCCGGCAACATTGCGGCGCAGGCCTTTGCGCTGATCGGCCTCTTTAACATCTTCGGCTCGCAGTTGTTCGGCTGGCTCGGCGGGCGTTACAGCAAGCGTTACCTGCTGACCTTCATCTACACCGCGCGCAGCGCCATATTCATACCGCTGCTGCTGTTGCCGGTCACGCCGACGCTGGCGCTGGTGTTCTCTGCAGCGCTGGGCTTTTTGTGGCTGGGCACGGTGCCACCGACCAGCGGCCTGGTGGCGCAGATTTTCGGCGCGCGCTATCTCTCGACGCTGTTCGGCATTGTCTTTGCCTCACATCAGGTCGGCGGCTTTCTCGGCGCCTGGCTGGGCGGCGTGCTGTTCGACCGTTACCAGTCCTACGACGTGATGTGGATGATCTCGATCGGCCTCGGCATTTTTGCCGCCATCGCCGCGCTGCCGATCAAGGACAAGACCATCGTGCGGCCGGCGCCGCCGGACGCTGCGGCCAAACCGGCTTGAGGTTTCGTTCGCCCTGAGCCTGTCGAAGGGCCCATCCGTCGCGCTCGCCCGCACGCGGTTCGACAGGCTCACCGCGAACCGCGCTTGCTCAGTCAACGCGCATGTTGGCATCCTTGACGATGCGCGCGTACTTGGTGATTTCCGTCTGGAGGTGGCCGCCGAATTTTGCGCTGCTGCCGCCCAGCACCTGCAAGCCGCGCTCGTTCAGCATGGCCCCCACCGGGGTGTCGCTCATGACGCGGTTGACCGCGGCATTGACGCGCTCCACCACGTCTTTTGGCACGCCGGCGGGCGCCAGCAGGCCGTACCATGAATCGGTTTCGAAGCCCGCATAGCCTTGTTCAGCAATGGTCGGCATCTCCGGCGCCTGGCCGGCGCGCACGAGATAGGTCGTGCCATAGGCCTTCAACTTGCCCGCCTTGATGTGTGAAATGAAATCGGGCAGGTTGCCGAACATCACATCGACATTGCCGGCAAGCAGGTCGGTCAATCCCGGGCCCTGGCCCTTGTACGGAATATGGGCCATGTCGAGTCCGGCCATCATCTTGAGCATTTCACCGGCGAAATGCGCCGTGGTGCCGTTGCCGAAGGACGCATACGACAGCTTGCCCGGGTTCTTTTTGGCATAGGCGACAAATTCGGCCAGGGTGTTGGGCGGCAGGCTGGCACGCGCCGCCAGCACATTGGGCGTTCGCGCCACCAGCACCACGGGCTGCAATTCCCTCGCCATGTTGTAGGGCAGGTCTTTTACCAGCGTCTGGTTGACGGTAAAGCTGTTGGCGACGCCGACAAAGGTGTGGCCGTCCGTGGACTTGGCGGCGGCATCGACGCCGATCACCGTGCCTGCACCCGGCTTGTTGTCTATCACCACCTGCTGGCCGAGGATTTTTGACAGTTCCGGCGCGATCAGGCGCATCACCGTGTCCATGGTGCTGCCGCCACCCGGGAAGGGCACGATGATGCGCACCGGGCGCGAGGGCCAGGCCTGCTGCGCCTGCGCGGGAAGGACGCCGAGCGCAAACAACGCGCCGGCGAGCAACGAAACGGTGAACGTGCGGATAGTCATCTCAATGCCTCCGGAAAAATAAAAATCGACGCCCGCGCTCAGACGTGACCGAACTTCTTCAGCGCCTCGGCCAGCGTCAGGCCGTTTTTCAGCTCAATGCGGATGTTCTTTTCAATTGCCGTCAGCCGCTCGGCCTCGACCAGTACGTTTTCGGCGATCGCGGCGGGAATGACAATCACGCCATCCTCGTCGCCGAGAATGAAGTCACCGGGTTTTACTTCAACCAGGCCGGCAGATGCGCCGCGCAGGAACACCGGTATCTGCCATGCGGTGACCCTCCAGCGTCCTATCGATTGCACCGGCGTGCGGTACTTCGCGAACACCGCGAAGCCCAGTTCGCCCAGCCAGCGGATGTCGCGTATGCCGCCATCGACCAGGGCGCCGGTGCAACCGCGCTCCTTCATGCCGATGGCGATGAGTTCGCCGAAATAGCAAATGCCCTCGCCATCGCCGCTCCAGACGCTGATCTCGCCCGGCGACAAACCCTGGCAGGCGGTCATCTTGTCGGCGTCCCCGCCCATGGCGTAGGGCGTCATCTGGCCGCGTATGGTGTAGGCCCAGCCGGCAATGCGCCCCGCCGTCGCCGGATAGGGCGCGAACTGCGGCGCGAGACCCTGGTTGAAGAGGCCCATGGTGTCGAGCACATCGGCGACGTTGGAGGAGTCAACCTCCATGAAGCGCAGGCGAATCTGTTCCTTGTCCGATTGCTTGTCCGATTGCGTGCCCGATTGCGTGCCCGAGTGCGTGCCCGACTGCGTGCCGGTCATGCTCATGTCCCCACGCGCAGGGGCGCGACCATTTTGCGTAACAGCGCGACGACGCTCTGCGCGGTGATTCTGCCGGTCTTCGGATTTTCGGACGGGATGTTCTCTATGGTCATGCGCATCAGCGCCGCATCCGAATCGACCTCGATGCTGTGGGTGTTGCGCACCACCGTCGGGTCGGCCCAGATCTCCAGCACGGTTTTCTCCGGGCCGATGCCGGCCAGCGCCAGCGCCACCACGACATTGAGGTTGGCCGGAAAGCCCCTTGCCGCTTCGCGCGCGTTGCCGGTAAAAATCTTCAGCGGCACCCTGACGTCGCTGATGTCGATGTTGTGCTCGATCAGGTAGGGCGCGCCCTCCAGCCCCTTCGGCGGTTTGCGCGTGACCATGCGCACCGAATGAATCGTGCCCTCGGCCGCGGCAATGACCGCATCAAGGCCGATCAGCGCACCTGTCGGCACGATCAGCGTGCCGCCGGTGTCTTTCGCCATGGCGATCAGGTATTCGTTACCGAGCAGCGCCCCGACCGACAGCACGACCAGTTTCTTTTTCGCCCTGAGCAAAGGCTCGGCAATCTGCGGCAGCAGGGCCGCCGGCGCGCACTCGACCACGACATCGGCGTGATCACCGAGCGCCGCCAGGCCGACCACCGCGACCGGTTGCCTGAAACCCAGTACAAAAGCCGCGGCCTTGTCGACATTCTTCGCCGACACGGCGGTCAGCACAAAACCCGGTATGCCGCCCTTGTCCAGGGTCAGCGCCAGCGCCTTGCCTATGGCGCCGAGACCGGCAATGGCCACACGCAAGGGCGCGACGGTTGTTCTTGTGTCAGTCATTGCTGCTTCGCTTCATTCCAAATCACCTGTTGATCAAGGACGTAAAAGCACAAACGGGGCCAGTGTAACGGCTTGGCGAATTACCGGGGAGTGGCCTGCGCGGCGCGGCTGCGTGTGATGCGGGACGCACAAACGCAGCGCAGGCTGCGCTCATTTCGGTGCGCACAGCGCGAATCCTTTGTAATTCTCTGCGCGGCTGGTGTCATTCTTTTGTAGTTGGGTGTTTCGCCCCCTTGCGGGGGGCGAAACACCACACTGCAAAGCAGCGCCTCCGGACAAAAAAAGAAGAACCACGCCACTGGATTCCCCCCTTAGCGGCAACGAGGGCAGCTGGAAACGCCCAAGGGACGGGCATTTCCAGCCGATGGCCTTGTCACATCACGCGATGATCCAGCGCCGGCAAACTCGCTCTCACCTTCGCCTGATACGCCGGATCAATCTCCGCGATGACGACGCCCTCGCCGCTTGCCTGGCAGGCCAACACCTTTCCCCAGGGATCGATCACCATGCTGTGGCCGAACGTCTCGCGACCGTTTTCGTGCACGCCGCCCTGCGCCGCAGCAAGGACCCAGGCGAGGTTCTCGACAGCGCGGGCGCGCAGCAACAGTTCCCAGTGCGCGCGGCCGGTGGTTGCGGTGAAGGCCGAGGGCACGACAATAATATCGGCGGCGAGTGCGCGATACAGTTCCGGAAAGCGCACGTCGTAGCAAATGCTGAGGCCGAGGCGGCCGAATGGTGTGTCGATCGCCACCGGCTGGTCGCCGGGGACGATGGTCGTCGACTCCCGGTAACGCTCCTTGCCCGACTCAAAGCCGAACAGGTGGATCTTGTCGTAGCGCGCCACGCGGCGCCCGCTGTCATCGAAGACCAGCGTGGTATTGAGCACCCTGCCCGGATCAGCGCATTCGAGCGGCACCGAACCGCCGACCACCCACATGCCGTGCCGCACCGCGGCGTCGGCCAGAAAATCCTGCAACGGTCCCTTGCCGTCGGCTTCGCGTGCATCGATCTTGTCGGTGTCGCGCATGCCAAGGATGCCGAAATACTCGGGCAGCACGGCGAGCTTCGCGCCCTGCGCCGCGGCCTGCCCGACAAGTCTTGCCGCCGTGGCGATGTTGTCGGCGACACGCGGCGTCGAGACCATTTGCAGCGCGGCGACCTTGAAGGTGTTGTCAGTCATGGCGTCACTGTCCGATGAAAGCGATTACAAGGGCAGAAACGATATCGGCGTTCACTTGCGCGCGGGCGGCGGCGACTCGGATGCCGACTGCGGTGCCACCTGCGGCCCCGCCTGCGCCGCGGCACGGCTGAGCTTTTCCACCTTGGGGTCGGCCCAATTGCCGGTGACGGCGTAGTCATAGGCGAAAATCTGGCCAAGCGGATTATTGAAAAGGCGCTGCGCCAGCATCACCCCTATGCCGGTCACCGGATTGGCGAGCAACAGCCCGGCCACCGTCGAGACGCTGTCGCCGAGTGCCGGGATCACCCGTACCTGCAGATTCTGCGTTTCGCGCGCGAGGTCGGCCTCGCCCTTGATGGTGACGGCGGCGGCCGAGCCGAGCATGGAAAAATCCTGCGTCGAGGCGATACCACGGCTGACGGTGACGGTGCTCGCAATCGAGTCGAAGGCGAAGCCATCGCTGAACACATCGCGAAAATCCAGCGTGATGCGCTTGGGCAGCGCCTGCAGACTGAGGATGCCGATCAGCTTGGCGATGCCCGGCTCGACCTTGAGGAACTGCCCCTTCTCCGCCTGCAGCGTGAGCTTGCCGGTGAGGCTGGGGTAATCAAAACTCACCGGGCTGCCCGACCAGGACAGCTTGCCCTCTATCTTTGCCGTGCCGCGCGCGACGGTGCCCGGACTACCCATGCGATCGAGGTATTTGCCGACATCGCTGACATCGAGTCTGACATTGAGGCTGGTACTCGATTGCCCGGTGGCCTTCCACACACCGTCCGCGGAAAGCACGCCCTCCGGGTTGGACAACTGCATTTTTTCGATGCGCCATTCGCCCGCTTCGTTGACCGCCTGCAATTCGAGCTTGCCGAGCTTTTTGTCGCGGGTGAGGAAATTGTCGGCAATCAGGTCTATCGCCGGCAACTCGGTCGCCACGGGCGACGGATCGGTGCCCGCGCCGGGCCGGTTGTCGGGTATCGACAAGTGCTTGAGCCTTGCCAGCAGCGCACCGCGCCCGGAGGGACGCCAGATCAACTCGCCCGAGAGTTCGCGCGCGCTCACCGTCGCCTGCCACTGGTTGCTGCTGCGCGCGGCGCGCAGACTCACCTCGTTGAACCGCTTGCCACCGGCGTCGAGCATGCTGATGCGCAGGTTGGCGGCGTTGATCGGCAGGTTCGGGTCTTCGCCCGCCGGCGTCGCCGCTGCCGCTGCCGCGGCGGCAGCGGGCACGGGCGCTGCCGCCGACAGCAGCGCGCGCCAGCGATCGACATCAAGGCTGCGCACGCTGCCGTTGAGCTGGATGCCGAAGCGATCGGGCAGCACCGCCGGCTCGTTGAGGCCGATGCCGCCGCGCACGATGCGGTAGTCCTCGCCCTCCTTGCGGCGCAGCAACTGCACCGAGACCGCCTTGCCCAGGCTTGCGTTGATGACATCGCCCTGCGTGTCGCCGCGGGTCAGACTGCGCACACCGTCGCGCACTTCGGCGCGGGCGCGAAGGCCGCGGCGTGCCGCCTCCTGTTCGTTGAGGTTGCTGCGCTCGAGGCGCAGCGGCAACGCTTCGGCTGCGCTCTTGCCAAAGGGCTGCGGCAGGTCGAGCGCAAGGCCGGTGAGGTCCGAGGTCACCACCAGGTCGGCGACGCGCTTCCTGACATTGATGGTGGCGCGATACGCGGTGGCGCCCTGCATATTGCGCGTCAGCGGCGAGTCGGAAAAGTGCCGCAGCCCGGCGGCATTGATGCTGCCCTGGGCGCTGACGCTGAGGGCACCCTCGCGCGTGTTGGCAGCGAAGGTGAGCGGTCCGCCAAGCAGTTGCGCGGTAATGGCGCGCACGTTGACGCCGGCATCGGTGAAGTCGAGGCGCCCGTTGACCTGAGACAACGGCGGCAGGTCCGGATCGAGCTGAACCTGGTTGTTGGCAAACTGGTAGTTGCCGGCAAGCTTGAGGTCGGCGAGGCGGCGCAGCGGCAGGTCGATGCGCAACTGCAGCCTGCCGTTGCCCTGCGCCGTCGCCTCGTCGGTGAAGTGATCAATCATGCCGCCGACGGGGCTCGTCTCGATGAACTTGAAAAATTCCGCGGTCGTGCCGTCGGCGTTACCCTCGACGGTCAGAATCTCGTCGTGGTGGATAAGGTCGGCGATACCCACCCTGACCCCGCTCAGCTTCGCCCCGAGCACGGCGGCACGCGGACTGGTGAGCAGCAGGCGCTTGCCCTCGATCAGCAGGTCGGCGTTGATGTTGGTCATGCGCGGCCAGCCCTCGGCGTAGTCGAGCGCGCCGTCCTGGATTTTCGCGCTGATCTGAAACAGGCCCTTCTTGCCGTCGTCCCACGGGAATTCACGCAAATCGCCCTTGACGCGAAAACGCATGTCATTGGATTTTGCCGCGACCAGCGCGCGCTTGAGCCAGCTCGAGGTATCCGGCCCGACGAAGGCCGGCAGGTAGCGCGGCACGGTGGTGCCGTCGGCGCGCGTCAGCCGCGCCGTGATATCGACGGCGCCCGCGCCCTGCCCGTCGATGGCAGATGTCCAAGTCCCGAAGGCACTGCCCGCCGCGTCCCTGTTGGCAACGCTGACATTGGCGAGGCGCAACTCGAGCCGGCCGTCGCGCAGCCGGGTCCAGCCGAGCTGGCCGGTGAGCGTATCCAACGCGAGCCGGGGCTCGCTCAGAATGCCGGTCAGTTCCAGCGCCACCTTGTCCGAGTTGAACGAGATGTTGCCGCCGCGCTCATTGCCGTCGATGCTGCCCGACAGGCCGGCAAATCCGGGGATGCCCCCGTACGGCTTCATGCCGAGCCGGGTGAAGCGGCCGCGCGCGGCAAACTGTCCGGGCGCGGGCATTTCTCCCAGCCACTCGATTTTCAGGTCGTGCACGCTGCCGCGCGGCGCGGCATCGGCGAGGGCCTTGCGCACTTCGGCCGGCACCGGCAGATAGTCGGCCACCCAGGCGAGCGGCTCGAGCTCGAGCGCGTTGGCGCGCATGTTGCCGCCGCGCACCCTGGGAGTGGCGGCAAGCGCACCGTGCAGCGTCACGGCAAAATCGGCCGGCGCCAGCGTCGGGCCGGTGGCCGCCTTCATCGCAATCTGGCGGCCGAACACTTCGAGGTCCTCTTTCGCGCTGCGCGCGCCGACGCGCCCGTGCAGGGTATCGAGATCGAGCAGCGGCAGACCTGGCGCAAGGCGCGCGGCGAGTCCGGCCATGGCCACGTCGGCCACCACCTCGGTCGGCATGCCGGCGGCAAGCGACAGCCACAGGCGCAGTGCGCCCTTGCCGCGCTGGATTTCAATCGGATAGTTGATCCAGCGCTGCCACTGCGCGAGGTCGGTGTAGGCGAAGTCGGTGTAAATCTGGCCGTTCCACTGCTGCAACTGCGAAATGCTGTCGCCGGTGAAATCGCCGCGCACATTGAATTCCGAGGCGAGCTCGTCGGGCGGATCGGCCTGCAGCGCAAAACGGTGCTGCGAGCCGCTGCTCGACAGCCTGAAATTGACCTTGTCCAGATCCAGTTGCGGCGCCTTGCGCTGCTCGTCTAGCCAGCTGATGCGCGCACCGCTGACCAGCACCTCGCGCTGCCCCAGAAGCCAGTCGGCGAAGCCGCTGTCCCCCGCAGCCTGCTGCATCTCAAGCCCGGCGATGAACAGCCGGCCCTCTGCGTCGCGGCGCAGCGCAAGGCTGGGCGCAACAAACTCGAGCGAATAAAAACGCAGCGTCGCCATCGGCAGCGACAGCCAGGAGACGGTGGCGTTGACCGCCGGCAGCGCCAGCGCCACCGCGCCCTTTCTGTCGTGCACCCGCAGGTCGGTAATTTCCAGATAGGGTCGCAGACCCTGCCAGCCGGCGTCGATATCGCCAATGGTGACACGCTCGCCCGCACCGGCAGAAATCGCAGCGGCGATCTCCTGGGTGTAGTCGCTGATATGCGGCAGCACCCAGTAACGCAACGCCAGGAACGCCGTGGCGAAAATGAAGTAAAGCGCCACCAGCATCCAGCCGAGGTAGCCGAGCGCCTTGCGCCAGGCGCTGCGCGGCGGCGGCAGCACGCTCTCCAGGCGCTGCTCTATGGCGTGCTCTATGGTCTGGACTGGATTGGTCATCGGTTGCTGTTGTGGCGTTCGCCGCTGCGTCGCCGGCCATCCCGGCACGGCGCGATGTCAGGTGTCAGGTGTCAGGTGTCGAGTGTCGGGTGTGAGGTGTCAGGTGTAAGGTGTAAGGTGTCAGGTTTCAGTTGTCAGGTTTCAGTTCGCGCTTCGCGGAGCAGGCCGGACAAGTAAAATGCCTATATTCTGAAGGTAAGGATTACGGGTAACGCACCAGCGCCGTCCGAGGCCTGCCGCAACCGGCCATGCCGAAGTCTTGTTATTTTACCCCCTATCCCCCCTCTGCTCCTCGAACCACGCGCACAACCGAGCCCGTCCGTGACCGATCTTAGTGCCTGCCTGCGCCATTCGCGTTACGCCCAGCGCCTCTTGCTCGCGCGGCCCGAGCTTGCCGCCGAACTGGACACCGCCGCCGGTCCGTTCGCGCGCGCGCAGATGCTCGCGCTGCTGCCGGCGGCGCAGGACGGGGCGATCGGGGGCGCCGGTGACTATGCAGCGGCGATGGCCGTGGCCTTGCGCCGGCTGCGCCAGCGCGTGATGCTGCGCCTCATCGTGCGCGACATCGGCGGCCTTGCCGACTTCGCCGAGGTCGCGCTCACCATGACCACGCTGGCCGCGGTGGCGATCGGCGCGGCGCTGCGCGCCTGCGACGCCGCGCTGCGGGCCGAGGCCGGCGACCCCGGGACGCGCATGCTGGTGGTGGGCATGGGCAAGCTCGGCGGCGGCGAGCTCAATGTGTCCTCTGACATCGACCTTATTTTTGTCTATCCGGAAGATGCCGAACTTCCCGGCGGACGCACCCGCCACGAGTATTTTTCGCTGCTCGGCAAGCGCGTCATCAAGTGCCTCGACGAGCCGACCGGGGAGGGCCGCGTGTTCCGTGTTGACATGCGCCTGCGGCCCTGGGGCGACAGCGGGCCGCTGGCGATGAGCTTTGACGGCCTCGAGCAATACCTGGTGTCGCACGGCCGCGACTGGGAACGCTACGCCTGGATCAAGGCGCGGGTGATGCCGGCGTGCGACGGCGCGCCCGTCAACGACGATCACGACAAGGACAATCACGAGGCCGAACTCGCGGCACTGACGCGGCCCTTCGTGTTTCGCAAATACCTCGACTACGGCAGCATCGGCGCGATGCGCGAACTACACGCGCAAATACGCCAGGAGGTACGCCGGCGCGACCTTGCCCAGCACATCAAGCTGGGCCCCGGCGGCATCCGCGAGGTCGAGTTCACGGCGCAGGTCTTCCAGCTCATTCGCGGCGGCCGCGACAGCACGCTGCAGATCCGGCCGACGCTCGCCGTGCTCGACCTGCTGGCACAAAAGGGCGTGCTCCCGGCGCAGACCGTGGCTGAACTGAGCGCCGCCTACCTCTACCTGCGCAAGCTCGAACACCGGCTGCAATACCTCGAGGATGCGCAGACGCACGAACTTCCCGCGGGCGACACCGAGCGCGCGCTCATCGCCGAATCCATGGGCAGCGCCGACTGGGCGGCTTTCGAGCTCGAACTCGCGCGCCAGCGCACGGCGGTGACGCGGCATTTCGAGGCGGTGTTCAGCGACAACGGCGAGGGCCGCGACGAGCGCAGCCTGCTCGGCCCGATGTGGGCCGGTTCGCTCGAAAAACCCGAGGCGACGGCGCAACTCGCCTCGCTCGGTTACGGGGACGCCGCAAACACCGTCGATTACATCGCCGCGGTACGCGCCGGCAGCCGCTACCGCGACCTGCCGGCGGCAAGCCGTGTGCGCTATGACGCGCTGGTGCCGCGGCTGATCCAGCGCGCCGCCGGCACGGCGCAGCCGGACACGACGCTAAAACGCTGCCTGACGCTGATCGAAACCGTCAGCCGGCGCGCCGCCTATCTCGCCATGCTCGATGAGCATCCGCAGGCGCTCGAGCGCATCGCCGCCATGCTCTCGGCATCGAGCTGGGCCGCCGACTACCTGACGCGCCACCCCATCCTGCTCGACGAACTGCTCGATGCGCGGCTGTTGCACGCCGAACCGGACTGGCCGGCGTTCGAACTCGAGCTGCGCGCCGAAATGACGCTGCACGGCGGCCAGGGTGACATAGAGCGCATGATGGACATCCTGCGCGAAACCCACCACGCCCAAGTGTTCCGTTTGCTCGCCCAGGACCTTGCCGGCGCGCTCAGCATAGAGCGCCTTGCCGACCACCTGTCGGCGCTGGCCGATCTGATCCTGAAGGTGGTGATGGACTTATGCTGGTCGCAACTGCCGCGCAGGCACACCGAAACGCCGCGTTTCGCCGTCATCGCCTACGGCAAGCTCGGCGGCAAGGAGCTCGGTTACGCCTCCGACCTCGACATCATTTTCATCTATGACGATGACAACGACGCGGCGGCCGAGAACTACGCCCGCCTCGCCCAGCGCATGAACACCTGGCTGTCGAGCACCACCTCGGCCGGCGTGCTGTTCGAGACCGACCTGCGCCTGCGGCCCAACGGCGCCTCGGGCCTTTTGGTGAGTTCGATCGAGGCCTTTCGCAAATACCAGAGCGAGTCGGCCTGGATGTGGGAGCACCAGGCGCTGACGCGCGCGCGCTTTTGCGCCGGCGACACGGCGCTCGGCGCCCTGTTCGAAATCGAACGCGAGCGCATCCTGCGCATGCCGCGCGATGCCGCGAAACTGCGCGAGGAGGTCGCCGCGATGCGCGCAAAAATGCTGGCCGCACATCCCAACAAGAGCGGCCTGTTTGACTTGAAACACGATGCCGGCGGCATGATAGACATCGAGTTCGCGGTGCAATTCCTCGTGCTCGCGCACGCCCGCACCCACCCGCAACTGACGCACAACCTGGGCAATATCGCGCTGCTCAAAATGGCCGCCGGGCTGGGCTTGATTCCCGATGCGCTGGCCGAGCGCGTGCGCAACGCCTACCGTGAATACCGCCAGTTGCAGCACGGCCTGCGCCTGAACGGCGCGCAGTACGCGCGCGTTACAGCCGAGGAGGTGGCCGCCTCGCGCGAGGCGACACTTGCATTGTGGGCCTTGTTGTTCGGCGCGGCGCCGACCTAGGCGGTTCAGGCTCCGGATACAAACAAGGCGATGACGCAGCCCATCGCCACCGTCCACGCCACTGAGCGCAGTGCCGCCTTGTCGGTGATGTACAGCGCGATGTAGGCGACGCGCGCGCCGACCCAGACCGCCGCCAAGAGGTCGATGCGCCCCTGCGGCGCCTGCGCCAGATGGGCGATGATCACCGCCGCCGCGAAGGTCGGAAAAGCCTCGAAGGAATTGAGGTGGGCGGCGTGGGCGCGGGCGCGCCAGCCCGAGAGCCGGCCCAGCCATTCGCGCGGCGCGTTGTTGTCAAAACCCGGTTGCGTCTTGGCCAAACCAACGGCAAAGATCGGCAGCAGCGCGGCGACCAGCACGCACCAGTAGGCGATTGTCATGCTGACTCCTTGGATGGACGAGGCCGTAGTGTGCCATGCCGCGCGCGTGCATCCCGACGCAAAAGCGCGCAGCCCCCTGGTAGAACTACGCAGGCAACTGCGGCGCCTGCGGCAGGGGCTCGTAAAGCCTTGACGAAGCGAAGCGTTTTAGGCGTATGATGATTTTCAATGTACGTTCTGCACGCCGGGGAGGGATCGTGATGAACCGCATTCAAAGATTCGCGCTGTATCCGATGTTCGTCCTGCTCGCTTTCGCGACGCCGGCTGCGAACGCCGCGCCCGCCGACGAAGTCAAGGCCTTGCTCGGGCAGGGCAAGGCCATTGAGGCCTATAACTGGGGCAAGCAGTTCCCCGACCAGTTGGGCAACCCGCAATTCGATTTTTATTTCGGCGTTGCCGCCATCGATGCCGGTCATGCCGGCGACGGCGTGCTCGCGCTCGAGCGCTACCTCCTTACCTTTCCGGGCAGCAACGAGGCCCGCCTCGAACTGGCGCGCGGTTATTTCGTGCTCGGCGACCTGGTGCGCGCACGCGAAGAATTCGAGGAAGTCAGCATGCGCAACCCGCCGGCCGCGGTGCAGGCGACCATAGATCGCTACCTCGACGGCATACGCGCGCGCGAGTCGCGCTACACGCCCTCGTCGCTGCTCTATGTCGAAGCGGGCATCGGCTTTGACAGCAACGTCAACGGCGGCGTCGGCAGTTCGGCGCTCAACCTGCCCAATTTCGGCCTGGTGACCATCGCGCGGGCCGGCACCAAGAACGGCGACCAGTACACCCACCTCGCCGCCGGCGCGCAAATGACACAGCCGGTGGCCCCCGGCGTGTCGCTGTTCGGCGGTGTCGCCGGCGAGGGCAAATGGAACCAGACCGACACCCAGTTCCGCCAGGGCAATTACACCGGCAACGGCGGCGTCAGCGTGCTCAAGAACGACAATCTGTATCGCGCCAGCCTCGGCTACAACACCATTACCGTCGAGGACGAGCGCTTTCGCAATACCGCCTCGCTGACCGGCGAGTGGATGCACCAGTTAAGTGAACTGACCATGATCAACAGCTCGCTGCAGTTCGCCGACCTGCGTTACAACAACGGCAACCAGGTACGCGACGCCGAACTGTGGACCGGCGGTGTCGGTATTCGCCGGGTATTCATCGGCAAAATGCAGCCGGTGCTGCAGGCCGGCGTCAACTACGGCCGCGAGGCCAACCAGCGCAACCGCCCCGACCTCGGCCGCGACATCAGCGGGCTGCGCCTGTCGCTGGCGCTGACGCCTGCAGCCAAATGGAGCATCGCCGCCGGCCTGACGGCGCAGCAAAGCCGCTACATCGGTCCGGACACGCTGCTCGCCGTCAAGCGCAAGGACCGATACGACTCGGCCGACCTCAGCATCAGCTACGCCCACACCAAGAACCTGTCGCTGCGCGCCGAAATCATCTATGCCGACAATACCTCGAACATCCCCTTGTACAAGTACGATCGCACCGCGACCGTGTTCAAGCTGCGTTACGAATTCAAGTGAGGCCATGATGCATACGCCACTCCGCCGCTTCGCCCTGTCCCTGTCCCTGTTGCCATTGCTTCTTGCCGCCAGCGGCACCGCCCAGGCCCAGGTCATCGGCCGTGTGCTGATCGCCGTCGGCGAGGTCTCGGCTTCGCGCGGCGGGCAGGCGATCAATCTTGGCACCGGTTCGGCGGTGGAGAACGGCGACACCATACGCGTCGGCCCGGCCAGCAATGCGCAAATCCGCTTCAACGACGAGGGCATCGTCGCGCTGCGGCCGCAGACGGTGTTTCGCATCGACGAATACAACTATGCCGGACGCCAGGACGGCGCCGAGAAAATCGCCTTCAACCTGATCCAGGGTGGCATGCGCACCATCACCGGCCTCATCGGCAAGCTCAATCGCAACAACTACCTGGTACGCACGCCCACTTCGACCGTGGGCATACGCGGCACCAACTACAACCTGGTGCAATGCGACGCCTCCTGCGTCAACCGCGACGGCAGCCGCCCGCCGGCCGGCACCTACGGCGGCGTGTACGACGGCAGCATCGGGGTGAGCAACCAGTCGGGCGACAAGACTTTCGGCGCCGAGGAATTCTTTTATGTCGCCGGCCCGGCGGTGGCGCCCCAGGCGCTGATTGCGCCGCCGTCGTTTTTGCAGGACCGCCTCGAGGGCACCTCGCGCCGCCCCAACCAAAGAAGCAGCGAAGCGGCCGAGACCACAGCGCAGTCGGGCGCCAGCGCCGACGGCCGCGCGCAACCGGCGACCACCACCACCGTACCGACCACGCCGGTTTATGTTTCGACAGAACAAAAAACCGCCACCGGCGCCAGCGCCTTTTTCGGCTCCGTGCGCGGTTTCATCGCCCAATATTTCAATGGTATTGCGCTCAAGGTGATTGAAGACTGCCCTGACGTAACCTGCGGCGGGCCGGCGCTGCAGGCACGCTCCTTTGCTTTTAGCGGCAACTCGCTGCTCAGCTACTCGGGCAGCGGTTTTAGTGGAAACCTCGGCGGCGGCGCGGTCGTGGATGCCGGATCGGTCAACATCGCCGGGGTGAATTTCGGCTGGGGCCGTTGGACCGGCGGCTTCAGCGTCACCGACAGCAACGGCACGTTCAACGGCACAACCGCGAAGTCGGGCGTATTTTTCGCCTTCACCGATGACCCTACGACAAACCACTCCGGCCAACCGATGCCCACCAGCGGGGCGGTCAGCTACGTCCTTGCCGGCGGTCCCAGCCCGGTTGATACCGCGGGCACCGTCGGCTCGCTGACCAGCATGAGCGGCACCATCAATTTCGCCACGCGCGCCGTGACCTTCAACATGGGACTGAACATCACCACCGACCTCGGCCTCGCCAGCATCACCGGCGTGTCCGGCGGCGGCACCCTGCCAGCGAACAACGACTCCCTCAGCGCCGCCTCGTTATCGGGCAGTTGCGCCGGCGCCGGTTGCAACGGCGGCGCGGTGAGCGGCAACTTCGATGCGCGCTTTGCCACTGGCAGCAAAGCCATGGTCGTCAATGGCGCGCTGACCAATGCCGTGCAATACACCGGCCCGACCAACAAGTCGGTGCTGTTCCTCAACGTCCTCAAGTGCTCGACCTGCTGAACGCCAGTTGACTGCCGGCCTCAAGGCCTGCACCGTGGACCGCGCCTCCCGGGCGCAAAGCCCGGACGAGCGGGAGTTTGCCGCCAAATTCCGCTAAAATCCGTCTTTCACACTGTTCAAACGCATTAGGAGTGCTTGTCTCATGTCCATGGCGGATCGCGACGGTTTTATCTGGTACGACGGCAAAATGGTGCCCTGGCGCAACGCCACCACCCACGTCCTCACCCACTCGCTGCATTACGGCCTTGCCGTGTTCGAGGGCGTGCGCGCCTACAAGACCGCTTCGGGCACGGCCATCTTCAGGCTCAGGGAGCACACCGACCGGCTGTTCAATTCGGCACACATCTACGCGATGAAACTGCCGTACACCAAAGAAGTGCTGATGGAGGCGCAAAAAGAAGTGGTGCGCGTCAACAAGCTCGAGTCCTGCTACCTGCGGCCCATCGCCTTTTACGGTTCCGAAAAAATGGGCGTATCGCCCAAGGGCAACACCGTGCATGTGGCCGTGGCCGCCTGGCCCTGGGGCGCCTATCTCGGACCCGAGGCGCTGGAAAAGGGCATTCGCGTCAAGACTTCGTCCTTCGCGCGCCACCACGTCAACGTCACCATGGCGCGCGCCAAGTTCGCCGCAACCTATGCCAATTCCATCCTCGCCAACGCCGAGGCCATAGACCACGGCTACGACGAGGGCCTGCTGCTCGATGTTGACGGCTTTGTCGCCGAGGGCGCGGGCGAGAACATTTTCATCATCAAGGACGGCGTGCTGTACGAGCCGGAGCTGAGCTCGGCCCTCGTCGGCATCACCCGCGGCAGCATCATCGCCCTTGCCGCCGACCTCGGTTACAAGGTGGTGTCGCGGCGCATCACTCGCGACGACGTGTACATCGCCGACGAGGCCTTTTTCACCGGCACCGCGGCCGAAGTCACGCCGATACGCGAACTCGACGGCCGCCAGATCGGCGCCGGCAAGGCCGGCCCCATCACCAAGAAGCTGCAAAAGGCGTTTTTCGACGTTGTCACCGGCAAGAGCAAAAAGCACAGCGACTGGCTCGCACCTGTTGGGAAACTCGGGGGCAAGCCCGGTGCGGGCAAGCCAAAGGCAAAGGCAAAGAAAAAATGAGCGCAGTCGTGCCCAAGGACGTTGCGGTGGCGGTGACGGAAAAAGACCTGCCGCTGCACTGCCCGCGCCCGGGCACACCGGTATGGAACCTGCACCCGCGCGTCTTCCTCGACGTGGTGCACGCCGGCGAATTGCTGTGCCCCTACTGCGGCGCCAAGTACGTCTACTCGGGCGCTGCGCCCAAGGGCCACTGATAGAAAAGCATTCACCACAGAGCACACAGAGGACACGGAGAAAAACGGGCTGTTGTTTTCGCTCTGTGATCTCTGTGCTCTCTGTGGTTCAGGCTTTTGGGTTTCACCCCCGCTGAGGCTGCCATGCCGCGCGTCCTCATCGTCGCCCCCAACTGGATAGGCGACACCTTGTTGGCGCAACCCTTGTTCGCGCGCCTGCAACGCAAACTCCCCGGCCTCAGTCTCGACGTGCTGGCGCCGCCCTCGACCGCGCCGGTGCTCGAGCGCATGCCCGAAGTCACCTCGGTGCTGCAGGCACCGTTCGCGCACGGCAAGCTGCACCTCAAGATGCGCTGGCGCATCGGCAAGGACTTGCGCTCGCATTGCTATGATTCGGCCATCGTGCTGCCCAACAGTTTCAAGGCCGCGCTGGTGCCGTTTTTTGCCGACATCCCGCTGCGCGTCGGCTATGTCGGCGAATCGCGCTACGGCATCCTCAACGTCGTGCACCGGCTTGATGAAAAAGCCATGCCGCTGATGGCCGACCGCTACGCCCAGCTCGCAGAAATACCCGGCCAGGTGCCGGAGCGCCCGCTCGCCGCACCGCACCTTGCGGTCGATACCGCCAACCAGCTCATTACGCTGCCGCGCCTCGGCCTCGATCGCAACCGGCCCATCGTGGCCTTTTGTCCCGGCGCCGAATTCGGCCCGGCCAAGCGCTGGCCGGCGCGGCATTTCGCGGCGCTGGCCAAAAACCTCATCGCCCACGGCCGTCAGGTGTGGATATTCGGCTCGGACAAGGAACGCGCCACCGGCGATGACATCATCGCCGGTGCGGGCGGCGGCGCGCATTGCATCAACCTCGCCGGCCGCACCGAGCTTGGTGGTGCCATCGACCTGATGGCCCTCGCCGACGCCGTGGTCAGCAACGACTCGGGGCTGATGCATGTTGCCGCCGCGCTCGGCCGGCCGCTCGTTGCGCTGTATGGTTCGTCCAGCCCCGAGCACACGCCGCCGATGGCCGCGGCGCGCATCCTTCGCACCGGTATCGAATGCAGCCCCTGCTACCAGCGCGAATGCCCGCTCGGTCACTTCAAGTGCATGAACGATCTCCTGCCCGAGCGCGTGATGACCGAGATTTCCATCGCGCGCGAAACGGCGTCCGGAAGCTGACATGACCGAGCCTGAAGCCGCGCCTGAAACCGCGCCTGAAACCGAACGGCAAGACAACCCGCCGGTGCGCTACATGCAACGCACACGCGACTGGTATCTCGCCCTCGGCTACGACAACCCCTATGTCTGGGCGCATTACCCCGACGTCCCTTTCCAGCCGCTGCATAAGCCGCTGGCGCAATCGACGATTGCGTTGATCAGCACCGCCGCGCCCTACCAGCCGGACAAAGGCAACCAGGGCCCCGGGGCGCCCTACAACGCCGCAGCAAAATTCTATGCCGTGTACTCGGGCGACAGCGCGCGCGACCACGATGTGCGCATCGCGCATATCGCTATCGACCGCACGCACACCAGCATGGAAGATCCGGACACCTGGTTTCCGTTGCCCCTGTTGCGCCGGTTCAGCGCGCAAGGCCGCATCAAGCTGGCAAAACGCTTTTTCGGCGCACCGACAAACCGCAGCCAGCAGCACACCATTGAGGTCGATGCCCCGGAACTGCTGGCGCGCTGTCGCGAAGACGGCGTCGATGCCGCGGTGCTGGTGCCCAACTGCCCGGTCTGCCACCAGACGCTGAGCCTGGTGGCGCGCCACCTCGAACTACACGGCGTTGCCACCGTGATCATGGGCTGCGCCCGCGATATCGTCGAACACTGCGGTGTGCCGCGCCTGCTGTTCAGCGATTTTCCGCTCGGCAACGCCGCCGGCCGGCCGCATGACCCGGTGTCGCAGGCGGCAACGCTGGAGAGTGCGCTGCGCGTGCTCGAATCGGCGACGGCGGCGCGCACCACGGTGCAGTCCCCGCTCAATTGGCACGGGCCGGCAGACTGGAAAAGCGACTACAGCAACATCGCCAAGGTCAGCCCCGAAGAACTGGCAAGACTGCGTGCCGAGTTTGACGCCGGCAAAGCCGCCGCAAAAGCCTTGCGTGAACAGCAGGCTGGCGGCTAGAAAACAGGCACGCCAGCTGGAAAGCGCCGCCAGACGGCCATCTTCAGCCGGTCATGCCATTCGGTCAGGCGAGTGCCGGATACGCCGCCCTCGCCCGCTTGAGCAAGTCACGACTGCGCGCATTGGTATCCGCCGCGATTTCGCGTTCGTCGCCAGTCAGCAATTGCCCGTCACTAACCACGACGCGTCCCTCGACCATGGTCATGCGTGCGCGGGTGTTCGAACCGGCGAGCAGGAAACCACCGAGCGGGTCATCCAGCCCGCCGGCGCAGTCGGGCCCGCCGAGATCGAAGGCGGCGAGGTCGGCGCGCATGCCAGGGATGATGGCGCCAAGCTCGGGCCGGCCGAGCATCAGCGCCGCTTCGCGCGTCGCCATTCTTATCGCGTCCATTGGCGACAGCCAGTCGTGCGCGGGCACCATGCTGTCGGCGCCGCCGACGCGATGCAACAGCAGGCCCAGCCGGATATCGGCGATCAGGGCGCCGCTGTCGTTGCTTGCCGCGCCATCGACGCCGAAGGCCACGCGCACGCCGGCGGCGCGCATGCGATGCAATAGCGGCATGCGGTAGCCCAGGCGTATCACCGTGCGCGGGCAGTGTGCAACGCCAACGCCGGCGGCGGCGAAGCGCGCGATCTCGGCTTCTTCGAGTTCGGTGCAGTGCGCGAACCAGGTGCCGGGGCGCAGCCAGCCTGTGTGTTCGAGCAAGTCCAGCGGCGACTTGCCGGTTTCGCGCAGCGACATCGCGCGCTCGCCCTGGCGCGGATGCAGGTGGGCGTGCAGGCCGCAACCGTATTCGGCGGCGAGATCGGCGAGGCCGCGCATCAGTTGCGGCTGCGAGTAAGTGACGTTGGATGGCCCGAGCGCGAGGCGCAGCATAGCCGCCGGTGCCGGGTCATGCCAGCGCGCGATGTCGTCGCGGCATTGCGCCAGCAGCGTGTCGGGCGCATCGATCAGTTTTCCCAGCCGCTCCTGCATGATGCCTTTGAGCCGCTCTTCTACCTTGCCGCCTATGGTCGGCAGGCAACTGCGCACCAGGTGCAGCCGGATACCCAAGGCTTGCGCCGCGCCGATTTGCGCGCTGATGCGCTCATCACCCGCCGCGCCGAGATTGAAGGCGTGGTCGGCGCTGGTGGTGCAACCGGACAACAGCAACTCGGCCGCGGCGTTGCGCGTTGCGGTCGCGACGTCCTGCGGATTCATTTCCGCCCAGATCGGATACAGACTGACCAGCCAGTCCTCGGAGGGGGCACGGTGCACCGAGGGCAGCGCGCGCGTCAGCGACTGAAAAAAGTGGTGGTGCACATTGACGAGCCCGGGCAGCAGCAGGCAGCCGGCGAGGTCCATGACCTGCTCGGCCGGCAAGTCGATAGGGCTGTCCTGCACCAGTTCGATGCGACCATCTCGCACCGACACATGGCCGCCATCGAGCCACGGCCTTGCGTCATCGCAGGTGCAGATCCAGCTCGCGTTACGCAGCACGATACGCATGGTCGAAACGCTTTGTCAGGGATTAGGGTGCCCCTATAATAAGGCTTCTTTTCGCAATCATCAGTACACAAAGCACAATGAACGCCCCCCCTGTGAGCACCCCCCAGGTGACCTCACCCCGCGCCTGGGACGGCGCCATCGACGCGGCATCGCTGGCCTTGCTCGCCAGGCGCAAGGTACGACCCTTCGCCGGCACGCGGCCGGTGATTGTCGCGGTTGACCTCTACGACCTTGTCTATGACGGCGGCGCGAAACCGGTAACGGAACTGATGGCGGATTTTCCGGCCTCTTGCGGCGAGCACGCCTGGCGCGCACTGCCCCCGACCGTGGAACTCTATGCCGCAGCGCGCGCCAGTGGTGTGCCCATCGTGCACGTCACCTATGACACGCGCCTCGAGACCGACCCGCGCGGCATCCACCCGACCAACCGCAAGCGCCGCCAGCCCGATCTCGCTCTCTACAAGATCAAGGACGAACTCGCGCCGGTCGCCGGCGAACTGGTGGTCTATAAAAAGCGCGCCAGTGCGTTTTTCGGCACGCCGCTGGCGGCCTTTTTGAACGAGCTTGGCGCCGACAGCATTTTTGTCATCGGCGAGAGCACCAGTGGCTGCGCGCGCTCGAGCGTGGTCGAGGCCTGGTCGCTGGGTTACCCGGTGGCGGTGATATCCGACTGTTGCTTTGACCGCAGCGAACTGGCGCACAAGGCGAGCCTGTTTGACATGCACCTCAAATACGCCGAAGTCATCGACGTGAACGCGGCGATCAGCCGTATGCGCGCCATGATCACCAAGCGTGCGGGACAGGCCTAGGCCATGCGCGACTTCGAAGACTATTGCTGGCGCGATGCGGTCAGCGCCACCGAACTGCATATTTATGCCGCCTATGTGCGCGAACGCATGGTCGGCAAGCGACCGGCGTTGCTGATCGTGCATCCGGGCGCCGGAATTGAAATCGCCCCGGCCTGGATTGCGCCGGCGGCGCAATTGCTGGCCGAAGCACGCCTTCGTGGCATGCCTGTCGTGCATTCACTGCCGCCGGGCGCGGCAGCGGTGGCGAAGCTTGAGCCGCTCGCGGCCGAGCCCGTTTGCGCCAGGCCCTGCGAGAGCGCGTTTTTCTCCAGCGACCTCGAGCGCACCCTGACCACCAACAAAGCCCAATCCCTCGTCGTCTGCGGCGCGCCGACCAGCGGCGCGCTGCGCGCCTCGGTGATTGAGAGCAAGTCTTATGGCTACAAGGTGGCGCTGGCCGAAGAGACGGTCGGCGACGAATCGGCCTTCCTGCACAAGATGGCGCTCTTTGACATGGCGCACAAGTACGGCGACGTGATGTCGCTCGCCGAACTGATTGAACAACTCGACGCCGGCAAAGCCGGCATTCTTGAGCACCCCTCAGCGGAGATACCCCAGGCATGAAACCCGCCCCCTACGGCCCCTTCCCCTACAGCGCGATCAACCGCCGGCCGAAGTACAGCCTTCCCGGCGGCGCCCGCGTCGCGCTGTGGGTGGTGATCAACATCGAATTTTTTGCGCTCGACAAACCGATGCCGGGCGAATCGAACGAGCGGCCCAAGGGCAGCGACCCGACGCCGATGGTCAGGCACTGGGCGCAGCGCGACTACGGCAACCGCGTCGGCGTGTTCCGGCTGATGGACGCGCTGACGGCCCATGGCATTCGCAGCACCGTCGCGCTCAACTCCGATGTCTGCGACCACCATCCACAAATAATTGAGGACTGCATGAAACTTGGCTGGGAAATGATGGGCCATTGCCGCGCCAACACCCAGCGCCTGACCGAAGTGCCGCTCGACGAAGAGCGCGGCGTCATCCGTCACACGCTCGATCGTATCGGCCGGCAGACCGGCAAGCGCCCGCTGGGCTGGCTGGGCGCCGGGCTGCAGGAAACCTGGAATACGCTCGATCACCTTGCCGACGAAGGTTGCCTGTATGTCGCCGACTGGGTCAACGACGACCAGCCCTACATGATGGACATCGGCGGCAAGCCGCTGGTGTCGATTCCGTATTCCTATGAACTCAACGACACCGCGGCCATCGTGCGCTCCAAGTACACGCCGGGCGAGTTCGAGCGCATGATTTGCGACCAGTTCGACGTGCTGTATCGCGAAGGCGCCGAATCAGGACGTGTGATGGCGATCTGCCTCCACCCCTACATCATGGGCCAGCCACATCGCATCATGGCGCTGAAGCGCGCCCTCGAATACATCGACCGGCATCCGGCCGTGTGGAAAGCCACCGGCGGGGAAATCGCCCGGCATTTCAAGGACACGCAGGGCAAGTAGGCCGGCGCTGCCTTGGCAGCGCCGGAGGGTATCCGGACTATCCGGACTATTCGGCTTTTATATTCGCGGCCTTGGCCGCCTTGGTGTATTTGTCCAGATCGGCGCGGAGCAGCTTGGTCATCGCGGCGGCGTTGAGTACCAGCATGTCCATGCCGGCCGCTTCAAGGCGCTTGCGCAGTTCGGGCATGGCCGCGACCTTGAGGATATCGGCTTCGATCTTTGCCGCAATCGCCGGCGGCGTGCCCTGCGGCGCCATGAAGCCGTAATAGCTCTCCAGCGAAAAGTCCTTCAGTTCGGGAATACCCGACTCGCGCACCGTCGGAATGTCCGGTGCCGCAGGCGAGCGTTCGGCGCTCAAGAGCGCAATCGGGCGCAGCCGTCCCTGCTTGAAAAACGGCGCGGCCGCCGGCAGCGTCGCGACGACGATGTCGATATGCCCGGCCACCGTGTCGGCGACCGCCGGCGCGCAGCCCTTGTGCGGGACGTGAAGCGCCGCAATGCCCATCACCGCCTTGTACATTTCCATGCCGAAGTGATGCGGGCTGGCGACGTTGCAACTGGCATAGGCATACTTGTCCGGCGAACCCTTCAAGAGTGCGCTGAATTCCTTCATGTCCTTGACCGACAGCTTGGCGCTGTTGACGGCGATGACCATGGGCCCGGAAGTGACCACGGCGAGGTTGGTGAAATCGCGCGTGAACGCAAACGGCAGCTTGCTATAGACGACGTCGTTGATGATGTGGGTATTGGTCGCGAGCAACAGCGTGTAGCCGTCAGCCGGTGCGCGAAACACCATTTCCGCGCCGATCGAACCGCCGGCACCGGGCCGGTTCTCAACCAGCACCTGCTGCTTCCACAATTCGGACAGGCGCTCGGCGAACACCCGCGCCGTGGTGTCGGCGCCTCCGCCAGGCGTGAAGGTGACAATCAGCTTGACCGGACGGGAGGGGTAATCCTGGGCAGAAGCCGACGGGGCAAACTGGGCCAGCAGGAAGAGCGAAAGTGAAATTGCCAGGGCGCGCATGGACAGCCTCATTCGGGAGCGGAAGGAGGGCCTACATTAGCCCCTAAGCCCCGAGCCGGCAACCACCGCACGCTTGCGGTGCGGCGTGCACCCGGGTGGGTCAAATCCGGCGGAATCGTTTGGGCACTGACAATGCTGTCGGTGGGGCGGGCGATGGCTGGAAAGGGCCGATTGGCGGGGGTTTCCAGCCTATATGCCAATTGATTGAATACGCCCGGCCCCGTTAACGCCCGCCGTGCTCAATCATCCTCGGCATTCTTGAACGCCGGTTTTTCCGCAGAGCCGGCAGGTGTATCCGGCGCCGGTGTCGCAACCGGCTGCCTGCGCAGCGACGACAAGGCCGCTTCGTTGCGCCACGCCTCCACCGGCCGCCGCCGCGCTTCGGCCGCCGCGGCAGCGGGGTTGCTATCCTCGACCACGGCGCCGCGCACGATGACTTGCGTTCGCGGTATGGATTTCGGCGCATCCTTGACGTACCACTCGGGCCGCAGATTGGTTATTTTCCGGCTGCCCGTTGCCGGATCCTTGTACGAATAGATTTGCGCCACGGCCGGCAGCGGACTCAGTGCAAGGGCCAGAACGACCGCGAGCGGAACATTCTTACGACGCGACATACAAGTCCCTAAGCAGAAAAGCGGCGATAAAACAGCGCAGTGGAAAAATGCGCACGAAGACGCAGGCAATACAAGGGAAGGCAGCGCATTCGCCAGTGCGCCCGGCGGTTACAGCGGTTTGCAGCGCATCACCGCAGGTTGGGCCCGGATAACACCGCAATACTCAATACTATCCGTTAATGTTGACCGGGCGGTGTCGCCTCAGCGCCCGCGGCGCATGAACTCCAGTATCTCGCGCCCCAGTGCTTCATCTCGCGTATTGAATTGGAAGGTCATCGACAAGTGGTTGTGCTTTTCGAGGCGCATGAAGCGCGGACAGGCACGGTCACGCTCGCAGTAGGCCGAGAGCAGCATGGCGCCCTGGGTGTCGAGGTCGGGATTGTCATATTCGGCAATTACGATAAAGGTCGGGATCTTCGCTGCCGTTTTGACATGGTTGATGGGCGACTGCTGTGCATAGCGCGCGCGGTCGGCGCCGAAGTAGGCCTGGAAGTTTTTCAGGTTCGGATCATCCGGATGCGGGTCAAACAGGTAACGGCCGCTCATCAGCACGATACCGGCAAGCCCTGTCCCGTCGGCGGGCTGAAGCGAACGAATGAAGGCGTAGCTCGCAAGGTGGGTGGCCCCGGCCGAATGGCCGATGACATAGATGCGGTTGGGGTCCCCGCCGTAGCTCGCGGCGTTTGCCTTGAGCCAGCGCACCGTCGCCGCGACATCGTCTGCCGCCGCCGGCCACTGCGCCGCCGGCGCGAGGCGGTAGGTCGCGTTCACGCCGAGCATGCCCTGACGCGCAAAATAGGTGGGAATGTTGCCGTACACCTCGGGGCTGATGTTGCGCTCGCCCGCAACATAGGCGCCGCCATGAAAGAACACCACCACCGGCACGCCCGCCTTGCCCTCGGGCCGGTAAATATCGAGGCGGTTGCGCGCGTCCGGACCGTAGGCGATATCACGCATCACGCTGACGCCGGCCTTTGGCGCCGCGCCAAGGATGGGGTCGTACACCTCCAGCGTTTTCGCAATATTGCCGCGAATGTCCTTGCCCCAGCCCGGCCCCACTTCGGCAAGGCGCTCCTGCACATTGGGCGGCATGTTGGCGACCTGGGCATGCACCTGCGCCCCGGCAAGGGCGAGCAAAAACGGCAGCAAATATTTCACGAGATGTACCTCCGGCGATAGTGCATGAACTTAAAAACAGCAATCCAGCCGATGCCAGAACGGCGCGCGGCATTAACACGCCTACGTTTACGTTTCGATCTGCCACCCGTGGTTGTGCGTCCAGTGCTCTTCGCGGCGCAAGGCGAGCGCATCGAATGCCGGCTCGTCGGTGAGCGAGAACAGGATCGCCGGTTCGGACGATGACGCATTGGCATGTTCGTGCCAGGCACGGTGAGGCAAGGCAAGGTAGTCGCCCTCGCTCCAATCGTGGCGCCGGCCGTCGATGACCGAGTAGCCGCGTCCGCGAAACACGTGATAAACGGCGCTGGTGGTGTGCCGGTGGGCCTTGGTGTGCACGCCCGGGCGCAGCATCTGGATGGCGCAGCCTATGGTCGGGGTCACATGGGCGCCGGTGGCCGGATTGCGGAACACCTCGATCAGGTCGTCGAAGGGGCTCGCAGCGCCGGTTTTTTCAAGATGCCTGAGCCGGGACAGGATGTCGTTCCAACGCCACGCAAGCTGCGCGGAAAACCGCCGGTCACCGGCGGCGCCCATACCGGGCGGGACGCCTGGCCCGGTGCCATCGTCGAACGAGGTCACCGGCTGGTAGCCGCCGCCTGGCCACCCTTCGAAATAAATCGCATCGAGCAGCTTCACCAGCGTGCGGTCAAGGCCGTCCATCCAGATGACTTCGCCGGCAGAATCGTTGGCGTGGTCGTGCCAGTGCCAGTTGGGCGTCAGCACCAGGTCGCCTGCGGAGAGCACGATGCGCTCGCCGTTGACGGTGGTGGTCGCACCGCGGCCATGGGTGATGAAGCGCAGGGCCGAATGGATATGCCGGTGCGTATTGACGGTTTCGCCCGGCTGCATCATCTGCACCGCGGCGGTGAGCGTGTTGGTGGTGTCCCAGTGGTCGCGCGCGCCCGGGTTCCACAGCAGCAGTGCGCGGCGCACCGGACTGTCGGTGAGTTTCATCAATTCGCCGGCGCGATCCAGATGACCGCGCAGGGTTTGCCACTTCCAGACGTGCGCTGCCGTCGCCGCAGGCGCATCCACTTTCGCCTGCACCGTCCACAGTCCCTTCAGCGCGTCACCCTCGAGGTCCTGCAACAGTCCTTCGAGCGTATTGGCGCGCGTGCCCGGCATGTCCCTGCGGGCGCCAATGCGCGGCGATCCGCCCAGCGGCACGACCGTGTCGATGATTCCCCTGTCACTCATGCGTCACTCCCCGATGCTGCGTTGCACGACAAGCCTGGCCAAAGCGCCGAACCGCATGCCGTTTGTTGTGGGTATAGTAGCTTGGGTATCACAACCTCAACCACGCCCGCCTGGGAGGCCCACACGCCATGCCATCACGCCCTGCTATACACCTGGCCCTGTTGCTGTTTGCGGCCGCCACTTTGCCGCTTGCCGCCGGACAGGCGTGGTCGCAATCTTACCCCGCCCGCCCGATCAAGCTCGTGGTCGGGTACGCGCCGGGCGGCCCCACCGACATCATCGGGCGCGTCATTGCGACACGCCTTGGCGATGTACTCGGCCAGCCTGTCATTGTTGACAATCGCGCCGGCGCCGGTGGCAATATCGCCGCCGAAGCGGTGGCCCGCTCGGCGGCGGACGGGTATACGCTGCTGTTCGGCGACATCGCATTCACCGTCAACCCCAGCCTGTTCAAATCACTGTCCTTCAATCCGCGCGAGGACTTCACGCCGGTCGGCTTTGTCGCCGCGTCACCGCAGGTGCTGGTGGTGCCCAATACGCTGGAACCGAAAACCGCGGCTGAATTCATCGCCTGGGCAAAGACCCGGCCGGGACAGCTCTCTTACGGCTCGGCCGGAAACGCCACCCCTCCGCATCTCGCAGCTGAATTGTTCAAGGCCGCGCACGGCCTGGACATGCAGCCGGTGCATTACAAGGGCGCCGGTCCCGCCATCACCGATGTGGTCGGCGGCCGCTTGCAGATGATGCTGGTCGGCATCAGTGCGGCCAAGCCGCTCGTCGACGCGGGCAAGCTGCGCGCACTGGCCATCACCGGTACGCGCCGTGCGGCCGGGCTGCCGGGTGTGCCGACTTTTGCCGAAGCGGGCGTACCGCTGCCCGATCTGGACGTCGGCGCCTGGTGGGGCGTATTCGCGCCTGCGGGTACGCCGCGCAACATCGTGCTCAAGCTGAACGAGGTGATCGCCCAGACGCTGGCGCTGCCCGACATGCGCGAGCGCATGAGCGCCTTGCAGATGGAACCCGCCCCCGGCTCGCCGGAGGCTTTCGGCACGTTTGTACAGCTCGAGGCAAAAAAATGGGCGCTCGTCATCGAGCGCGCGAAAATCGTGGCGCAATAAGAGTACC
>ENA-ORBV01002839-ORBV01002839.1-microbial-mat-metagenome-genome-assembly--contig:-NODE-2839-length-35925-cov-6.830813_pt1 | contig 35925 bp, 37 predicted proteins | sample MGYA00237777_ERZ505514 | MGnify/ENA primary metagenome ERZ505514 (study PRJEB26160, sample SAMN06269048) | microbial mat metagenome | isolation source: Oligotrophic lake microbial mat | place... | reverse complement strand
ACACTGTGCTGGTTCAGGATCATTAGAACCTTCAGTGTGCCCATCAGGCCCGCAGCGCCCTCGGCCAGCTGCGCGCGCGTTCGGGCCGCGACCTGGGCTGCGAAGATCGTCGCGCACTCCGTGGCGAACGGATCCGACGCGGCCGCCTGCTCGGCGTAGGTGACCAGCGTCTCCGCGGCGAGCGCTTCGGTAGCGAGATACGCCAGGCGCTCGCTGTGCACCTGGTGATCGTCGATGTCGCGACCCTTGTTCGTGATCTCGCGGCCGCGGGCCAATGCGGCATCGACGACCTTCCTCAAGCGATCATTGGACGCGCGCGCAGCACTGACGCCTTCGCTGGACAGAGACATCCCTGGGTTCCTCCGGTCTCGATGATGCCGCGGATCGGCCGCGGATCAAGCCACGCGCTGCACGACGACGTCCACCATGTCGTCGATGATCGCCAGCACGTCGTAGTCTTTGGGGGTGTAGACCCGTGCCACGCCGCCCGCGCGCAGCGTCAGCGCATCCTCCTCGGGGACGATTCCACCCACCACGAGCGGGATGTCCTCGGCGCCTTCCTCGCGCAAGCCACGGATGATCTCCGGCACCAGGGTCAGGTGGGATCCCGAGAGGATGCTCAGGCCGACGATGTCGACCGCCTCGTCGCGCGCGGTCGCGACGATCTCGGCAGGGGTCAGGCGGATACCGCCGTAGATCACCTCCATGCCCGCGTCGCAGCACGCAACGGCGATCTGCTCGGCACCGTTGGAGTGTCCGTCGAGACCCGGCTTGCCGATCAGCACCTTGATCGGATGCCCGATCCGCTCCGAAGCCTGCCGTACGTGCTCCCGTACCTTGAGGAGGCGGGGATCCGCGTCACCGTTGGCGCTGCCGAAGCTGGCCGCGGCGATCCCGGTCGGCGCACGGTAGCTGCCGAAGATCTCGCGCAGCGCTCCCGCCCACTCGCCGGTCGTGACACCCGCGTGAGCGCAGCGAATCGACACCGGCATGATGTTGTCCGCACCGTTGGCGGCGTCGCGAAGCCCCACCAGAGCGGCGGCGACGTCCTTCGCGTTGCGGCGCGCACGGTGCGCTTGCAACGCCTCGACCTGCTCGCGCTCCGCTGCCTGGTCCACCTTGAGGATGGCCGCGGCGCCCTCGGTGGCGAGCGGCGACGGTGCGGTCTCCTTGAAGCGGTTCAAGCCGACCACGGCTTGCTCACCCGTCTCGATGCGCCGCAGACGATCGAACTGCGAGCGCACCAGGCGCTGCTTCACCCAGCCCGAGTCGATCGCCGGGACGATGCCGCCCTGCGCCAGAACGTCCTCGAACTCGGCACGCGCCGCGGCCTCGATCTCGGCGACCTTCGCCTCGATGACGTGGCTGCCGGCGAAGATGTCCTCGTACTCGAGGATGTCGGTCTCGTAGGCGAGCACCTGCTGGATGCGCAAGCTCCACTGCTGATCCCACGGCCGGGGCAGGCCGAGCGCCTCGTTCCACGCCGGTAACTGCAGCGCCCGGCAGCGCACGTCGCGCGACAAGGTCACGCCGAGCGCCTCCAGCACGATGCGCTGCACGTTATTCTCGGGCTGGGCCTCGGTGAGGCCGAGCGAGTTGACCTGCACGCCGTAGCGGAAGCGGCGCAGCTTCTCGTCGGTCACACCGTAGCGCTCGCGGGTGATCTGGTCCCACAGACGCGCGAATGCGCGCGTCTTGCAGATCTCCTCGACGAAGCGGATGCCGGCGTTCAGAAAGAAGCTGATGCGGCCGACGGTCTGGGCGAGCTCCTTCTCGTCCACGCGCTTCGAATCTCGCACGGTGTCGAGGATCGCGACCGCGGCGGCGAGCGCGTAGGCCACCTCCTGAACGGGCGTCGCCCCCGCTTCCTGCAGGTGGTAGCTGCAGACGTTGGTCGGGTTCCACTTGGGGACGTGCTTGACCGTGTAGGTGATGACGTCGGAGGTCAGCCGCATGCTCGGCAGCGGCGGGAAGATGTAGGTGCCGCGCGACAGATACTCCTTGATGATGTCGTTCTGCGTCGTCCCCTGCAGCGCCTTCGGGTCGACGCCCTGCCGCTCGGCGACCGCGACGTACAGGGCCAGAAGCCAGGCAGCCGTGCCGTTGATCGTCATCGACGTGTTCATCTCGCCGAGCGGAATGCCGTCGAACAGCGCCTCCATGTCGCCCAGGTGGGCGATCGGAACGCCGACCTTGCCCACCTCGCCGACCGCGAGGGGGTCGTCGCCGTCGTAGCCGGTCTGGGTGGGCAGGTCGAAAGCGACCGACAGCCCGGTCTGGCCCTTGGACAGGTTCAGACGGTAGAGTTCGTTGCTCGCCCGGGCGCTCGAGTGTCCCGAGTAGGTGCGCATGACCCAAGGCTTGTCGCGGTTCACGGGCTCGTCCTAGCAGTCTCGCCCCGGCTGCGGGAGTCCGCTTCGCCGGGGCGAGGTTGACCGGCGCGGTTCGCGACTTTTATAGTCTCCCACCCGACACCGCCGCTGGCGCCCGACTCCCCCGCATCAGAAAGGTTTCGCCTCATGTTCGTACTCGATGGAGGAAAGCGCTTCGTCATCATCGCCCTCGTGGACCTCGCCAAGGCGGTCCAGGCGGGCACCGCCAGCGCAGCCTACCTCGCCGAGCAGGCGGCCAAGTCCAAGGCCATCACCGGTCACGACATCCTCGAGCAGATGCGGCGCGTCGCCTGAGCCGACGACTCCACACCTATCAGCAGCTTCGACTTCGGAGGGAATCATGAGCGATCTGAACATTCGCACCGTCGGCATCCTCGGCGCGGGCCAGATGGGCCTCGGCATCGCGCAGGTCGCGACCCGCGCCGGCTTCAAGACCATTCTCGTCAAGATGACGCCCGGCTCGGTCGACAACGCGCGCAAGCGGATCGAGAGCGGCTTCGCGAAGGAAGTGGAAAAGGGCCGCATGACCGCCGAGCAACAGCAGGCGGCGGTCGGTAACCTGGTCGCCACCAGCGACCTCGGCGAGCTCAAGGCGGCCGACATCGTGATCGAATCGATCATCGAGGATCTGCCCACGAAGCACGAGGCCTTCCTCCGGCTCGAGGGTATCTGCAAGCCGGAGGCGGTCTTCGCCAGCAACACCTCCACCCTCGGCATCACCGAGATGGCGGTGAAGACCAAGCGCCCCGATCGCTTCATCGGGCTGCACTTCTTCAACCCCGCGACCGCGATGAAGCTGGTCGAGATCGCGACCACGCTCGGCACCAAGCCCGAGGTCGTCGAGGCGACCAGGAAGCTGGTCACCGAGCTCGGCAAGACGCCGGTCCTGGTACCGGATGCGACCGGATTCATCGTCAACCGCCTGCTCGTCCCGTACATGCTCGATGCGATCAACGCGTGGCGCTCGGGGACCGGCTCGATCGCCGACATCGACACCGCCATGTGTCAGGGCGCCGGACACCCGATGGGTCCGTTCGCGCTGGCGGACTTCATCGGACTGGACGTCGTCTTCCATATGGCGTCCAACCTGCACGACGAGTATCGCGAGCCCCGCTTCGCGCCGCCGCCCGTGCTGCGCCGGCTCTTCCTCGCCGGGCAGCTAGGTCGCAAGTCCGGCCTCGGCTTCTACGACTACAGCACCAAGCCGCAGCGTCCGAACCCCGCCCTGGAAGGCGGTGCCTGACCGCGAAGCGTCGAGGTTTTGACACCCGTTCGCGATCCTGGCGGTGCCGCACGCCAGGATCGCAACAATCCTGAGGGGTCCGCTGGCACGAAACTGGCGTGATCGCGCTCTCGTGCCGCAAGTGGAGATGGGGATGGCAATAGGAAGCGCGTGGCAGCCGCTCACCCCGACCACCGTGGATTCGCTACCGGACGCGATGGCGGTGTTCGAGATCGGTAGCCTGGTCCGGAGCGTGCTCTTCATCGGTGGCGAGGCGAACGAGGGGCTGCGCGCAACCGTGCGTCGCGCGCTCGCCGACCCCCGCCTGCGGCTGCGGGCGCGCTGCGTGCGCTGGGAGATGACGCACGATCCGCGCGCCCGCGCAGCACATCTCCTGGCCGCATACCGGGCCGCGCACGACGGCGCCTCGCCGTCCGAGCAGCCCAGGTCCGTGACCACGGTTCGGGTGTTCCTGCCGCTCGCCCCCGAGTCGCGATTGGCGACGCCGTCGGCCGAGCCGCCGCCGAAGCGTGCGGCCGCCCCGGCCAGCTTCCTTCGCGTCCGCACCGTCGCCTAGCCGGACCGGCACCCGGCAGCGAGGACGAACGCGCCGCGACGCGCTATAGGCACTCGCCGGATGGAGAAGCTTCTCATCACCGGGATCGCCGGTGGCCAGGGCCGTCTGGTGGCGCGACTGGCGGCCGGAGGCTGGGACATCTGCGGCGTCGACCGCGACCAGATGGTCGCGTTCAACGACGGCACGCAGGTGCGCGTCTACGCCGTCGACCTGCTCAAGCGGAAGTTCGAGGACGTCTTCCGCCACGAGCGCCCGAAGGCGGTCATCCACCTCGCGTTCGTACGCCACTTCCGCACCAGCCTCGAGCAACGCCACGAGGTCAACGTCCTCGGCACCAAACACCTGCTGGACTACTGCGCGAACTACGGGGTCCGCCAGCTCACCGTGCTGTCGAGCGCGTATGTCTACGGCGCACTCGCCGACAACCCGAGCTACATGGACGAGGATTCGCCCCTCAATGTGAGCCGCAACTACCCGGAGGTTCGTGATCTGGCCGAGGTCGACGCGCTGTGCTCGACCTTTCTCTGGCAACATCCGGAGGTCCGGACCACGATCCTTCGTCCGGTGAACACACTGGGCGATTCCGTGCACAGCGCCATCGGCCGCTATCTGCGCCTGCGCTACGTCCCCATGCTCATGGGCTTCGATCCGATCCTGCAGTTCATCCACGAGCAGGACCTCGCGCGCGCGCTCCTGCTCAGCGTCGATCGTCAGCTGCGCGGCGTCTACAACGTGGCGGGCCCGGGCGCCGTCCCGCTGCACGTCGCGATCCGCGAGACCGGCGGTTCCCCGCTGACGCTTCCGGAATCGCTCGCGCGCCCTTTCGTGCGGCGCCTCTTCCGCCTCGGCCTCTATCCGTTCCCACCGGGCGCGATTGATTTCATCAAGTATCCATGCACCGTTAGCGATCGTCGTCTGCGGGCGGCGACGGGATTCGAACCGAAATGGAACCTGCACGACATCTTCGCGCAATTGCGGGTCGAGCAAGAACGAGCGCCGGCGTAGACACGGTCGGTGCGCGGGCGCGGCTGCCCGATCGACCGCGCAACGAGGGCTTGCTCGACGACGCGCTGGGCGCACTGGTCTCGGCGTTGTCGCTCGTCCTGCCCGGCACCATCGCCGAGCTCGAGGACGAGGTCGACGCGCAGCTCGCACGCATCCCGACGCAGCTCAACGAGTACGGCTTCGACCCCTGGGGCATGAGCCCGCAGACCCTGCGCCGCACCACGCTGCTCACGGCGCTGCTCTACCGGTACTATTTTCGCGCCGAGGTCGAAGGCATCGAGAACTTTCCCTCGGGCCGGATGCTGTTGATCGCGAACCACGCCGGACAGCTGCCCTTCGACGCAGCCATGCTGATGTGCGCGGCGATCCTCGAAGCCGAGCCGCCGCGCGTGCTGCGCGGCATGGCCGAGTACTGGATGCCCACGCTGCCGTTCATCGGCACGATCGGACAGCGGATCGGCTCGGTGGTCGGCACACCGAAGAACTGCGTCGATCTGCTGCGCCGCGACGAGGCGGTGGTCGTGTTTCCGGAGGGCGTGCGCGGGCTCAACAAGCTCTATACGCAGCGCTACCGTCTGCAGCGCTTCGGCCTAGGGTTCATGCGGCTCGCGCTGGAGACCGACGCGCCGATCGTCCCCGCGGTCATCATCGGCTCCGAGGAGCAGGCACCCGCGATCGCGAATCTCGCACCGCTGGCGCGACTCCTGGGCACACCCGCGTTTCCGATCACGATCACGTTCCCCGCGCTCGGGCTGCTCGGTGTATTGCCCCTGCCCGTCAAATATCGCATCGTCGTGGGACCGCCGATGCACTTCTCCGGAAATCCGCACGACGAGGACGCCGTGATCGAGGCCAAGGTCCAGGAGGTGCGCGACGAGATGCGCGCCATGATCGAGCGCGGCCTCCGTGCCCGGCGCAGCATCTTCTTCTGACGCGTGGATCGCCTCACTTCGAAGATCCGCACGGCGAGCTCCGACTTCAGCGAGAACTCCGCGCACCACCGCGGCCTCGCGAACGAGCTCCGGTCCAACCTGGCGACGATCCGGCGCGGCGGCTCCGCCGAGGCACGCGAGCGCCATACCGGACGCGGCAAGCTCCTCGTCCGTGACCGCATCGACACGCTGCTCGACCCCGAAAGTCCGTTTCTCGAGCTCGCCGCCCTCGCCGCCTGGGGCATGCACGACGGCGACGCCCCATCGGCAGGGCTCGTCACCGGAATCGGACGCGTCAACGGGCGCGAGGTGATGATCGTCGCCAACGATGCCACCGTGAAGGGCGGGACGTACTTCCCGATCACCGTCAAGAAACATCTCCGCGCCCAGGAGATCGCCCTCGAGAACCGCCTGCCCTGCGTCTATCTGGTCGACTCGGGCGGCGCCTTCCTGCCACTCCAGGCGGAGGTCTTCCCGGACCGCGATCATTTCGGCCGGATCTTCTACAACCAGGCGCGGATGTCGGCCGCCCGGATCCCCCAGGTCGCCGTCGTCATGGGATCGTGTACCGCGGGCGGAGCCTACGTCCCTGCCATGTCCGATGAGGCCGTGATCGTCGCCAAGCAGGGCACGATCTTCCTCGGCGGGCCGCCACTGGTGAAGGCGGCCACGGGCGAGGTCGTGACCGCCGAGGAACTCGGTGGCGGCGACGTGCACACGCGCATCTCCGGCGTCGCCGACCACCTCGCGACCAACGACGCCCACGCGCTCGCCATCACGCGAAACATCTTCGAGAACCTCGGCCCCCTGCCCTCGCCAGCCTTGCTCCCAGCCGCTGCGCCCGAGGAGCCTGCGTACGATCCCGCCGAGATCTACGGGATTCTGCCGCGCGACACGCGCCAGCCCTACGACGTTCGCGAGCTGATCGCGCGCCTCTTCGACGGCTCGCTGTTCGCCGAGTTCAAGCCGCGCTTCGGACCGACGCTGGTCACCGGCTTCGCGCGCCTGTTCGGCTACTCGGTGGGCGTGATCGCGAACAACGGTGTGCTCTTCTCCGAGTCGGCGCTCAAGGCGACACACTTCATCGAGCTCTGCACGGCGCGCGGCATCCCGCTGATCTTTCTCCAGAACATCACCGGCTTCATGGTGGGCCGTCAGTACGAGCATGGCGGGATCGCCAAGGACGGCGCGAAGATGGTGCACGCCGTGGCCAATGCAGCGGTACCCAAGATCACGCTGGTCGTGGGGGCGTCGCACGGTGCGGGCAACTACGCCATGTGCGGACGGGCGTACGCACCGCGCTTCCTGTTCATGTGGCCCAACTCGCGCATCTCGGTCATGGGCGGTGAGCAGGCCGCGAGCACGCTCTGGACCGTGCGCCAGCAGGCGCGCGGCGAGGATGCCGAGGCCGATTCGGCGGCGGCCCGGACGTTCAAAGCGCCGATCCGCGAGCAGTTCGAGAACGAGGGCAGCCCATACTACTCCAGCGCACGGCTGTGGGACGACGGCATTCTCGACCCGGTCGAGTCACGCGCGGCGCTGGGGCTCGCACTGGCAGCAACCATCGGCTGTCCAATCGCGGAGACGCGCACCGGCGTCTATCGCATGTAGAACGCGGGGAATGTTCTCCACCATCCTGATCGCGAACCGCGGCGAGATCGCGGTACGCGTGATCCGCGCCTGTCGCGAGCTCGGCATTCGCAGCGTCGCCGTGTTCTCGGACGCCGACCGGGGTTCGCCGCACGTCGCGCTGGCCGACGTCGCCGTTTCCATCGGGCCCGCGACGCCGCGCGAGAGCTACCTGAACGTCGAGCGGCTCATCGCGGCCGCGCGGGCGACCGGCGCCGAGGCCATCCACCCAGGCTACGGTTTCCTCGCCGAGAATGCGCCATTTGCGCGAGCGGTCGGGGCCGCCGGCGTCCGTTTCATCGGTCCATCACCCGACGCGATGGAGGCCATGGGCGACAAGCTCGGTGCCCGCAGGACGATGACGCGCCTCGGAATCCCGATCGTACCCGGCAGCGATCCCGACGCCGACCCAGTGACGCTGGTGGAGATCGGTTCGCACATCGGCTTCCCATTGCTCGTCAAGGCCGCCGGCGGCGGTGGCGGGCGCGGGATGCGGCGGGTAGACGACGCCGCGCACCTCCCCGAAGCCTTGGCTGCCGCGTCGCGCGAGGCGGCGGCAGCCTTCAGCGATTCGCGCGTCTACGTCGAGCGCGTGATCGAGAACGCGCGCCACGTCGAGGTCCAGGTGCTCGCCGATCGGCACGGCAACGTCGCGCACGTGTTCGAGCGCGAGTGCTCCCTGCAGCGCCGCTTCCAGAAGGTGATCGAAGAGGCGCCTGCACCAAATCTCGCCGCGAGCGTGCGACGCGGCCTGCTCGACGCAGCCGTTCGTGCGACCGCGGCCGTCGGCTACGAGGGCGCGGGCAGCGTCGAGTTCCTCGTCGAGGGCGACCACTTCTACTTCCTCGAGATGAACACGCGCCTGCAGGTCGAGCATCCGGTCACCGAGCTCGTCTGCGGTGTCGACCTGGTCCAGCTCCAGATCAGGATCGCGGCCGGTGAGCCGCTACCGTTTCGCCAGGAGGACCTCGTCGTACGCGGACACGCGATCGAAGCGCGCATCTGCGCCGAGGATCCGGCGCGTGGCTTCGCGCCGTCACCGGGCCGCATCACCACCTTCGTCGAGCCCGCGGGCGCCGGAATTCGCTGCGACGCTGGCGTCACGTCCGGCAGCGTCGTGCCACCGGAGTACGATGCGCTGATCGCCAAGGTGATCGCGTACGCGCCCGACCGCGACGCCGCCCTGCAACGCCTGGGTTGCGCGCTACGCGAGCTGGTCGTCCTCGGCGTCACCACCAACGCCGAGTTTCTCGCGGCATTGCTGCGCGACCCTGCGGTAGCGGCCGGCAACACCGATACGCAGCTGATCACGCGCGCGTACGGCGCATGGTCCCCACCTGCCGCGGCGACATCAATCGATGCACCCGAGTTGATTGCCGCCGCGCTTGCACTCGCCCTGCAAGCCGATCGCCGCCAGGGTGGTCCAGCGACGTCCATTCAGTGGTCCCACGTCACGGCAACGCCGTGGGATACGCTCGGCGCCTGGCGCCCCGGCGGCACCGGTCGATGAGCCTCCATCTGCGCGGCAAGGACGGCGTCGCACTAGGACTGGACGTCCGCGGCCAGGACCGCACCTGGACGATCGACGACGGCCGCCGCCGCGTGGACGTCGAGCTACTCGAGCATGACGACCGGCGGATCGTCTTCGTGCTCGCCGGCGTAGTGCATCGAGCCCATGCCCGCGTCACCGCACGAGAGGTTCGGATCGTTCTCGATGGTCGAGAAAGCATCTTCCAGCGGCAGAGTCCCGCGGCCGCGGTTGCCGGCGCGGTCGCTACAGATGCTCACGAGCCGGTCCTCCGCGCGCCCGTGCCCGGGCGCGTTCTCCTGGTCAACGTCGCGGCCGGAGCAGCCGTGTGCGCCGGCGACGTTCTGGTCGTGATCGAGGCGATGAAGATGGAGACGCCGATCGTCGCACCGGCCGACGGCACGGTCACGGACGTGCACGTGACGAGCGGCGAGCTGATCGATCAGGACCAGGCGCTCGTGACGTGCACCTACTGACGCTCAAGAGAGCGGCAGCGAGAGCGTGAACAGTGTCCCGTGCGGTTCGCGATCGGCGACCTCGAGGGCTCCGCCCTGCGCACGCGCCACGCTCTGCGCCACGAACAGGCCGATGCCGATCCCACCACTTCGCGTCGAGAAGAACGGGTCGAAGATCTTGCTCCGGTTCTCCGCAGGAACCCCCGGTCCTTCATCGACGACCTCGAAGACGACCCGCGGTTCACCCGATTCACGCACCCTACACCCGACCGACACCGCCCCGCCCTCGGGCGAGAATGCGATCGCGTTGTCCAGCAGGATGATGAGCGCCTGCTTCAGCGACTCTCGTGCCGCGACCAGCGGCGGCATGTCGTCCGCGCACGTCGATTGGAACCGCAGGTGCTTCCCCCGCAGAGCGGGCGCGGCGTAGCTCTCGAGCTCGCGCAGCAGATCCCGAGCCACCCACGGCGGGTCACAATTCTCGCTCGGAACCGTGACCGCTTGCATCATGCTTCCGATCAGCAGGCGGATGCGTTCGATCTCGTCGAGGACCAGCTTGTAGTAGCTGGTGCGAAACTCGGCATCCGTGTCGTAGCGTGTCGGCAGCAGCTCCACGAAGGTGCGCACCGTGGTGAGCGGATTGTTCAGGTTGTGCGCGATCCCGGCCATCAGCGTGTTCAGGGAGGCCAACCGCTCCGCCCGGGCAAGCCGTCGCTCCAGGTCTCCCCGCTCGGCGCGAAGACGAGCGCGGTCGATCACCTCGCGCACCACGAAGGGCAGAACGGAAACGTAGCCCTCTTCCTTGACGATGTAGTCCTCGGCGCCGATCTTCATCGCCTCGACGGCAATCGGCGTCGAGGAGCTCGTCGTGACGAAGACGACCGGCTCTGGCCGACCGTCCGCCTTCAGCTGCCGGAGGATCTCCAATCCGTCACCGTCGGGCAGACGGAAATCGAGCACGACCAGGTCGAAACGTCGATCCTTGAGAGCCGCGTGCGCCTCGCCGACGCTCGGCGCGACGCTCACCGATGCCGTCGGAAGCTCGATCTCGAGCTCGTCGCGGATCAGCCCCGCGTGCCGCGGATTGTCCTCGACCAGCAGGATCTCGATCGGCTTGTCGCTCGCCTCGCTCATGAGCCGGGCTCATCTCCCCGCGGAAGAGTGACCTCGAACGTGGTGCCCTCCCGCAGGACGCTCTCCACGACGATGCTCCCCCCGTACCGTTCCACGATGCGCTTCACGATCGCCAGCCCGACGCCATGTCCTTCTTGCACCACTCCCCCGACCTCTTGCGTCGGCGATCGATGGTAGAGCTGGAACACTCTCGCCCGCTGACGTTCGTCGAGCCCGACGCCGTTGTCCCGCACGAAGAACTTGACGACCGAACCGTTCGTGCTCCCCCCTACCTCGACAACTGCCGGTTTCTTGTCTCCCACGTACTTGCACGCGTTGTTGAGCAGGTTCTCGAAGATATGGCGTATCTTCTGCGTTTCGGCAAAGATAGCAGGCAACGGCCCCACGCTGACCTCGATCCGTTTGGCCTCGATCTGATACTGCAACTGCCGTAGCGACTGCCGCACCACGCCATCCACATCAACCCACTCGGCGCGAGTCCCAGCGCCCTCCGTGTGCCGAAAGAGGAGCAGCAGGTCCTCGAGCATCCGGGACATCGTCCGCCCGTCCTCGAGGAGATTCGTGGTATAGGCCTGACCGCGCTCCGAAAACTGACCGCTCTCCCGCGTCGCGAGCTTACGCGCGGTTTCCGTCACGGCGACCGCCACGTTCTTGAGGTCGTGGGAGACGATGTGGACTAGGTCTTCGATTTCCTGGGTGGCGCGCGCGAGTTTTGTCGTGCGCTCCTCGACACGGAGCTCGAGGTCACGGTTCTGCTCCTGCAACCTCGAACTCGCGTCCGCTAGGCTGACGTTCGCTCGCTTCAGCTGATCTGCCAGCGTCCCGGCCACCCAAGCAAGGGCCATCAGGTAGATCCCGCCCACGACCAAGGCGACGAGCTGCACCTGCGGAGGAAGGGCGTAGCCCCAGATCACCGCGAAGGAGCGGATCGCAGCGGACTGCTCGAGCGCGAACAGGGCAGTCAGACTCGCGATCGAGAAAAGCCCGAGGCGAAGAGCGGTTCGCCTCGACTCGTTGACCGCTGCGAAGAGCACGGGAGGCGAGTAGGCGATCGCGCAGTAGGGCATGTGGATTCCGCCCGCAAAGTGGATCGCAACGGTGCTGACGACCACATCAATCGCCTGATGGATCGCGAAGTCCTCGAGCGGGAAGCCGCGGACTCGGCCGATTGCCCAGTACACCCCGTTGAGAGCAGCCCATGCAACGAGGATCGATGAAATGGCAACCGCGTTGTAGGTGGGTATGGTGCCGAGCGCCCAGAAGGCCACCACTCCGACGACGAGCAGCAGCGTCAGGGCGGCACGAACACCGAGACCCTGCGCATACACACGGCGCCGCTCGCTCACCAAGTGATCACGATCGGCGGGAGATCCGGTCATTAACGCCCCATGACGCCGCAAGCAGGCTGAGAGATTCTGCGCGCGCCTCGCGGAGCCCGTGCTCGAGAGCCTCGACGGTTACGCGTGCGCCGGGTCCCACGGCCATGATCGGCGAGCCGAGCCCAATCGCGAGGCGCGCTCTCGGCATTGGCAAAGCGATGCGCCCCCCATGGCGTGAGCGCAACGCCGGAGAAGCGAGGACCGACACGGGAACCGCGATCGCCGAGCGCATCTCGACCAACCTCGGCAGGCTGGGGTGCACGCGGCCGTACGGCCCGCGCCCGTCGGCCGCGATGCTCAAAGGCGCCGCCTCGCGGATCAGTCCATGGAGGTCCTTGATGCGAAGAGCACCGTGCGAGACGCGAAGAGGCAAGATGCGGCGACCCAATGCAATCATCACCGCCGCACCGAGGCGCCCTCCCAATGTGTCGTCGCATACGGAGACCGCGTCTGCGTCGAGCTGTGTGCCGCTGCGACGAGCGATCACGAGCCGGGGTAGGACATCCTCGATCCAATGATAGTACAGCAACCGATGGCCGCGTGCTTCATCGCGAAGCGCATGAAGCCGCCCCTCGACAGTCTCAAGGCCAAGTACTTTCGACCCTCGTGCGAGCAGCGAAACCAGCGCGAGGAGTGGCGCAACAAACGCCTCGGCGAAACCCGCTCGCTGAATTCGAGGATCCACCTCAGCGGGTTGTGAATGCACGGCGGACGATCGCCACGATCGCCTCGACCGAGTCGAACGAATCTCTCTCGTCGATCTCGATCTCGATCTCGTATTCCTCCTCGATCAAGAAGGCCACGTTGACGGCGGCAATCGAGTCCATCTTGAGATCAGCCTTGAGTGAGCGCGCGGCACGGACCCGCTCCTCCGAAGTCTTGAGCTCCACCGCAAGCGCCTGCACCACCACGTCGGTCGGGTCAACTGGCTCCGTCGTCTTCATCCTTCACTCCTCCGAAGGACTAACGCCGCATTGCGCGAACCAAAACCGAAACTCGTCGATAGGGCCACGCTGATACGGCAAGGCCGCGAATGTCCAGCCACGTGCGCGAGGTCACATTCGGGGTCTGGGTGGTCGAGGTTCAGCGTAGGCGGCGCGAATCCACCCCACATTCCGGCAACGATCGCGGCCGCCTCCATCGCCCCGGCAGCGCCCAAGCTGTGACCGAACTGCGACTTCGAAGAGCTCACGGGGACACGACAAGCTCCTTCGCCCAGAACTCGGCGTAGAACGCGGCTCTCGAATGGATCGTTCTCGCGCGTACCAGTACCGTGCGCGCTCACGTAGTCCAGCGCCTCCGACCCGACACCTGCCGATCCCAGTGCGAGCGCGACCGCGCGTACCGCGTGGTCGCCGGACTCCTCCTGGTGGAAGTGTGAGGCGGCATCGCAGGTCGCGCCGTAGCCCGAGACCTCAGCGAGAAGTCGCGCACCGCGCGCTCGCGCTTGCTCCTCACTCTCCAGAACGAGGATTGCGGCCCCTTCCCCGAGCACGAAGCCCTCGCGATCGACGTCGAACGGTCGCGAAGCCGCCTCCGGGCGATCATTGAAGCATCGCGGCATCATACCCAGCCGATCGAAAGCCGCGAACACCGAAGGTGTGATGGGTGCATCCGCCCCACCGACGAGAAGCGTGTCGACGAGCCCCGCCTCCACCATCGTCCGGCCGAGGCCAATCGCGTCGGTCCCCGAGGTGCAGGCACTCGAGAGCGTGAGCGCCGTGCCGTGGATGCCGAGCTGAATTGCGCACTCGGACGCGATCACCCCGTTGTGAGCGAAGGCTGGAGATGACGGATGCATGCGACGCGCCCCCCGCTCGAGGTAGATCGACTGCTGCTCAAACGAATAAGCGATCGGTCCAGAGGAAGTCCCGACAACGATTCCAGTACGGGTAGGGTCAGGCCAAGCGTGCAGATCGGCGTCGTCGAGCGCGAGGCGTGCCGCCGCCACCGCGAACTGTGCAACCCGAGGAAGCGCGCGCGCTTCCCGTACATGCAGGAAACGAAGCGGGTCGAAGTCGCCAACCTCGGCCGCCACGCGGCACTGATGCGGTTTGGGGTCGCACTGGGTCAGAGGACCGATTCCGGAGACGCCGGCACGCAACGAACGGGTGAATGCTTCCATCCCGATTCCGATCGGGGTCACACACCCCACTCCCGTGATCACCGCGCGTCGCATCGTACGCGAAGCTACTACACCCGCACCGAGAAGGACCACAAACGGCATCGGCTCGGTTGCGGAAAGCGCGTTCGCGTCCCAGGGCAGGATGGAGGAGGCTGCCCTTCGGACGCCCATCCGCGCCCTGGCCTGGCGAGGGTTTCACTCATGTCCCAATGGACCGACTTCTGTGGCGCCCGACACCACAAGTTTTGACGGCTCGCCAACCATACGAACGCCCAATCCCTCGATGCGACCAACCACGTGTTCGTCATCGATCAGGTCGACATCGGCGACGAGATACGGCTCCGGCGAGAGGCCGATCTCCACGATATCGGCGCGATAACTGAACATCTGCTGTCGCGGTTCCACCTGAGCACGGAAGCGGGCCATGACCGGGCGGTGGAGCAGTGGCTGGAACCGGGCGCCCGTTACTGCCGTTTGCAATCCGAGGGAGAGCGCATGCAGCTGCAGCAGCTGCATCGCCCCTTCGAACATGCAAGGACCAGGGAAGATCGGGTCGTCCTTGAAGTGGGCTCTGACGGCCCAATGCTGCGGATCAAGGCGAAACTCCGCCTCGCTCATCCCCAACCCATAGGCCCCCCCGGTCGCTTCGATGCGGGTAACGCGGTCAATGAACTGGACGATGGGCGGCGGGATTCGTAGGGATGGATTGCGTCCCCCGCAGGCGTGTGCGGGGGACATCACCTGCGCAATCTCGCCGCGCGCCAATGCCACTAGGTCCGTCGTCTCCAGAGAGCGCCCTGGCGGTCCGAGCGGCGCTCCGAAGGTAGGGTGGTTCGGCTCGCGAACGGTACGATGCCGTGCGGTGATGCCTCCACCCCCAGCGAGATCCTCGTCGGAGAAGAAGCCGATTGTACAACGGTCAGTCTTCAGCACCGGCCGATCATCGACTCGCGCCAGAAACTCAGCTCGAAACAACGTCGCGTTGCCAACGTGGAACGAGTGCGTGACGTGAATGTCGTACTCCACGCGCTGGCCGGCTCGAGGCATCGATGCGAGATAGGTCAGACGCGCGTCCACCCACCGGTAGGCGCGCTTGCCGCTGTTTTCGAAGTCGATGCCCAGCCACCCGGCCAGGAACAGGATCCCTTGCGCATCGAGCGCAAGATAGGACGCCTGCCCATCTACCGCGTTCCACGCTGGGTCTGGGATGTCGAATTCGGTGCGGATTCGTGCGCCCTTCAGCTTGCCGAAGCTTCCAGAAATACGCGTGACACGGCTAATGGCCATGAACGGAGGACCGGGTATTCGCACCCGGCGCGGCAGCGCATCGATTGGAGCAAATTTCGGCCCCAAGACGTTGGCCACCCGGCCTTCGGCGAACTCCATGATGTCGGCTTCGTTAAAGAGCACGTCGCGTGTCTCATTCCCGCCACCGCGCACATTGGGCGGGCCATCCGCGGCTCCGCCGCGTGATCCGATGCTGGACCCAGTCGCCCGTTCCGCTGCGATATCGCCTCCACCACGGACTCCTTCATCGGAGAGGATTCGCCCGCCGGATCGAGAAGGCCATCCCATGGTCGTACGGCTCGGCGTCACGTTGCGACAGTGGAGCGAGGCCGGACCGCACCGCGTCGAAGGCGGCCGGTGCGTTCCCACTTTCCGGTCTCGATCGGAGCGACGCACCCGACTCCCGTGATCACCAAGTCCCCCATCGGCCGCAATTGCTATCACATTCCTCATGCGCATGGCCACAAGTGAACACCTGGCGAGAAATACAGGGCACGATGGAATCGCTCGGCGAGTTCACCGTGTTGCCGTTCGCGTTGGTTGATGACGTCGCGGACCGGCTGGATGATGGCCATCGCGAGGATGAGCGACGGCAGTCATGGTCGATGATGGCATGAGGCACGGGGCGGGTCAGAAATCGGCGTCGAGGTAGGTGGTGAGGCCGCGGCGGCGGGCGCGCGCCTCGATGCGGTGCATGTCCCGGAGGGCGCGCATCTCGCCACCGTGCGCGCGCTCGATCGCGACGATCGCGCGCTCGAGCACGCCGACCAAGACGAGCGCGTCGCGGGCGGAGAGCGGCGGCAGGTCGATCTGGGCGTGACGCCGGCGGCTCACGAGGACTCCCGGGAGTCGGCCTCGACGACACGGGCGACCGCGTCGCGCTCGACGAGCTTGCGCTTCTTCCTGGCCGTCTCGCGCAGCGCCGCGGTGGCGAGCCGGTCGATGTCGCGCAGCGCGCCGAGGGTCGCCTCGTGCAGCATCGCCACGGCATCGGAGGAGAAGATCTCGCGCTCGCAGCCGGCGGCTGCGAGCCGCACGCGCAGGTACTCGGCCGTGTCGTCGGGCACCAGTGGATCGACGTGCAGGCGGCGATGGCTGCGCGAGTAGAGGGAGCGGTTGCGGCGGAGCGTGAGGCGGTCGTGCAGCTCGGGCAGGCCGACCAGCACGAGGGAGAGCAGCGCGCGGCGGTCCCACTCGTAGTTGAGCAGGATGTGCAGGTGGTCGAGCGTGTCCTGGTGCAGGAGGTGCGATTCGTCGAGCAGGAAGACGGGGAAGACGCGCTCGCGACCGAGCTCCTCGATGTGACTCGAGACGGCGTAAAACACCGCCGCCGCGGTGGCGGACGGGGAGAGGCCGAGGGCGAGGCAGAGCTGGCGGTAGAAGTCGCGGCGGCCGAGGGTGGCGTTGTGGCAGTAGGTGAGGCGGAAGCCCTGGTGCGGGAGGCAGTGCCGGAGCGCGCGCAGGACGTAGGTCTTGCCGACGCCTGGCTCTCCCGTGAGCACGACCGAGTCGCGCGCCGCGAGCGCGTCGAGCAGCTCGTCGAGCAGCTCGTCGACGAGCTCGCGCTTGGAGGGCGGGAGCCACAGGTGCTGGTCCTCGATCTCCTTCGAGAAGGGCGCGCCGGAGAGCCCGAAGTGTGCGACGTAGGTGCTCATGCGGGATCCTTCTGCTTGGCGCGGCGGCCTGCGGCGCGGTCGAGGAGCGCGCCCGCGGGATCGAAGGCGACGGTCTTGTCGGCCGTCGCCGCCGTGGTCTCGATCGCGACACGGCGGCGGCGCGCGTTGCGCACCGGGTCGACGGGATGCAGCACGAGGCGCTTGCCCTCGTGCTCGATCCACGGCGGATCGCCGAGGTTGACGAGGCAGCGCGCGACGGTGACGAGCCGGCCGGCGAGGAAGCCCTGGTCGGACTCCCAGTCGCGGCCGTCGAGCGGCACGGTGGAGTCGCGGCGCACGCGGCGGCGCAGGCGCACGGTGAGCGCCGCCCGGAGCTTCGCCTCGTCGAGGTCGTCGAGGCGGCCCGCTTCCGCGGCGAAGACCGCGCCGGGCGAGCGGCCGAGCAGCGCCGCGTGCGGGGCGCGGTGGTAGTGCTGGTCGAGGAAGGCCCACAGGCGGACGCCGACGTCGTACAGCGAGGCGAGGTTGCCCGCAAAGTCGAGGCAGCCCTCGCGCAGCGTGCGCCAGAAGCGCTCCATCTTGCCGCGGGCCGGCGCGTCGTAGGGCGGACTGCGCGGCGGCGCTAGCGGGTGGGTCGCGGCGATCCAGCGCCCGAGCTCATCGAGGATCGGAGCGCTGCGCTCCTGGCGCAGTGCGCATGTCGCCTCGGGATCGAGCCGCTGATCCTTGGCCTCGCGCTCGACGCGGCCTCGCGCTCGACGCGATAGAGGCGTTGGAAGATCTCCACAGCCACGGCGGCGCGCGCTTCGCCACAAGATAGGGGGACGACTGACATCAACGTCGGCGCGAAGTCGAGATACGCCCGGTGCCGCTGCGGTGGTCGTTAACGGTCGCAGTCGCCTAGAGCGGCGGCAGGGTCTTCCCGAAGCTCCGTCGCAGCGCGGATGTTGCACCCCAGTAGCCGCACATCCCATGCACGCCGCCTCCGGGCGGTGTCGAGCTCGAGCAGATGTAGAGCCGGTCGTTCGGCGTCGAGTACGGATCCCAGCGCATCGTCGGGCGGAAGAGGAACTGACGCAGATCGTTCGCGCCGCCGCCGATGTCGCCACCGATCATGTTGCCGTCGTGCGCCTCGAAGTCGGCGCTCGACATGGTGTGTCGGCGGAGGATGCGGTCGCGAAAGCCGGGAGCGAAGCGCTCGATCTGCGCTTCGATGTGCTCGGTCATGTCGACGCTCGAGCCGTGCGGAGTGTGGCAGTAGGCCCATCCGGTCTGCTTGCCGGCCGGCGCCCGGGTCGGATCGAAAGCGCTCTGCTGCGCGACCAGCACGAACGGCCGCTCGGTGATCCGGCCGGCCGAGGCATCCGCCTCCGAGCGCGCGATCTCGGCGAAGGTCGCGCCGACGTGCACCGTTCCTGCCGACGCGCACTCGGGCGCGCGCCACGGGATCGGTCCGTCCAGCGCCCAGTCGAGCTTGAACACGCCGGGACCGTAACGGAACGCGTCGAGCTGACCGGCGAAGCGCGCGGGAAGCTCGCGTCCCGCGATGCACACGACCTGCCTGGGCGTGAGATCGAACAGGACCACCCGCGAAGCGGGCAGCGCCGCGAGCGAGGTCACCCGGTTGCCGGTCTCGATCTGGCCACCGAGCTCGCGGAAGCGCCGCTCGAGCGCGATCATGATGCTCGCCGAGCCGGCGCGCGCGAGCGGCCAGCCGATCGCGTGCGCGGTGAGCGCCAGCACCAGGCCGAACGACGCTGTTCCCGCCGCGCGGAGCGGCAGGAAGGAGTGCGCGGCGCAGCCGGCGAACAGCCCGCGGGCGCGCTCCGAGCCGAATCGCTCGACGAGTGCTGCGCACGAGCGCAGACCCTGCAGCCCGAAGCGCGCCATGAGAAAGGGGTGGCTCGGGATGCGGATCGGCCGCAGGATCTCGTCGAACAGCTCGGCCGCGTGCTCGACGAAGGGATCCATCAGCGCGCACCATGAGCCGTCGTCGATCCCCAGTGCCTCCTCGGTGGCCGCGGTGGACCGCAGCAGCAGGCCCGGCGGGCCGTCGTCGAAGGGATGCGCGAGCGGGATCGTCGGGTGAACCCACTCGAGACCGTGGCGCTCGAGGCCGATCCGCCGGAAGACGGGCGAGATCGAGCCGATCGGGTGGATCGCGGAGCAGATGTCGTGTCGGAAGCCGGGTAGGGTCAGCTCCTCTGTGCGCGAGCCGCCGCCGATCGTCGAGCGGGCCTCGATCAGCAGGACGTCGAGCCCCGCCTCGGCCAGTACGACCGCCGCGGTCAAGCCATTCGGTCCACCGCCGACCACGATCGCGTCGCGCATGATCCGAGGTATACCTGGTTCATCGTGGTGTGTCGGCAGACCCCAGACGCTCCGGCGACCGGAGAAGCACGATGAAGGTCTTGTTGATCGGCGGAACCGGTGTGATCGGGGAGGGCGTCGTCCCCGAGCTGCTCGCGCACGGGCACGTGGTGCGGCTCGCCTCACGCAGCGCCGACGAGCACGCGCGCGAGTGGCCCGGACGCGTCGAGACGGTCGCGGCCGACGTGATGGACACGCGCGCGCTCGAAGCCGCGGCGCAGGGGTGTGACGCGGCGATCCACGTGACCGGCATCGTCGACGAGAGCCCGCCCGGGATCACCTTCGAGCGCATCAACGTCGTCGGCGTGCGCAACAGCTTGACGGCTGCCGAGCGCGCCGGGATCGGGCGGTTCGTGTTCGTGTCCTCGCTCGGTGCGGAGCGCGGCACGTCGCCGTACCACCGATCGAAGGCCGAGGGGGAGCGCCTGGTGCGTGGGTACCGGCGCGAATGGGTGATCATCCGACCCGGCAACGTGTACGGACCCGGCGATCAGATGATGTCGACCTTGCTCCGCCTGGTGCGGACGTTGCCCGCGATCCCGCTGGTCGATCGCGGCCGCTGGCGCTTTCAGCCGATCTGGTACCGCGATCTCGGGCGCGCGCTCGCGTGCAGCGTGGACGCGGAGCACGTTGCCCGGCGCGTCTTCGATGTGTCCGGCGACGAGATCACCTCGATGGCGAATCTGCTCGACCGGCTGGCCGAGCTCACCGGTACGAGCCCGGTGCGCGTTCCGATCCCATCCCTGGTGGTCTCGGGCACGATCCGCATCGCCGAGGCGCTCGGCGTGCGTCTGCCGATCAATCGCTCGAAGCTGACCATGATGCTCGAGGAGAACGTGATCGAGCCGCCGTCGGTCAACGCGCTCGCGGCGATCTTCGGCATCTCGGCCACACCGCTTGCGGACGGGCTGAGCATGCTCGCCGACGCGGCTCCGGAGCAGCTGCCGGGCGACGGCGTCGGCGCGCTCGAGCGCAAGCGTTACTGGGCCGTGATCCAGGGCTCGCGTTATCGGGCCGCGGAGCTGATGCCCATCCTGCGCGAGCGCATCACGGAGCTGATCCCGATCGAGTTCGCCGCGGAGCCCGGGACGCCTCAGCTGATCGAGCGCGGCGTGACGCTCACCGCCGCTCTGCCGCTCCGCGGTAACATCCAGATGCGCGTCGAGGAGGTGACGAGCGATCGCTTCACGTTCGCCACCCTCGCCGGCCACCCCCTCGCAGGTGTCGTCAGCTTCGGAGCCATCGACGTCGAGGCCGGTCTCGAGTTCCAGGTGACGGTGCACGCGAAGGCGGCGAACCCGTTCGACTGGGTTGTCATGCAGACGGTGGGAAAGGGCGCGCAGCAGTCGAACTGGGAGGAGGTCGTCGCGAAGGTAGTGGCGCTGAGCGACGGCACGGCGGCGCGCGGTGTGGAGAGCGAGGCGGTCTCCCTGGACGAGGAAGCGACGGCGCGCACCGAGGCGTGGATCGTCGAGCTGGTGTCGCGTCGTAAGCGCGACGAGCGCGCGTCCGCTGCCTGACGCAGCGCGCACATCTTTCAACCGGCGCGCCCGGTTGCGACGTTCGTGCACTTGAATCGCGTGACAACCTTCTCGTGAGCGCGCTTTTGCACACGCGGATGCTGCGGAATCCGCGCATCCCGCCGCTGTGTTCGGCGTGGCACCCAGGGCGGGCAACGAGCGTGCTCGCACGGGGTTTTCGGGGATGTTCCCAGTGCTCGCGGATGTCGGGAGACATCCAGCCGATCGGTCAAGAAAGCATGGCAATGAAATGCAAACTTTGATGTTCGAGAAAGTCGTACTGGCGGCGGGGCTGCTCGCGGGAGTGGTCGCGTTGTCGGGTGAGGCGCGCGCCCAGGAGCAGACGTTCGACCATCTGACCTGCGTGCACGTGAACCGCGATGAGCGGCGCGTCCCGATGCCGCCGCCGCTGACCCTCACGTCGGAGCAGACGGAGTTCCTGAGCAGCAGTGGTTGCAAGCCGGTCGGCGGTGGCAAGATCGCCCGCGCCGACGAGGTTTGCTACCCGAGCGCCAAGTCGCCCACCAACCCGCCCGGAGGAGCGAGCCTCTCCAGGCAGGGCTTCCTCTGTTACCGCGTCAAGTGCGCGCAGAACGGCGGCGGGCGGACGGAGCTGACGATCACCGACCAGTTCGGGAGCGGCACCGTCTTCGCGAACGAGCGTCCGGTCGTGAAGAACTCTGCGTGCCGGCCTTCGTCGGCACCGCACCCACGCCGACCCCTTCGGTCACACCAACCGCAACCCCCGCGGTGACGCCGACCGCGCAGCCTACCGCGACGGCGGCACCGACGGCGACCGCCGCTCCGACCGCGACTCCGGTACCGACCGGCACCCCGGTCCCGACGGCGACCGCGACTCCGACGGCAACGCCCACCGCGACTGCCACCGCGACGCCGGTTCCGACCGAGACGGCGGCTCCGACCGCGACGCCGGGCTCGGCGAGCCGGGCCTTCGTGAATCCGGTCACCGACCGACGAGGAGAGCGCTCGCGGCAAGCGCATCAAAGAGCGGATCGGCGTGATCCTCAAGGAGCGGCACTTCCCGGGCGTCCGCCCGTTCCCGAAGGTACGCGATCTCATGCTCGCGCTGCGCGCGCGCGAAGTGCTGCTCGGTGTGGCGACCTCCGCGAGCGGGCAGGATAGTGCGCGGCTCCAAGACAAGGCGCACGTACGCGATCTGATGGACATCGCGGTCTCGTCCGACGACGCGGAGGAGAGCAAGCCGGATCCGGACATCGTCGTGAGCGCGCTGCGGCGCACCGGCCTCGGCGCCCCACGCGTGCCGATGATCGGCGACACGCAGTACGACGTCGAGGCCGCGACCCGGGCTGGCATCGCGTGCATAGCGGTCCGGTCCCGCGGCTGGGAAGACCTGGCCCTGGCCGGCGCTATCGCCGTGTACGAGGACGTCGCAAAGATTCTGCAGCGACTCGACGAGGAGCCGCTGGCGACATGGCTGCGTGGGACTCGGGCCAGCTGACGCCCTGGCGGCGCACCGCGACGCTGACACGGCCGGGACCGATCGCTCGGCATTGCTCGTCCCCGGAACATCACGTTTGTAAGGCGGGGATTCCGGCGTTGCACGTTCGCAAAAGATGCAACCGACGCAGGGAATTGGCCCTCGATCTCGGCTCAGGATGGTCCCTTCACGACATGGCCCACCAGTTGCATCGCGTGCGGCGACGCTGCCCTCACCCCGGAGGGCGGGCGAAGTTTTCCCTTAAACGCGTAACATCGGAGGGTATCGTGAAGGCGACAGAGCTACTGAAGCGCCAGCACCGCGAGGTGAAGGGACTCTTCCGCACGACCAAGAAGGCGACCGCGGCGAAGGCGCGGCGCAGCGGTATGGAGGAGATCGCCTCCAAGCTGCTCGCGCACATGGCCATCGAGGAAGACATCTTTTACCCGGCCGTGCAGGGCATCGGCACCAAGAAGACCGCGAAGCTGGTTCCCGAGGCGTACGAGGAGCATCACGTCGCGAAGCTGGTGCTCGCCGAGCTTCCCAAGGTCGATCCCGAAGACGAGCGCTTCGAGGCCAAGATGACCGTCCTCGAGGAGCTGATCGAGCACCACGTCGAGGAGGAGGAGGAGGAGATGTTCAAGGCCGCCCAGAAGCTCGGTGCAGAACGCCTTACCGAGCTCGGGGACGAGATGGAGGCAGCCTTCGCGCCCGAGCCTGCCAAGGCCAAGATCAAGGCGGCGGGAGGTTCACGATGAAGCGACTTTTGATGGCGTCCTTGGTCGCGCTCCTCGCGCTGCCCGGCTTCGCTACTGCCGCCGACAAGGACACTCAGGCCGAGGCTGCCCAGCACCCCGCGGACAACTCCGGTAGGAACGTCCGCGACCGTGACGACGAGACACTCACTCCCGCCGATCAAGCGAAGGGCAGCGACGCGGACGTCAAGATGACCCAGGAGATCCGCAAGGCAGTGGTCGCCGACGACGCGCTTTCGACGAACGCGCACAACGTCAAGATCATCACCTTGAACGGCGTGGTCACGTTGCGTGGCCCGGTCAACTCCCAGGCGGAGAAGGCCAAGGTCGCGCAGATCGCTGCCAAGCACGCCGGCGGGGCGAACAAGATCACCGATCAGCTCGAAGTCGCGCCCAACTGAGGCGCCAAGGAGAATTTCATGGCCGACAAGGCAGTCTTTTGCATCATCGACACCGAGACCAAGGCAGAGCAGATCTCGGATGACCTTCGCGCCGCCGGCTTCACCGGCAACGACATCTCGGTGCTCTTTCCCGACAAGCAAGGCACGCGCGACTTCGCGCACGAGAAGAACACCAAGGCCCCCGAGGGCGCTGCGACCGGTGCTGCGACCGGCGGCGTTCTGGGCGGCGCACTCGGCTGGATCGTCGGCATCGGGGCGCTCGCCATCCCGGGCGTCGGCCCGTTCATCGCGGCCGGGCCGATCATGGCGGCCCTCGGTGGTGCTGCGATCGGCGCGGCGAGTGGCGGCATCGCCGGCTCGCTGATCGGTCTTGGCATCCCCGAGCTCGAGGCCAAGCAGTACGAGACGCGAATCAAGGGCGGCAACATCCTGCTCTCGGTACACACCGAGAACTCTGAGGAGCGCACCAAGGCGAAGGCGATCTTCGAGCGCCGCGGCGCCGAGGACATCGCGTCGACCGGTGAGGAAAGCGTCAGCCGCGCCAAGTCGGCCAACGTCTAGCAGCAGCAACATCGACGGAGTCGAGTAGCGGAGCGACGACAGGCTGGTCGTCCATGGCCTGCCTGTCGTCGCTTCGTCGCCGGACCGTCGTCCGATCAGTCCTGCGGGTCATCGACGCAGACCACCTCGCCCGTCCACGGGGCGTACGCGTTCACGCCGCTCGACGTCGCGAATGCTCGGAGCGCCGGGCATCGCTCGGTTGCACGGGCACCAAAAGCCCTTCAAGGATGTGGGCGACGTCGAGGCCGCTACCGAGGTGGGCGTCGCGTGCGCTCGAGAGCGTACTGATGACGCTCTGGGAGGGAACCTGGCGTCGGCCCTTGTTTGTCGGACGATGGTGAGGGAGGCACTCGACCTCTATCGCAAGAAGCGTGACTTCACGGTGTCCCCCGAGCCGCGGGGTCGGGTAGGGAAGCGCCGGCGAGCCGAGCTCGGGTTCCTGGTCCAGAAGCACGCAGCGACTCGACTCCATTACGATTTCCGCCTCGAGCTCGACGGCGTACTGCTCAGCTGGGCCGTTCCGAAGGGGCCGAGCCTCGACCCGAAGGACAAGCGCTTGGCCGTCCACGTCGAGGACCACTCGCTCGAGTACGGCGGCGGAACGGTGCTCCTGTGGGACCGCGGGACATGTCAGCCGACCGAAGATCCGGAAGAGGCCTACAAGCGCGGCAGGCTCAAGTTCGTGCTCGACAGAAGCTCCGCGGTGGATGGATCCTGGTCCGCACGCACGGGCGCTCGGCGAAGAGCGCCGGCGAAGACAAGTCGTGGCTTCTCATGAAGGAGGACCACGAGTACGCGCGACCCGCTTCGCGGGGAAGCGTCCTCGAAGAGCTTCCGAACCGGTGGCAACGCCCATCGCGTGGGAAGAGCTCAAGCGAGACGTTCGGTTCGACCACTTCAACGCGAAGACGCTCTCTGCACGGCTGAAGCGGTTGAAGCGAAACCCGTGGGATGCCTTCTTCACGGTCGAGCAGTCGGTGACGAAAGAGATCCTCGCTCAGGTTGGCGCATCGGTGACCTCGAACGGTGGAGGCCTCCCGAGGCGCTCAGGCCGATGGAGGCGCGGATAGCATTCACGCCCTTGAGCATGCCCGCCTTGCGCTTGTGTCGCCTTCTCGCCCTTGCTTGACGCCTTCGTCCCGTAACGCCGGCGATCCGGGTGACCGACGCGCGCGGCCGCGCCCTCGAGTCGGAGCTCGCGCCGCTGGTCATGGTGACCGTGCACCCCTCTTCGCTGCTGCGCGCTCCCACAGAGGAGGATAGCGCCGCGAGCTGAAGCGCTTCATCGTCGATCTGCGCGCGTTGGCGGCGGCGAACGCGAAGGCCGGCGCGCGCGCCGCACGGCAGCGCGCCTGACGAGGCGGCGCCGTCCGCGCGTGTCCCGCTCTTGACGGTGGTCGCGCAAGCGGCTTTCGAAGCCATAACCGGGCCCGCATCGCAGCTCCGGCAAGGAGCTCCGCCGCAGAACGCTTTGTTCAAGCTACCGGTAGAAGGTGCCGCAAGAATCCTGTTCGGGAAGGGACGACGACAGTCGCAGTCGAAGCAGGGGGGACGTCGCGGCGGCGTGGCATCGCCAGGGTCGGGGCACCGGTCATCGCCGGGGCGAGGCACGTCCCTTGCGAGTGCAGTCCATGGTCCCGAGCAAAGCGAGGTGTCCAGTGGCCGTGAAGAAGAAACCGAGACATTCCAAGCCCACGTCCAAGAAGACGGTGGCCCGCGCGGCGTCGCGGACGTCCGATCGGGCGCGCTCCGCGCGCACGGCGGAGACCCGGCCGCGACCCGGCATCGAGCTTCCGGACGACGAGCTGAGCCTGCTGGTCGACCTCCCGGACCCCGACGGACGGAACGACGAGTGGACCGACGCCGCGGGTCGCGTGCGCGAGCCGCACGAAAGCGAGCTGGCTGCCGGCGATCCCGACGCCGACGTCACCGCGACCGGGAGTGGCGAGGAGGCGGTCGGCGGCTCCAGCCCGACCCCCGAGCAGAACGACGTGGACGACATCGGGCGCGCGCTGGGCGTGTCGTACCAGCCGGAGGAGCCGCTGCACACGACGGAGAAGATCGAGCGCCGCGACCACGAGCGCTGGGAGCTGAACCCGGCCTCGTCGGAGGACTTCGCGGAGCGGCAGAATCGGCCGAAGGAGCCGCCGAAGCGCACACGACAGGCGCGCTAATCGCAGCCTGCGATCGCGCACATCTAGCGGAAGGAACCACGAGATCGATCAAGTACCGGGTCCTGCTGGCAGCGCTCGCCGCCTCCGCGTGGCTCGGCGTTGCGGAGAAGGTTCAAGCGCAGGCCGGCGCGAACGCGCTGATAGGCGCCCCCGAACCCCCGGCGGAGCGCGGCGACCGGCCGGGTACGTCGACGTTCGACCCGAGCAGCGGTGGCGCCGGGTCCGGTATGGACGCCGCGCATCCAGTCGACGTTTGCCGCGGAGTAGGTCGCGACGTTCGGCTCGGACGTTCCCTCGGGCGCGCCGGCGAGCGCGAGGAGATCGCTCCGAGCTACGTCTTCCTTGCGACGACGCGTCGTGAGCCCGTCAGGTCCGATCCGGCGTCTTAACTGTCGTTCTCGCGTGCGCTCGCCTGGGTGTGGTTCTTTTGGAGAGCGTTCATCGTCCACCTCCACGTGCGCCATGGTCGGTGCGGGGCCTGCACGGCTCCAATTCGAGCCTGGAGGGCCTTCGTCGTCGCTCGCACGAGCTTTAGGTCCGCGTCGTCGTGGCCGACGCGTCAGTCGATCCTCGCGAGATCGCGGCTGGCAGGGCCGTTCACGACCTTGCCCGTGCAGTCGAAGCGCGAGCCGTGGCACGGGCAGTCCCAGCTGCGCTCGACCGCGTTCCAGGAGACCAGGCAGCCGAGGTGCGGACAGACCGCGGAGCGGCGGTGCAGGGTGCCGTCGTCCGCGCGGTAGACGGCGACCTTCGTGCTGCCGCTGCGCATGATGGCGCCCTCGCCGGGACGTACCTCCTCGTCCGACGAGAGCTCGCCGGGCGTGAGCCAGTCCAGGTACTGTCGCGCGACGTTGGCGTTCTCGCGCAGCAAGCCGCCCGCCGCGCCGAGGCGGAGGCGCGCCGGGTCGTACAGGGATTGCCAGGGATTCGCGCGCGCCGCGATCAGGTCGGACAGCAGCAGCCCGGCGATCGTACCGTGCGTCATGCCGTGGCCGGAATCGCCGCTCACGATGAAGACGTTCTCGTCATCGCCGGGGTTTCGTCCGATGAAGGCGAGACCGTCGCTGGTCTCGAGGACCTGTCCGGACCAGCGGCGCTCGACCGGGCCGATCGGGAAGCGCTCGCGTGCCCATGCCTCGAGGCGGGCGAATCGTTCCGCGCCGTCGTGCGCCTGGCCGGTCTTGTGATCCTCGCCGCCCACCACCAGCTCGTCGTGATCGGCGGTGGCCGGTCCGGACTGCAGGCGCACGTAGTGGTACGGGTCCTCGGTGTCCCACAGCAGTACGTCGGGCACCGCACCGCGTGGAACGCGCGCAGCGATCACGTAGCTCATGTACGGAGCCTGCTTGGTGTGCAGCACGAACATGTCATTAACGGGCGAGTTGGTCGCGATGACCAGCGAGCCTGCCGACACGCGCCGGCCAGCCGCCGTCACCACGTGCGTTGCGCTGCCGCCGCTCATCTCGACCGCGCGGCTTTCCGTGAAGATGCGCCCGCCGCGTCGCTCGAACGCCCGTGCGAGCCCGTCGAGATAGCGCAGCGGCTCGAAGCGGCCTTGCCCGCCGAAACGGACGCAGGGTCCGGTGTCGAAGGAGGCGACGGGAGAGCGCGCGCGCATCTCGACCACCAAGCCGGCGCGCTCCGCTGCATCGTGCTCGGCGCGCAGGGCTTCGCGGGCGCTCTCGTCGGAAGATGCGGCGAACAGGTAGCCGTCGACGCGGGCGAAGTCGCAGTCGATGGATTCGTCCTCGACGTTCTCCTCGATGCGGTCGATCGCGGCGGCGTGGCTCGTCGCGGCGCCGCGCGCCCCGTCCGCGCCGTGCAAGCGCTCGATCTCGACGAAGCCGTCGTCGAGCGCGCTGGCGAGGTGAGCGGTGGTGCGACACGTCTGGCCGCCGCCGATCGGCCCCGAGTCCAGCACCGCGACGCTGTGGCCGTCGCGGCACAGTAGGTCGGCGGTGGTGATGCCGGCGATGCCGGCCCCGACAATACAGACGTCGACCACGATGTCGGCCTCGAGCGGAGCGCGCTCGAGGCTGTTCGATGCGGACCAGAGAGTGCGCGTCGGGCTGTGCTTCATCGGCTCGGGCCTGCGCACGATCCGTGCCGCGAACGGCGACGCGGGATCCGCTGCGGCCGCGCAACTCGCGAGCCGAAGCTGAGTAGCTTCTTACACTTTGCGCGATGCCGCCGGTCGAAATGTGCCAACGCAACCGTCCTGGCCTCGCGGTCGGTGCAGGCGTGCGATCGCAGGCCGCGGCGCAGCGCGGCGCACGGAAAACCTGGCGATGCCCACGTCTTCGGCGCGCTGCTTGCCGCAACACAGAACGTAGGAGGTCTTCGCGCCCTCGCAATGCGTGCCAATGACCGAGTAGGGTCGAATCAGAAGACTGCCATGGCTGCTGCTCGCAGCCGCCTGATGATCCTTAGCGACGGTTTGTCCGAGGCAGGCACGGGACACCGAGATCGCTCAAGAGCGCTGCCATGCGCGACGATTCGCGCCGGCGCTTCCCGCGCGCGTTGTGCGAGCGCGCTTTCGCGAATGATCGGATGGACTTGGTGCCGACCGGCCACCGGGTCGAGCGCGCGTGTCGTGGCGCACTCGCGGAGGTGTGGCTCGCGATTGATCTGGCCGTCGATCTACAAACTCCCGGATGGGACTTTCATCGGCTGTCGCCCCGATCCGCCCGACGATCGTGCGAAGCTCGTCGACGGGTTCGAGAATCTCTCGCCGCAGTCTCGCTACAGCCGGTTCTTATCCGCGACGCCGCGCCTGACGACCGCCATGCTCGACCGGCTGTTCGCCATCGACGGCGAGGGTCGGGTCGCGATCGGTGCCGAGCGGATGCGATTCGGCATCTGGCCGGGGACGGCGTGGGCGTCGCCAGGTTCGCGTGAGCCGGGCTCACCGGAAGTGCGGAGATCGCGGTCGCGATGTCGACGAGATGCAGAACCTCGGCGTCGGCACCATCTTCTGCATGAGCTCGCGCAGGAGGCGCGCGCGCACGGCGTCGCGCGATTCACGGCGTGGGTGCAGCCCGACAACACGAGGACCGCGTGCGGCGGATCCTGCCGGGCTGGCTGGGGGGAAGGACGTCGCCGCCGGTTTGATCGAGCGCGAGCGCTGCGGACGAGGCGAAAACCGGTCGTTCCGGGAATCCGGGTTGTAAAGATCGGCGCAGGACACCTTCTCGCGGCGAGCCTCCGCCACTGCCAGCGATCGGCACGGGGGTTGCTCGTCGTTGCCTCCGCATTTCGCATTCCGGAAGGGGAGCATGTCGAAACCCCAGACTTCGATCCCGGTTCCTGTACCTACCTCGGGCCTCGCCGAGGTGCTCACATCGAGCGGGGCGGGGTACGCGATGATGGCGGGCGCATTTCTCGCGGCTGAGGTTCTCGTCGAGGGCGAGGCGATACTTCGGCGCGTGGTCGAGATTCCGTGGAGAGATGACGCTCGATTCGACCGCACCGGGCCTAACCACCGCCGTCGACGAATGGCAGGGCGGCATGCTCTACACTCTGGCCTGCCGGATCGGCAGCGCGATCGACAACCTCGCGCTGCGCGGGATGTCGCGATGTACGGCGGCACGCTCGCCTACCGCGCACCAGCCGACGCGGAGACCATCGTGGCGGGCGCGTGCCCTTAGCGTGGACCGCGATGGCGTGCGGCACGCCCGGAGTTCTTCTCGTTTCTCGCCACCGACGATCAACGACTCGGACTGGTCTACGAGTCCGCGGTCGCCCGCCTGCCGGGCGGCACGATTTTCGAGCTGGTGTTTCGTAGCTCGTACTCGGCCTTCGACGACGCGCAGGGACGGATCCGAGCGAGCTGGGCCGAGAACGGCTCGGTGCGCGTCCGCAACTGGAAGCACGCCGACGGTCGCGCGCGTCCGACCGTTCTGCTGCTGCACGGCTTCGGGATGGGCGCGATCCCGTGGATCGACGCTCGCGTGCTGTGCGCGTCGCAGTGGTTCGCGAGCGGTATCGACGTCGCGCTGCTGACCTTGCCGCTGCACGGTGCGCGGTCGCCGGGCGACGTGCCGTACTCGGGCGCCGCCTTCGCGTCCTGGTACGTGGCCCACCTCAACGAGTCGGTGCGCGAATCCGTCCACGACGTCGACGCCATCCTGCGCTTCCTCGGCGAGTCGAGCGGTTCCCCGGTCGGGCTCGTCGGCTTCAGCCTGGGCGGCTACCTGGCCGCGCTGCTGGCCGGGCTCTCGACGCGTCCGGCGTTCGTCGTCCCGATCATGGCGCCGGTGTCCCTCGGAGACTTGCCGGGGCGTCTGTTCGCGATGCGCCGCGGAGCGGATTGCGCGCCACCGATCAGCAGCGCCGAGCTCGATGCCGGCTGTCGCGTGCACTCGCCGCTTCAGCATCCGCTCGCGGTCGACCGTGAGCGTGTGATGATCGTCGCCGGGCGTGGCGATGCCTTCGTGCCACCCGAGCACGCGCAGACGCTCTGGCAGCACTGGAACCGGCCCAGGATGCACTGGCTCAGCGGCGGCCATCTGGCGGCCTTCGGTCGCTCGACGCTGGTCGACGTCATCCAGCGGCAGTTCGCGCCGCTGGGATTCGCTGCGAGCGAGCGCGAGCCAGAGGCGCCGTCAGTCGTCGCTGCCAGCGAGGCGACGTCACGATGGCACGCGGGCTCGGCTGGCTGAGCTTCGGGCTGGGCGCGTTGCAGCTCGCCGCCCCGCGGCGCCTTGGGCGGTTCCTCGGCCTGGAAGGCTACGAGACCGTGTTCCGCGCGATCGGCCTTCGAGAGATCGCAAGCGGCCTCGGGATCTTCGCACAGCCGCACCCCCGGGCGGCGACCTGGTCACGCGTCGGCGGCGACGTCGTCGATCTCGCGCTGCTGTTCGCGGCGCTGCCTGCGACCTCGCGCCGTGGCCGAGTGGTGTCGTCGATGGCGGCCGTCGGTGGGATCGCAGCGCTCGACGCTTACGTCGCCGACCGGCTCTCGCGTCGCTCCGCCGTCCGTGGCGACGAGGCCCCCAGCGACGGCTCGATCGAGGTCGTCGGCAGCGTCTCGGTCAACGCGACCGTCGACGAGGCGTACGCGATCTGGCGCAAGCTCGATCAGCTGCCGACCTTCATGAAGCACCTGCAGCGGGTCGCGGAGACCAGCGAGCATCGCTCGCACTGGGTCGCGAAGGCGCCCGGTGGTGGCACCGTCGAGTGGGACGCCGAGATCACGGAGGACGTGCCCGGCGAGCGCCTCTCCTGGAGAGAATCACTGCTACCTCCGCTCCAGCCGGGTCGCCGGGGGGAGATGGGCCGCGCCGGACGTAATCAGTAGCCGGTTTACGTAGGCCGAGCGCCCGCGATGGGTACCGACACAGGGACAGCCCCCGGAAACGGTACCGCGACCGGGACAGGCGCCGGGACAAACGGGAACCATTCAGGCACGACGGCATCCGGCTCGTGGTGGGGATTCCGGGGTTGGTGACGATATCGAGACCCTAGAGCCGCTTCGCGTGGAACTCGGCCTCGAACTCCGTTGCCGGCGCGCTCGGCGTCGTCGCGCGTCTCGGCGCCCGTGTCTCGTGCAGCGCCTGCTTGGCGCGGTGCCACCAAGGGCCGCCACGATGGGACCGACCGCTGAAAGACCTACGCCAGGAATGCGAGAGCACCGATGCCGACGATCCATCCGAGCGCACCACCCAGAACTCCACCCGTAGCGGCACCGGTCGCCTCCCTTCCGGTGCCTTGGTGTTCTTCTCGTGCGCGAAGTCCCGGGTGCCCTTCTGATCGGGAACAGCACTGAGATATCGCTGCTGGAAAAGCCGGCGGTCCGACGATCACCTACGATTCCCTCGGCCTTGAGCTCTGAAGCGACCATACAAAACGCTGCGTTCGAGCGCGTTCACGCATGGGCTGGGGGACGAAGATGGAACCTCAAGTTCAACGGTAGTCGGCGAAGCGGAAGGTTGAGCTACTGCTGTCGCTGATCAAGGGCGAGCGGAATTTCAAGCAGTCGGCCGCGAGTGTTCCCGAATGAAATGTGGAGGGTTCCATGCCTAGAAGTTACGGAAAGAAAGCGGCGGCCAAGGTAAAAAAGGCAATGCACGAACGCAAGGAGGGCACGCTAAAGTCGGGCCGCTCGGGCAAAAAGGTCAAGAGCCGCTAGCAAGCCATCGCTATTGGACTATCCGAGGCGCGAAAGGCCGGAGCGAAAGTCCCGAAGAGTCGCACCTCGAGCAAAAAGAAGACGACGGCGAGGAAGAGAAAGAGTCCGCGAAAGGGACGAAAGAGCACGAGCCGCTCGAAGAGCAGTTAGTCCACGTGTCCTGGAGGTGATCTCGTGAGCCCAGAAACGATCTTGAAGAGCGCGTTCCCTCTGGCGTCGAAGTACGACCCGCAATGGATTCGCGAAAACGCGCTCGGCGAAAACGCGCTGTGCCAGGCGGAGAGTCTGGCGCGCCGGCTCCCATTTCGCCCCGGAACGCGAATCCTGGATCTCGGGTGCGGCAAAGCCACCAGCTCGATCTTCGTGGCGCGCGAGTTCGGGGCCGAGGTGTGGGCCGTCGACGGAGCCATCTCTCCGACTGAGAATCGCCAGCGGGCAATCGACCTGGGCTGCGAAGCCAGTGTGTTTCCCGTACGGAGCGACGCGCGCACGCTGCCATTCGCCAAGGAGTTCTTCGATGCGGTGATCGCCATCGACTCCTTTCTCTATTACGGAACCGACGAGCGCTACCTCCCCTATCTGACACAGTTCATCAAGCCGGGAGGCTTCATCGGCATCGTGGACATCGCCTTCACACGCGAGATTGGGTCCATCGCGGAGGCCCCTGATTTTCTGCGTGCTCAGTTCCAGCATTGGTTCTACGTGCACACGGTCGAGTGGTGGAAGCGCCACTGGGAGAAGACCGGCGTGGTCGACGTACAATGCGCCGAGCTTTTGCCGGAGAGCGACGATCTGCTGCGCGATTATGTGAAGGGAAGACCGCTCGAGCGGGATGAGGATCCGATCATGCGGGCAGTGCCCCGCGATCATGACGGCCTGATCGCGCTGTTCTGCCTTGTCGCGACAAAGCGCTAAAGCCTGAGGGCGCGAGGAAGGACGAGATGCCAAAGGCACCGCGCTTGCTGAAGACGTAGCTCTTGGCGCCCGCGCCGGGTCGGACTCAGAGCGCACCGGGCTCGAGGACTTCCAAGGGGCCGGGCAATCGAGCGACGCGGGCTAAAGGCGCCCGGTGAGCAACATGACCAACACGACTAGAAGGACAAGTCCGCCAAGGCCAATCGGCAAGTACATAAAATCCTCACTTTCTTTCTCGTTTACAGCTGGCACGGCAGAGGGCGTGCCGAGGAACGGCGCGGGGTGAAGGAGCGACTTGACGCGATCCCCAATCACGAGGAGCGGCTCGTACTCGCGACCGGACGGTACATCGGCGAAGGCTTCGACGATACTCGGCTCGACACGCTCTTCCTGGCGCTGCCGGTGTCGTGGAAGGGGACGTTGATCCAGTACACCGGCCGCCTTCACCGTCTCCATCCGGCCAAGACGGCAGTCCGCATCTTCGACTACGTCGACCGCGAGGTGCCGATGCTGCGCCGGATGTTCGAGAAGCGACTGCGCGGATATCGCGCGATCGGCTATGCCAGGGGCGAGGCGCCGCTCGGCTACGCGGAGCCCGGTGACGAGATCATCGTCGAATACGATGACGACGTTCTACGATCGATCGAGGAACGGGACGACTTCACGTGAGAGCGCAGACGCGATCGGACACGAGTGGAGCCAAGCGCACGAAACCCCAGCGCCCACGCATCGGGACGTCTTGGTCACGGTCCAGGGTATCGACCTGCACGGCACGAGCAGATCGTGGCGTCTTGCGCTCGCGATCGCGATCGACAATTGATCGCCGTCCTCGATTTTCCGCTCCCCACTCCACCGCCTGGCGGCGCGGAGTGGATCGAGACGTACCGTCGGTGGCTTGGCAGCGGATGACTACGTGGCCGACGGACAGCCTTCGATCACGCTGCCGCACCGCGCCGGAGGTCGACCTCGATTCCCGTGAAGCGAACAATCGGGACCAACGTCTTCCGAGCGCTCTCCTCCCTCAAGTCCACGAGTCCAAGTTCGGCGAGGAACATCACGTCGGAGTAGACGTTCTTGAAATCACGCTTCAGGCTTCGTGCGAGGGCGGAGATGGACTTCGGCTTGAGCTCGGGAACTCGCGCGAGGATCTCGAGGCGTGTCGCCGAGAGGACCTTTGCGAGGACTGCCCAGCTCGCGACGGTGATCACGTCTTCCTTGGCTGTCGCGCTTCCCTTGAGCGCCTTCTTCCAGCGCGCCTCGGTCTTCGCCAGCGGCTCGACCGCGATGCGCACACGCTTCGCCTTCATGGTTCGAATCCTTCCTGCCGTACGAGATCCCAGAAAGCTGCGAGCAACCGGCCCTCGCCGACGGTCTCGAACGGTCGCTCTTCACCGTGAATGTGAAGGTGCGGCCCCTTGGGCTTGTGGTTGTCGATTCCGACGAGCACCTCACCCTCGACCGAGAAGAACAGCGAGAACTTGCGTGCTTCGGGATAGTCGACGGAGCGCGGTACCTCCCACACTTTGACCTCGGCGATGCCCACCCTTGCCAACGAAGTGGACCAGACCAACCGCTTCTCGTGAAAGACAACTCGGGCCTTCACTTATGGCCTGGATACCATAGGTTGTCGCGATTCCGCCAGGGCTCGATCCAAGCAGAACGGCAGCGCCGGCAAGCGCTCCGTGACCGGAGATTCCTTCAGTTGAACCAGGAACCCTGGGACAGGGCTGGCCCCCTGGGGGCCAGGCGGCGCAACACGGGGACACACGGCGCCACTTGCGGGCGGCTTTCCCCTCCCATGTTTCCGTGTAGGCAAAGGCGATCCAGCGCCGGTCGCCCACCAGCACCCGTTGGTGCCCGCGCTTGACGTGCCGCGGATCGCTGCGGTCGAGCACCCGCAGCTTGGTATCGTCGACCTGCAGCGCGTGGGCCGAGAGAGCGCGCGCGAAGATCAGCTTGCTCAACGGGCTGAGCAGTGTGACCGCCGCCGTCACCCAGTCGCCCAGCGTCGAGGGCGACAGCTCCACGCCCGAGCGCCGGTAGATCTGCGCCTGGCGCTCGAGTGGGAGGTGGTCGCGATATCCGGCTCGGATGCCGGCTCTGCGACTGCCTTGGCGACCGCTTGGATCAACAGGGCGAGCTGGCGCGGGTCGATCTGCTCAGAGCGCCGGCCGTAGGTCTGGAGCAGGAGCTGAGCGACGCGCGCCTCGAGCCGCCGGGCATGATCGTGCATCTGCCCGAGCAGCTCGCAGGCAACGCGCACCAGCTCATCGCCCTGACCCTTGGCCAATAGCTCGCCGAGGACGGCGGCCACGTCTTCGGGCTTGGGCAGCGCACTCGGCTTCGATCGCACGAGCA
>ENA-ORBV01002835-ORBV01002835.1-microbial-mat-metagenome-genome-assembly--contig:-NODE-2835-length-35948-cov-24.755624_pt1 | contig 35948 bp, 35 predicted proteins | sample MGYA00237777_ERZ505514 | MGnify/ENA primary metagenome ERZ505514 (study PRJEB26160, sample SAMN06269048) | microbial mat metagenome | isolation source: Oligotrophic lake microbial mat | place... | reverse complement strand
GCCGAGCACGACGACATCCTCGGCGACGCCTACGAATACCTGATGCGGCACTTCGCCACCGAGAGCGGCAAGAGCAAGGGGCAGTTCTACACACCGTCGGAGGTGAGCCGCATCATCGCGAAGGTGATCGGCGTGTCGCCGGACAACACCATCGCCGCTCTTTCGCGGCAATGCTGAAGGTCTGATCCGCCAGCAGCTCGTGCGCTCGGGCATCCTCAAGGGGATCATCGGCCTGCCCGCGAACCTGCTCTACGGCACCTGATGGAAAAAGTGTTCCAGCAATATGCAAAGCTCACCGAGGACGATATTAAAACCCTCGTCGTGGACGACAAATGGCTGGCCACCCTCGCCGCCGCCGTGCAGGGCGAACTCGACCGCGTCTCGCAGACCCTCACCGGCCGCATCCGCCAGCTCGCCGAACGCTACGCCACCCCGCTGCCGCAGCTCACCGACGAAGTCGCCACGCTTGCCAGCCGAGTGGAGGAACACCTCAAAAAGATGGGATTCACGACATGAAGAAAACCAGGAAAACCACCATTGAAGTTCAGGGGACGGAGATCACCGTCGTGGACCAAAGCGGTCAGGATTACATCTCCCTGACGGACATCGCCCGGTATCGAAATGCACAGGAACCCTTCGCCATCATCAACAACTGGATGCGCAGCCGCAGCACCATCGAATTTCTGGGGCTTTGGGAAAAGCTGAGCAATCCGGTTTTCAAACCTCTCGAATTCGAGAGGTTTAGAAATGAGGCGGGCAGCAACTATTTCGTGCTCTCCCCGCAAAGATGGATCGAGGCGACTCAAGCTGTCGGCATTACCTCAACATCCGGCCGCTACGGCGGCACGTTCGCCCATCGGGAGATTGCCTTCGAGTTTGCTTCGTGGATTTCCTCAGAGTTCAAGCTCTACCTCATCAAGGAATTTCAGCGCCTCAAGGACGATGAAAGCCGCCGTCTCTCCCTCGCGTGGAATCTCAACCGCACCCTTTCCAAGCTCAACTACCGCATCCACACCGACGCCATCAAGGCGCACCTCATCCCGCCGGAAGTCACGCCCGCGCAGGCCGCCATCACCTACGCCACCGAGGCCGATGTGCTGAATGTGGCGCTCTTCGGCCGGACGGCGAAGCAATGGCGCGACGCCAACCCAAAGCTCGACGGGAACATGCGCGATCACGCCACCATCGAGCAATTGCTGGTGCTGGCGAACATCGAAGGCATGAATGCCGAGTTCATCCACATGGCGCTCCTGCAGGGCGAACGGCTCAGGCGACTCAACCAAATCGCCATCCGCCAGATGCAAGTGCTCACCACGAGCACGGCGGCGCGGCAGCTCGCAGCGCCCAAGGAGGAAAAGCCATGAGCGCCGAACGCTACGCCACCCCGCTGCCGCAGCTCACCGACGAAGTCGCCATGCTCGCCAGCCGCGTGGACGAACACCTCAAAAAGATGGGAGCGGTATGGAAGTGAAGCCCGGCTACAAGCAGACGGAGGTGGGCGTCATCCCGGAGGAGTGGGGCGTTCGCAAGCTCCCTGACGTTTCTTGGTTTCAAGAAGGGCCAGGACTGCGCAATTGGCAATTCACCAACAGCGGGATGAAGGTCATCAACGTCACCAATTTGGAAGATGGCGTTCTGAATCTTGACCGGACAGACCGGCACATAAGCATTTCCGAGTTCAACCGGATGTATCAGCACTTTGCGGTCGATGCCGGAGACATCGTCATGGCCAGCTCCGGCAACAGTTACAGCAAAACAGCAGTAGCGCGGCATCAAGACCTTCCGCTCGTCATGAACACGAGCGTTATCAGATTCAAACCAGCCAAGACGTGTGATTACGGGTTCTTGTGGGCGCTCCTCACATCGCCGCTGTTCAAGAGTCAGATCGACCTGATGATCACAGGAGGTGCTCAACCCAACTTCGGGCCGTATCACCTGAAGCGGCTGAATGTTCCCGTCCCGACCCTCCCCGAACAACGCGCCATCGCGACGGCGTTGAGCGATGTGGATGCGCTGCTGGGCGCGCTGGACCGGCTCATCGCCAAGAAGCGCGACCTCAAACAGGCCGCCATGCAGCAACTCCTCACCGGCCAAACCCGCCTCCCCGGCTTCCACGGCGAGTGGGAGGTGAAGCGGTTCGCTGACATTGCATTTCCCAGACGCGACAGAATTGATCCGAGAAAGATTGGCGTCCAAGAGTTCTGCGTCGAACTGGAGCACATCGAATCAGCAAGCGGTGAACTTCTTGGAAGCACGAGCACGGGCGAGCAAGCATCACTCAAATCAGTTTTCTGCGCCGGTGATGTGCTCTTCGGGAAACTTCGCGCATATCTCCGAAAGTATTGGCTCGCGACACGCTCGGGCGTCTGCTCGACCGAGATTTGGGTGTTTGCGCCAAAGGATCGACTAACGACAACGGAATTTTTGTTTCAGCTCGTCAAGACGGACGAGTTTATCGAAGTCGCAAGCAATTCATACGGCACACACATGCCGCGCTCCGACTGGAACATCGTGAAGAACTACGAGTTGAAAGTTCCGCCCCTCCCCGAACAAACCGCCCTCGCCGCCGTGCTGACGGACATGGACGCGGAACTGGCGGTACTGGAGCAGCGGCAGGCCAAGACCCGCGCCCTCAAGCAAGGCATGATGCAGGAACTGCTCACCGGAAGGACCCGACTGGTATGAGCAGCACGTTGAGTGAATCCACGATTGTCAGGGCGGTGGCCGACCGCGCCGGTCGGCACATTACCCGTCAGGTCATCGCAGCGTTTCAACGGATGCCTGAAACCCTGGCCGGCGACGACTCGGGGTTGAAGTCGACGTGGGACGCGATCTGCGCCCAAGTGCAATACGAGGAGTCGATCTTTTGGGACGCCTACGACGAAACGGTGCGAGCGATGGTCGCCGGATACCTTGCCAAGTTGCCGGAACTGGAGCGAGCAGCACTTTGGCTGCAAACGGGTGCCGGCAGCAACTGGGAGTCCAAGGATGAAGCGGATCGCGAGCCAGATTCGGTCGTCAATGATGACATCGTGAATCACGTGACCACGGAATACGTTTATTTGGAGGCGGGACGATGGTCGAACGCTCGCATTCGGGCTTACATTGAGCGATCCTGCCGGAGTGACTAAACGATGAATGGCATCGGCAAACCAGAACGCGCAACGCAGAACCGAGTGGTCGCCCTGTTCAAGGACGAACTCCACTACCGCTATCTCGGCGATTGGTCCGACCGCCCGGACAACAGCAACATCGAGGAGAAACTGCTCGGGGACTACCTCAAGCGTGCGGGGTATTTGCCGGAACAAATCAGCCGCGCCATTTACCTGCTCAAGATCGAAGCCGAAAACTCGAACCGCAGCCTCTACGATAACAACAAGGCGGTTTACAGCCTCCTGCGCTACGGCGTGCCGGTGAAGACCGAAGCCGGCAAGGTCACGGAGACGGTCAAGCTCATCAACTGGGAGCAACCCGATGAAAACGACTTCGCCATTGCCGAAGAGGTCACGCTGCGGGGCAGCCTGGAGCGGCGACCGGACCTGGTGCTCTACGTCAACGGCATCGCCATCGGCGTTATTGAACTGAAGAACAGCCACACCTCCATCGGCGACGGCATTCGCCAGTTGCTCTCCAATCAGCAGAAGGAGTTCAATGAGTGGTTCTTTACCACGGTGCAGATTGTCTTTGCGGGCAACGATTCCGAAGGGCTGAGCTACGGCAGCATCAAGACGGAGGAGAAATACTTCCTGAACTGGAAGGAGGACGAGGCCGACAACTCGCGGTTCAAGCTCGACAAATATCTGCTTAAGATGTGCCGCAAGGACCGGCTCATCGAGTTGATGCACGACTTTGTGCTGTTCGACGGTGGAGTGAAGAAACTGCCCCGTGCCCACCAGTATTTTGGCATGCAGGCGGCGCGGGAGCACGTCAACGCCTACAAGGGCGGCATCATCTGGCACACGCAGGGCAGCGGCAAAAGCATTGTGATGGTGCTGCTGGCCAAGTGGATACTGGAAAACAAATCCAACGCCCGGGTACTCATTCTTACCGACCGCGACGAACTGGACAAACAGATTGAGCGCGTCTTCACTGACGCTGGCCAATCCATCTACCGAACCTGCAGCGGGCACGACCTGATGGCGCAGCTTGGGCAGGCTGCGCCGCGCCTGCTTTGTTCGCTCGTCCACAAGTTCGGCAAAAAGGGCGTGGACGACTTCGACGCGTTCATCAAGGAACTGAAGGAGCAGCCCAGCCCGGCGATCGGTGAGGTGTTCATCTTCGTGGACGAGTGCCACCGTACCCAGACCGGCAAGCTGCACCAGACCATGAAGGCGCTGCTGCCCGGCGCGGTATTCATCGGTTTCACCGGCACGCCCCTGCTCAAGCAGGACAAAGCAACGAGTCTCGAAGTGTTCGGCAGCTACATCCACACGTACAAGTTCGGCGAGGGCGTCGAGGACGGGGTGATTCTCGATCTCGTCTATGAGGCGCGGGACATTGAGCAGGCATTGGGATCACCGGAGAAGATTGACGCATGGTTTGAAGCCAAGACCACGGGCCTGAACGACTGGCAAAAGGCCGCGCTGCGTGAGCAATGGGGAACGATGCAGAAGGTGCTCAGTTCGCGATCGCGCATGGAGCGGGTGGTGGAGGACATTGTTTTCGATTTCGGTGTCAAGCCGCGTCTCAGCAGCCAGCGGGGCAATGCGATGCTCGTGGCGTCGAGCATTTATGAGGCATCCAAGTATTTCGAGCTGCTCCAAAAGACTCCGCTCAAAGGCAAGTGCGCAGTGGTCACGTCATACAATCCGCTGGCGCAGGACGTGACCCTGGAGGAAACTGGCGCGAATAACGAGACTGAAAAGCAGTTTCTTTACAACATTTACACCGCGTTGCTGAAGGATGTGCAAGCCAAGCCTGGCAAGTCGAAAACGGAAACCTACGAAGACGAAGTGAAAGAGAAGTTCAAGTCACAGCCGGCAAATATGGGCCTGCTCGTCGTGGTGGACAAGCTGCTCACCGGCTTCGATGCCCCCGCCTGCACCTACCTCTACATTGACAAGTCGATGCAGGATCATGGTTTGTTTCAGGCCATTTGCCGCACGAACCGCCTCGACGGCGAGGACAAGACGTTCGGCTACATCGTGGACTACAAAGACCTGTTCAAGAAGCTCGTCAATGAAAAGGGCACTGGTGCGCTTCAGGTTTACACGACCGAACTGGATCAGAGCACGGGTGGAGCGTCGCCAGAGGTGCTCATGCAGGACCGCCTCAAGAAGGGGAAGGAGCGGCTGGATCAGGCGCTGGAAACGATTGCCCTGCTGTGCGAGCCGGTGCAGCCGCCGAAAGGGGAGTTGGAGCACATCCATTATTTCTGCGGCAACACGGAGATTCCCGACGATCTCAAGGCACATGAGACCCAGCGCGCTGCGCTCTACAAGTGCGCGGCGACGTTGATGCGGGCTTATGCGAACGTCGCCGACGATTTGCCGAACGCCGGTTACACCGATGGCGAAATCGCGCAGATCAAGCAGGACCTCGACCGTACCCTGAAGCTGCGGGAGATTATCCGTCATGCCAGCGGAGAAACCATTGACCTGAAGGCATACGAGGCCGACATGCGGCATCTCATCGACACCTACATTGAAGCCGATGCGCCAAGGACGATTTCAGACTTTGGCGAAATGGGGCTGCTCGATGTGCTGGTGAACAGCGGCATGGCCGACGCCATCAAGAGCCTTCCGGACGGAATCAAGGGCGATAAGGGAGCGGTCGCCGAGACCATTGCCAATAACGTCAGAAGCAAGATCATCAAGGAGCACCTCAACGACCCGGCTTTCTACGAGAAGATGTCGGCATTGCTGGACGAAATCATCGCCGACCTGAAAGCAAGGCGGATCGACTACGAGCAGTTCCTGAAGGGCATCGCCGAAGTCGCCAGGCTGGTGCAGGCCGGCAAGTCGGACGACACGCCCGTGAAATTGAACACCCCGGGAAAACGAGCCCTTTTCAACAATCTGAGCCAGAACGAGCAGCTTGCCCTGAAGATCGACGAGCGTGTCAGAGACGTTCGCCCGGCCGACTGGCGCGGTAATAAGACTCGCGAGAACATCATTAAAGCCGCGCTTCTCCCGTTGCTGGGGCACGATCAAGCTGAGGTGGAGCGGGTTTTTCTCATCCTTACCGCGCAGGGGGAATACTGATGCCCGAGCAGGTCAGATTGGGCGACATCGCTGTGGACGTGGTGTTGAAGGACATTAAGAACGTCCATCTTAGCGTGCATCCACCGACAGGGAGAGCGACTATTTCCGCGCCGTTGCGCATGAACCTCGACACCATCCGCGTCTTCGCGATCTCAAAGTTGGGTTGGATCAGGCAGCAACAGCGAAAGCTCTTGGCGCAGGAACGCGAAACGCCGCGCGAGTATCTGGACCGTGAAAGTCATTACGTTTGGGGTCGGCGCTACCTGCTCAAGATATCCGAGAGTGAGCAGCCGCCGAAAATCGAATTGAAGCATACCCGCATGCAGCTGAGCGTGCGTCCGGGGACAGATGACAAGAAGCTTCAAGCCATCGTGGAAGAATGGTATCGCGAGCAGGTCAAGCAAGCGGTGCCACCGTTGATCGATAAATGGGAACGGCACATCGGCGTAAAAGTGAAGAGAATTTTCGTCCAGCGAATGAAAACAAAGTGGGGCAGTTGTAACCATCGCGCGCGAACCGTCCGCCTGAACACGGATCTGGCCAAGAAGCCCCGCGAGTGCCTCGAATACCTCGTCGTCCATGAGCTGGTTCACCTGCTGGAGCCGACGCATAACGCGCGTTTCATCGCACTAATGGACCAGTTTATGCCCAAGTGGCGGTCCCACCGACAGGGTCTGAACCGGCTGCCTGTGCGACATGAGAGTTGGCTCTACTGACAGCCTTTGGGTCACGGGCTAGTAATTCAGCCATCAGGCAGGCCATCGCCGTGTTGCTGGCGAAGCCGGGCATCGCGGCTGATTCGTCCACTGAGATGTGGTGGCGGGTGGGCGCGAGCAGGTAGAATGTAAATCCAACGGGACGGCTGGATTGATCCCCAGCCTACGGCCCAGGCGTTTGCGAGCGGCGATTCACCGTCCCCGCTTCACCGCCTGAGCCTGACCCGATTCAACACGGACGGTGAACATGCCCGATCTAACGCCCGCGCAGCACGCACAACTCGGCTGCGATTATCTCGACGAATTGTTACACGCGCTGCAATCCAATCGCTGGTGCTTTCACGACACCTACGGCATCGAAGCCAAGATTTCCGAACACGCGAGGGCGTTAGGGATTCCGACGCCTCTGGAGCGACCGGGCAAGCCCGAACACGAGACCGCTGAGGAACTTCAAGTCTGGTTGAAGATTCACGATCCGCTGACGGATTCACGGCAAGAGCGGCTTATCAGCAATATGTGGTTTGCGCCGCCACCGGCTCGCAAAGGGACGGTTCTCAAAACGACGTTCCGCCGGCTGAACGAACGAGAGCAGGCCGAGTTTCGGCAATTCGTAGATAGGCTGAAAAGAGAATTGAGCCGGCGGGGCGTGGCGGTGGATGAATTGGAGCAACCGCGCGAGCCGTCAATTGCTGTGGCGACTGTGCCCGATGGATTCTACTCGCCAACCGACATTGCGAAGGCCCTCAACGCGCCAGACAAAGCTGACGCGATCCGCATGGCGCTGAAGCGCCTATTCGATGAAAGCCGTTTGCCAGATGGAGCGTGGATGGAGAACAACAATCCGGCTAAAGGGCAGGCGAAAATCCTTTATCGCTTGTCATCGGTGCGCCCGCTGCTGGCGCGTTTTGAACCGTCACTGGCAGATTGAACTTGTTCGCTCGCCGTTCGTCGTGAACCGAACAAACGCGGTTTTCGACCGGAAACTGTCGCATTTCTTGTTCCCCCGATGTTCATCCACAACATCGACATCGCCACGGCTTCTAAAAGCTGGGCATGAAGTATCACACATTGCAAGACGTTCCCCTTGCCAAGCTTCGGAAGTGGCTGGCGACGGCGGAACAAGCATTAGGCCCGACCTGTCCCACTGCAAAAGTTTACCGAACGGAGATAGCGCGACGCATCGAGCGTGAGCGACGGCAAGCCCGGAAGGCGGTGCGCCATGACCGCTGAACCGCTTAACCCGTTTTTGGTCGATGAGCGCGAGGCTCGCCGCCTGCTGGGCAACGTGTCCGCCAAGTCGATGTTTAACTGGCGGAGCTGTGCCGGCTTGCCATTCGTCAAGTGCGGCTCCCGTGTCATGTACACTCCCGCCGATTTAGCCGCTTGGGTTGAGCGGCAGAAGCAGAAGGGGGGGCGGCAATGAGTAACGATCTACTGACGGCGGCGCTGGCGTGCGTCAAGGCCGGCGTCTCCATCGTCCCCATCGACCACACCACCAAGCGCCCGGCGACGGAGTTGCTGCCCGGCGGGAAGTGGAGGCCCTACCAATGCACTATCGCGGACGAGGCGACGGTGCGGCGGTGGATTGCATCGGGCATCCAGAGCTTCGCTGTGGTCGCTGGCAGAGTGTCCGGCGGGCTGCTGGTGCTGGACTTCGACGCGCCGGGCTTCTTCGAGCGTTGGTGCGAAGGAGTGGGCGAGTTGGCGCACGCGCTGCCGGTGCAACAGACGGGCGGCGGGGGGTATCAAGTGCTGCTGCGTTGCCCTGATCCCGGCGGAAATGACAAGCTGGCTTGGACGCCAGATGAGCAGGAGGACAGTGGTCGCACCATCGCCATCGAAACGCGCGGTGAAGGCGGCTACGCGGTGGTAGCGCCGTCCCTGCATCCATCGGGCAATCAGTACAAGTGGCTGAACCACCTGACGGCGGGGGATGTGGTGACGGTGACGCAGGGGCACGCCGAGAAATTGCTTGCTGCGGCGCGGGCGCTGGATGAAGCGCCGCGGACCGTGCAGGAACAGGAACGGCTTGAGGCCAAGGCCCGCGCCGTTCATCGTCAGCGACACGCGAGCAACAACGGACAGGCAAGCGTTATCGACGCCTTCAACCGCGTCCACTCAATCGACGCCATCTTAGAAGGGCACGGCTACGCCAAGGGCAGGACCGGACGACACATGCGCCCCGGCGGGACGAGCGAGTCGGTGAGCGTGAAGGATGGGCGCACCTACCACTGGTCAAGCAACGATCCGCTCAACGACGGCAAGGCGCACGACGCCTTCGACGTGTTCACGCATTTCGACCATGCCGGCGACGTGAGCGCCGCGGTGAAATCGGCGGCGGAGCTAATGGGGATGAAGCCGGGCAAGCAGACCAAGGGCAAGGGCAAGCCCGCCGCTGCGCCGTCTGTCGAGCCATACCGTCCGTTTCCAGTGGACATGCTGCCCGGAGTCGCACAGCGTTTCGTGAATGAAGGGGCGAAGGCGCTGGGGTGTGATGCGAGCTTCATCGCGCTGCCGCTGCTGGCGGAGTTGGCGAGCGCCATCGGCAACAGCCGGCGCATCCGCCTGAAAGCATCATGGACCGAGCCGCCGGTGCTGTGGTGTGTGATTGTGGGCGACAGCGGCACGTTGAAAAGCCCGGCCTTCGATTTGGCGTTGCGTCCGATCCGGCTGAGGCAAAAGCGGGCGATGAAGCAATACAAGCAGGCGCTGGCCGAGCACGCCGAGGCCATGGAACAGTTTGACGACGACCTGAAAGCATGGCGCAAGGCCAAGCCCGATGAGCGCGGCGAGCGGCCCAAGGAACCGGAGCAGCCGACGTGTGAGCGTTTGTGGTGTTCCGATACGACCGTCGAAGCTCTGGCGGATCGGCTGAGCATTGCCCCGCGTGGGTTGCTGGTGGCGCGGGATGAACTGGCGGGCTGGCTGGGGAGCTTCAACCAGTACAAACAAGGCCAAGGCGGGGACGTGGCACACTGGCTGGAAATGCACCGCGCCGGGGCGTTGCTGGTGGATCGTAAGACCGGCGACAAGACCACCATCCACGTTGACCGCGCCGCCGTGGGAATTGCCGGCGGCATCCAGCCGGACACGCTGCGCCGCTGTCTCACGCCGGAGTTTTTTGACAACGGCTTGGCCGCGCGGCTGCTACTGGCGATGCCGCCCAAGCGGGTGAAGCGGTGGACGGAAGCGGACATTGCCGTCAAGACTTTGAATGCGGTGGGGACGCTGTTCACGGAACTTTTGAGCTTTCAGCCGTCCACCGATATCGACGGCGAACCCGAACCCGCTGACATAGGACTGACGGATGGGGCGAAGGACGTATGGGTGAGGTTTTACAACGATCACGCCCAGCAACAGGCCGAGCTTGCGGGTGAGTTGTCGGCGGCGTGGAGCAAGCTGGAAGGTTACGCGGCGCGGCTGGCGCTGGTGGTGCATTGCATCCGGCAGGCGAGCAAGGACGGCGTCAACCCGTGGCACGCCGACGAGCAGAGCATGGCCGCTGGCGTGGCGCTGGCCGAGTGGTTCGGGCATGAGGCTAAGCGGGTGTACGCGATGCTCGCGGAATCGCAGGACGACCGCGAAGCCCGCGAACTGTTGAATTGGGTCAAGCAGCGCGGCGGACAAGTGACGGTGCGGGAGCTGACGCACGGGCTGCGCCGCTACCGTGGCAACGCCGAACAGGCCGAAGCCGATCTTGAGCGGTTGGCGGAAGCCAAGTTGGGGCGCTGGCAGACGGTGCGGCAGAATCCAACGGGCGGGCGGCAACCGCGCATCTTCCACCTGTTGAACGTCACCGAATCCTGCGAACCGGATGCCGTCACCGGCGTCACCGTCACCGAAACCCGGGTTAACGGTAGCGCTGCTGAGGGTAGCGGTGACGGTGACAATGGTGAAGCTGGCCCCGAAGTGGGGAGAGGTGACGATGTAGCCAGCGAGGATGAATACGACCGGTCTGAGCGCGACGCAATCCAAGAGCCGGGCATGTGAGCAGAGCCGGAACGAAATATGCTTGACTTTGAGACAAGCACGGGTTAGTGTGTGAGTATGGTAAGCAAATTGAGCGACCAGTTACGCGAAGCAATCGACGCCAGCGGGATGAGCCGCTACGCCGTCTGCAAGGCGCTGGGCGTGGATCAGGGGCTAATGTCCCGCTTCATGGCAGGGAAAGGCGGGCTGTCGATGGAAACAATCGACATGCTGGCCGATCTGCTGGGGCTGAAATTGGTGACGACGAAGCCCGCGAAGGGCAAAGGACGGTAAGTCATGGCAAGCATCGGTAATGATCCGAACGGACGAAAGCGCATCCTATTTGTGGCCGGCGACGGCACGCGCAAGACGATCCGGCTGGGGAAGATGGACCGAAAGAACGCGGAGCGATTCTGCGGCCGGGTCGAGAAGATCATTGGTGCGAACATCAGCGGCGGGGCGCTGGACGATGAAACGTCACGATGGCTGGCCGAGCGGGATGACGCGACCCATGCCCGGATGGCGGCGGTGGGGTTGGTGAAGCCACGCAAGACCAGTGGAACCACGTTGAAGCAGTTGCTTGATTCATTCTTCAAGCATCTGACCGTTAAGCCAATCACCTCTCTCGGTTACCAGGCGACACGTGCCGCGTTGCTGGCGGAGTTTGGGGCAGAAACCCCTATCCGCGATATCGAGCCGCTACAGGCCGACCAGTGGCGGGCGAAGATGAAGGCCGACGACTACGCCGAAGCCACCTTGAGCAAGCGGGTGAAACTGGCGCGGCAGATTTTCCGGCAGGCAGTGCGGTGGAAGATGCTGAGCGAAAATCCCTTTGAAGGCGTAAAGGCCGGTAGTCAGCAGAACCGAAGCCGACAGTATTTCCTGACCCGCGAGGACGCACAGAAGGTGCTGGATAAGTGCCCCGATCCGCAATGGAAGCTGCTGTTTACACTTAGCCGCTACGGCGGGCTCCGTTGCCCTTCCGAACATCTGGCATTGACGTGGGCGGACGTGGATTGGGAGCACGGGCGCATCCGCGTGACGTGCAGCAAGACGGAGCACCACGAAGGACGTGGCGAAAGGTTCATGCCGATCTTCCCAGAACTTCGCCCATACCTGCTAGAAGTGTTCGAGCGGGCCGAGCCGGGCACGACTTACGTTATCAGCCGCTATCGGAACGCCAACGCAAACCTGCGGACGCAATTGCAGCGAATCATCCGCAAGGCCGGGCTGACGCCCTGGCCGCGACTGTTCCACAATCTGCGATCCACCCGACAGACTGAGCTAGCCGAGAGTTTTCCCTCCCATGTTGTTTGTGCATGGATCGGCAACACGGAGAGGGTAGCGCAGAACCACTATCTGCAAGTGACCGATGCCCACTTTGAAAGGGCCAACGCCGAGCCCGCGAGCAGCGCGGCACAGAATCCGGCACAGTCTACGGCGGTTTCGGGCAGTAAGGGCAGGGAAGTGGCTGAGGCCAAAAACGAGAATCGCCCGTATTTACTGAGCGATACCGAGCAATCCCGATACTTGCTTAATAGTCAAGTAGCACCGACAGGACTCGAACCTGTGACCCGGGGCTTATGAATCCCCTGCTCTACCAACTGAGCTACGGTGCCGAATTCTCGACTAGATTACGGAATGATACTCCAGTTTCAACTCGAGGCGGTCGAGAAACATAGTGGGGCGGCCGGCGGCGTTTATCGCGGTCGGGTGTGTCGCGGCTTCAACGACCGGCAAGGCATCGGGGGAAATATTATCCCGCTCTCAAGATCATCCGCCTACGCACCGCCTCCCCGGTAGCGTATTACATTAAGTTCGACACGAAAAATTGAAGGAGTGCGTGATGGAAAGAGATTCACCGCTGGTGTTGGTGGTTGATGACAATCTCGCGATGCTCGACCTCACCAGTGTCACATTATTGCACGCTGGTTATCGGACCGAAACTGCTGAAGGGGGTGCCGACGTGATGCGGCGGGTTAATGAGCATCGGCCCGACCTTATTCTGCTTGATTTGATGATGCCTGATGTCGATGGTTTCACCGTTCTCCTACAGTTGCGGGGGGATCCCAAAACGCGGGATATCCCGGTGATCGTGGTCAGTGCCGCCGACAAAGAACTTGGGCGCAAAGCGGTGGAAGACTACGGCGCGGACGCGTTTTGGGGAAAGCACGAGATCGATATTTTCACGCTGCGCGAGCGGGTGGCATCAGTGCTGCGGAATAAACAACCTCACCGATTGCCAACGGCCTGATGCCGGAGAAAGTGCTTACCCCCATAGGCGATCAGGTTTCTTCTCTGACGCAAGACGGATCGACCGACGTTATTCTTGCGTTCATGAGTACCAAAAAAAGATTTCCGTGGCTTACGTTATTCGTTGGGGCCATGCTCGGATTCTTCATGCGGCCGTTCGCGGCCGCTGCATCGCGCAACGCGCCGCCGCCTAATAACCGCCAAGCGAAAATGAACCGCAAGCAACGCCGAAAGATGATGGCGAGGCACGCGGTGCATGCTGGAAACTTGGCGGAACATAACGGCGTCAACACCTGATAAAATCGACCGAGGCTCCACCATGAACAAGAACATGCGTCTACTGTTGGTCGTCGTTCTCATCGTTTTGCTGCTGGGTTTGCTGCCACTTTGGCCCTACAGCACCGGTTGGGGTTACTATCCCAGCGGCGGGGTGGGACTACTGCTTATCGTGATCATTGTCCTGCTCGTCATGCAAAATGCGTGATGTCTAAAACTCTGGCCGCTTGCGGCTTTGCGGCTGATCAGTGCAATGAGCTGGCGCAAGTGCCAGCGTAACAGTCTACAACTACGGCCCAATCGCCTGCCCTCCTCGTTCGCCGGTTCTTAGCCTAATGCAGTCTTCCAAGGGTAGAACGAATATCTTACCGTCGCCGATCGCGCCGGTGTCTCCCGTGCGGGCGGCGTGGACGATCGCTTCGATCGTCGGTTCGACGTATACGTCGTTTACTGCAATCTCCAGCTTCACCTTGGGAACGAGCCGTATTTGCACTTCGGCCCCGCGGTACACTTCGGTGTGGCCGCGTTGACGGCCGCAGCCGCGCACGTCGGTGACCGTCATCAGGTACACATCGCGTTCGTTCAGCGCCGCCTGAACGGCCTCTAGTTTTTCAGGTCTGATCACAGCAACAATGAGTTTCATGGATCGGTCTTTCAGTATCTAGTTTTCTCTACGAGTATCACAACAGTTTCGGCTCATCGAGCTTCATGGTCGACCCGCACCGCACGCCCGATGTGCACGCGACGGCGACGGTGTGTTTACATTTCGATGCGCGCGGTGACCGGCGGGCTGTTGTTCGACGACGAAAAAATCTTTTTCAAGCCTTCGACCATGATCGTCGGGTCGCCGCCTCGGAAGCGGAACTTGTTGCCCTGAACGGTGGTGACGTACGGGTATAGGTTCTTAAACTCCGCCGCCGCCGTGGGTTTTCCGCACAGGTCTGACCAGACGGTGATAAGTTCTTTAGGGCTGGGGCCTTCCACCACGACGCTAAAGCGTCTGCTGCTGCCGGCGATCGCAGCGGGGGTGGGGAGGCTTTCCCCGGCGACGGCGCCCAGAGCCTCGCTGAGGTTATAGCCCGATTCGCCGTGAATGGCGTAGTCGAGCCCCTCTTCTTCCTCTGATTCCTTGACGCGCAGGCCAAAGATGGCCTTCACGGCATATCCCAGAATCAACGAAACAACGAATGCAAACACCACAGCAATGCCTACGCCCAGGAGTTGCTTGCCGAATTGTTCCATTCCGCCGACCGGGCGGATGGCGAACAGCCCGACCAGAACCGCGCCCAGTGCCCCGCCAATACCATGCACGCCAAATGCGTCGAGCGAATCATCATACTTAAACAGTTTTTTGAGTTGGCAGCCGAAGTAGCACACGGCGCCGCCCAGCAGACCCAGGAAGATGCTCGACGCCGGGGCCACATGGCCCGCACAGGGCGTGATCACGACCAGCCCGGCGACCATTCCTGAGGCAAAACCCAGAATCGTCGGCTTGCCGTCTTTGAGCCATTCAACCAGCATCCACGACAAAGCAGCTGCGGCGGCGCAGATTTGGGTGTTCGCGAACGCCAGGCCCGCAACACTTCCGGAAACCGGAAGAAAATCCTTGCCGATGCCGATAGCGCTGCCGGCGTTGAAGCCGAACCAGCCAAACCACAGCAAGCCCGCGCCGATGAGCGTCAAACCCAGACTATGCGGCGGCATCGCTCGTCGGCCGTAACCCTTGCGCGGGCCGACGACGATCGTCAGCGCCAGCGCCGAAACCCCCGCCAGCACATGAACCACCGTTCCGCCGGCAAAGTCGAGCACGCCTTTCTGAAACAGGTAGCCGTTTACGTTCCACACCATGTGCGCCATCGGCGCGTAGACGATCAACGACCAAAGCGAAAGGAAAATCAGCAACGGCGCAAACCGCACCCGTTCCACTACGCTGCCGACGATCAAGGCCGGCGTGATGATGAAGAACATGCCCTGGAACATCGCAAAGATAAGTTCAGGCACGCCGGTGGGAACCGCGCCAACGGTATCGCCGGAGGTGAGAATCCCGCCGTAGCCGTCTTTGAAGGCTTTCAGGAACATCAGATTCGGATCGAATCCAAGAATGCTGACCGTGGCTTTCGTGCCGTCGTAGTCATTCTGGCCCATGGTAATGAGGGCTTTGACCGAGCCATCGGGTTGATCGACGACGGGGAAAACCAGTGCATAGCCGATCACCACCCACAGCACGCCCATCACGCCGCAGCACACCATCACGTTCAGGAAGGTGTTCAGTACGTTCTTGGCCCGCACCATTCCGCCGTAGAAAAGAGCGAGGCCGGGCATCATGAGCAGAACGAGCGCCGAGGAAACGAGCATCCACGCCGTCGATCCGCTGTCGATGGCCGGAGCAGGCGCAACCGCGGCCACCGCCGGGGCGGCATCTTGCGCCAAGGCTAGTGATCCCGTCAAAAACACTCCTGCCATCGCCGCAGCTTTCGCCAGGCCGGCACTTCTGCTTTTGGGCAGTGAGAACATGAGATGCATCTCCGAAATATGACATGCCCGGTCGACTACACCCGCGGCGTGGCCGAACGCGGCAAGACCCAAGGACTTGTGGAATACAAAACCGAACGGATTTGAATTGATCAAATGCAACGGGTGTGCCAGTACCGTCCCGTAACGAAACCTGCCGCGCCGCTGCGCAATGAGGCAGGATGTCGCCGATGCTGCTTAGTTGCGCGGCACGCGACGAAATGCAATTCGCCGCCGTGCGACTATCATGGCTCCAATGCATTTCCTGTCCGCCGTCTCCGATGCTGCCAATGCCGCCCACGCGGTTGCCCGGGTGATCGAGCAGGCTCGCGCGATCGCCCGTCCCGACCTCGCGGCGCTTTTTATCACGGCCGCGCACGTCGACGAGGCGGAGTGGATTCTTGATCGCATCAACACCGAAATCGAGCCGCAGATTCTTATCGGTTGCTCCGCCGAAGGAGTCATCGGCGGCGACGTCGAAATCGAGCGCTCGCCGGGAATCGCCTTGCTCGTCGGCTCGCTTCCAGGCGTGCGCATCAGCGCCATCCACATCGGCGAAAACGAGTGGGCGGATGTGCTCGATGACCAGGTTAATCTCATCGAACGCCTCGGCCACGGCGAAGAATCGCGCGCGCTCATCGGCTTCGGCGATCCATTTACCTGTCCGATCGACGCGCTGATGAAGAATCTCGACGACCTTCCGCTGCCACTCATCGGCGGCATGGCCTCGTCGGCCCGGCGGCGGGGGGAGAACTGGCTTTTCATCAATAACAAAGTGGTCGACGGCGGGTTTGTGGGCGTCACGCTCAACGGGCCGATTAAGGTTGAATCAATTGTCAGCCAGGGATGCCGGCCGGTCGGCGAGCGGTTCATCGTCACCAAATCCAACCAGAATATCATCGAGCAGCTTGGTGGAAAGCCGGCGATCAACCAACTGCGCGACGTGCTGGAAAGCATGAGCGAAAGCGACAAGCAACTGCTGGGTTACGGCCTGTATATCGGCCGGGCCATTGATGAATATCGCGATGCGTTCGGCCGGGGCGATTTTCTCATTCGCAACGTCATGCAACTGGATCAGGAAACCGGCGCGATCGTGCTCGCCGACTACGTGCGCGTCGGCCAGACGGTGCAGTTTCAGGTGCGCGACGCGCAGACCGCCGACGAAGATTTGCGGGAAATGCTCAGTAAATCTTCAGCCAATCCGCAAGCGGCGTGCGCCTTGTTGTTCGGCTGCAACGGACGAGGGACGCGCATGTTTGCGCAATCGTGCCACGACATCGCCATGGCGCACGACATCCTTGGCGGAATCCCCGTCACAGGTTTTTTTGCCGCCGGCGAACTCGGGCCCATCGGCGGGAAAAACTTTATTCACGGGCATACGGCGAGCATGGCGATCCTACGCCCCGACTGATTGACCGCCAAGTCTTCAAGGCACCAAGAAGGCAAAAGGGTTTATTAAGCGGCACCGTCACTTGGAACTTGATCGATTGAATTCTCTGCTTGGTGTCTTGGAGTCTTGGTGGTAAACCTCGAGCTAAAATGAACGCACCTGATTCACGCACGCCGCTCCTCACCGACGATTGGGCCTACATGCTGCCGATGTTCGCCTTCCTCGGCTTCGTGTGGCTCGGCGGCAGTTATCCGGACTACTATCCGCACACCTATATCGCCCGCTGCGTATGCGTCGCGATTTTGCTGGTTTTGTTCTGGCGGCAATATACGAGGATCACGTGGAATGGCTGGTGGCTGGGGCTGATCGTCGGTGTGATTGGAATCTTTCAATGGATCGGCATGCAGCAGACGCTGCAATGGCTGTTCCCCAGTTTGTTCGCGCCAAAGATGGAACTGGATGCGGCTCGTCATCTGCTGTTTTTTTATCAACACGGATTTATCAATGCCGACTGGATGCAACCGGAGTACGCGGCGTTCAATCCGTATAAGCATTTCGGCGACCCCGTGCAGGCGAATGCGTTCATCGCGTTTCGATGGATCGTCGGCGCATCGATCATCGTGCCGATCATGGAAGAACTCTTCTGGCGCGATTTTGCGTGGCGGACCATCATCGCGCCCAACGATTTCAAACTCGCCGGCATCGGCGAACTGGATTGGAAAGCATTCGTCGGCGTGGCGGTGATTTTTGCGGTGGTGCACGGCAACTGGTGGCTAACCAGCATCGTGTGGGCGATCATGATCAGCGGCCTGCTGGCCTACACGCGGTCGATCGGAGCGTGCATCATTGCGCATGGCACGACTAATTTCCTGCTGGGCGCGTATGTGCTTTATACGCGCGATTGGTCCTACTGGTGATTTCCACCAAGCGTTGCGGGCGATTATCGGAGTAAAACAACAATCTAATCACGAGGCGTGCGCGTGACGATGTGCCGGTTGGAGCGATTATGCCTCTTCGCCGGTCCATGTTCGTCGTTGTTGGAATGCTGATGCCCGCCGCATATGCGCGTGCCCCGCAGGCGGGGGCGCTGCGGCCTGCAATGGTGGTCGTACATACGCTGGCCGATGGGGAACGAGCGTTTACCCACGACGGCAAACGATCGACGGCCGAATCGCTCGGTCGCCGTCCGGGCGACAAGCCGGTCACGGCCATTTACGCCACGCATTCCTCGCATTGATCGCACATTGCTCCCACCTCGCCGCCGCCTATCATCATCGTTGTGGCGATGGCGCACCCCCCCGAAAAATCTCAGCGCCGTATTTACCTGGATAACGCCGCCACCAGCTTCCCCAAACCGCCGGCGGTGATTGAGGCGATGACACGCTACGCGCACGATATCGGCGCCAACGCCGGTCGCGGCTTGTACGAAGAAGCGATTCGTTCCGCCGAGATCGTTTCCACCTGCCGACGCAGCCTCGCGAAACTGCTCAACGCGCCGTGCCCGGACTCGATCGTCTTCACGCACAACTGCACCGATGCATTGAACCTGGCCATCAACGGCGTGATCGATCCTGCGCGATCGAACCACCTCATTTGCACCGCGATGGATCACAATTCGGTTCTTCGGCCGATGCACGAATTGGTCGAACGCAAGCTGGCAACGCTCACGGTGGTTCGGGCCGACCGTGCCACCGGTCAGGTCGAGCCACACGACATTCGCCGCGCGCTTCGCCCGGATACGCGTTTGATCGCAGTACCGCACGCAAGCAATGTCACGGGCGTCATTCTGCCGGTTGCGGGAATCGCTGCGATCGCGCGGCGGCACGGCGCGTTGTTTCTGCTCGATGCCGCCCAGACCGCCGGGCATGTGGCGATCGATGTACAGGAGATGGACGCCGACCTGTTGGCCGTTCCGGGCCACAAGGGGTTGCTGGGCCCGCTCGGAACCGGCGCGCTTTACATTCGCCCCGGCATCGAAAGACAACTGCGCTCGACGCGCAGCGGGGGAACAGGGTCGCAAAGCGAATCGCTACTGCAGCCACTGATGATGCCCGATCGGTTCGAAGCCGGCAGCATGAATGTGATTGGACTGGCGGGGCTATCGGCGGGGATCGATTGGGTGCTGTCTCGAACCATCGATGCCATTCGCCGGCATGACATCGCGCTCGGCGAAGCATTCCTGGCCGGCGTCCAAGGCATTGCCCGGGTTCGTGTGTTTGGACCGACCGCCCTGCGTGAGCGCGTCGGCGTGTTTAGTCTTGAAGTTGAAGGGCTGGAACCTGCCGAGCTGGCGATGGTGCTGGAATCGCAGTTTGGAATTCTTGTCCGCGCCGGGCTGCATTGTGCGCCATTGGCTCACGATGCAATCGGCACATCGGCACGCGGGGGGACGGTACGGGTTAGCTTTGGGGCGATGAACACCTTGGATGATGTTTTAATTGTCGTGTCGGCGCTCTCGACGATTTCTGCGGGTTCTTGCGCGTGATTTGAGCGATTTGTTCCGCGAAACCGCAAGCGTGCGCCGGGCGGGTTGGCGCATCAACGTCTTTGAATCTGATGGCTTAAATCAGCAGTAGACCTCGTACGCGATCGGGAATGGAATCAAGTCCGGGCGTACCAGGTGAAGCTTTCGCAGCCGCACTTCGGGCGGGAGGGCGGCGAATTGATCGGCGGCCTTTTCGATACCCGGTGCGGCCATTGCCGGCGACGGAGCTTGTGAGCTGTTCATCAGGGAGATCGAAACAACCAAACCCTTGAGGATACTCGCCAGCATCATAGTAGGCCACCGATGAAGGGGGTTCGATCGATTCAGGCGACGCCCGTACGATTCGATCGAAGTGATGTCAAAGTACACCGACCGAGAATACAGGCCAACACAAATCTGATGTCGCGACAGTCCGACAACTCTAAAGCGCTTCAAGCCGGGGGGGCTGTACACGGCGTTGCGCGCCCGCCGTCGGTGAGGGTTATCAGACGGCCGGCGGCGTGGCAGTTTCTCCGTCGGATTTGACGCAACTTGCCCGATCCGGCTATTTCCTTCACTAGGGAATGGAGGAATCATGGGCGTGCGCGAGACGATTAGTAAAAACCCGACCCTCGTCACGGCGGTTGCCGCTGTTTTTCTTATGCTGGTGCTGGGCGCGATTGCATGGCAACTCTGGTACGCCGACACCGGCCCGTCCGTCGGCGGCGATGCGGGGCAGCGGTATTTCACGGTGGATGACGGCAAGACCTATTTTGCCGATGCCGCCACCCGATACCCGCCCTTCGAACAAGATGGCAAGCCGGCGGTGCAGGCGATGGTTTACAAAGACCTGGATACCGGCGACGTGTTCGTCGGCTATCTCATGCGCTACACGCCGGAAGGGAAGAAAGCGTTGGAAGCCGTCGACAAAATGCCGCCCGCGGCCCGACGCAACGCCGGCGAAGGGTTTGTCATTGAAAATGAAGTGAAAAAGCCACTGACCGGCGACGCAGGCTGGGTCGGGAGTAACAATGCGCTGGCGACGGCGGTTTTAAACGTCACGGGCCCAAAAGGCGGCTCGAACATCGAGCCGGTTGTGCCGTAAACGGTTGTCAGCGAATGCTGGAATCAACGCAACAGGCCCCAGTGTTGGTTACCCGGGGCCTGTCCATTTATGTGTTGTTCCCAATCCTGGTACTCCGGGAGGGGTCAGGGGAAAGGCGAAGCGCGATTGAAGCACTCCGCCGTCGACCCTCCCCCAAACCCCCTCCCTGAGTAAATGGAGGGGGAGTCGGGACAGGCCATTTATGGGATGGTCGTCAGCACGTCGTTGGCGTCGGCGGTGAGGATGGAATCGGTGCCGTCGCCGCCGTTGAGGGTGTCAATTTCACTGTCCATGGCGTCGAAGGTGTCGTTGCCGGCGTTGCCGACGAGTGAATCCTGGCCGGCGCCGCCGACGAGGAAATCGCCCGCAGCGCCACCGCGCAAGGTGTCGTTGCCGGCAAAGCCATAGAAGTTCACCGGACGGGTTCCGTTGGTGCTCATGGCATCGGAGCCGCTCCCGCCGAGAACGACTTCGACGTCGCTGCGAGCGTTGTCGCCTTCGCCGGCTTCACCATCGTCGGGAAGGGTTCCCAGGCCGATGGTGAGGGGCGCTGTGCGCGCTTCGTAAGTGATGGTGTCGCGGCCACCGCCCCCGAACATGTCATCGCCTTCGCTGCCACCGTCAAGGGTATCTTTGCCGTCGCCGCCGAACATGTAATCGTCGGCGCCGCCGCCGTTGATTTTATCGTTGCCTCGGCCGGCGCTGAGGCGATCATTGCCCCTTCCGCCGTTGAGCGTGGCATTGATGGTCATCTTCCCCAGGATGACGACATCAGCGCCCGACAGCATGTTGACGATGATCGACTTGACGGGCGCGGTATCAAAGTTGGTTTCGGTCGGGGTGCCGGCAGTGGTCTCACGGACCAGGAAGGTCGCGCCGTTGTTGCCAAACTCCACCGTGTCGGGGCTGTCGCTGCCGGTAATCGTCAGGGTGCTGGTGGCCGGATCAAATGACGCGGTCAGCAGCCGGCGGGATTCGAGCATTTCAATCGTTTTCACTGTGTTATCTCCGTTGAGTCTGTTGCTATGAGCTATCAGCTATCCGCAAAAGTTAAGGAATCGAATCAAACAGGTCGTTGTCATCAAAGGTGCCCGAGTCGCTGCCCGATCCGCCGTTGATGGTGTCGATCGATCCGTCTTGTGCCTGGAAGATGTCGTCGCCACCCTGGCCTTCAACGGAATCGGTTCCAGTGCCGCCGTCGAGGAAGTCGGCGCCGGAGCCGCCAATGAGGGTATCGTTGCCGGGCCCGCCGAAGAAGCTTTCGGCCCGACCGGAAGCGGTGGTGATGCGGTCGTTGCCGCTGCCGCCGATGATGGTTTCATTGTCGGTGGCGACGTTGTCGCCTTCGCCGGCTTCCCCGTCATCGCTGACGGTGCCGAGTCCGATAACAAGGTTGGCGGTGCGTTGGTTGTAGTCAACCGTGTCGCGGCCGCCGCCGCCCAGCATGGTGTCTCCACCGGAGCCGCCGTTAAGCAGGTCGCGACCGTCGGAGCCGAACATGTAGTCGTTGCCATCTTCCCCTCGGATGGTGTCGTTGCCCCCGCCGGACGAGAGGGTGTCGTTTCCCGCGCCGCCGTTGATTTCGGCGTTTACGATCACCTTGCCGAGGATCACGCTGTCGCTGGCACCCCCGGCGTTGATGGTGACGCGTTGAACGTCGGTAAAGTTCCACGATGTTTCGACAATCCCGCTGCCGGAATTCTCAAAGACTCGGAATCCTCCGGTCAGGCGCGCGAACTGGATGCTGTCTCCGCCGCTGGTGCCGGTAATGGTTAGAATGCCGGCTGCCAGGCTGGTGCTCAGCAATCGACGATTTTCAAGATGCTCTATCACAAATGGCCTCCTGTCGTATCGACTGGAATGAAAACAAAACAAGGTGATGGCGTGCAATTCAGCACGTATCTGAACTGGGGCGGCGGCACCATGCGAACCTCCGTGTTCGTGGCAACCACAACTCTAGGCCGGTAAGGCCGTTGGCGTCCACTCTTGTGCCGCCCTTCACTGTTCCATTGAATAGACGCCACGGACGAAAACCACTTTCGTCCGTTTCGATAAATCGGCGGTTGGGTGGAAAAATCGTTAATTTTGCGTTTATGGGCCGTTCCGACAATATGACGATGAGTGATTAACCTAACGCCGGAGCAGCCCCGCCGCGGCGGAGCAGTTGAGGGCTGTGGGCTCCGGAAACTTCTCTCGGATAAGGGCTTATGCGACCATACGCAATCCAGACACACGGGCAACTCGGCCGATTCATCGAGCGTGAGTTTTTACTAACCAACGGCACCGGGGCATTCGCCGGCTCGAGCATCCTCGGGTGCAACACCCGGCGCTACCACGGCTTGCTGATGGCTGCCACGCTCCCGCCGGTGGGCCGGACCGCCACCGTCAACCGCATCGGGGAAGTCCTGAGGCTCGACGGCAAACGCGAGATGTTCGAGCTGAGCATTAACCAGTTCCCCGGAGCCAACAACTTCCACCCGCGCGGCGACAAATACCTGCAGCGGTTCGAGCTTGATCACACCGCCCGATGGTTTTATGACGTGGACGGCGTGCGCGTGCGGAAAGAACTGCAACTGCTCTGGCAGCGCAACGTGGCCGTCGTGCGCTACGGCATCGACCCGGCCGGCCGGCGCGTGCAATTGGAGTTGCTGCCGTTTGTCGCCCTTCGTGATTTCCATGCGCTTCGTCGCGGGAAATCGAATTTTGATGTGGCCGTCGATGCAACGGGCTGTTCGGTGGGCGAGGGGAATCATCGTGTTTACCTGCGCTGCGACGCCGGGCAGTTTTTCCGTACGGACGATTGGTGGACCGATCACGTGTTGGGCATCGAAACAGAACGCGGGCAGGATGATAAAGAAGACCTGTACGTGCCCGGCCGATGGGCGGTGGACATTGACGGGCCGATGACGATTCAAGTGTCGATCGCGCTGGAGCCGACCGAAGCGATCGACTTCGACGCCGAGCTGGCCCGGCGGCGGTTGGCGGCGCCGCAGATCGCGGGCGCTTCGGAAACCGTGGCGCGCCTGGTGCATGCGTCGAACGATTTCGTCGTGGCGCGCAACAAGCCCGACGGCTCGCCGGGCGTCACGGTCATCGCCGGCTACCCGTGGTTTGCCGATTGGGGCCGCGACACCATGATCTCGCTGCCCGGCTTGTTCCTCTGTACAAGAAGGTTCGCCGAGGCCGCGGCCGTGTTGGGCGTTTTTGCGCAGTATGTCAGCCAGGGAATGATCCCCAATCGCTTCAAGGATTACACCAACGAACCGGAATACAACACCGTCGATGCGAGCCTGTGGTTCATCCACGCGTGCTTCCAATATCGTGACGCCAGCAAAGACAATCAAACATTTGAAGAAGTGCTGTTGCCCGCCTGCCGGCAGATCATCGCCGAGTATCGCCAGGGCACGCGCTACGGCATTAAAATGGATCCGGCCGACGGGCTGGTGACGCAAGGAGATGAATCCACGCAGCTCACGTGGATGGACGCCAAGTGCAACGGCATCGCTTTCACACCGAGGCAGGGCAAGCCGGTGGAAATTAACGCGTTATGGTACCACGCCCTTTGCCTGATGAAGCCGTTCGATCCAGCGGTAGGGAAGTTGGCCGAACTGGTGAAACAGCATTTCGCGCCAACGTTCTTTCTCGGCCCACAGCGGGGATGCGCCGACGTGGTAAACGGGCAGTTTCGCGACGTCTCGATCCGCCCGAACCAGATCTTCGCTGTCAGCCTGCCGAACTGTGCGCTGGAAGAATCGCAGCAGTCGGCGGTGGTGGAAGTGGTGCGGCGCGAGTTGATGACGCCTGTCGGTTTGAAAACGCTGAGCGGGCTTGATCCGAAGTATCGACCGAAGTTCACCGGCATCCAGATGGACCGCGACGCCGCGTATCACAATGGCACCATTTGGCCGTGGCCGATGGGCGCATTTCTGGAAGCGTATCTCAAGGTCAACAATCGATCCGAACCGGCCAAGCAACAGGCGCGGGCGTGGCTACAGCCGCTGATCGATCACATGATCAACGATGCGTGCATCGGCAATATCAGCGAAGTTTTCGAGGCATCGACGCTCCGTCCGGCCGGCTGCTGCGCGCAGGCCTGGAGCGTCGCCGAGGCGCTTCGACTCGCGGTCGAACTGGGAATGTGACGTATGACGCTTTACGCCATCCTCATCGCGATCATCATCCTCGCCACCACATTGTTGCCGCGAAAGTGGAAGTTCGTTGGCGGCGTTTGCGTGAGCCTGGCGGCCGCGCTGGTAATTCATGGGTGGTGAATTGCGCGTTCTCATTCGGATCCGCGGCTTACGCCACGGCGTAAGCCGCGGATCCGAAGATGTGGATCGTAAGCCGTGGATTCCGAGGTGTAGCGTTGCGCCGGCGCGCGCCTGTTGGCGCAACGCCTAGAAACGGGAAAATCAGAAATTGATGCAGCGACTTTGCTCGAAAAACGATGCGAAACCGGGTGAGCGCTGCGCTGGCGCGCGCCTGTGGGCGCAGCGCGCCGGGGTTGATTGGAGGACACTTTTATGTGCCGACTGATCAACCTTATCGTGATTTCTTTGCTTCTTCCGTCCATCCTGCGCGCTGCCGAACCACCGGCCACACCGCCGGTGGAAACATTTTCCATCCTCGGGTCCGACCTGGTGGCACCGGCGACGCTTCACGTTCATGCCCTGAAGCTACCGCTGGATGCCGGGACGTGTCTCACCGCTGGGTTCGACTGGGATTTCGGCGACGCCGGCTCGAAGTACAACACGCTCCGCGGCTTTTCCGCCGCACACACGTTTGATCGCGCCGGCACTTACACCGTGGGTCTGACGTTGACGAGCGAATCGGGAAGACAGCAGCGGTTTGAGCAACGCGTGGTCGTGCGCGCGCCGCGCGGGCCGACCCTTTACGTTTCACGCGCCGGCAACGATCGCAATGCCGGTGACGCGCCCGCGGCGGCGGTGCGATCGATCGCGCGGGCGATGACGCTTGCGGGTAACGGCAGCCGGGTTCTGCTCCGCCGCGGCGACAAGTTCAGTGTGCCCGGGACGATTCGAATCACGCAGCGCAATCTGCTCATCGGCGCCTACGGCCTGGCCGTCGAAGGTGTCATTGCGCTGCCGCAACTTCGTGTTCCGGCTAACAATCCCGAAATCGTTTACGCCGGCCCGCGCAACGGTTCGCCGATTATCGAAGTGTCGTCCCAGGCGCTCAACGTCACCGTGCAGGATGTGACATTTGATTCGATCTTCAACCGTGACACCGAAAAGAAGAACGGCCCCAGCGCCGTTCGACCCATGGGCACCAACTTCACCATGCGGCGTTGCGTGCTGCTGAATGTTTGTGACGGCATTCTGGCCAACAGCGCACCGACCGGGGTGCTCATGCAGGATTGCGTCGCGCCGCTGCCGACCGGGCTGCGCGCTTACATGGCCTGGGTGGAAGGAACCGATCAGGCGTATATCGGCAACGTGGTCGTCAACTCCACCCGAGAGGCCGTGATGCGCGTGGGCAACGGCGGGGCGAAGCGGGTGCTGATTGCGCACAACGATTTCACCAATCTCAACCGCACCGCAGTCGATCGCATTGATACGGCGAAGAACGCGCTCACGGTGCAATACGGCAGCCATATTTATATCGCAGAGAACACATTTCGCGTCGGCCCGGTGATCGTCGGACCGTTGGGCGACAAAGACGGGTTTAAGCAAAAAGGGTGGACGCTTGAGAACGTCGTGTTTGAGAACAACTCGGTCCGCGATTTCGGCATGCGGGTGTCCCACGGCGTTAAGCACATGATCATGCGCAACAACCGCTTCTGGTGCGACAACCGGGCGGCGATCAACGTCGAGGGATACAACTCGGAATATAAGCGCGGGTCGGACGATCTAACCATCATCAACAACACGGCCATCAACCGCGGGAGTAAGGGCAATTTCATCCGCATCGGAGGGCGGGTGGACGGGTGGTCGCTGTTGCGAAATCTCTACGTCGCGCCGAAGCTCGCGCCCGGCAGTGACTTGACAGCGGCCGTTTACGTCGGCCAAAGAGACCTTTCCGGTAGCCTGCAGATTCACGGCAATATCTGGCCGATCTGCCGTCCGCTGCCGTACGCCGGCGGCGGGGTTTTCTACATCTGGCCGAGCTGGTCGGACGAGCGCGGTTATTTAAACCTAGCGCGTTGGAATGAATTGGCGCAGGGGACCGATCGGCAGGCGGATATCGCAGTGAACGACAGCCTGTGGCCTTGGCCGCAGGAAGGATTGTCGGTAGGCGTCGGCGCGCAGAAGTGATCGTTGATCGGGATCATCTGGAGAAAATGGATCATGGCAGAATTGAATCGTCGAGAATTCGTCGTGTTGGCCGTCGCCGGTACATGCGCGTGCTGCAACGAAGCGAGCGCCGACACGCCTGCGAGCCAGCCTTCCAAGAAGCCGCCGGCCAGCCAGCCGGCGAAGAACGCGCCGCCTGGCTCGTTGGACGCCGGCACGATCGATCAATATGCGCAAGACGGCGTGTATGACGCATTTCGCCAGTCGCACAAAGTGTTGATCTTTCGGCAGCAGGAAAAGCTCTATGCGGCCAGCGCGCGATGTACGCACAAGGGGTGCACGCTCAAAGCCAGTGGCGCACTGGCGCTCAAGTGCCCGTGCCACGGCAGCGAGTTCGACATCAACGGCATCCCCACCGGCGGGCCGGCGAAGACGCCGTTGTTCCGTTACGCGATCATGCTCAAGGACGGCAAGGTGATTGTGAACACCAAGCGACAGTTCCGGGGAAAAGAATGGGACAAGCCCGAGGCGTTCGTGCAAATCAAGCCGGAGATGAAACAGGAGACCAAGCCGGCGTAGGCGCCGGCTGCGGCCAGCCGAAAAACATCTGCTCGCCCGGTGCCTTGGGGCGCGCGATCGGGTTCAACCACGGCGTAGGCGAGTGCTGCTCGGCGAGCGTGAGGCGATGAGCGAAGCGCGCGTCGCGCTCAAAAAACCGGCGCAGCAGATGCGGGCAGTTGCATTCGCGGCTGCGGTGCAAAAGTACCAGGTGGCTGGGGAGCCGGCCGTGATGCTGTTGCGAGACGTCGAATATCTTCCGCGCCGCCGAGTAGCATTCGGCGTTGGAAAGATGGCCGCGGCCGCCCATGATGCGGTTTTTCAGGAATGCCGGCCGCGCGGACTGAAGCTGCATTGAGAGGTCATAATTGCTTTCGATCGCCAGCAGATCGACTCCGGCAAATGCCTCGATCAAACTCGCCGGCACGCGGCCGAGGTCGGTGGCATAGCCGAGGGCATTGCCGTTGCAATCGAACCGAAACCCGGTGGAGCCTTCGGTATCGTGCCGCAGTTCGACGGCCGACGCGCACAACCGGGGCACGGGTTCAAACACATTGAAATCGACGCCCTTCACCAGCGGCGCGAACGGGTGATTGTTGCGCGTCACCATTTCGCGGCGGTTGCGATCGGAGCAAAAGACTTTGATCTTCCGCTCGACAATGAACTTCCCCCAGCCGGATTGATAATGGTCCCCGTCGAGGTGGGTGAGGCAAATAGCTTTGATGTCGTCGAGTGATACGCCGGTACCGTTCAGCCGGTCAGCCGTGGCGCGCGGGGAGAGGCCGGCATCAATCATGATCACGCCAGCCGGCGTGCGAACAATGCTGCAATTACCGGCTGAGCCAGAAGCGAGGATGCGCAGTGAGATGCTCACGAAGCAGCAAGAGCGTCGTCGAAGAGTTTCTTAACGTCAACTGCGAACCCCTCAAGCAGCACGGAACAAGCCTGCTGGCTGTCTCGGTATTCGCCGGCGATTTCGTAAGCATCGTTTCGAAGCGTCAGCACGCTGATGAGGCGCTGATCGGGATCAACGATCCAATATTCCGGTACGCCGTTGATGGCGTATTCGCGGCGCTTGGTGATCCAGTCGTGGTTGCGGTTGGAATCGCTGATGACTTCGATGACTAAATCGGCACCGGTCCAGAACTTTGGGGTGCGGCGGTGTGCGTTAATGCCGCGCATGTAGCAAACGTCAGGCTCGCGGTATTGGCCGTCGCGAAGGATGATCTTGAAAGGGGCACCCAACGCCCGCGCGTCGGGGTCATGCTTGGTCCACGCCATCAGCAATGCGCACAAAATATGAGAGATAACCTGATGAATCGCACTAGGCATCGGTAGTACCTGCAGGCACCCGTCGATGTATTCGACGAAATATGCACCGTCGAGCGTCATGTAGTCTTCAACGCTGAATCCTTCGCTGTGCCACTCAAGCTTGCTCAGGTCTTCGGCCAGTGTTTGCGAAATCTCTGCGACGTCCCGCATCGTGATGGGATTCGGAGGGCTTTGAAGGAGGGCTGCCATATGGGTCTAAGTGTAACATAAAGCGCAAGCACTTCGTTGGCAAAATTTCAGTTGCCGATCTTGCCGCCTCGCCTGCTTCCCGCGATAACAAAACCATGAACGCCGAAAAATTCCCCATCGATCTCAAAGCACTCAAGCCGCTGAAGCTCGATCCGAAGCGCGACAAGCTGTCCGCCGACGAGTTAGCGACGCTCAAGCACAATATTCAACTCTGCCGCGACGCCATCGTGTTCTTCACCGCCCTCGCCGGATCCAAGGGCCTAAGCGGGCACACCGGCGGGGCGTACGACACGGTGCCGGAGGTGATGATCATCCGCGGGTTCATCGCCGGCGGGGAGGCGATCGTGCCGACGTTTTTTGACGAAGCCGGCCACCGCGTCGCGACGCAGTATTTGCTGAGCGTGCTCGACGGCCACATGCCCGCCGAGAAGCTTTTGCACTATCGCGAGTACAAAGCGCATCTGCCCGGGCATCCGGAGCGCGGGCTTACGCCGGGCGTGCAGTTTTCGTCCGGTCGGCTTGGGCATATGTGGGCGTTTGCCAATGGCGTGGCGATGGCCAACCCCGGCAAGGCGGTCGTGATGCTCGGCAGCGACGGCTCGCAAATGGAAGGCAACAACGCGGAGGCAGCACGGCTGGCGGTCGGGAAGAGCGTGAACATCAAGGTGTTGGTGGATGACAACAACGTCACGATCGCAGGTCACCCGAATGAATATATGCCCGGTTTCGATATCACGCGTACGCTCGCCGGTCACGGGTTGCCGGCGGAGACGGTGATGGGCGAAGATTTCGAAGCGCTCTATACCGACCTGTCACGCGCCTTCACGAATGTCGGCCCGCGCGCGCTGGTAATTAAACGGAAGATGGCACCGGGCATCGAACACGCCGAAGGCTCGCCGCATGCGCATGAAGTGCTGAAGACCGAAGTCGCCGTCGCGTACCTCGAAAAGCGCGGCCACAAACCCGCGGCGGAAATGCTCAAGGCTGCTAAGGCTGACAAAAGTCCGCTCACCTTCAAAGGCAGCAGTGGCGTGGGCAAGAATCGCGACGACTTTGGAAAGATCATCAACGAGATTCTGGATGGCATGTCGCCCGACGACCGCCTCGCCAAAGTGCGCGTGTTCGACAACGACCTTGAGGGTTCCTGCGGCCTGCATCACATCCGCAAGAAACACCCCGACATCTTTATCCGCGGCGGCATCATGGAACGCGGAAATTTCTCCGCGGCGGCGGGGTTTGGGGCGGAAAAGGGCAGGCAGGGTATCTTCGCGACGTTCAGTGCGTTTTTGGAAATGTGCGTCAGCGAAATCACCATGTCGCGGTTGAATCAATCGAACGTTCTTGCTCACTTCAGCCACAGCGGCTGCGATGATATGGCGGACAACACCTGTCACTTCGGCATCAACAGCATGTTCGCCGATGGGGGGTTGCCCGATGAAGGCAAGGACACCACGCGGCTTTACTTTCCGGCGGATCAACACCAGTTTGCGAAGTGTGTGAAAAAAATGTTTAGCGATGAAGGGCTTCGGTTTGTGTTTTCCACTCGCGCGCCGGTGCCGGATATTCTTAAGGATGATGGGTCGCCGTTCTTCGATGCTGATTATCAATTCGAGACAGGTCGGGATGATATCATTCGCGAAGCCGCAAGCGGCGGGGGATACGTTGTGGCGGTTGGGGAGGCGCTCTATCGCGCGCTGGATGCGGTGATCAAACTGAATGAATCGGGTGCGAAAGTAGGGTTGATCAACAAAGCCACGCTCAATGTGTATGACGAAACGATGATGAAGAAACTCATCGCAGCGCCGTTTGTACTGGTGGTCGAAGGCTTCAACGTCAAGACCGGCCTGGGCAGCCGATTCGGCACAGAGTTGCTGAAGCGCGGGTTTAGAGGCAAGTACAACAACATCGGCACCAACCGCGAAGGCTCCGGCGGGCTGTGGCAGCAGATGGGGTATCAGGGGCTGGATTCTGACGGCATTGCCAAAGCAATTAAGGCGCTCGCATGATGATCACAAACTCGCGATTCCTCTACAGATTCTGCGCCGTCCTCGCCTGTCTAGCGACGCCGCTCGCGGCGAAAGAGTTGAGGTTCGTTGCTGCGCCGTCGAACGAGGCCCTCTCACCCGGCGCGCCTCAGTTTGTCACCGTTTATGTGATGAACGAAGGCGCTGCGCCGGAGAAGTTCGTTGCGCCTGGCGTCATTGCGGCGAAATTGGTTCACGGCGATCGTGCGTTGCCGGTGGAACTCGTGCCGGAGGCGGCGGCGCGGGAGGTGACGATCCAACCGGGCGCGTTCGTTGCGATTCGGTGTCAGTTGGTCGTACCGGAGGACGCTTCGGCGCGATCGGTGGTGGTGGTCGATCAAACTGTTGTCGACACAGTTGATTCCGCGAAGCCGCAAGCGGCCAGGGAAGCGGATGGCGCGGTTCCGGCAGAGGTTCCGTCGTCGAAGCAAACCGTTGCCGAAGCGGGGCTGGTGGAGTATCGGCCCCTGCAGTTTTCGGCGCACGAGCCGATTTACATTCTGATCGGCACCGATCAACCCAACGGCAAATTTCAATTCAGCTTCAAATATCAAATCGTGCCCGCCGACAGCCCGCTGGGCAAGGCCGCGCCGTGGGCGACCGGCTTTCACATTGGTTACACACAGTATTCGTTCTGGGATTTAGAAGGCGACAGCAAGCCGTTTTTTGACAGCAGCTACAAGCCCGAACTTTTGTGGATCTGGGACAACATCCGCCCCGGCGACTTCGGGCCGATCTCGCGGTTCGATGTGCAGTTGGGCGTGCAGCACGAATCAAACGGCGGCGACGGGGAAAACTCGCGCAGTCTCAACATCGTCTATGTTCGACCGGTCGTCACGTTCGGCGAGCGAGATAGTTGGTTCGTCAGCGTCGGCCCGCGCGTGTGGACGTATATTGGCTCGCTGGATGACAACGACGACATCGAAGAGTTCCGCGGGTACGGCGATCTGAAGATCGTCGCCGGCAAAGGCGATGGATTGCAAGTCGCCGCTGTCGGCCGCATCGGGAGCGACTTTGATAAAGGCAGTCTGCAAATCGATGTGTCCTACCCGATCCGCAAAGCGCTGTTCGACAGCATCGACGTCTACCTGCACGGCCAACTGTTCACCGGCTACGGCGAGAGCCTGCTGGGGTACAACGATGGCGATACCAATTTCAGAGTGGGCATCTCACTGGTGCGATGAACAAAACGCACGTGCTCCGGCGGGCGCTGGCGGATTAGCCGAAGGACTCTTTGAATTTGCAGCGCGCGCGGATAGCCTACTGCCCGTCGGCCGGAGCGAGTCAGGCATTTCTTTTTTGAAACACTCGCGCCGGTGTTGTGGATCGTAACGGGCAACAAACGGGCAAAACCGCCACGCGCGGGGAGCACTTGCGGAATGGTCATCGCCGAACTTAACGCCATTCAGAAGCGATACGGCTACCTCCCCGAGAAGGAACTGTACGCGCTTGCCGCGCGGATCAACAAGCCGGTGCATGAACTGCACGGGGTAGCCAGTTTCTACCCGCTATACCGGTTATCCCCGCCGCCGCGGGTGAGCATTGCGGTGTGTGGGGATGCGCCGTGCCATGTGAAGGGCGCACCGGCGCTGCTTAAGAAAATGCGCGATCTTGCCGGGGTGGATAAGACGGTGGAAGTGAAGCATTGTTCGTGCCTGGGGCAGTGCGACCGCGCGCCGGCGATTCTCCTTAACGATCACCCCCATTCGTGCGACCACGGCGATTCCCACGCCCCACGCGATGCCGCCGACATGAGCGAGCTGGCCCGCCGCGCCATCGCTGGGGAGGATGTCGAACATCAACATTTCAGTGCCGCGGCCAAGCCGCCGTTCCGTAGCGATCCATACGCTTCACCGGGCGAGCATTATTCCATGCTCAAGGGGCTGGTCGGCCAGGAAGGGTTTGAACAGATTGTTATCGATAAGCTCAAGGCCGCCAACCTCCGCGGAATGGGCGGCGGGGGGTTCGGCACGCACATCAAGTGGTCGAGCGTGCGCGGCGTGAATGCCGACCAGAAATACATCGTCTGCAACGCCGACGAGAGCGAAGTCGGCACGATCAAAGACCGCGAACTGCTTAAAAATCTCGCGCATCTATTGGTCGAGGCGATGACCATCGCCGGCGTGACGGTCGGCGCGACGCGTGGCTACGTCTATATCCGCCACGAATATCATGAGCAGGTGGAGATCGTCGAGCAGGAAATCGAACGGGCCAAGTCGTTGGGCGCACTGGGCGACAACATCTTCGGCGGCGGCAAGGCGTTTCATCTCGAAGTGTTCGTCTCCCCCGGCGGCTATGTGCAGGGCGAAGAGACGGCCCTGCTCGAAGCGATCGAAGGCAAGCGCGGCCAGCCGCGCAATAAGCCGGTTGATCTGGGCCTGACCAAGGCCGCGCCGGCGTTCAACGGGCTTTGGGGCAAGCCGACGATCATCAACAACGTCGAAACGTTTATCTACGTTCCGGTCATCCTTTCCAAAGGGGCGGAGTGGTTTGTGGCCCAGGGCAAGAACGGCGCGCAGGGTTTGAAGTGGATCGGCGTCGGCGGGGATGTGAAAAACCCCGGCGTGTTCGAAGTATCAATGGGAACGACCTACCGCGAAGCGATCGACCTCTGCGGCGGAATGGCGGCGGGCAAGAAACTCAAAGCAGTCTGCCCGAGCGGGCCGAGTTTTCCCTTCCTCACTGCCGACGAAGTTGATGTGCCCATGGATTTCCCCGCCTGGGGCAAAGACGGCCCCGCCAACGCCATCGCCCGGCTCGGCACCACCGTCGGCTCGGCGGCCATCATCGTACTGGCCGAAGGCACGGATATGGTCGATTTCGCGCTGAACATGACCAAATTCTATCGCAACGAAAGCTGCGGCAAATGCGTCCCGTGCCGCGTGGGCAGCCAGAAGATGGTCGACATCATCACGGGGATCATCGAAGGCACCGCCAAAGATAACGACCTGGCCGAAATCGCCCGATTAAGCGACGCCATGAGCTACGCGAGCATCTGCGGCCTCGGGCAAGTGGTGGCCAACCCGATATCCAGCGTCATCAAGAAATGGAAAGGCGAAATCGATGCGTACCTAAAACGCCGAACCACCGCCAAGGCCGGCGCGCAGGTGACGAGCTGGAGCGAATCAAACGAGTCGGAAGGTGTAACGGTTGCTGCAGCCGTCGCGAAGAGTTGATCCGCAGATTGACGCAGATTAACGCAGATCATTAAGAAGAAAATAAATGAGTATTCCTGAGGGACAAATTCGAGATCCGAAGACCTACGCGATTATTGGCGCGGGCATGGACGTTCATTCTGAATTGAAGCACGGGTTCCTGGAGGGAGTCTACAAGGACGCATTGGAGATCGAATTTCGTCGGCGTGGAATCCCAACTGTGCGCGAGGTCGAGTTGCCTGTGTTTTACAAAGGTGAGCGACTGAAGAGCTTTTACCGAGCCGATTTCGTCTGTTATGGCGATCTAATTGTTGAAGTGAAAGCGCTTAAGCAGATTACGGGCATCGACCGTGCGCAAGTGATCAACTACCTTCGAGCCACCCGATTTGAAGTAGCGATCCTATTCAACTTCGGCAGTTTCAGCTTGGAGTACGAGCGGATCGTCCTTAGCAGCGCATGAAAAATCTGCGTTAATCTGCGTTAATCTGCGGACAACAGAATGCGGACAAAAAGAACCGATGACCACAGCCAACAACATCACCCTGAAAATCGACGGTAAAGATTTTACCGTGCCCGCCACCAAGCGCGTCACGCGGTCGGTGGTTGACGGGGATAAGGAACGCCTCATTGAAGTGGACGTGCCGCAGACGATTTACGATGCCGCCAAGTCGGTCGGCATCGATATCCCCGTGCTGTGCCACCGCGATCAATTGAACATCGACGGCACGCCCATCCCGCAGGCCGGCGTGTGTCGGGTGTGCGCCGTCGAAGCCAGCATGAACGGCCGGCCCGATCGCGTGTTTGTGGCGGCGTGCTGCCGTGAGATTGCTCAGGGGATGGAAGTCAAGACGACGGGAAAAGCCAAGAACGGCGTCGACATCGGCGAGACGCGCAAGACGATCATCGAACTGCTGCTGGCCGAGCACCCGCAGCCGTGCGCGCGGCATCGCGAGTTTCATGATTGCGAGCTGGAGCTGTACGCGGAGCAAATGGGCATCGCCAAGCCCATTTACACACCGCGGGCGTACAGCAAGGGGACGGATTTCTCCAACCCGTCGATCGCCATCGACCACAGCGCATGCATCGTGTGTGACCGTTGCGTGCGCGCCTGCGCTGCGGTCGAAAACAACGTCATCGGCCGCATGGGCAAGGGGTACGGGAGTTCCATCAGCTTCGACAACAACAAGCCGATGGGTCAGAGCAGTTGCGTGAACTGCGGCGAATGCATGGTGGCCTGCCCGACCGGCGCCATCACCTACGCCGGCGGAACCGCGCCCACGCCACCCAAAAACGTCACGCCGCTGGGGGTGGATGAGCTTCGCAATCTGCCGAATCTCGGGCCGATGTTCAAACGCATCAGCCCCGCCTTTCTCAAACGCAGCGAAGGTGCCGTCTGGGTGAAGATGTATAAGAAGGGCGAGATCATCTGCAGCCAGGGCGAATTCGGCTCGACGGCGTTCTACATTGATTCCGGCGAAGTCGACATCTACATCGACGTCGACCTCGGCCACATCCGCACCAAAACCGAAGGCGGCGGTTTCTTCAAACG
>ENA-ORBV01002834-ORBV01002834.1-microbial-mat-metagenome-genome-assembly--contig:-NODE-2834-length-35973-cov-4.320899_pt1 | contig 35973 bp, 31 predicted proteins | sample MGYA00237777_ERZ505514 | MGnify/ENA primary metagenome ERZ505514 (study PRJEB26160, sample SAMN06269048) | microbial mat metagenome | isolation source: Oligotrophic lake microbial mat | place... | reverse complement strand
CACCCAGTGCAGAGCGCGGCACAACGATCTCGCGCTCGGAGCCGAGCAGGGTCAGTAGCAGCCGCACACGATCGTCCCCGTGTTTGGCGGTGAAAATGGCATCAAGCCCACTTAACGGGCCCTCGTTGATTCGCACTTTCACGCCCGGCAGCAGTTCCGGCGGTGCAAGGCGCACAAAACCGTCTTGATGATCCATTCTGGCGCGGATTTGATCGATCACCGCGTCTGGCACCGCCGCCGGCAAGCCGCCAAATCGCACGATGGCGCTCACGCCACGCGTGCTGCGCACCGGTTCCAGCGACTGCAAAGACGGATCAGAATGGATAAACACGTAGCGCGGGAACAGCGATTCAGTGCGCACGACCATGCCCGAGGCCGCGCGCACCGTGCGGCGCGTACGCGCGAACAGAGTCTGAAAACCCTGCCGGGTCAGGCATATTTGCGCCTCGGCTTCGGCGCGGGGTTTGGTCATTACGGCGAACCAAGAAAGCAAGTTGCCGACGTCCGTTCAAGTGGTGAACGGACCATAGCGCGCCATTAGGAATAATGGCAAGCGTAGCAATGTAAGGCTATGTTTCATCCTCACACTTGGGTTGCGCAATTAGCCGTCGCGGGATTAACTCTCGGCCTTGCCCTGCAATTGCGCTTATAGGAAACCATGACGCAGATCAGTCAGGATACCTGCAATTTGAACGCGTCTGAACTTACTCAGTTGTTACCGCAGTTCGAGCTGGAACTGCACGGTTTGATTGACTCGACGCAAATCCGCGCGCGCGAACGTGTGCTCGCCGGGCATCGCCATCCGGCTGTGGTGCTGGCGGATGGCCAGCTGGCCGGGCGCGGCCAGCGCGGTCGGCAATGGCAGTCGCCGCTAGGAGCTGCGCTGTATTTGACGGTGATTTGGCCCAGTGGTCGGCGCCTCGCCAAGCTGTCGGGCCTGTCTTTGGTGGTGGGATTGAGCCTGCGCGCCTGCCTGGCGCACTGGCAAATCGATGCTCAGCTCAAATGGCCCAACGATGTTTGGGTCAATGAGCGCAAATTGGCAGGCATTTTGGTTGAGGCACTCGCCGACCCTGCGGGTAGCACGCTGCTGATTGGGATCGGCCTGAATATTTGCTTGCCCGCACCAGCGGCTGCGGCGATTGATCAAGACTGGATTGATCTTTCTTTGTTGCTTGATCGGCCACCGCCGCGCAACGCGCTGCTGGTGGATTTGCTGCGCCAGCTGCATGGCGATCTTTGCCGCTTTGAACAATTCGGGTTAAGCGCTTTTATCGACGAATGGGCTAGCGCGGATGCGCTGAACAATCGCGCTATTTGGATCAATAGTGCCGAGCAAAGCGAGGCAGGGCTGGCGCTGGGTATCGATGAACTGGGTAGACTCAAGGTTGAGGTGGGTGGACAAATCCGTTTTTTGAGCGCTGGCGACGTGCGCATTCGCTTGCAGAGTGCGCCGCTGGGGGACAGTCCGCTTCCAAGGCACAGGGGTGATCAATGAAACTGCTGCTTGATCTGGGTAATAGTCGGTTGAAATGGGCCATTGCTCGCGGCGCTGCCATTGAGATCGGCGCGCCGATTGCGCATACCGGTGACGGTTTGGGCGATTTGCGTGAACTGCTGGCCGCCGCGACGGGCGCCGACTCGGCGTGGCTATCGTCAACTGCTTTGAGTTTGACGCCATTGCTGGTGAAGGTGGTAGAAAACACCTTGCAGTGCCCAACGCAGGTTTTCGTTTCGCCCAAAGAGGCACTCGGCATCCGCAGTGCCTACGATGCGCCGCAGACGCTGGGCAGCGATCGTTTTTTGGCGATGGTGGGTGCACGCCCCCAGGTGAGCGGGGCATTTCTGATTGCCGACGCCGGCACGGCAATGACGGTCGACCTAGTTGACGTCGGCGGTCAACATCTGGGTGGATTGATCGTGCCCGGCCCGCTGTTGATGCGTGAAGCGCTGCACCGCGGCACTGCCGGCATTCGCACCGGCGCAGCTGTGCAGATGCGCGAATTTGCACGCAACACCGACGACGCTGTGTGGAGTGGCGGCTGCCACGCCTGTGTGGCTTTGATCGGCCACGCCTACCGCCACGGCAGTCTGGGCGTCGGCGGCAATGTCGATCTGTTTTTGGCTGGCGGCGCCATGCCCGCACTCTTGCCACTCATCCACATTCGCCATCGCGTGCTGCCGAATTTGGTTTTGGACGGCTTGGCGGCTTGGGCAGGTCATGGTTAATCATCTGATTATCAACGCGCGCCTGGTGAATGAGGGGCGAGTGTTCGATGCCGATTTGCGTATTCGTTCCGGCCGAATCGATGAAATTGGGTCGGGTTTAGGTGCGCGTGCCGATGAAGCGGTGTTTGATGCAGCTGGGCGCTGTCTAATGCCGGGCATGATCGATGATCAGGTCCATTTTCGTGAACCAGGATTGACCTACAAAGGCGATATCGGCACCGAATCGCGCGCTGCCGTGGCGGGTGGCATCACCAGTTACATGGAGATGCCCAATACCTCGCCGTGGACCGGCAGCATGAACATGATTGGCGAAAAGTGCGCGCGCGCCACGCAGAGTTCGCTGGCTAATTTCGCGTTTTACCTGGGCGCGACCAACGACAACCTGGACGATGTGGCGCAGGCCGATAAACACGGTGTGGTCGGCATCAAGGTGTTCATGGGCGCCTCGACTGGCCATAGCTTGGTCGATCAAGTAGAGGTGCTGGACGCCATCTTTCGCGATGCGCCGTGTCTGATCGCCACGCATTGTGAGGATATGCCGACGATCAATGCCAATCTGGCGCGTTTTCGCGCCGAGTACGGCGATCAAATTCCACCCGATGCGCATCCGGATATTCGCTCGCGCGAGGCGTGTTTGAAGTCGACACTGCTCGCCATCGAACTGGCGCGCCGCCACGATGCTCGTTTACACGTGCTGCACATCAGTACAGCGGAAGAATTGGACTTATTCACGCCGGGGACGAGCACCGACAAGCGCATCACCGCGGAAACCTGTCTGCACTTCCTGCATTTTGATCGACGGGATTACGCGCGCAAGGGCAATCTGATCAAGTGCAACCCGGCGCTGAAAGATCCACGCGATCGTGAGGCGCTGATCGCCGCAGTGCAAGCGGGTCGAATTGATGTGCTGGCCACCGGTCATGCGCCGCATTTGTTGAGCGAGAAAGGCGCGGCTTATGATAAAGCCGCAGCAGGCTTGCCGTTGCTGCAGTTTGCGCTGCCCTTGGCCTTAGAACGCTACTTTGATGAGTCGTTCGATTTGCCGCTGATGGTCGACAAACTGGCGCACAACCCGGCGCGGTTATTTGGCGTGCGCAACCGTGGTTTTTTGCGCGAGGGTTACCAGGCCGATTTGGTGCTGGTCGATTTGCACAAGGAACAACTAGTGCGTCGCGAAGACGTACTTAGTCGTTGTGGATGGTCGCCGTTTGAAGGTGATCGATTCCGTTCGACCGTAGTTTCTACCTGGGTCAACGGTCACTTGGTTTACCGCGAGGGCCAGTTGGATGATCGATTACTGGGCCAGCGTTTGGAGTTTGACCGATGATCAATGCGCGCAGACACACTGGCATAGCGCAAGTCCGCGCATGCGTCTATTTGATTGGCCTACTTTTGCTCGTCGCCAACAGCGTTTTTGCGGCTGAATTGCCAGCCGGTGTGACCCTATCGCAGAGCCTGCGCCAGGGCCAACTGGTAATCGGCCAAACCACGCCAGATGCGCGTATTAGCGTGGATCGACGCAATGTGCGCGTGGACGCTCAAGGCCGCTTCGTATTTGGATTGGGCCGTGATCAAACGCGTCTCAGTCTGTGTGTACGGCTGGCCAATGAGGCAAAAGCGCGCTGCGCCGGCCTACCGGTGAGCACGCGCAAGTACGACATCGAACGCGTCAGCGGTCTGCCGCAGCAAACGGTGACCCCCGACCCGGCCGCGCAGGCGCGTATCCAGCGCGAGGCCGCCTTGATCACCGCAGCGCGCTTGCACGACGATGCACGCAGTGACTTTGCCGCGGGTTTTGTGCGTCCGGCCAGCGGACGGATCAGCGGCGTGTATGGCAGTCAGCGCATTTTGAACGGCGAGGCAAAAAGCCCGCATATGGGTTTGGATATTGCCGCCCCCAGCGGCACGCTGATTCGCGCACCGGCACCGGGCGTGGTGAGTTTGGTACACGCCGACATGCTGCTCACCGGTCAAACGGTGATGCTCGACCACGGCCATGGCGTCAGTAGTGTCTACATCCACATGAGCCGTACCGATGTGCGCGCCGGTCAAGCGCTGGCGCAAGGCGATCCGATCGGCGCAATTGGCATGACCGGACGGGCCAGTGGCCCACATTTGCATTGGGGTTTGAACTGGTTTGCGGTGAAATTGGACCCCGCGCTGGTGGCGCCTTGAGCCTAGCAGCCTGTCGGACTTTCCTCGGCAGTGCGCCGGAAGCCCGACAGGCTGCTAGCCACGCGGTTTGGCGCGATGCGTGGCGCGCGCTGACCAGGGATCCTCAGGCCAGGGATGTTTGGGGTAACGGCCTTTGAGTTCTTTACGCACTTCTGGGTAGGTGCGATCCCAAAAGCCCTTGAGATCTTGGGTTACTTGGATGGGCCGGCCGGCGGGTGAGAGTAAATGCAGGGTGACGGGCACCTTGCCTTTGGCGATGCGTGGGGTATCGGCCAAGCCAAATAACTCTTGTAGTTTGACCGCCAGCACCGGCGGCGCGCCGGGGCTGTATTCAAGTTTACGGCTCATGCCACTCGGTACGTTTAATGCATCGGGCGCTTCACGATCAAGCAACTGGCGACTAGCGTAATCCAGTGCATCGGTCAGCGCTGCACCCAGTCGATCGGGCGCCAGTTGCGATAATCGGCTGATGCCACTCAAAGCGGGCGTCAACCAGGATTCCAAGTTAGCCAACAGTGCCGCATCCGAATAATCGGGCAGACCCGCTTCAGGCAACCATTCGCGCAAACATTGCACGCGGGCGCGCCAACGCTGCTGCTGTTCGGAAAACGCCAGCGCACTGATGCCCAGCGCACGCACGCCGGAAATCAGCGCCGCGCAGACCGCTTCTGGGTCGCGCGCGGGCTCTATTCGGCGCTCCAGCACAATCGCCGCAAAACGCTTTTCGACGCGTTGCAAGGCCGCTTGGCTGGCGTTGTCAAAACCAAACTCACGCACCGTTTGAAAGCGCTGCGGGTAGTGTTGCTGCAACAAATCGGCATCGAAGGGCGCGGCGCGTGCGATACGGGCATCGGCGCCCACACCCATCAGATCGCTGACCGCCAGCCACGGTTCGCCAGTCAATCCGGAGCCCGATCGCAAGGCTGCGCCGCGGCCACCCGCGAGTTGGTAGCGCTCGCCCTTATCCAGTTTGGCGATCCGATCCGGGAACGCATGGATCAACAAATCGCCCAGTGCGTGTGTGCTTGCAGACAGCGGCGCGTCCGGCAACCGCAAACGACGGCGCCATTCGCGCGCGGCGTGGTCAATGGCACGCAGAGCGCCCATGGATGCACTGCCCACCGGCCGGCGCGCGCGCAGCGCCTGCAGCGCCGCCAAACGCGCACGCCAATCCTCCGACCAGCGCTCTTCGCCGCTGAGCGGATCACGCGCCTCCAGTAAGGCCAACAATTCCGGCACCCAAGCGGCGGCGCCATCCCGGCGCCCGTGCACGACCAGATTGGCGAGGCGCGGATGCGTGCCGATGCGGATCAACTCGCGTCCATGCGCGGTGATGCGGCGCTCACGGTCGAGCGCGCCCAAGCTCTCCAACAACTCCCGCGCTTGCGCCATGTTGCCCGCCGGTGGCGCGTCTAAAAAGCGCAGATCGGCGCCACCCCAGGCGGCCAGCTCCAAGGCGAGCGGCGCTAAGTCCGCATCGACAATCTCGGCGCGCCGCTCAGCCTCCAAGCGTTTGTCGGCCGACCACAATCGCAACGCAAACCCGGGGCCCAAACGCCCTGCCCGACCGGCGCGCTGGGTGGCCGACGCGCTGGAAATCGCCAGCGTCTCTAGCCGGGTGAAACCGGCGTTCGGGTCAAAACGCGGCTCGCGCGCCAAACCACTATCGACCACCGCGCGCACGCCCGGCAGCGTCAAACTGGATTCCGCCACGTTGGTGGCCAACACCACACGACGTCGGCCAATAGGCGCAGCCGCCAGCGCCGCGGCCTGCGCTTCAATCGCCAACTCGCCATGCAGCATGACGATATCGACGCTGTCTGGCAGTCGCGCGCTTAGCACTTGCGCGGATTCATCGATCTCACGCCGGCCCGGCAAAAACGCCAACACATCGCCGTCGCTGCGGCTCAGCGCCTGCTCCACACCACGCGCCATGTGCACGCCGATGCGCTCTTCACGTCGCCCCGGCAAGTATTCGATGGTGATCGGATAACTGCGTCCGGCGCTGACCACGCGCTCTGCACCTAACCACTGCGCCAAGCGCACGCCGTCTAAAGTCGCCGACATCACCAGGATGCGCAACTCGGGACGCAAACCCGCTTGCGCATCAAGCGCCAGCGCCAAACCTAAATCGGTCGCTAAATGGCGCTCGTGGAACTCATCGAAGATCAAACAACCCACACCATCAAGCGACGGATCGTCTTGAATGAGCCGAGTCAAAATGCCCTCGGTCAACACTTCAATACGTCGCCCAGGCCGTCCTTCAAAACGAATCCGATAGCCAACCTGAGCGCCCGGCTCTTCACCGAGTTGCCGCGCCAAATAGCTTGCCGCGGCACGCGCGGCGATACGCCGCGGTTCCAACATCAGGATTTTTTGGCCGGCCAGCCAAGGCGCATCAAGCAAGGCCAAGGGCACCGCGGTGGTTTTGCCAGCACCTGGCGGCGCCTCCAGTACCACGCGGCTATGCGCCGCCAGCGCATCATGCAGCGCGGGTAGCGCCGCATGAATGGGCAGAGTTGGATCGCTATTCAGATGCGTCGGTCGTGGTCATGGAGGCGGTGCAGCATAGCCGCACCGCCGGGCATCCATGCCTTACTTCGAGTGCCTGCGCGCAATCAGCGCGTTCAGTTCATCGACCGGCAGATCATCCAAGTTGATCGAAAAACGCGATTTCACCGCGGTATGATCTAAGCCTTCGGTCAAACGCGTATCGCCGACCACGCTCGCCATGGAACGATTGGCGCTGTTGGGAACCCGCTTTTCGACTCCGTTTGGACCGCTGCCACTCAACACAAAACTGCGACTAGCGGTACGATGACCACGCACCGGGAAAGCGCGATAGTTGCTCGATTGCAGGCACTGCGTGGTGGGATTACTCAGTGACTTCGGGCAAATCTTCATGATGCCGTCGAACTGATAGGTGCCGGTTTTCACCACGTAATAGGCGAAGTTATTCGGATCGTCATTGACGATCAGAAAATGTTCGCCGGTGCTCGCTCGGTAGAAGCCGGAAGCATCATGTTCTGCAATGGCTGCTTGCGTGCAACGACCATCCAAAGAGTTTTCCGCGCGACAGCCGTCAAACACGTCCGGGCTGGGGCCACGGTCCACCGTTTGGAACACCAGCACATCACCGTAGAACGGATAACTGATGGTTGGGCTGGTGGAGAAGTCGACTGTCAATTGCCATTCGCCAATCATCATGTCGCTTTTGACGTCACCGGCGGTGCGTGTCAGGTAATAGTCGAAGCGTTGGATTGACGTGGTACGTCCACCAAAGGTGATTCGCGCAGCGATTTCGGTGTCAAAGATGATCTCGACCGGCCCGCCGGCACCCAATTGCGCCGCTGGTTGGCGCCACGGGCAACCCAGGCACTGTCCGCCAGAAAAACTGGTCAGCACGCCGACGTAGCGCGCGTTGCCGTTCATCGTGCCTTGGGCGGTGTACCACATCGGCCGGCCATCCGGCGCGTACAGATAACCCGCGAGGAATAAGAAATTGTCCTGAATTTCAATCAGAAACCCGGTACCCGGCTCAACCGGATTCCACCACGTACCATTTTCTGGCGTGAACGCCGACAGCGCAGAACTGAACATCAAAATCGACGCGAGAAATGCAGAGCGAATTGCGCGCATGAGAAGTTTCCAAAAGGTTAAACGCGGGGTCGATTCTCAATCATTGCGCTGAATTCATAATGAATCTTCTGCGCTAGGCGCGCACCGATGTGGCTTACATTAACGAAGCGGAGGGCTGGCGGTGAAATACCGGCCGCCACCGCGACGCCGAGCCCGCGCTACCCTATCCTGCCGGCACCTCGATCGCAGTGCATAACCATGTCTAAACACGCCATTGGCACCCGCGCGATTCACGCCGGCCAATCACCTGATCCGTCCACTGGCGCCGTGATGACGCCGATTTATGCCACCAGCACCTATGTGCAACAAAGCCCGGGCGTACACCAGGGCTATGAGTACTCGCGCTCACACAATCCCACCCGTTTTGCCTGGGAACGGTGCATCGCCGATCTGGAAGGCGGCAGCCGCGGTTACGCCTTTGCTTCAGGTCTGGCGGCGACCAGCACGGTGCTCGATCTGCTGGATAGCGGCAGCCATGTCATTTGCATGGATGATGTGTATGGCGGCACCTATCGATTGTTTGAGCGGGTGCGCAAGCGTTCGGCTGGCTTGAGTTTCGATTTTGTCGATTTGAACGATTTTGACGCGCTCGCCGCCGCCTTGCGCCCAAACACCCGATTGATCTGGGCGGAAACTCCGACCAATCCGATGCTGAAGATCGTCGACTTAAGTCGTTTGGGTGAGTTCGCACGTCGCCACGGCGTGATCTTGGTCGTCGACAATACCTTTTGCTCGCCGATGCTGCAGCGCCCGCTGGAACATGGCGCCCATCTGGTGATGCATTCGGCCACCAAATATTTGAACGGCCATTCCGACATGGTCGGCGGCATTATCGTGGCGGGTGACGATGCGGCGCTGGCCGAACAAATGACCTTTTTGCAAAACGCCGTCGGTGGCATTCAAGGCCCTTTCGACAGCTTTCTGGCGCTGCGCGGCGTTAAAACTCTGCATCTGCGCATGCAACGCACCTGCGCGAATGCGCTGGACATTGCGACCTGGCTGGAAAGCCATCCGAACATCGAGAAAGTGATCTACCCAGGCTTAACCAGCCACCCGCAACACGCGCTTGCCGGCAAGCAGATGCAAGCTTTCGGCGGCATCGTCAGTGTGTATGTCAAAGGCGGCCTAGCCGGCGCACGCCAAATGATGGAACGCTGCCATTTGTTTGGGCTCGCCGAATCCCTGGGCGGTGTGGAAAGCCTGATCAATCACCCAGCCATCATGACCCATGCCTCAGTGCCGATTGAACGCCGCGCGGCGCTGGGCATTCACGACAATCTGGTGCGCTTGAGCGTCGGCATTGAAGATGTCAGCGATTTGATCGCCGAGTTGGATGCCGCGTTGGCCTGATTTGGTCTTGGGGCTCAATCGTCAATAACTTGGACTTTTTGCTCGCCGACTTGGGCGCGCAGCTTCGTTGCGACTCGCTTGTGTGGCGCGCCACACCGCGCTCATCGCCTGTACGGTTCGGAGGGCGGGGAGGCGCGAGCCTTCCCGACCCCTATCAAGAGCCCCCACAAGCGTTGCCAGCGATGCTTTTTTGCAAGCGAGTGACGCCTTGCAAGGTCTATTGTGGCTAAACCACTCGCCGAGTCTTAACCATGTCTGCCTCTGTTCGACGCTGGATTTTGTTGCTACTCGTCATTGCGGCAGTCAGCGCATTTTTTGCGTTTGATCTGGGCCGCTACTTGACGCTTGATGCGCTACGCGCCCAACGAGCTGCGCTGGCCAGCACGATCAGCGCGCAGCCGCTGCTCAGCGCCCTGGCGTACTTCGTGGTCTACGTCACCGTTACCGCCTTGTCTTTGCCAGCGGCCGCGCTGTTAACGCTGGCAGGTGGGGCATTGTTCGGCTTCGCCACCGGCACCGTGCTGGCTTCTTTCGCGAGTACGCTGGGCGCTACGCTAGCCATGTTGTTGGCGCGCACCGTCGCGCGCGATGCCGTGCAATCGCGCTTTGGCGCACGGCTGAAGGGTATCGATGCAGGCCTGGAGCGCGAGGGCGCTTTTTATCTATTTGCGCTGCGCTTGGTGCCGGTTTTCCCGTTTTTCCTGGTCAATGTGGCGATGGGACTGACCCGTCTGCCAGCCCGCACCTTCTTTTGGGTCAGCCAACTAGGCATGTTGCCGGCGACCGCGGTTTTTGTGTACGCCGGCACTGAGCTTAGCCAGATTGAGTCGCTCTCCGGTCTGATTTCGCCGCGTTTGTTGCTCGCCTTCGCGTTGTTAGGTTTACTGCCATTGTTCGCCAAAAAGGCGCTTGATGCGCTGCGCGCGCGGCGTGTCTATCGCGGCTACACCAAACCCAAGCGTTTTGATTACAACCTGATCGCGATTGGCGCCGGCTCGGCGGGATTGGTTACCACCTATATCGGCGCCGCCGTGAAGGCCAAAGTTGCGCTGATCGAACGTCACAAAATGGGTGGCGATTGTTTGAACACCGGTTGCGTGCCCAGCAAGGCGCTGATCCGCACCGCGCGTTTACTGGCAGATGCGCGCCGTGCACCGGAATTCGGTGTGCAAGCGCTGCATATCGAGTTTGATTTTGCGCAAGCAATGCAACGCGTGCAGCAGGTCATCGCCAAGGTCGAACCGCATGATTCGGTGGCGCGCTATACCGATCTTGGCGTCGATTGCATTGCCGGCGATGCGCGACTGATCGACCCGTGGACCGTAGAAGTCAACGGCCGCCGGCTGAGCGCACGCAGCATTGTCATCGCCACCGGCGCGCGGCCCAGCGTGCCGCCACTGCCGGGCATCGAAAGCGTCGAGTATCTGACCTCCGACACCGTCTGGAATCTGCGCGTATTACCCAAACGTCTGCTGGTGCTGGGCGGTGGGCCCATCGGTTGCGAACTCGGACAGTGTTTTGCGCGCCTGGGCAGTCAGGTCACCTTGGTACAGCGCCAGCCACGTTTGTTGCCCAAAGAAGATCCCGATGCCAGCGCCTTGTTGCAACAGGCGTTTTTGCGCGAAGGATTGACGCTTGCGCTGGGCGCCGAAGCCATCCGCGTGGAAAAAGACGGCGATGGTGGGCGTTTGATCGTGCGCGAAAACGGCAGCGAACGGGCAATCGGGTTCGATCATTTGCTGCTAGCGCTCGGCCGCAGCGCCAATGTCGAGGGTTTTGGACTGGCCGAATTGGGCATCCGCGTCGGCACGCGTGGCACCATCGACGCCGATCCGCTGATGCGCACCAATTTGCCCAACATTTACGTGTGTGGCGATGTCACCGGTCCGTTCCAGTTCACCCATGTGGCCGCGCACCAAGCGTGGTATGCGGCGGTCAATGCGCTATTTGGGCCATTCTGGACCTTCAAAGCCGATTATCGAGTGATCCCCTGGGCGACCTTTACCGATCCGGAAGTGGCGCGCGTCGGTTTGAGCGAAACCGAAGCCAAAGCGCAAGGCGTCGCCTTCGAACTTACCCACTATGGTCTGGACGATTTGGACCGTGCGATTGCCGACAGCCACGACCACGGCTACGTTAAAGTGCTGACCGTGCCGGGCAAAGACACCATCCTCGGCGCCACCATTGTCGGCGCCCACGCCGGTGATTTGCTCGCCGAGTTTGTATTGGCCATGCGCCATGGCCTGGGCCTGCGCAAAATACTCGGCACCATCCATAGCTACCCCACCATGATGGAAGCCAATAAATACGCCGCCGGCAACTGGGCCCGCGCCCACGCACCGGTGGCCGCGCTGCGCTGGCTGGCACGTTTTCATGCATGGCGGCGTTGAGTCTTAGGAGTCAGCAGCACATCACTTCCCGCACCCTCGCCAGCGCGACTTGAGCTAATACCTCATCGGTTTACCTTATCGTCTGCCTAGCTCAACTTTGGAATGCCGACCATGCGCTTTGCCGGTACTGACCGTTATGTGGCCCCACGCGAACTACAACTGGCGGTCAACGCGGCTATCACGCTAGAACGACCGCTGTTGGTCAAAGGCGAGCCAGGCACGGGTAAAACCTTGCTGGCGCAAGAGATCGCCCGGTCTTTGGGTTTAACGCTGATTGAATGGCACATCAAAAGTACAACTAAGGCCCAGCACGGTTTGTATGAATACGATGCGGTCAAACGATTGCGGGATGCGCAATTGGGCGATCCACGCGCGAGTGAGATCAAAAACTACGTGGTGCCAGGCAAATTGTGGGAGGCGTTTGCCAGCGATCAACGTCTGGTGCTGCTGATCGATGAAGTGGACAAAGCTGATATCGAATTCCCGAACGATTTGCTGCGCGAATTGGATCGCATGGAGTTTTATGTCTATGAAACCCAAGAGTTAGTCCGCGCCCGCACCCGACCGATCGTCATCATCACCAGCAATAACGAAAAAGAACTGCCGGACGCTTTTTTGCGGCGCTGTTTTTTTCATTACATTCGCTTCCCAGACGAAGAAGCGCTACGCGCGATTGTCGACGTGCATTTCCCAGGGCTGAAACAGGATTTGTTGCGGGAAGCCTTGGCGGCGTTTTTTCAACTACGCGAGACACCGGGCTTGCGCAAAAAACCATCGACCAGTGAATTGCTCGATTGGCTGAAACTCTTGCTGGCCGAGGATGTGCCAGCCGAGACCTTGCGCGAAAAGAACCAGCGCAAAGTGATTCCACCCCTGTATGGCGCATTGCTCAAAAACGAGCAAGACGTGCAGTTATTCGAAAAAATCGCCTTTATGGCGCGGCGTAATGGTTGATGCGTGAGCCTTTACCAACAACCAACAACGCTTCTAACGGCAATGATGCGCGGTAAATCGTTGCTCACCAGCCACCGGTTGGCCCTGCGGCTGAATCACGTTGGCGCCTAGATCCGCCGCTTCGTTACGCGCCAGCGTCTCCAACTCATCGGCCACTTTGATCGAGTTTCGCTCGATTCCGGCGACTCGGTTGGTCACCGTGGTGGTGATCTCGCCTTTGAAAGCGCAGTGCGTCAGCGGTTCATCGCTGGCGACCACGCGCACTTGGGTGCCTGAGGATTCCAATTGCACCCAGGTGCAGGCGGACACGCAACACAGCGCAACTAACAGCAGCGGTTTCATCGTCGATAGTTCCAGAACAAACAGACAGCGCGTTTATACCACTTGGGAAAAGCGTGCCGCCGCTGCGTGTTTGTCGCCACTCAGGTAGGCGTCAAACGCCATCGCCACAATGCGCAGCAACATGGCGCCAGCCGGCGTTACCTGCAACGACTCTGGCTGCAGGATGACCAAACCATCTTGTTGCGGTTTTTCCAAGCGAGCCAGCGAGTGGGCGAAATAATCGACAACATGAATGCCGTGCCGCTGTTCGAACTGGGCGTAGTCGAGCCGTCCAAAACACATGAGCTTGGCGATCACCTCGCGCCGCAAGCGGTCGTCAGCATCGGTCAACAATCCGCGCTGGATCGGCAACTGTCCGCGATCAATTGCGTTCAAATAGGGAATTTCGTTCTTCTGGTTTTGCGCGTAAATCTCGCCGACTTGGCCAATGGCGCTCATGCCAAAAGCGACCAAATCGCAGCCGCCGTGGGTGGTGTAACCCTGAAAATTGCGCTGCAGGCTACCGTCTTGTTGCGCACGCGCCAACTCATCTTCGGGCAATGCAAAATGGTCCATACCGATATGCACATAACCGGCGTCGGTCAACCGCTGGATAGTCAATCCCAACAACGCCATCTTGGTGTCGGCACTCGGCAAAGTGTTTGGGTCCATCACCGCTTGCGATTTGAATAATTCTGGCAAATGCGCATAACTGTACGCGGCGATGCGGTCTGGACGCAGCGTCAACACGGTGTCCAAGGTGTGGGAAAAGCGGCTCACCGTCTGCTGTGGCAATCCGTAGATCAGATCAAAGTTGATTGAACGGATGCCCACGCTGCGCGCCTCGCTGACCAAACGCGCGGTTTCGTCTACCGATTGCAGCCGATTGACCGCCTGCTGGACCAGCGGGTCAAAATCCTGCACACCCAAACTGATCCGGTTGATGCCCAAGTCAAGCAACGCGCGCAGCGTGCTCGGGTCAGCGGTGCGTGGGTCGATTTCAATGCCGTAGTCGCGGGCCCCGGCGTGCAGCCCAAAACCCGCGTCCAGCGCCTGGAAAATCTCACCCAATTCATCGGGCGAGTAAAAAGTCGGTGTGCCGCCGCCGAAATGCAACTGATCGACCGGTCGCGCACGATCAAATAGCTCCGCCTGCAATGCAATTTCGACCAGCAGGCGATCCAAATAGGCGCGCCCACGATCTCGATTGCGCGTAATGATGCGATTACAGCCGCAGTAGTAGCAGCTTGATCGGCAGTAAGGCACGTGCACATACAATGACAGCGGTCTAGCGCTGGCATTGCTTCCCCGCGCGTGCGCCGCATAATCAAGCGCGCCAAAACCGCTGTGAAACTGCGGCGCAGTCGGGTAGGAGGTATAGCGTGGCCCCGGCCGATCGTATTGGCGAATCAGTTGCGCATCAAAGTGGGTGTCCATGCGCAGAGTTTAACCCTGCGCGGCGCCTCATTAATTGATCGAGGTCAGATTCACAGCGACCAACATACGCAACGTCGGGTCGCCGTGCGAGTTATGCTGTTGCAAATTGTCTGCTGAGCTTTTTCACCATGGCCACTGCCAAACGCGTCGTTCGTCCACCCCGTATCGAGCGCCCAACCGGCTTGCCGATGTGGTTCAAGATCGCGCTGGGCTTGCTCGCCACACTGGTGGCCGCGCACTTTTACCTGATGTATCAGATCAACAAGGCCGCCGATGGCCTAGTGCAGACGGTCAACATGTTCGCGGCGGGCAGTCATCGCGGTGGTTATTACACCTGGGACGGCAACCTTGGCATCCGTCGTTTGCGTATCGAGTCTGGCACCGAGAACCCAACCTCGCTGGCGATAGCCGAGTTTGAACTGGACACCCCAGGTTGGTGGTGGGTGCTGCAATTGCTCAACCCTGCGCAAACGCCCAATATGTCGCGCGCCATGGCGGCATTCGGTAACTCACAAACATCGCTGTTGCCCGCCGCCGATCAATTGCATGTGCAGCTGCGCGGAGTCGAACTCGATGTCAGTGGTGTGTTGCCACCCGGTTTACCTGATGTAGGCTTCAGTAGCGGCGCCCTATTCGAAACCGAAGGTTGCAGCAACGTGCGCTATTTCGTGCCGCTCAATCTGCAGCGCGACCTAGGTTTGGCTTATAAACAAACGGATCTCAGCTTCGGCTATCGGGCGACAGGCCCCGACCAGGTCTTGGTCGACATGAGTTACGAGGCGCCGGGCGTGACCCGTTCGCGCGTGGAAATGGACTTCAGCACAGCTGCGCCGCGGCGCTTTTTGGAAAATCCGGGCAATTCGACCAAATTGCAGGCGATCCGCTGGATCGTCACCGATATGGGTTTTGTCGAAGCACGCAATCGCTGGTGTGCCGAACAAGCCAAAGTGGATGCCGATGAGTTCCAGCGTCGTCATATCACCACGGTGCGTCGCGTGCTAGAGGTGTTTGGCATTCGGCTAACGCCGGAAACCGAAGCGGTGTACTCCAGCTTTGCCAGCGCCGGTGGCACGCTCACGATCGCTGCCAAAGTGCCCAGCAGCGCATCCGCACCGTCATTTGCGGCCTACTCGGCCGAGGAACAATGGAATACCTTGAATCCACAGATCGGCCACAACAATGACGCAAGGATTCCGTTGGCGCTGGAATTTGTGCCTGCGCGGCCGCTGCCTAGGGCCTATAGCGGCAGCGTTTGGGACTTGATCGCCAAGCGCGCTGATTCCGGCGCTGCGGTTCCCGATCCGCTGGCCGCGCTCGGCGCACAGATGCGTGGCATGGCCACGCAGGCGCAAGCTGACCAATCCGTCGAAGCGGCGCCCGCCGAGCCGCCCAAACCTGCGCCCAGTCGCCCGAGCGCGCCCGTGCCCACCGCGATTGGCATGGATACGGCAAGTTTGACTGCCGTGATCGGCCAACGCGTTTCGATTCAGAGCAGCGACGGCCGCGCGCGGGTCGGTATTTTGACCGCGGTCGAACCTTTGGTACTGACCATCGAAGTGGCCGCGGGCAACGGCAAGGCCAAACTCGATTTCACCCGCGAGCGCATCCGCGCGGTGGTCATCAATCCGCGCGAGCGCCGCTAGCTCACAACACCGCTTGCAGCGCCGCATGAAAAAGCGCCACATCAACCCGCGTGGCGATGGCGACCGATGGGCCGGAAAAACCACCCAAACCATGCCAATCGACGACGCTTTGGCCACGCGTGGGCCCGGGCGCCAGCGCTATTTCGATGGCAGCATGGCTCCATTCCAGCACCGCTGAAGGCTGCGCCACAATCAACGCGGCCAGCGGATCGGCCCACGGCCAGCGCTCGTAACCGTGCCCGTGCACATGCTCGGCGATGCGGCGGGTGATGCTGTGCAACCAGACTGCGTTGTCTGAGGGCCCAGCCAGCCAAGCATCCACCGCGCTGCTCGGCGGTGCGGCGGCCAAGGTCAATGCCCAATCGACCAATTCGATGCTAGGCCAACGTGCCAGCACGATCGCGGCGGCCTCTGGATCGAAGGCGAAATTGAACTCCGCACTGGGCACGCGCGTATTGCCCACACCGCCGACCGCGCCACCCATGACCACTAGGCGTCGGCAGCGGCTGGGCAAGGTGGGATCAAGCGCGCAAGCCAGCGCCAAATTGGTCAACGGCCCCAAAGCAAGCACGTTCAATGCGCCGGCGTATCGATGCGAGGCTTCAACCAAGGCCAGCGCCGCCGGCAAACTGGCCGGCTGGCTCTGCGCCGGCGGCAACTCGGCCTCACCAAAGCCGTCGACGCCGTGCACAAATCCGGCATCCGGCAAACCGCCTATCAATGGCAGCGCGGCGCCGATATGAATAGGCACCGGGTACGGTGACCGATCAATGATTCGACAGCTGTTGAGCAGCGTATGCGCCAAACCCACATTGCCACCGACCACACTGATGCCAACCACGCGCAAATCGGCGTTGTGTAACAACATCAACAAGGCCCAGGCATCGTCGACGCCGGGATCCGTATCCACCCACCATGCGTTCAACTTAGCATCCTCAGTCGTCACGCTTCGCTCCCTTTAACCTAGAAACCTCAGTTGACCGCTTTCGAGTGGCGTAGCTCGATGATTCTTTTGGCTTTTCAGCAGATTGACTCGTTCACCATTTGGGTGAGTGCGCTACGGGGCAGATTGCACGGTTATGGGGGCGCATGGCTGCGTTGCAACTCGTTGGAATAGAGGAGCTATTCCGCCTCATTGCGCCTTGCCCTGCACCCCCATAACCGCACACTCTACCCCGTCCAACTGAGGCTGCTAGGTTCAAGCCTTGGCATAGCGCGCCGCCGCGCCTACCCAGCGGTGCACCAATTGCTCAGCGGCGGCCACATCCCGTTTTAACAAGCTATCGGCCAATTGTCGGGCCTTGGTCAACCATCCCGCATCGCGCGCCAAATCGGCCACGCGGAACAAGGCCTCGCCGGTTTGCCGGGTACCCAAGACTTCGCCTGGTCCACGCAATTCCAGATCGCGCTCGGCAATCGCAAAACCATCGGTGGTTTCGCGCAGCACCGCGAGGCGCTGTCGCGCGGTTTCCGACAGCGGTGGCTGATAGAGCAATACACAGGTCGATTCGACCGATCCTCGACCCACTCGACCGCGCAACTGATGCAGTTGCGCCAGCCCTAAGCGCTCTGGATTTTCGATGATCATCAGACTGGCATTGGACACATCCACGCCCACTTCGATGACTGTGGTGGCGACCAAAAGATCGACTTGCCCGGCGGAAAAGGCCTGCATGATGGTGGCGCGCTCAGCGGCTTTCAGTCGCCCGTGTACCAAGCCGACGCGCACCGCGGGCAGCGCTGCGGTTAGATCTGCCGCAGTCTTTTCCGCCGCCTCGGCTTCAATTTCATCGGATTCTTCGATCAGCGTGCACACCCAGTAGGCCTGTCGACCATGCGCGCAGGCTTCGGCAATGCGCGCGATCACTTCTTCACGGCGCATCCGACTGACCGCGACCGTTTGAATGGGCTTACGGCCGGGTGGCATTTGATCAATCGCCGAGACATCTAGATCGGCGAATTGGGTCATCGCCAGCGTGCGCGGAATGGGCGTGGCGGTCATCACTAACTGGTGCGGGCGCAGTTCGCCAACCCGGCCTTTTTGCGCCAGCGCGAGGCGCTGATCGACGCCGAAACGATGTTGTTCGTCGATAATGGCCAATCCCAGCGCTTGAAAATTCACCGTATCTTGCATCAGCGCATGCGTGCCGACCGCCCAGGGCGCACCTTGCGCCAAGCGTTCCAAGGTGGCCTCGCGCGCTTTGCCCTTCACTCTGGAACTCAGCCAAACGCCCTCAATGCCAAGCGGGCTGAACCAGCGTTCAAAACTGCGTCGGTGTTGCTCGGCGAGCAACTCGGTGGGCGCCATCACCACCGCTTGCATGCCACTTTCGATCGCCGCGAGCGCCGCCAGCGCTGCCACGATGGTTTTGCCGGACCCCACATCGCCTTGTAACAAACGCAACATCGGCACACCACGACCAAGATCGACGTCGATCTCGGTCAAAACGCGCTGCTGCGCCGCGGTGAGCGAAAACGGCAACTGCGCCAACAAACGTTGCCGCAATCGACCGGAACTGCGCAACACCGGCGCGCGCTCACTGCGCACCCGCGCGCGCACCAGCCGCATGCTGAGGTGATGCGCCAGCAACTCTTCGAAGGCCAAGCGCGTACGCGCCAGGTGCTCGCCGCTGGCAATCGCGGCAACTTCTTCCCGGTCACGCGGCTTATGCAAACCACGCACTGCGGCACTCAAAGTCGGCCATTCGGGCGGCAACAGATCGGCCAAGGGTCCATCGGCGCCTTCGGGCAATTGTTCCAACGCGCGCTCAATCGCACGCTGCAGGCGCGCATGACCCACACCTTCGGCTTTGGGATAGACCGGGCGCAATGCGCCTTCGACGGCGATTTCTTCGTCGGCACTCAACAGGCGGTAACGTGGATGGACAATTTCCAGCGAATAGTTGCCGGCTTTGGGCTCGCCATAGATCAGCAAACGTGTGCCGGTTTTCATCTGATCAGCCTGCGCTTGTTTGAAGTGAAAGAAGCGCAACACCAAACGCCCGCTGCCATCGCTGACCGCCACCAGCAACATGCGCCGTTTGCGAATGCTGACCTCGGCATGTTCAACGACCCCGCAGAACTGCGCGGCGATGCCCGGCTGCAATCCGCCAATGGCGGCGACCTCGGTACGGTCCTCAAAACGCAGCGGAAAGTGAAACCAAAGATCACTTAAGGTCGCAAATCCAGCCGTCAGCAGATCGGCAATCAAGGACTTACCTAAACTGCCCAGGCGCGCGACTGGCCATGCGGCGATCGTCGCAAAGGCGTCCTCGGCTGGGGTGGTGGCCATCTGCCCCTCAGGGCAATTCGAGGATCGCGTCGATCTCGACCCGAGCGCCGCGTGGCAGTTCTTTCACGCCCACGGCGGCGCGCGCCGGATAGGGCATCACGAAGTACTTGCCCATAGTCTCGTTGACTAGCGGGAAATTGCTCAAATCGGTCAGGTAAACGTTGAGTTTGACCACATCGTCCAGGCCGCCACCCGCCGCTTGTGCGACCGCGCGCAGATTTCTAAAGGCGCGGTGCACTTCCATTTCAACGTTGCCGTTGTCCATTTGCATGGTCGCCGGGTCCAGCGCGATTTGGCCGGACATGTAGACCGTTTGGCCCACGCGCACGGCTTGGGAATAGGTGCCTATGGCCAACGGGGCCAACTCGGTGCTGATAATCGTACGTTGCGCCATCGTCTGCCTCAAAACTGCGCCAGGAGCGCAACAGACTACGTCTGTTGACGATGCACGACCAGCACCACCGTTGCCCGGCGCACGCGCTTCATGACTTCGGACAGATGCTCGCGATTGCGCACTTCGATAGTGAACAACAAAGAAGCGCTATGCGCATCGCGATCTTGGTATTCGACGTTTTCGATGTTCGAGTTTGCTTCGGCAATGGCCGCCGCCACCGTTGCCAGCACGCCGGGGCGATTGACCACATCAATGCGCAATTGCACGCGGTAATCACCGGTGACTTCTGGCTCCCAATCGACGCGCACCACGCGCTCTGGTTGCTTGCGCATTTCGCCGACGTTCGGGCAAGTCGTTTGATGCACCACCAAACCCTTGCCAGCGCTCAAAAAGCCGATGATCGGATCGCCCGGTATGGGCATGCAGCAATTGCCAAAAGTGAGCACGCCACGCTCACTGCCGGAAATCCGCACCACCTCATCTTTGATCGGGCCAGTTTGCCCGTCACTGCGCCATAGTTGGCGCGCCACCAACGCCGGCATGCGCGTACCTAGCGCAATCTCAGCGAGCAGTTCTTCCAAGCGCCGCATGCGATTTTCTTCCAGGTACTGGTGCAACACTTTTTCCGGTATTGCATCCAAATTCCCGCCTAGATCGCCCAAAGCGCGACCCAACATACGGTGCCCTAGAGACACGGCATCTTCATGCTGCAAATTCTTCAAATAATGGCGAATCGACGTGCGTGCCTTGCTGGTCACGACGAATTCCAACCATTGCGACTGCGGACTAGCGCTGGCCGCGGTGACAATTTCTATGGTCTGACCACTGACCAGGCGGGTGCGCAATGGACGCAATTGTTTGTCGACGCGCGCCGCCACCGCGTGGTCGCCGACATTGGTGTGCACCGCATAAGCAAAGTCGATCGCACAGGCATGCCGCGGCAACGCCAGAATCTTGCCTTTCGGGGTGAACAGATAAACCTCATCCGGGAATAAATCGACCTTGACGTTCTCAAGAAACTCGATCGAACTTCCCGCTTGACGTTGGCTGTCCACCAATCCCTGCAGCCATTCCCGCGCACGCATTTGCGCGTTATTCGCCGGGCTCGCTTCCGATTTATAAATCCAATGCGCCGCCACACCACGCTCGGCGACCACATCCATATCTTCAGTGCGAATCTGGATTTCTACCGGCGCCCCACCCGGCCCAAATAACACCGTATGTAGCGACTGATAACCGTTGGCTTTTTGAATCGCGATATAATCTTTGAAGCGATTATCCAGCGGTTTATACAAACCATGCGCGGTACCGAGCGCCAAATAACAGTGCGACACGCTAGAAACGATCACCCGCACGCCGTACACATCCATCACCTCGGCGAAACTCTTGTTTTCGCCAAGCATTTTTCGATAAATGCTGTACGAGGACTTGATGCGGCTCACGATGCGCGCTTGCAGACCTTCTTGTTTGAGGCGCTGCGCTAAACTTGCCTCAATTTTGCTCATGATTTCACGACGATTGCCGATCAAGGCTTTAATGCGCGCGGCAATCACCGCATGTCGGCGTGGATACAAAGCCTTGAAACCCAACTCTTGCAGCTCGCTTTTGAGCTTATTCATGCCCAGCCGCTGGGCAATCGGCGCATACACTTCCAGTGTTTCGCGCGCGATGCGGCGGCGCCTTTCGGGGTTCATCGACTCCAAAGTGCGCATATTGTGCAAACGATCAGCCAATTTGATCAAAATGACGCGCAAATCGCGCGCCATCGCCAACAGCATTTTGCGAAAACTCTCCGCCGTGGCGGCTTCGCGCGAGGCAAACTTGATCTTATCTAGCTTGGTGACGCCATCAACCAAATCGGCAACGGTTGAGCCAAACTCAGCGAGCAGCATGTCCTTGGTGATGCCGGTATCTTCGATGGTGTCGTGCAATACCGCGGCCACCAGGGTTTCGGCATCCAGATGCATTTCCGCCAGGATGCGCGCCACCGCCACCGGATGGGTAATGTACGGCTCACCACTTTTGCGATTCTGCCCGCGATGGGCGCGCTCGCCGACCACGAACGCGCTCTCCACCTGACGCACTTGATCGTTGGTCAGGTAGCTTTCCAGCACATGTCGCAGCTCCAGCATGTAATGCGGCAACAAATCCTGCTGCAGCGATCCATTGGAATCTGGGCGGACAGAGCTCACGGTGTTCACGGCTTAGGGCCGCAGGGCCATGCGCTTAGAGGTCGTCGTCACCCTTACCGATGCCGTCGTCCAGTTCCGCCGCCGCCCATTCCATCGCTTGACGCTCAGCGTGCTCACGCTCACGCTTTTCAACGTCGGCAAGCAACTGATTGGTGATCTGGCCAGTCGCAATTTCGCGCAACGCGATGACGGTGGGTTTGTCGTCGTCCTCTGGAACCAAAGTTTCGGCACCTTTGGCGACCTGACGGGCGCGCTTGCTGGCCATCAGCACCAGTTCGAAGCGATTGTCGACTACTTTTAGGCAGTCTTCGACGGTAATACGAGCCATTTGGGTCTCCTGGAGCAGCTTGATACAAGTCAATCGCCCATTGTAGTCCGTAGCGGGCCCAGTCTCCAAACGCTGTCGGTCGGACGATCCAACCATTCACGCGCGATCTCATGAAAAACCCGCGTTAGCCGGTCGCTGCCAATGCAGTAGCGCTCCACAACGAGCCAACTTCACGCGCAACAAAGCGCTTGGGCTCCGCTGGCGTTGATTCCAGTTTTCGCAGGAACTCGATCATCGGTGCAAACTTCTTCTTGCCGAGCGTCGCGTCTTGGTAAATCAGGCGCAGCAATCGATCGGCGGTCGCGTCGACCTTCTTGCCCTTGCCCTTTTCCCAGCGCGCAACGGCTTGTTTGTCCTTCCCAACAAGATCACCCAAAGCGGCCTGCGACAGGCCAAGCTCTTGGCGTAGGAAACGGAAATCGGCGCCCGTCAGCGGGGCCGTATTTGCGACTACAACGGCGCCAAGCGCGGCATGCAGCCGATCGATTTCGTGGATCGCGACACCTTCGCCATAGGGTGACTTCACCAACTCATACCCGTTCTCCAGGTACACGTTGGGCAGCGCGCATCCAGTGTAGTGATAAAGGCGGTTCATACGTTCTCTGAGAATGCACGGTCAACTTTTCGGATCAACCTGCACCAGCGCTGCATCCGCCTCACTCACCTTGCTCTCGACCACCTGTTCGGCGCGCTCCAGATAGCGCATGGCTGCGGGTGTGGGCGCGTCTAGGCTGGAGCCGAGCATCCATTGGGCTTCGCTGAGTTTGTCCCAGGCGGCGCTGGGCGCGGTGTAGCCTTTGGTGGTTTTAGGGTCTTGCCACAGCCCGCTGGCGGCTTCGTCGAGCTTCTTGATCAATGTGTCGAGCGCCTTGATCGCCACTTTATCGGCGTCGTCGTCAGCGATGCTGCTGCTGGGATCGGCACGTTTGCGCGCTTCGATTTGCTGTTCGATGCGCGTCTTGCGCAAGCCCAAATCGGTTTTGCGATTGGCGATTTGATCGAGTTTGTCGACGATGCGGTTCTGCGATTTGGCGGCGCGCAATTGCGCGGTCTGGCGTGCTGCGAGCGCGCTGGCGTTGGCGGGCGCGCGCGGATCAAAACGCACCTCGACAGGCACGCTGCTGCGGGCGTCACCGCGACGCAAGGTGGCGGTATAGCTGCCGGGCAGCACCGAGGGGCCGGCTGGATCAAAGAGTCCGGGCGGCGTGGGCGAGCGCGGCGCAGTGTGCGCTAAGTCCCAAGTCCAGCGGTTCAAGCCCTGTTTGGCTTCGACTTCTGCGTAGCGCAGCAATAGCCCGGCGCTGTCGCGAATTTCAATGCTGACCGGCGTCGGCTTGGCGTCTTTGCCATCTTGCGCCGCAGCGATGGGTTGGGCGACGGCGCGACGCAGACGTTCCTGATCGATATCTGGGTGCGGCAGCGCGGCGTCATTCACCCAAAAACTCAAGGTGGCGCCGTACGGCGCATTGTCGCCAGCAAAGGCTTGCGCACCGCCAAAACGCGCGCCCGCGGGCTGCGGCACTTCGTGCAAGATGCCCGGCGTGCTATCTAGCGCGCTCAGCGCCGCCGTTGGCGCGCCTTCACGAGTCAGCCGGCGTAGCGTGTCGAGATCGTCAATGATGAAAATGCCGCGGCCGTGACTGGCTAAAATCAAATCGTGTTCGCGTGGATGCACGGCGATATCCATCACCGACAGGGCGCGTGGCAAGCCGTGCGTGTAACGCATCCAACTGGCGCCCGCATCAAAGGACAGATAAAAGCCAAGCTCGGTGCCCAGATACAACAAGCGCGGTTCCACCGGGTCTTCGAGCAGCGCCAGCGCATAGCCATCGACACCCTTAAGTTGCAGCGCGGTGCTGCGCGCGCCGTAGTCATCCAAGCGCCACGCGTACGCCTGCATATCGCCATTGCGGTGATTGTCGATTACCAGAAATGCGCGACCGGCATCGTGCTGCGAGGCATTGATATGCGGCACAAAACCAAATTTTGGCGCACCCTTGAGGCGCCCTTCAACGCTTTGCCAGTTGGCGCCGGCATCGCGGGTGACGTGCACGCGGCCGTCGTCGCTACCAGTCCACAACACGCCTTTGGCGATCGGACTGGGTGCAATGGCGATCAACGTGGTGTTGTTCTCAGCGCCAGTGATGTCCGGAGTTAATCCGCCAATTTTCGATTGGTCCTGGCGGGTCACGTCGTTGCTGGTTAAATCGGGCGAGATGGTCGACCAAGTTTCGCCGCGATCATCACTTTGATGCACAAACTGACTGCCAAAGTAGATGGTGCCAGCGGCAAACGGGTCCTGCGCAATCGCGGCGTTCCAATTGAAACGCAGCGGCACGGCGGCATCGTCGGCGGCCGGGCGAATCATGCGGCGCGCGCCGGACTTTAAGTCATAGCGCACCACATAACCCTCTTGGCTCATCGCATAACCGCGGTTGGCGTCTGCCGGGTCGGGCATGGTGTCGAAACCATCGCCGAAATTCACTTCCTGCCAATGGTGATTGGCAATGCCACCGGCCTGCCACACTTGCGAGGGGCCGCGCCAAGACCCGTTATCCTGTAGACCGCCGTAGACGTTGTAGGGCGTCTCCATATCGTAACGCACGTGGTAAAACTGGCTGAGCGGCAAATTGCTCACATAGCGCCACGTTGCGCCACGGTCGTAGCTAAAACCTACACCGCCATCGTTGCCGTTGATCAACACCTCGCCCTTGCCCGGTTGCACCCACAGCGCGTGGTGATCCGGGTGCAGATCGTCCCAGCCGATCAGCGTTTCGAAGCTTTTGCCACCATCATTGGACACCTCGCCGACCACGGCAAGTTTGTACAAACGATTGGGCTGTTGCGGGTCGACGCGCAAATCGGCGAAGTAAAACGGCCGTGGATGCACATTGGTGCTGTCGTTAACGACGCTGAAGTTATCGCCGCCGTTGTCCGAGCGCAGCAAAACATTGTTTTTTGCTTCAACCAAGGCATACACGGTGCTTGGTTGCGAGGGCGCCAGGGCCAGCGTAATGCGGCCGAGTTCACCTTCCGGCAAACCTTCAACCACGCCCAGGCGCTGCCAACTTTCGCCGGCATCGACCGACCGATGCAAACCAGAACCCGCACCACCGGAGGTGAATCCGTAGGGCGTGCGGCGAAAGCTCCACATGGATGCGTACAAACGATTCGGATTGGCGGGATCAATGATTAACTCACTGGCGCCGGTGCGCAGATCGCCCGCTAACACGACGCGCCACGTTTTGCCGGCATCGGTGGTTTTGTAGACGCCGCGCTCGCCACCATCAGCCCACAACGGGCCGAGTGCCGCAACCCACGCGGTATTGCTGTCCTGCGGATGCACCACGATGCGATGAATGCGCTCGGATTTGGCCAGTCCCAGATGCGTCCAGGTGGCGCCGCCGTCGGTTGAGCGATAGACACCGTCACCAATCGACGCGCTATTGCGCACATTGCCTTCGCCAGTGCCCACCCAGACGGTTTGCGGGTTGCGTGGATCAAGCGCAATCGCGCCGATCGCGTGCACATCTTGCCGATCAAACAGCGACTTCCACGTCAAACCCGCGTTTTCACTTTTCCATAAACCACCGCTCGCCGCGCCCACATAAACGACGCGCGGATCGGCTGGATCAGCTTCAATCGCCGCGACGCGGCCGCTCATCGCCGCCGGGCCGATCGCCCGTGCTTTCAGACCAGCCAGCAGTGAGACGTCGATCGGCGCCGCCTGCGCCCAGGCGGCAGTCAGGATCAATACGAGGGCAGATGAACAACGCAGCATGGTTTCCTCCGTTTTGGCGAGATTCAAGGCTGGCGCCAAGGCCGCCAGGTAAAAACGAGCGGCACCGGATCGTGCCCGCCGGCACAGCCCGGATGACAGCGTCCCACCCGACAAACCGCCATGTAAACGCCACGCGCCGCGCCATGGGTGGCAATCGCCGCGGCGGCATAGCGCGAACAACTCGGATAAAAACGGCAGCGCGGCCCCAACAAGGGGCTGATGAAGCGTTGATATCCAACGATTAGGGCGAGTAACAAGGTGCGCACGCGGGCGGACGGGCTGGGTGGTAGGTGGACGATAACCCGACGGACAGCGGTCGTCATCGCGAATTGTTAGGTGCTCACCGCAAGCTCGGTGTAGGGTTGCCATTCGTGCTGGCTAGGACACATGCGATGGCGCCATTGCCTTGGTATTTCGATGTCATTTCGCCGTTTTCGTATTTGCAGTTGGAATGGCTACTGCGGGACTGGCCAGCGCTGGAATTGCAGCCGCAACCGGTCGTGCTCGGTGCCATTTTGGCCAAACATGGTCAACTCGGGCCTGCGGAGATCGAGGGCAAACGCGAGTTCACTTATCGATATGTGCTGTGGCGGGCCGCTGAACTAGGCATTCCTTTGCGCTTTCCGCCGCAACATCCCTTTAACCCGCTGGCGGCGATGCGTTTGATTGTGGCAGCCGGGGCCAGTGTGTCGGTGGTGCAAACGGTGTTTCGACACATTTGGGCGCACGGTGGTGCGCAAAGCAGTGCCGACTTGCAGCCGCTGGCCACGCAATTTGGAATCAGCGATGTGATGAGCGCGATAGCGGCCCCTGACGTCAAGACCGCGCTGCGCGAAAGCACCGAATCGGCGCTGGCGAATGGCGTTTTTGGAGTGCCCACTCTGCGTGTGCATGAGCAACTGTTCTTCGGCCAAGATGCCACCGCACTGGCAATGGCGGTGTTGGATCGGCCGCAATTGTTGGAGGAGGGCGAATACGCGCGCTTGAGCAGCATTCCAGTCGGCGCGCGCCGTGCTTGAGCCTAAAAAAACAGCTGGCTTTTCTTAGAACGGAGCTTGCCCCGCTGCGCTTGCGCAGTTGATGCTTACTGCACGCCACGGAACTGGGTCGCACTGAAACACTGGTCGCTTCACCATCGAATTTGTAAAACACATTTGGAGCACCGCAATGAATTATGCGTGGATCAAAACGCTGCACATCCTGTTTGTGATGGCCTGGATGGCAGCGGTATTTTACCTGCCGCGCATCCTGGTCAATATTGGCGAAGCCGGCGATCACGCGGCGGTGCGCGAGCGCTTGGTGCTGATGGGACGACGGCTATATCGCTTTGGTCACATCATGTTTGCGATTTCGCTGCTCTTTGGTTTGATCCTGTGGATGCATTTCAAAATCAGCGGCGGCTGGCTGCATGTCAAACTGACTTTGGTGGCCCTGCTATTTGCTTATTACATCGTCAGTGGACGATTCTTAAAAAAAGCGGCCGCTAATCTACCGCTGCCGGGATCGATTTATTTTCGCTGGTTCAACGAGGTGGCCCTCATCCTGGTCATTCCGGTGATTTATCTGGTGGTCGCGAAACCCTTCTAATGCGCCGCCTAATCAAAAACAATCCGCCGCACGGTGCGGGGAGCAGCGTCGATCCGCAGGCGGTCGACGCGCTGTACGGTTTGGAGCCCGTTTATGAGCCAGGGCAGGATCCGCGACAGCGGCCGCTGGATGCGCAAGCGGAAATCGAGTGCCCACATTGCTGGCAGGTCTACCAGACCAGCGTCGATCTGAGCTTGGGCACACAAGCCTGGATAGAGGACTGTCAGCTCTGCTGTCACCCGATTGCGATCAACGCAGAAGTCATCGATGACGGACGCGCAGTGAACCTAAGCGCGGCACGATTGGACGCCTAGCCAAGCGACGTCGTCGCGCGAGGCCTGCCCGGCGCTGACCAGATACACTCGGGTGGGTTCACGGGCAGGCCGCGGCAATCCAGCGTCGTGCCTTGCTTGCCGCGGCGCGCACCGTTCGAAGATTTCTCTCAGCTGGCCGTATTTTGCTCGACCGCTTCGGGATTGAGCAATTCGCCCTCGCGATTGGGTTTGACCAGCGGCGTGGGCAGCATACGGTCGCGATTTTTGCTGCCGTTCAATCCCGCGCTGGGCAGATTGCCGTACATCAGCCCCCGGCCGGCCGCGGCGCTACCAGCGGCGATTTCCAGCGCAAAACGCTCGGCGTCTCGGGAGCGAATCTCAGCGGCGATTTCTGCCGCTTCACTGGCCGACGCGCCCAATTCGATGAGTGCCAGTTCGCCAAAGCGCATCGCCGACTCGAAAGTTTCACGGATTTGCACGTCCACGCCAGCGACCACCAACTCGCGTGCATGTTGGCGATCAAACGCGCGCACCAGCAACTTGGCTTGCGGAAAAGCCGCTCGCGCCAGTTCAACCACGCGGCTGGTGCGCTCGCGGCCGTCCATGCACACGGCAATCGCACGCGCGCGGCCAGCGCCTGAGGCTTGCAACACGTCCAGGCGCGTCGCGTCACCGAAATACACCTTAAAACCGAAGTTTCCGGCGCTGCGGATCATGTCGATATCGTGATCAATGATGCTGACTTCTACGCCGCGCGCTAACAATGCTTGGCTGACCACTTGGCCAAAACGACCAAAACCAATGATCAGAACGCTGCCGCTCAACCCGTCGGCGACATCAATACCGTTCATATCGGCGGCCATCGCCGGCTTGAAACGCTGCAGCAGCAATACGACCAGTGGCGTGAGCACCATCGACAGCACCACGATGGCGGTGAGATTGGCGTTCACCCGCGCATCGATCAGCCCGCTGCTGGCCGCAGCTGCATACAGCACGAACGCGAACTCACCGCCTTGGGCCATCAACACCGCGCGATCCAAGGCTTCCGCGTGCCCACTGCGGGCCATTCTTGCCACCGCATAAATGCACACCGCTTTGGCCAGCATCATGGCCGGCACCGCAGCGGCGATCAGCTGCCAGTTGGCCGCGACCACGGCCAAATCCAGCGACATGCCGACGGCGAGAAAGAACAAACCCAGCAACAAACCGCGGAACGGCTCTACATCCGCCTCAAGCTGGTGGCGGAAGGTCGATTCAGACAGCAATACGCCAGCCATAAAGGCGCCCATCGCCATCGACAAACCGCCGGCTTGCAGCAGCAGCGCCGAGCCCAGCACCACCAGCAAGGCCGCCGCCGTCATCACCTCGCGCCCGCCGGCTTTGGCCAGCAGCCTAAACATCGGGTTGAGCAGCCACATGCCGGCAATGAGCAATCCCGCCAAGGCGCCAGTCCCGAGCAGCACGCTTTGCCAAACCGGCGCGGCGTGTGCCGTGCCGCTGACCGGCGCCAAAAAAGCCACCAGCGCCAACAGCGGCACGATCAGCAGATCCTCAAATAACAGCACCGAGACCATTTTCTGACCCGGCGGCAAGGCGATGTCACCGCGCTCGGCCAACAGTTGCATCACGATGGCGGTGGAGGTCAGCACGAATCCAGCGCCACCAATGAAAGCCACCGTCGGGCTGAAACCAAAAGCCAAACCAACACCGGTCAGCGCGAGTAACGCCAAACCCACTTGCAAGGCGCCCAAGCCGAAGATTTGCCGACGCAGATGCCATAAATGCGAGGGGCGCATTTCCAGGCCGATGATGAATAAAAACATCACCACACCCAATTCGGCGGTATGCAAAATGGCGGCGGGATCGGCGAATAATTTCAAACCAAATGGCCCGACCACCAAACCCGCGGCCAGATAACCCAGCACCGAACCCAAGCCCAGCCGTCTAAACAAGGGCACTGCGACCACCGCAGCGCCAAGCAGGACGACCACACTGGTCAGAGAGATTGCAGCACCTTCGACGGCCATACGCTCGTGCCCCCGGTTAGCTATGCGCCAACGCAAAGTCCAGCGCCGCACAAACCGCGGCTACTTGGGCCGCGTTGCACTGTTCGGCGCTGGCACGCGGGCTGTCGGGATAGACTTCGGTGGTGGTCTTAAAGGGCGCGTCGGTGACGCCGCCACACAGTCCAAGTTCTCTGAGCGGATAGCGAATGACGCCCGCTGCAACCACCGTCGAGCCGATGATCTGTCCATCGCGATCAGCCGGGGCGATGTGGGTGATCTGCGCCACCGCGTCAATGATGGCCTGTTGGAACTCGGGCTGCGGCCGCGCACTGTCGTCGACCAGATAAAAACCATCCGGAATCTCACCGGGAACAAAGGGTTTGCCATCGCGCGCGGCCAGCGCCGGTCGAAACTCAGATTCGTCGCTATCGGTGGTCTCGTGCAGATCAATGTGCACCCGCACCCGCACATTGGCGAGCAGTTGCATCAACGCCGCCGCCTCTGGCGCAGGGCTTGGCGTGCTAAAGGACCGATTGGGATCAACGGCATGCGCGTTCCAGCGCGCGATTCGCTCGTAGGCCCAAGGACTGATACACGGCGCCACCAGCAAATTGACGAGGCCCGCATAGTTGGCCGCCTGTAGCTCAACAAAACCCAATGCGCCAAACACGCCGCTGGTTTCGTAACCATGCACCCCACCGGTCACCAGCGCACACGGCAATTGGGCGTCCCAATCGCGGCTTTTGATTGCCAACAGCGGATAGCGAATATCTTCATCCAAGGCGCCGTACTCAAACACGTCAAAACGCGAGCGCAACTGATCGATGACACGGACTACATCCTCCTCATAACTGCGCTTGGGCGACTGCTGCGAACGCCACAGGGCGACTTCCGCCGCGCCCCAAGGAAGTCCTGGCGTGCCAATAGGATAGGGTGCAGTCGGCATGATCAATCTCTCTCGAATTCTCAGGGATAGCTGAAAGGCGCGTCCAAAGTAAGCGGGCGCATCAACGCGCCGTCAGCCAGAAAGTAACTGGGCCGTCATTGGTCAGCGATACCTGCATGTGGGCGCCGAACTGGCCACTGGCCACCAGCGGGTGACGGGCACGCGCGCGCAGCAATAAATAGTCGAACCAGCGCCGTCCGTCTTCCGGACTGGCGGCCGGTGTAAAGCTGGCGCGCATGCCTTTTTGGGTATCGGCGGCCAGCGTGAATTGGGAAACCAGCAGCAAATCGCCGCCGATATCGGTCAACGATCGATTCATCTTGCCAGCGTCGTCTTCGAAAATGCGGTAGCCGAGTATGCGATCCAACAGGCGATCAGCCTGGACAGCGCCGTCATCACGTTCAACCGCAACCAGAGCCAGAATGCCACGCCCAATCGCCCCAACGGTTTGGCCGCTGACGACGACACTGGCAGTGGATACGCGTTGAATGAGGGTGATCATTGATTGGAGTGTGTTCTGGCCAGCCCGCCACAGCGGGACCGCGTTTGCCTCAAGAGCCGAGTCGTTGCGGTGGCAACGGCAGCGTCACGATTTTCTCGCCGGTTTGGCCGTCGCGAATGGCCGCGGGGCCGCGGGTGGCGACTTCTTCAATGCGCACGATGCTGTGCATGGGCAGATGCAGCACCTTAGTGCTGGAAAACTCTTCGCGCAGGCGTTCTTCGGTGGGATCGACCAATACGCCCTCGCGTGCGCCAAATTCCAGCTCGGCCACGCAGGTAAATCCCCACAGATCGCTGCTGCTGATGCTGCGGGCGTACAACTCATAGACCTTGCCCTGATTCAGAAATACGATTTTATAGAGCTTTTTTGCAGCCATTGTTTCGCGTGAACTCGGTTCGGGGCCACTGCAAGCTTAGCGCAAAGCCGCACTTCGCGACTTGGCGTTAAACCTAGCAGCCTGTCGGGCTTCGATGTTTCATCAGCGCCGCGCGCAAGCGCACTCCCACAAGACCTTAAGTCATCGCCTCGCATTGGGGGTCTGCCTCGGATAACGGCCGAAAGACCGGACCGCCTGCAACGTCGCCCTAATCCATCACCACCAGATTGGCCTGGCTGTAGATGAACCATTTGGAACCATGGTCTTCGAAATTGATGCGTACGCGGGTGTGTGCGCCTGAGCCCTCAGCGCCGATGACCACGCCTTCGCCCAGTTGCGCATGAGATACGCGACTGCCGAGCGCAATCGCCGGCGTATCGCCCCAATCGTCCTGCGCGCGGCTGCGGTTACCAAAGGAAGTGGCGCGGGTCATTTGCGCACGCGGTCGCACTTCGACCATCGCGTTGCGCGGAATTTCGGCCAAAAATCGCGAGGGTCGATTGTAGGTTTCCTGGCCATGCATGCGTCGTGATTCGGCATAACTCATGGTCAAGTTGCGCCGCGCGCGGGTGATGCCCACGTAGGCGAGGCGACGTTCTTCCTGCAGTTGCGCGCTGCCGCCTTCATCGATGGAGCGCTGACTGGGGAACAAACCATCCTCCAGCCCGACCATAAACACACACGGAAACTCCAGACCCTTAGCCGCGTGCAGCGTCATCAGCTGCACACAGTCGTCCCAGGCTTCGCCCTGCCCCTCGCCGGCTTCCAATGCGGCATAGCTCAAAAAGGCCGCCATCTCACTGATGCCGGCAGCTTCGTCGTCGGCACTCAACACAAACCCACGCGCCACGGAAATCAATTCGTCCAGATTGGCGACGCGCGAATCCGCTTCGTGTTTGCTCTGCGCCTCGTAGTGGCTGCGTAAGCCGCTACGCTCGATCAGTTGCTCCAAGCGCTCGTGCAAACGCAGGTCAGCGGTCTGCAAACTGGCCAGCATGGCGGTCAAAGCCTCCAACCCGCCGCGTGCGCGACCTTTGATTGAGCCGGCGCGTATCGATTCGATCGCGGCTTGCAGCATCGAGGTGCTGGCGTTGCGCGCTACGCCGCGCAAATCTTCGATGGTTTTGTCGCCCACACCACGCGGTGGCGTAGCCACGACCCGTTCAAACGCGCCGTCGTCGCCCGGATTGGCCAACAGCCGTAAATAGGACAGCGCATCTTTAATCTCCGCGCGCTCAAAAAAACGCAAGCCCCCGTACACGCGGTACGGGATGCTATGGCGAATCAATTCTTCTTCAAACACGCGCGACAAGGCATTGGCGCGATACAAAATGGCGATTTCACTGCGCCGCAGGTCCTGATCGACCAATCGGCGAATGCGCTCGATGACAAAACGCGCCTCATCGTGCGCGTTGTAAGCCGCATAGACGCTGATCGGCTCGCCTTGGCCGGCGCTGGTCCACAGCTCTTTGCCTAAGCGTTCGCTGTTGCGCGCAATGACCGCGTTGGCGGCCTTCAAAATGGTGCCCGTGGAGCGATAGTTCTGCTCCAGGCGGATTGTCGTTACGCCCGGAAAGTCGCGCGTGTAGGCCTGCATATTGGCGACGCGTGCGCCGCGCCAGCTATAGATCGATTGATCATCATCACCCACCGCCAGCACTTGGCCATCACGCCCGGCGAGCATGCGAATCCACGCATATTGGATGGTATTGGTGTCCTGGAACTCATCGACCAACAGATGGCTGAAGCGCCGTTGGTAATGTTCGAGCAGCGCCGGTTGATTGAGCCACAGCTCGTGGCTGCGCAGCAGGATTTCAGCGAAATCAATCAGCCCCTGCCGCTGACAAGAGGCCTCATAAGCCACATACACATCGAGCCAGCGGCTCAAATCGTAGTTATCACCGGCATCGATATCGCGCGGACGTTTGCCCTCGTCTTTCCACGCGTTGATCAGCCACGTGCCTTGTTTGGCCACAAAGCGCGTCTCATCCAGCCCCATTTCGCTGATCACACGTTTAATCAGGCGCTGCTGATCGTCCGCGTCCAGAATTTGAAAGCTTTCCAGTAGATTGGCTTCGCGCCAATGCAAGCGCAGCAAACGATGCGCCAAGCCGTGAAAGGTACCGATCCACAAGCCTTGCGTGGGTCGATTCAACAATTGCTCACAACGCGCGCGCATCTGCGCGGCCGCTTTATTGGTGAAAGTGACCGCCAAAATCGCGTGCGGCCAGACGTTTTCCACTTCCACCAACCAAGCGATGCGTTGCGTCAAAACGCGCGTTTTGCCCGAGCCCGCACCCGCCAAAATCAATAAATGCCCCGGCGGCGCGGTGACGGCCGCGCGCTGCGCCTCATTGAGGCCATCGATCAGGTGGGAGATGTCCATGGCGGGTCGGTAATCGTTTGGGGGTGCAGCCTAACAGCCGGCTCTGGTTTCTGCTGTTAGCTCAGCGTGCACTGAGCCTATCCACTGCCTCACGCAAGGCGCGCAATTCGCTCGAAATTTTTCCACGTTCGGAGTGGGCTTCGGCGGCTTCTGCGTCAACCTCGGCCTTCATGTCGGCGGCGACGGTTTCCTGCATCGCGTTAACCACCACGGCGATGAACAAATTGAGCACGGTGAACGTGCTCACCAAAATGAATAGCAGAAAGAACACCCAGGCCCACGGTTTCACATGCACGTAAGGGCGTGGCGACTTCCAGCATGGCGGCGACCGCACCGACGGTGGGTAGCCGAGTTCGCTGCAATCTGGTGGGTAGTGGTTATAATAACCACCATGAATAGCGCTGATCTCATCAGAATGCTGAAAGCCCATGGCTGGTTGCTGCGCGGCTCTAAGGGCAGTCACCACGTTTACACTCACCCAAGCAAGCCAGGGCAGGTGTCAGTGCCGCACCCAAAAAAGGATCTCGGCACCGGACTGCTCAAGCGCCTGTTAAAAGATGCCGGACTAACGCCATGAATTTTGTAATCGCCATTGAACCAGGGACCTTGCACACGGCGTTTGGCGTGGTGGTTCCAGATCTTCCCGGATGTTTTTCAGCCGGAGATAGCCTAGATGAAGCCATTCAGAATGCCCGCGAAGCCATTGATCTGCATTGCCAGACCCTCATTGAGGACGGTGGCGCGCTCCCAGCGGTGAGCGCGTTGTCTGTAGTGCAGGCGGATCCTGACTTTATTGGCTGGATTTGGGCGGTTGTGGAAGTGCCGATCGAACGCTACCTGGGGCCTGCTGAGAAGATCAATATCACCCTTCCGCGTTTGTTGTTGGCCCGTGTCGACGACTATGCCCGCGCTCATGGCGAAACCCGCAGCGGACTCCTCGCGCGCGCTGTACAGCAGGTGATGGCGCAGTAATCCGCCGCGCGTGGGCAGCCATCGCCACGCGTGTTCGCTGCGATGACGCTTTGCACGCTCAAGTGATGCTGGCCTTTCCTGAACGGCCAGCGTGCCCGATGTGCGAAGTTCAGCGCTAACGAACGCGTGGGAGCCGTCACTTGGCCATGCTCGCGGCCGCCCGCTCGTCGATCGGGACCGCGGCCCCGCCGTGAGACCTACCATTACGCCAACGGGGTACCGGTGCGAGCCAACATAGTTGCGATCAGTCGTCGCCACGCTCGGTCAGTTGCGCGCGTGGGCGCGCTGACTGGCACGCTCACCCTGCATGCGCTGGTCATCCATTATTTGGTGAGTGAAACAAAACCCACCATCAGCCTGGCGGTCGCGCCCTCTGTGGACTTAGTTTGGTTTGAGGCGCCTGCGGACTTCTTGCCGATAACGCCGCCGCGCTTTGCAGAACCGCTGCCACCCGCACCGGCAAAGCCACTGGACGATCCTCCGCCTAAGCCCGCGCCAGACCTAGCGCGACTGCCGTTACCGATCCAGGCGCCGACGGCAGTCGAAAACAGCATGGTCGCTGCGCCGGTGCCCACACCGACAGAAAGCGCGCCCACTTTTAGTGATCAATTGGAGGCGCAGCGCAGCACGGTCGCCGCCGAAATGGCACAGGAAAGTGCGCGCAAACGGCGCCCATTTGCCGGACGTTCAATAGATGCGATGTTGCCAGGGGCCGACGTGGGCAGGTTGCCGGGCTTTCGTCCGCGCGTGGATGGGGGTGATCGCGAGACATTGCGGCGTCTTGCCAAAATCCTCGGC